>Ga0206131_10000636_pt1 | contig 47939 bp, 34 predicted proteins | sample Helgoland_Spring_FD_148636 | JGI IMG/M metagenome (GOLD analysis project Ga0206131, IMG submission 148636) | Pelagic subsurface seawater microbial communities from Kabeltonne, Helgoland, North Sea - Helgoland_Spring_Bloom_20160517_1 | ecosystem: Environmental > Aquatic > Marine > Epipelagic ... | reverse complement strand
CAAATATAATTGTCTCTTTTGCTAATTGTGAAAATACTGCAACATCAACGCCAGAATAGTACATAAAGAGAATACTAACCACGCTAGTTAAAGGTATACCCAGAATCAAAGCGCCCAACGTAGGATTACCACGCTGAGCTACAGTGACTACACTGGCGATAATAATACCACCAATTATTGATTTAAGTATGAATTCCATTAGTCTTCTTTTGGAATTTTTCTTTTTGGTGGCTTTCTAAATTTATACTTCATATCTGCTGCATCAGTGCCTAACCCTTCAGGAATAGATTCTATTTTTCCACCCTTCTTCAAAAACTCTTGTACTGCCATTTCTACATCATTGCGATCTTTTGTTGACTTCTCGGTAGGTTGCCGTGTGATACTCATAAAAATCTCCTGTTTGTTATTATAGTATATTTATCATAACAAAATATCTAGAGTTTGTCAATTAAAAAACCCAGCACATTACTGTACTGGGTCTTCTTTCCCTATGATATAGGGAATAGCATAAAAAGTAGTTGTAATGAGAGTTGAGAGGGTAACAATCTATCTTTTTATGTTATAGTTATATACTAGCATACTATTATTAGTATGTCAAGTTTTTTTTACATATTATTTTTCTTTTCTTGAATTTCTGCGCGGCGTGCCTTGGTTAGTTTACCGATATCTCCTAGTGCTTTACGAGCCCTTGCGGCTGCTGCTTTTACTCCCTTTTCTTCAAACGATGCATGTTCTTTAATATATACTTCAATTTGTTCTAAAATTTGTTCATGATTTGTCATTATTTTCTCCTATATGACGATATCTATTTAAACACTGGGTTCTAGTGTTTCTGTTTCTTGTGCAAATGTAGTGAACCCGTTTTCTTTAACTACATTCAATACATCACTAACTCTACCCACAAGTTCATCTCTATGGGATACTAGAAATAGTGAACGTCCACTATCTCTTACCATTTTCTTTAGTACGGCGAGTGATGCTTCAACACCATTGGTGTCCATTCCACTGTCAATAAGTTCATCAATGAATAATACATTGATCGTGCTGTACAGTGATTCGAATATATCACGGAATGCCCATGATAAACCTAGAATAAGTCTATTACGTTCTCCTCTTGATAAATTATCAAAATCTAAGTCTCTACCTAATTCAGTAATCTCTACAGATAAATCGCTTTGGAATCGTACTTCATGAGGAAGTCCCAACTTGTCCAAATACGTTTGTAGTCTTGTATTTAGAAAACTTAAATTCTGGTCAATAATCTTTTTTCTAATGAAACTATCTTTGTTTGTTAATAGTTTCATTAGGAATTCTTGATGTTCACGATATGATATAAGTGTGTTCATATTAGTATAGTCTAATTCTTCAAGTGCACTATCTCTCATTTCATTAATTTGGTCTGTATACGGATCGTCTAAAAGTTTCTTTTGTTCAATCTGCTCTTCTAACATTCTAACTGAGTTTTGATGTTCATATGCATCATTTAGTGTTTCATAAAATACTGATGGCTTATTACCAATTTCACCGATTTCTGCAACAATACTTTCGTATTCCTTTAGTTTCTCATTATTTTCAAGAAGTTGTAGAGTAGATTCTTGTTTCTGTTCTTCCTTTGCTGCAAGAATGCTTTCTTGTTTATCATCATGCATTTCTTGTCCACAAGCATAGCATGTGTGCTCCTTTAGCAATTTAATTTCATTTTTAAGTTTAGAAATAACTTTTTCTTGTTTTGCATCGTCTGCATTAATATTATTCATCCAACGTAATGCATCATCTAGGCGTGTTTTCTTTTCATTGAATTCTGCAATCAACGCATGATTCTGAATCTCTTTATCGATATCTATATGTGACAATGCATCTAAACCTGTTTCAAGGTCTTTGATGTCTGTCTCATGTTTCTGTAACCATACACGTTGTCTGCGTTCAATATCTTTGATAGATTTTAAAATACGTCCATTTGCATCTTCAATTGATTTTAGACGATACTCTTCATCTTTAATTTGTTCTTTGGTAGATTTAACATCATCGCGTAAGGATTCTGCCTTGCGTGAAAGTTCTGTGATACCTAGTAGTTCTTCAATGATATCACGTTGATCTCCTGCTCTCATACTGAGGAATGGTTCCGTATATGTATTAAGAGCTACAATATGCTTAAACATAGAATGAGAAATACCAATAATAGAATCAACTTCTACTTGTGTTTGGCGCATTTCTCCTTGTGCTTCGTCTTCAGTTTCATTAATTTCAACATTATCACGCTTTAATCTGAATACATTAGGTGAGCGACCACGTTCAATGCGATATTCGCTTCCGTTATATTCAAAATCAACTGTGACTAACATGCCTTTGCCGTTAGTCTTATTGATTAAGTTATTCTTTTTGATGTTTGTTAATGCGTTACCATATAGTCCATATGATAACGCATTGATAAGAGTTGTCTTACCTGTACCGTTGCGTGAACCATCTCCGCCTAAGTCTAAATTGTTTCCTAGAACTAGAGATAACGAATCTCGTTCTAAATCAATTGCTTGCGTAACATTCCCTACACTCATAAAGTTTCGGATTGTAATATTTTTAATCTTTAGCAAAAGTAATCTACCTCTCTCTTGCGAATTGTCCTGATTGAATTGGGTCTAAACTAATTTCATTTATATTAACATATTCTGGTTGAGAAAGCAACCATAAAATAGTTTCTGCAATATATTCTACATCTAATAGTTTTCTATCTGGATGTTTTTTTATAACATTTGGTGTAGTCAGACTTCCAGGAGATAATAATGTAGTTCTTATATTTGAACCACCAATTGCCATGTAAGATAAATCTCGGTTATAGTTTTTTAATGCTTTCTTTTCTGTTGGGTATCTCCAAGTTCTTCCTTTAACACCTGTGTCTGCTGTACTTCCTATATGTATGAAATGGGCAGCCAATTGTTCATCCTTGATACGATTATACATTGTCTCAGCCAAAAGAGTTTGTTGGAATTTCCACATAGCAGAATTGTTTATAAAGACATTACAATTTTCTGAGATAAAAAAGTCTGCTAGTTTATTTTGCGTTGTGGCTGAAGTAAGATCCCAATCATTTACCCTAGAAGCAGTAAAATAATCAATGTTATCCACAGTATCAAAAATATTACATATTTCTTTACAAAGCCCATATTCTTTATTTCCTGTTATTAAAACTCTCTTATAGTCCATTATAAATCTCTATTAATACATTCTTATCAAAAGTTCCATCTAATGATGTTAATTGTGACAATACAATCTGATCAATAGTTTCAAAATGTATCTCTGCTGAGGTATCTTCTTCATGTTCAGTTGACTTCACTGGGACAAGTGTTATGTCACGCAATGAATATGTTTCAATAAAGGTGTCTTTGATAAAATTTGCTTCCTCGTATGATATATCAATATCAAGCGATACTTTAACTGTAGACTTAGGCAACAGATACTTATCTGGATCATCTAATAACTTTGAAAGTTTTATTGTTTTGTATTTCGGTGCATCTTCCCAAGCATAGAACTCAGGCTTACCTCCCCATTCCAAAAACATCCACCCGCGGTCATCATCCCACGCATCAGAGAAGTTATGTGGGAAAGCATTACCGGTATAGATAATATTACCTTTAACTTGTCTTTGATGAAAGTGACCTGTGAATACATAATCTTGGTGTGAGAACATTTCTCGCTTCAGACCACCATGGTCTGGCATTTCTACCATAGCATTTAGTTTGAATGTAGGCAGTTCAAAGTGACCAAACATATACTTGGATTTGATTTTGGGAACTTTCTTCCATTCATCACCTACTAGCCAACTTACTAGTGCAACATCACCATTAATGGTTGTATCATCAACAACTGTGATATTTTCAAATTCCTTAGCAAACTCTACGCTACTAACTTCACGGCTTTCACGATAAAATAAATCATGATTACCTTTAATAAAATAAACATTTTCAAATGCATCATTGAGTTTACGTAAACTCTCAATAGAATATTTCATTGTTGATATATTTAAACTGGCACGATTATGATGCCAATCCCCGCCGAATATACACGTTTCGCATCCGCGCTCTTTTGCCTGCTCAATAAACCAATCAACAAAGTCACTACAATCTTTATTGTGTTGTTGTGCGTTGTTTCGCATTCCAAAATGTATATCTGTAAAGTATGCTAATTTTTTGAATAAATTATCATTCATCGTCTGCATAAATCTCTTTAATAGTTTCTGTTGGTATTTGGTCGTCTGTGATATTAGTTCTAATAATTTTCTTCCACCGCTCTTGTGACTTCATTTCATGTTCAAGTTGTCTTGTCCAACTAGGAGCCTGCCCTGATTTCTCTAATAGATCATCTCTAATGCCTTGATTTTTTTTCTCAATATTAAGAACACGTGTAAATGAATTATTAACTGCTGCAGTGTAGTAAGCAAATGGATTATCTGATTTTGCTTCATTAAACTGCAGACCAATCTGTGTCAACTGTAGTAATGCTTGTCCTCTCATTTCGTCAATATATGTATATCCACGCCAATTACCACGCTGTGAATAGCGTTCTACTAGTTTGATATACATATTTGCCAATGTAGCAGTAATCTTACCTGATGTCAAGTCAAATTCTTTATTTTTATTGAAATGTGATATGCCCACTTCGGCAACTTCGCCATTTCGGAGAATATAATGCTTGTATGGTGGAAAGTTTAATTTAACTTTATGATCTGCCACAGTCTTGGGATTTAGTTTTCTACCTGGTTCATCCGGAATATGTTCAAATGTCATAACACGGAATACTAATTCTTCTTCGTTGAATGAATTTTTGTCTACCGCAAAATCAACTTGTTTTTTCTTTTTGTCAGTGTTCAAATCCCATGCAGACTTTTGAATACGGTCTGCTTTCGTCTGTCTAGCAACATCCATTAATGAATTTAGTTCTGTTTTTAGATCAAGTTCGCCAGTAATATTGTCAATAATTACATCAAATTGATTGTATAGGTCATAATCTTCAAACCATGAAAAATTAGATTTAGAAATATGAATTTGCTTTAGCATATCTCTATTGTTTAAATAATTCTGCCGTCTGGCCATTTTTGTATTCTCCTAATAATTTATTATTATTATACATTGTTTTTATGTAGTTGTCAACCTATTTAATGTTTTCCAAATATACGTAGTTTATACCGTGATAAATACTGATGTAATCTAGGAGAAGCAGTTATGGCGTATAACCCATACAAGGACCAGCAACCTGTAAATATCATTGATCCCAGTGGTCGATTGAGAGAGAGTGGAATACGAAAGTTTAACTTTCCGTATACGCCCACCGTTACTAATATTATAAATGCAAATTATTCACAAGCGGCTACAACACATTCTAACTTTCAACAATCATTTTTTGAATCTGCAAATAATGCATCTTTTTCCGTTACTGCTCCTATACTAATTGAGAATGAAGAGCAGGCATATTATATCTTGCAGGCATTAGACTTTTTTAGAGGTTCAATGAAAATGAGATTTGGTAAATTGGATAATGATAGAGGATTACCACCGCCGGTTCTTAGATTTAATGCACACGGTATATTTCAAAATGTTCCTGTTGTATTAACTGATTTTACATACAACTTGGATGCTGATGTATCTTATATCGAAATAAAAAATAAAAAGACTGGAGATCCAACAGTAGGTGGGGATCCCAGAGGCGAAATTTATGATGTGTTAAAAAAAATAGAACATAGACCTGTAGAAGATGGTGTTATGACTGCTGTAGGAAAACTACGTTCAGCAAACACTAATACATCAAACGAAACAATTAGAATGCCAGTAAATGGCGCATTTGTATTTTCATTATTGGCTACATATTCTCCTAAAAGTATAAGAGAAAACTTTACAGTAGATGAATATCTAAGAGGAAATTTGAGAGGTAAAGGTTATGTATGATAACAGATCACCATGGAGAAATACTCCAATACTATTTAATAAGATTTTAGATATACAAAAACCCAGATATATAATTAAAGATCCCATGGACATTGAGTATACAATCCCACAAAGATTAGATAACAGACCTGACCTTCTAAGTTATGAGTCATATGGTACATCTAAATACTGGTGGATATTTGCACTACGTAATCCAGATATCATACAAGACCCAATCAATGATTTTACTCCTGGTAAAGTTATACGTATTCCTAAAAAAACTAATATAGATAGAATGGGCTAAAAATGTCTACTATACCCAGAAATCAAAGAAACAATAATCCCGGTAATATCAGGCTTGGTGGAAGTAATTGGGACGGTTCGGTAACAGGCAACGACACTGAATTTGTGACGTTTGCTACTCCTGAAATGGGAGTTCGTGCAATGGTCAAAACCTTGCATACCTACCAAGAAAGATATAATTTATCTAGTATAAGAGAAATAATATCACGATGGGCACCATACGGACCAAATGATACTGGCGGGTATATTGATTTTGTTTCTAAAAGTATGGGAGTAGATCCAGACCTAACTCTTGAATTAAAGAAAGATCCTGAGACTACTAAAAAACTTGTAAGCGCAATGATACAAAAAGAGGGAGGCACGGAATCCTCTAACTATTTTAAAAATTCTATCACTAAAGGTATTAACTTAGCAAACACATCAAGTGGTGCACCAGTAACAGTTGCAACTGTTGCAAATCATGAAGAAGACGATAGGTTCGATGGAGTTCCCAAACCAAGAGGAACGCCAGATTCACCCAGATTATCAGATATATTATCATTAGATACATCAGAAAATCGAGGATTTTTAAGCAGTGCTTCACCCCTCCCTACTAGACTTACAGTTCCCACTATTGATCCACTGACCAATGCTATTGTGGGCGGTGGTAACGGGGTTACACCTCATGATCGGAAATTTCCTAATAAAGTTAACACAGACACAAAAAGAAGTGAATTACAACAATTAAAAAAAGAGAATGGCTTTTTTAGCGCAAATGATTTCTCTACATTAAAGGAAGTGGTTAACGCTGCCGAAGAACACGAAATATTTTGGTATAATGAACTTGATAATTATGAAAATTATTCATATCATATAGAACTGTTTATTGTTCCAAAAGATGATGCAACTGCGTTTCATGAATTTAATCGTGATTCTTTTGAAACAACTATATCAGGCGGATGGCCTACAAACGATATTGATAAAGTAACTATTGCACAAACTGCAACATCTACTGAATTCAATATTGATAATTTAACTTTAGAGAATTTAGGTACAGGTGATGGGAATGTTGCTAAAATGGTGGGAGTAGATTCACATCTTTCCTTTGATATCACTCAAATCGGAAATACCAATCTTAATGATACATTACATACATTTGCTAATCTTATGGGATATTCAGACATTGGCACTGCGGTATATTTTATTAAAATTTCATATAAAGGATATGACAACGATAATCCAAAAAATTCAACGGTGTTGCCAATTGCAAAAGTTATTCCATTTTTAATTACTAGTTACAGTGAGATTAGTACTACAACAAATGCTACTGGAACTACAACCAGTTTAACTGGTACAGCGGTAAATTATATTGCATCAACACATGTTATTAATACGACAAAACATGACTTGACCTTTGATATCAAGCCTACATTAAATGGAACATTAAATTCTTTTGTTACTGAGTTAAATAAAACTGCACACTTGGGTACTGGTTATCGTGAAGATCAAACTGGATATTTTAACAGTTATAATATTGAATTTAGTGAAGATTTTAAAGAGAGATTTGCAGAATCTAAAATGAATAATGAACTTGCAAATAAAAGTTCCGCCAGTACTGAAATTGAACGCCGTAGTGCCAATGGTTTAAATATTGCACAGCAAATTGGACAATCAACCGCTGGAGTTAGTATTGCACATCTCTTATATGATATTTGTATACAATCGTCAAAAGTTAAAGATGAGCTTTTAATTAAAAATCCAGGTTTCTCATATGCAGTTAGAATTATACCCAAAGTTGTCCAAAAAGAATTCAATCTTATTACAAATAAATCTGCTTACGATATCACATATTATATAACTATGCATCGTGAAATAATAATTCAGGATCTTGAAGATCAGACTATAAAAATTTCTGAAACACGAAAATTACTATCTGAAATATTTGATAAAGGTAGATGTAGAAAATTATACAACTACGAATATACAGGTCTTAATGACCAAATCCTGGATTTAACAGTATCATTGGACAAGCAACTTATTAAAAGTTACCGTTCACCGGGTGATGAGTATTCATGGAATAGATTCTTAAAGGGGGATACTGATTTATCTAAGTATCTTACTAAAGAACAGTTCGCAAGATATCGTGAAGTAACTGGGCTTACAGATAAACTTGATAATAAACTAATACGCCAGAGCACAGACCAAGACCAAAAAAGATCAGACTTGCTACGTAAACAAGATGAACTATTTGACCGAACCCGTCAGGGAATGATTGCTGCTGAAAATAAAAACACCACTAGTGCTGATGATGCCATGGCAGTAGGTAATAGATATCAGAATATTGATTCATATGCAGATATGGCTGAGTTACAAAGATTGGACCCAGATTTATTTAACACAGTTCAGCGGGCAATACAGGCAGATAATATACGAAGAGATGTTGGATTTTTGGGTGCGCGCATTGAAAAAGGTGACCGTGATATTGAAGAGACTAAATCAAGTATTAGTAACAATAATAAACAAATAGAGGAATATGAAAATATTTTTAGAGCACAAGTAGGTATTGATATTAATGCATTGCTAAAAGAACAAGCAAAATTTAACAGAAATATTCGCTCTAATTTATTAAAACCAATAAATGAAATATCTCTTGCAGAAGAATTGGGTGCTGATTTTTTCGCAGACTCAAATAAATTGTCTGACACAGAATATGCATCAATGATGGACGCAATCGCACTTAATAGTATTACATTTGAACGTGATATACTATCTAACATGCGTAATGGAACAACTATTTCATCTTTTAGTTCAACTGACCGGAGTAACATATCGTTAGCACGAAGTAAATTTAATGAATCTCTTAATGCTGATCTAAGTATGCAACGCCTTGAAATGACAATTAAAGGCGATCCATTCTGGGTAGAATATTATGTAACAGAGAAAACAAAAGAAAAAATGTTTGGTAAAAATAACAGCATTGACGATGTTAGAGGACATAATGCAAATGTGAATGGCACAAATTACATGATGTTAGTTGTTAATAAAGCGGATGGCGTAGATGAATTTGATAATATAAAAATTGATAGTTTAGATATATTCTTATATATGGTTAGAAAAATAAAAAGTACATTCAGTCAAGGACAATTTACACAAAGTTTACAATGCATCAGACAGCCTATACCTTCAAACTTTAAATCAACCACAGTTCGTAAAGGAACAATAGACGGTGATGGATTTGGTTTTGGTCCCGGTGGTGAATTTGCTGATGTAAATAATCGCGTCGGTGACGGACGAGGCAGTGATGTAGTAGCAAGTATACCATCAGAATTTACTGGATTTTCCAATCAGACAAGTAATGTTGCTAATGGTGCTTTTAAAAAACTTTCAGGAAGTTTATCTAGTCTTGCAGGTATTATGGCCGAGGCTTCTCCATTTCCAACGGCAGAACAAGCATCTAGGTTAACGACATTACTTAATGAAGCCGAACTTCTAAGTAATAATGGGTCAACTGAAGCAACAAAGGTAATTGCAGATATAAAATCAAAACTACGTGAAACATTTGGTACACCAGAAGAAGCTAGTGGGCTTTTTCAAGGATCAGCAAATGATGGAACCCCACCATCACCTGAACTTATTGCACTACTAAACACTAAAATATATGATGGAGAAACAATAATAACACCTACAACGGTTGACCAAGATAAAGTTACAGAAATTATGAGTGAAATAGAAAATATTACTATTCAGAATGAGAACAGTGTTACTGAAATGGTGCAAGACATTTCTGGACATGTTACACAAACTGTTGACACTCGTATTAATACGGAAACGCCCACCAAAATAGTTTTAGAAAATTCAAACATGATGTTAGACGGTTCATTGCCATTACATTCTACTGAAGAATATAAGGACCCTAATTCACCAGCGGTAGATTATAACCCAGACCAATTAGCGGCACTGGATTTACCGGTTGACGTGGTAGAAGGCTATAGAGATGCTGCGGCTACTCGTAATGGAATAAAAGTTAGAAAATATATAGATAGTCTACCAGAAGACCAAGCAGAATTATTGAATTCTATTGATAATCCTTATACTGTTAAAACACTTCCATATGATGCACCAACTATTGAAACGATAGCAGCAACTCCTTTAAAAACACCCAGAGAAGCAATCATGCAAGCAAGAATTGAAGATGCACAAACACAAATGATAGCAGCAGCAGGTGGAAGTTATAATGATTTATCTGCTGATGAAAAACGTCATTACGAAAACTTGAGTGATGCTTATGATGCTATTGATGAAGCAGCACAATTGGATCCCATTCGTAATGAATCAAAATTAATTAAGATCAATAATGAATTAGATAAATCAATTAGAATATACAACGACAGATTAGCAGGCGGCGATAGTGAATGGAGTTGGAATGAAGAAGAAGCAGAAGAAAAAACACAAATTGATAATACAGTATTAGAGAACATTTCAAATTTAGATAATGCACACTCAACCCCTATTGCAGACAGAGTTACAGTCGATGATAACGGCAATGTAAATATTATTAAAGATATGTCTGTACTACCTATTAAACCATCAGATGGATTTTCATTGCCAATGGATTATTTAAGTGAAAATGATGAGTTCACAATAACAGATGCACATTTAGCACAATATGAATTGGCAGAAAAAAAATGGGTAGATTTTAAAAAAGGCGAAAGAGTTACTATTTATGTATTTGATCCGCGGACCGGTACTACAGTTCCGGGCGAGTATTGGAGTAGTTTTGAAAATCCAGAACTTGCACAACAGTATGGAATAGATACTACCACAGCGGTAGCAGGTGAAACAATGTCGTTAGACGATCCGCGCCTCGAACAGTGGACCCTCACAAAATTTAATGAAATTAGAAATCAAATTGTTAACGAACTTCCACTTGTAACAACTGTAGATGTCCATAATGGGACAGCAGAAGAAAGTAAAAAAATTAAAGTTAATTTCTCTGTAAACGATTTTGTATTAGTAGAAGGCGAAGAGTAAAAATGTTACAAGATGAAAATTTAAATAATTTAGCAGGCACATTACGAAAAGATAAACAATCAAATCTTAACCCTGTACTAAAAAATATACAGAGTGGTATATATCATGCTATTACTGTTCCTGGTATAGATCCTGAGGGTAGAGGTAGATTAGCTGCATATGTTCCTAAATTGGGCGGAAATCCAGAAAATCCTTTATATTTTCAGTATGCGTCTCCGTTTGCGGGTTCAAATACTATGGGAAGTTATGGGTTGCACGCTGTCCCACCATCTGATTATGTGACTATACTTGTGTTCTTTGCTGACAATGGAGAATTGAGTGAAGGGTATTGGTTTGCTGTTGCACAGGAAGTACCAGATATTGCATCTGGTGGTGCATCTGGTCCTCCCAAAGTAGATGGTTCAGGTCAAGGCGAAGGAGTATTTAAGGATCAGCCTAGCGCAAAAATTAATAAAACCGAACTATCAGATTCTCAAGGTGCCGATACATCATCAATTAGTGTTACACCGGAATCTTTGGAAGTTGCTACTGATGTTAAGGATAGTGGATTAACTCCAAAATTAAATGGTAAGGACGGATTAATAAAAGTTGTTGAAGATGGCGAAGATCCAGCAGACGAAGTAACTAGTGGTAGAAATCAACGTAACGCATCTAACAACAGAAATGATCCGCGTGGCAGAGACCAGATACCAGCAAATCATCCTAGAAATATTAATACTGCGACACAGGGCATATATGCTGATGGAGTACGAGGACAAACAACTGCCTCGCCATTACGTAATGCAAGTTATAAAAAACCTACACCAAATACAGTATATGGTTTAAAAACGCCAGGATCAACAGTTCTTACGATGGATGATGGCAGTGTAGATGATGATGGTTTCGTGCATCCAAATCAAATACGCCTACAAACAGGATCAGGCGCAAGCGTTATATTGGATGGTACAAATGATTTAATCTATTTGATTAATAGTACAGGTTCAGGTTGGATAGAAATTGGTTCCGGTGGCGAAGTAATGATATATGCGCAGGGTTCTATGAGTATGAGAACAGAAAAAGATTTTAACTTACGTGCAGACCAAAATATTAATATAGAGGCTGCTGAAAAAATAAACATTAAATCTGGTGATGATATCCAAGTAAATAGCGGAGACCAGATACATTTAAAAAGTGAAGGTTCTCAGTTCTATGATAGTGCAGGTAGTAATCATACTAAAGTTGGTAGTAATATGTATGTTTCCACTGGTGGTATATTACATTTAAATGGACCGCAAGCAGCAATGTCACCAGGAATTAATACAGTATCTCATAATGATATTCAAAATTTAGAATCTACTAAAATAGAAGAAAGCATTTTATCTACTATGGTATCACACGAACCAATGATAAGAAAAAAACCTGCACCTGCTAATACAAGTTCAAGTTCGGATGAAAGTGATACTGTAAATGGCGGTAATATACCTGCGACTGCTGCAGATCCAAATAGTGTTGCTACAAATGATAGTACTGTAGATCCCGATGAACAAAAAGTAAATGATGAAGCAATACAGGATCAAGTTGGTAATGGAAGTGGAAACGTTACATATGTTGGAGACTTTAGTGGAAGAACACGCAACAAAGTTATTAGAAATGATTTGTTTAGTATACTAGAACAAGCAGCAAGTTCTGCAAGTGTTGATGTAGTTATATTCTCGGGTGGACAGGATCCAAAAGGACCTGGTGCAAGGCGTACAGGCAGTACAAGACATGATAATGGTTTTGCCGCTGATGTTTGGTTGTATAGTGGAGCAGGTAAGTTAAGTTCACGATCAAGTGATGATATACCAATAATAAAGAAATTTGTTAAAGCGTGTTTTGATTCAGGTGCAAATGCAGTTGGTGTTGGCCCAGGTTATATGAATGATGTTGGGGTACATGTTGATATAGCAACAGACAAAGCTGATCAGGGTGTATGGGGATCAACACATTCGGTTGGGTCTGCTTCTAGTTGGTTAGTTGCTGCAAGAGATGAAAGTAATTGGAGAGCATAAAATGATTTACGATAAGAGAAAAGGATCGCTTTTAAATTATATTCAATTACCATTACATACTATAACTCCATACGGTACATATCTGGGAACTGGATACGATACTGTCGGTAATCCCACGTATATACTATCGTATACACGTGTTACATCATTTGCAGTGAATAAACTTATATTTTCTAATTTAAGTAAGAATGCTATTATTAATGATGTTATTCCTACACTAGAAATAAAAAATGGTATTATAGGTTATAATTATCAGATACCTGATGTAGAATTTAGATATGGTTATATTACATCTTCTTCCAAAAGAGTTTCAATTGAAAGCCAAAAAATAACAAAACAATCAGCGCAGATAATTTTAGAAAAACAATTACGTGCTATTGGAAATGTATTAGAACAATTTATTACACAACCGTTAGGTCAACCACAATTTGATGCGTTACTTCATTATTTTTATTATGAAGGTGTAGACAAAATACCCAATCATAATATTATTAATTTAATTAATAATGAAAAATGGTTTGATATAACAGATGAAATACAGAGTAACATTAAAAGAAAAAACGGCAAAGTCGATGAACGACTTGCCGCTTTAAGAATTGAGACTGCTAAGATGTGGAGTTATGTTCCCGGCTTTAGTTAATCAGGTCGTTGGTCGATAACTTTGTCTACTAAACCATATGCTAGTGCTTCGTGGGGATCCATAAAATTATCACGTTCCATAGCAGCAAGCATTTCTTCCAGAGTTTTGCCCGCTGAGTTATGCTTTACATAAATCTGTGTTAGTGATTGTTTCATCTTTAGAATTTCTTTAACTTGAATTTCCATATCAGTTGCCTGACCGCCTGCGCCCCCACTTGGTTGATGAATCATATGTCGTGCATTGGGTAGAATATATCTTTTACCTGCTGCGCCAGCCGTAGCAAGTAATGAACCCATTGAACACGCTTGTCCCATTACTGTTGTACTAACATCTGGTTTAATGAATTGCATCGTATCGTAAATTGCCATACCAGCGGTTACTGCGCCACCCGGCGAGTTAATATAAAAATGAATATCTTTTTCTGGATTTTCACTTTCTAAAAATAGAAATTGTGCACATAGTAAGTCTGCTTGATAATCATTGACTTCTCCTGTTAAGAACAGTACACGTTCTTTAAGAAGTCGTGAAAAGATATCATAACTTCGTTCACCATTAGCAGATTGGTCTACAACCATTGGTACTAGATTTGGCATTAATTATTCCTTATTTGTTTTTGTAGATTCAAGTTTTCGTATTTCTTCTTTTAGTTCTGTAATTCGGTCATATGCAGCATACAAATTTTTCTGAAGTTCATTTATTTCTAACCGAAACATTTCTTCTGTAGTTATTTTTTGCATTGGTAATATCCTGGGTTTATTACTTTTTTGAAAAGGTTTCAGTTGTATTATTTTATCTTTGTCCTTCATTGATAATACTCCTAATAATACTAATATTATATTAAAAATTAGTGCTTGTCAAGTACTTTTTTCAAATATACGTAGTTTATACGATGATAAATACTCTTAACAAAATATTTAAAATTGAGAGAACAGATGGCAGTTAATTTTGCAGGATTTAGTACTAAAAATAAAAAAGCAATAAATCATAATCTTTATGGTAAAGACTTGGTTATTGAGGATTTGATGAATCATTTAATGACACGTAAAGGTGAACGTGTTATGATGCCAACATACGGTAGTATTATTCATGACTTAATTTTTGAACCATTAACACCAGAAATTAAAGATATAATTGATATTGACATAAATTCTATTATTGATGAAGATCCCAGGGTAACGATTAACACCCTTACCATATCAGAAGATGACCACAGTTTAAACATAAAATTATCAGTTTCTATTATTCCAACTGGTGAACAAGTTGAACTAACAGTAAATTTAGAAAGAGAATAACATGAGCCAAGAAAGAGTTGATAACTTATTCGCTAGTGAAAGTTGGAGTGCAGTTTATACAGCATATACTAATATTAGTTTGAAAGCATATGATTTTGACACAATACGTGAAGCATTACTTGCGTATGTACAACAAACATACCCAGATAAATTTAATGATTTTATTGCAAGTTCTGAATTTATTGCAATCTTAGATTTGGTTGCATATCTAGGTCATTCTCTTTCATTCAGACTAGATATGAATACCAGAGAAAATTTCTTAGATACTGCCGAACGCCGCGAATCAATTCTTCGTATGGCAAAGAATCTAGGCTATATTAAAACACGTCCTATTAACGCCCGTGGTTATATGAAAATTACTAGTGTCACGACAAATCAAGATGTGGTAGATAATGAAGGTAACTCTTTAGCAAATACCACAGTAAATTGGAATGATGCAAATAATGCTGATTGGTATGAAAACTTTATAACAATATTAGACTCATCTTTTTCTAAAAATTCTAAAGTACAAGACCCAACCGCAACTCTAAATTTTCTAGGCATCGAAAATAATATATATGAGATTAACGAAAACCCTTTAACTAAACGTTTTAATTATCCTTTTTCCGCAGATATTGCTGGTAGTAGTAGAAAATTTGAAACTACTAAAGTAGAAATTGTAGATGATATTATTGGCGAAGCAGAGCCTAAAGTTTCTAAGAATTTCACAGTTATTAATCGTAATGATAACCTAGGTCCTGCAAGTGATAGAACTGGATTTTTTGTATATGCAAAAGCGGGAGAAATGAACTTTAGTGATTATACATATGATTTAAAACTGTCTAATAGAACTCAAAATATTGATGTTATCGATATATCAAATACAGATGTTTGGATTCAGCGCACAGATAGTAATAGAAATTATACATCTTCCGTAACAACAGTTGATAATGATAGTAGAGAAACTGCTATATATAATTCTTTAAGAACAGGCAGCGGCGATCTAGCGAGTGTCACTACTAATATTGATAATAGTATCGCAATTAATTTCCCTGATGGTATTTTTGGTAATGCTGCATACGGTAATTATCGTATTTGGTATAGACAAACCGCAAATGAAAATTTCACTGTAAACGCAAATGATATAGCAGAAGTTGCAATTACTATACCATATATTGGCGGTGATGATCGTCCATATGATTTAACAATAACAATGACAACAACAAGTGACTTCAGTGAAAACTATGCTGCTGAAACATTCGAAAGTGTTAGACGTATTGCACCAAGAGCATATTATTCACAGGATAGAATGGTAAACGCACAGGATTATAATATCTATCCTCTAACTCTTGGCGCAAATGTTATATCAAAATCAAAAGCAATTAATACTACATTTTCTGGTAAGTCTCGTTTCTTTGAAATGGATGACGTTACTGGTAATCATAGTAATTTAAGTGCAACTGGTACTGATGGTAGTGTATTCTTAGAAGATGATATTATAACAATGAATCTAAGTTTTAATCGCCAGAATGGACAGATTGATAATTTCATTAGAAATAAAATTACTGAAGTATTAAAACATCCAAGCCTGATGAATTTATATTATTTTGAAAATATGTATAATCCAGCATCTACGATTCTAGCGCCATATTTGAATTTTACTGTTCGTAGTACGAATACTAGTATAATTGATACCGTAACATCAACTTCATTAGGCTCAGTATTTTTGTATCCAGGTGATCATATTTTAACTCAGGGCGCGAATGAAAAAGAATTATCTTGGACAAAAATTAGAAACATTGAAAGTAGCGTTGTAGGATCAGCGGTGGATTCATATTTTATTGAAAATATTCTACCTGAAACTACTGGAAGTATTGAAAAAATAGTACGTGCGTATAGAACACGATTTGAAGCAGATGAAATAAAAGATATTAAAATTAATAAAATAGAAGACTTATCAGTTCAGAGTTTTATTATAAAATATGTTCCCAAAAGTAATACATCTGTTTGGGAATGGAAATTACATGATGAAGTAAATGATGTTCCATTAGTCGAAGGAAAAGATGTTTATATAACATTTACATATGTTCCAGGTGTTAGAGAAAATGAAGCAGAATATGTTGCTAAATTTACAGGTAAGAAAATAGTATTCGATAGCAAAAAACAAGTAAAATTCTTTTACAACAATGATAAATTAGTTGTAGATAATGAAACTAGTTTAGCAGAACGTGATAAACTATTTTTAAAATATTATACTACAGTTGCTAGTGATTCATCTAGTGGACGTGAAGAATTAATTAACATAGGCACTGCACAAGTTAGTAATTTGGTAGAACCCGGTGATAATACTGTAACATTTGATGCAGATTTTTCTGAAACTGGCGCAGTAATTACACATAACTTTGTTAACAATACATCAGCATATACTGTAACAAGTACCCAGCACAAACTTATATCGCCACTGGGTGTAGAATATCCAATTGCTCCTGTTGCACCGTCATCTGACACTGTTATCGGGGATAACCCAGAATATACCGTTAGTTATGATAAAGATGGTCTAAGTGAATTATTAAGTCTTGATGATTATGATGATAATAACTTAGTAGATGATAGTGACAAATATGTGTATTCAAGCACAGAAGTAACAATCGAAGATAGTGGAAATTTAGCAGAAGGTTTTGTATACACGACTTCTTATACAGATATTAAATTTGAACAAGAAGGGTTTAAAGGTAACTTAACTAATGCATATTTCGATCTTGCATATCCTAATAATTTTGCGTGGGTTGACTCATCCGAATTGCCTACTGGTAAAACTATAGATACAGCAGTATCAGGTGATACTGGCGTACAAACTGAATTTGGTAGATCATTTGATGGCTCGAATTATGAATTTGTATTTACTGATATGAGTGCAGATGGATGGTCAATAAGAAATCATAACTTGACAGGAGATGACCCTGATAATCCTGACAATGACGTATATTGGAAACAATTTGCGTTTGGTGAAATAAACTTCCCTGCAGAAAATATTAGTATTAATAATTTAGTATTGACAGATATTAATAATAATGTAATTAATAAAATCGATTATGAAACAATAGAAAATAATGGTTCATACAAAATTATTTTCTGGACAGTTGATCCTGGTATTGGTAACAGTATTAATGTTAGAAGCATTGGGGGAACTGCAGTATTCTCAGATTTCTTAGTAAGAGTGGAGCGCAGTCTATTACCGATAGATGCTGATAGACTACAAGCATATACAGATGTAGAATCATATGTATATGATTCATATATCACACCTGAAGGTTACGTTGATTATACAAAAGTTAAATTAACAAGCATGAATATTGATCGTAACCCACACGGTATGCTACAAGTATTTACTAATTTAGATAATGTAGATAATGATGAGTTAGGCGATGTATCTGAAGTAGAATTCTCTCATATTGTTTTAGAACAATATACAGATGTTGATAATATTGTATATGAATGTGTCAGTGATAGAATTGTAGCTACAAACCAAGCACAGTCTGATAGAATACCAGAAACAGCAATAATTAGATACTATATAGAAAGTGACGATCTTGATATTAATGAAGGTGAATGGCAAAGACGTTCCGGTTCAGGATGGGAACCATTGCCCACTAGCCGATATACACTTGTAAACGCGCCTGCACAGGATAAAATAATTTATGCTGGCAATCAATATAGAGTTGTTATAGGCAGAAGTTATGTCGAAGATAAATTCATGACATTCAGATGGGATCACTATGCTGATATTGATAAGAGAATTGATCCAAGTACAAGTAATATCATCGATATGTATGTATTAAGCACTGATTATGTCAGAAGAGTAAACGCATGGATAGATGGTGGTTTCTCTGATATAGTACCATTGGCGCCAAATAACTATGAACTAACTAAGATTATGGAAAGTATTAATCCCAAAGCAAGTATATCAGATCATATTAGTTATATACCTGTTAAGTTTAAATATCTATTTGGTTCATTCGCTGCATCAGAAAACCAAGCAGTGTTCAAAGTTGTTAAAAAAGAAGGTACATCATATAGCGATAGTGAAATAAAAACTTCAGTTGCAAATGCTGTTAATACATTCTTTGATATAGATAATTGGGATTTTGGAGAGACATTCTACTTTTCCGAATTAGCATCTTATATACATACATCATTACCGAATCATATTTCTTCAGTTGTGATTACACCCAAATATCAAACAAGTGAGTTTACAAACTTGCTAAGTATTAGTAGTGAACCTACAGAAATTTTCTTGAGTATAACAACATCAGCGGATGTTAAAATTATATCCAGTATAGTAGCATCAGAATTATTGGGCGAATAAAAAATGGCAAATAATAAAATTTATAATCTCTTACCAGCACACCTACAGAATAAAGAATTGGAAACAATTTTTGACTCTACATTAGAAAGAGCATTTTCTAAGGGCAGTATAGAAAAAACAAAGGCTTTTATTGGTAGAAAAGAAAAAGGCGTATATAGTGAAACAGATTCATATGTATCATTTCCTGAACATCTCTTCCAACGAGACAATTATGGTTTTGAACCAGTATTTTCAAATACTGGTATAGGAGACAATATATTTTATGACGATTTATTAAACTCATTGTATAATAAAGGTGCTCTTACAAATGACCACAGAAGATTATTTAAATCAGATACATACACTATTAACTTACCGGTTGATATTGATAAGTTTATTAATTGGGAATTATATTATTGGGTAGATAATGGATTTACAAGTGAGTATGCATTATATGAATTTAAAGAATATGTCACTGGTTTAACTGGTTGGATAAAACAAAAACCATACGTACTTAAAAGTAATTCTGAATATCTATTAGATGAGTATTTGCCCAGTTCTTCATTTGGTGATTATGGCGACTATGCTGTTGTAATAAAACAGTCAAGTTTAGTTTATTGGAAAAAGGACAGCATTGAAGGATGGTCCCGTATAGGTTCAGAAGATCCTGGTGCCACATCATTTATTGCGTCAGATCAAAGACCGTTGTCTCCCAACTTGGGCGACACATATGTAAATACAAATGAATTAAGAATAACATTACTGAAAAGTGGAAATGAAACTTTTGTTCTTAAAGATACTATCTACGATAGATGGAATATTGATGTTAACCCTTATGCACTGAGATTTTCAGATACATCAGTTGGATTACTAAGTTTAATAGAATACAAAAGCAATTCACAAGATAGTACACCTGACTGGGAACTATATGATGGTGAAGAATTTGTATTCAATTTAGGAAATAGTAACGATACACATTACATAACAATTGATAAAAATACTGATAGGGCAACTAAAACTAATTGGTGGAGTGATAGAAATTCTTGGTTCCACTATGATGACATTCGGATGTATATCACTGATGACAGTAAGTCTTATGTTGAGCAAGCAAAACGACCAATTATTGAATTTGATAAGAGTTTAGAACTAAGTGATACTAGTAGCAGTGCAGACGCATGGTCTGTGCCAACGTTTAAAATATATGATGAGGAATTAAACTATCTAAATGATTATAATATATTCCATTATGTAGAAGATGAAGATAGCGTAATTGATAGGTTCTTATCAATTCGTGCATTATTAACATCTGGTGATTATGCTAGTGAGTTTACATTTAATATAGATATACCTGACAATGTTAGTTTTAAATCCGGTGACGTATATCATAAACTTTATATCAAATCTGAATTTGATTATAGAAATTTACGCCATGAATATGGAACCGCAACACACTCGCAACTAGAGTTACTACAAGAACCTAAATCTTCTGAAACAATAGATGTATATGTAGATGGTATCAAACAAATAGGCAACTATGCCTATAGTTCTAATACTATTACGTTTAATGAGCCTGTTACAGGTTATGTCTATGTTGACTTTACTACAAAAAATAATGTTTTTGTTGATGGCGATGGTGCTTGGCAACGCATTGATCCATCACTTGAGTATAATCCGGATAACTTATTTCACAATAATACAAACTTTACATTTTCTACAATATATGAACATATGGCTCGACAGTTATCAACGACAATAGGCCTAACTGGAAATTCAAACGGTGTGAATAATTACCGTAATATTGGCGATAATACAGATAAAATGCGTAATAATAAGTATGGTTCTATTATGGTTCGTAACTCTATTGATATTAAGAATGCTTATTTTTCAATAACACGTGACGATTATAACCCATTCGCAGCGGTTGAATATCTTTCGGTATCATATAATAATTATAAAAATAAATTAATAACAACCGTGCAAGATATTCTATCTGATGCAGCAAGTGAATCCAAGACTGATGATTTTATTCTTGAAGAAGCAATTGCACAGATTGCACTTATTAAGAGAGAAAATATCAGTGTATTCACTGGTAGTCGCATGATAAATTTTGGTAGTTTTCCAACTCACTATATAACTGCAAATGTTGATCCAGTTATTCCTGGCTCAGCAACACAATTTATACCTAATAGTGTGGCTACAGAAATAGTAGACAATGAAAATGTATCAGTTTATGTTAACGGGGTACTTGCAACAGATGTTAATATAATCAATGGTATTGAGATTTCATTTGATGATACTGTAATTTTAGATGGTGATGTTATTGAAGTTAGATATTTTAAGTTATTACAAGAAACATTTATTCCGCCGAGTGCCACAAAACTTGGTATTTCTAATGTTTATAAGCCTGGGTATATTATTGACCAAGAATTTGATACACCGCAAACAATGTTAGTAGGACATGATGGCTCTAAAATGTTATGTTGGGGTGACAGAACTGATGGAATTATATTATTATTTGAAAAATTGGTGTATAATCGTATAGAAAAAAATACTACAAATACCTCTCTGCGTAATATAAAATATGGTATGTATAGAGATAGTACAACTGAATATTCATTGAATGAGAAAAAGTTTACAATGTATCCATTCTTTAAGAAGTGGATGTTGAGAAACAATATCGACAATCTTTATAATACTGATTTTGATATCGAAGACTACAAGACATGGAATTATCGTGCAAGTAATGATGCTGCTCCTGGCTATTGGAGAGGCATATTCCAATATGCGTATGGCACTGAAACACCACTGCTAGAACCCTGGGTAACAGTTGGATACAGTGTCATTCCTGAAGGTTTTGAAACTAATCCAGTTCGTTATACTGACATAGAGTTTTGGAATAATTTAAAAACAACATATTCTACTACATGGCCAATCCCAGTGGACAGTCTTGGTAATTTAAAAAATATTAATGATTTATTTTTTAATTCTCAATTAACACCCACAGATTCAGCATTAATGGATCAAGATTGGGAATTTGGTGATGGTTCGCCTATTGAGCAAGCATGGAGACGTAGTAGTGAATATCCGTTCATTGAATTTTTATTATCAATGATTACTAAGCCATTTGAGATTATTGATTTATATTCAAGCGAATTAAACGATATTATTAAAATATACCACAAAGTAGAAGGCATTGACACTGATACTATCAAAAACGAACAAGATGGATATGAATTTAAGTTGGGATCTAAATTAGGTGGCTTTGTTAATAACTTTAAATTAAGTAGTGAGAATTCAACATTATCTAATTCTAGGTATACAGAAATACCAAAAGATAATTATGATTTATTCATACACAGTGGCGAACCAAATCGTAGCGAAAGTTTTAGTGCTATTGTAATAGAAAAAGTTTCACTTGACGCATCATATCCAAACTATAGTTTAGCAGATATCGCATCTTATCGTCAGGGTGATATTGTATACAATACATCTGATAACAGATATTATAAAAGAAAGATAACTCAGCCAACAGATAAAGAAACTGATGCTGTGATTAATTTTGATTATAATGGATGGACATTGGTAGCGCAACCACAAGTTAAAAATTATGGGTATAGAATTAATGGATTTGATGAATTCAACCCTCAATTTTATACTATGAATTGGGATACAACTTCACCATTCAAATCATGGAGTACATTGGGTGATGAGGCAGTTATAAATGATTGGCAAGCAGGTTCATTTTATACACTAGATTCTTACACAGTTTATGACGGTGTGCCATATATATCTCTTGCAGATCATACGGGTTCTGCTGCGTTCAATGATGACCTCAATGATTACTGGAAGCGTTTAGTATCGTGGCCTAGAGTTAATCAAGTGACTGCGAAAGGTTATGATAAAACCTTACCAGACCAAATTCGTACACATAATTATGGTGATGTTTTATATTCACTTGATGAAATTGCACAACTATTGATTGGTTACCAAGATTATTTAAATGCAGTAGGATGGAGTTTTACAGATACCAATGAATTGGGCGAAAATGTAGACTTTGAAAACTTATTAATTAAATTTCTTGATTGGAGTGCAGAAAAACATGATGTTGGTGAATTTATTACCTTAACTCCAATTTTACTATCTGGCCGTTTCTCTGCGCCATACGGTGTTGCAAGCGTACAGCGTGAAACAAATAAGAATTTCTATAGAGTGCTTGATAGTGATGGCAGACAAATACCCAATACAGCGATAACATTCTATTCTGATGGTGATGCAATAATGTGGGAATCAACTATCCCAGTTTATGGAATGAAAATTGATATCATTGATATTGAACACGCTTATGTTGTTGACAGAGTTGACAATTATGGAGATGTTATATATAATCCAATTGCGCATAATAGAAACTTACGCATGATTATTGATTGTAATAGAACTAGTGACTGGGATGGTACACTAAGTGCAGATGGTTATATTATATATCAAAACACATTAATACCAAACTTTGAGACAATGGTTGCTGATACTAAGTTCCATAGAGACACTATCATAGATCAAAGTTTATCAAACGTTAACCTAATTAAGGCAAGCCATATAGGATTTACACCACGTGCTTATCTATCAAATCATTTAATGGAACGTGAATCTCAATTAGAATTTTATAAAGGTTTTATTACTAATAAGGGCACACCTAGTAGTTTAAATAATATTGTTAATAATAATTCTAATTTTAGTGAGGTAAGTTCAAATGATGTATGGGCATTCAAATTAGGAAAGTATGGAAACTTAAACAGAAATGTATCGGCTAGCAAAAGTATTAATACAAAATTGGTATATAGTGATCCGTACTCTATTACATATGATAACCAAAGTTTATTTGATTACAAAACAACTAAAAGAACTACACCTATAAAAACTACCGGATATGTAGATAGTAAAGATGTAAATTATATTGTAAGAAATGCAACAATCTTAGAAACAACAGTAAGTGAGAATTACTATGAAGGTGACTTGGCTTGGATACAATTCGATAATCTTAGAGATTGGGATGTAAGGAAACTTAGTGAAATATCTGAAATATCTTATGTTGGTGAAACCCAAGATTCTCAATTATACATTGTTGTTACGTCAGAGATTGATACAGTTGAATCTGTTTATTTACGAATAATCAATGAAGAAATTGATCCAGTATTAAACGGATATTATAACCTTGTAGAAGATGGTACTGAATTATTAGATGGTATAACTGTTTATAAGTATCTGGTATTTGACACTGATTTTGAACCGGTTACTGTTGAAATTGATACATCTTCTCAGAATAGTATATTTGTCCCTACAAGCGATAATGCTGGGGTTGAAGCAATTAGTCTAAATTCAAATGCACAGATTATTGAAGGCGAAGTCTTAGTCATTGACGGTAATAGTTATACATATATAGAGGATGCTACTAGTGGTAATACTGGTATAACAATTGGTGGAGCAAGCGCAACATCCGATCCAATTGTAACAATTGGTGAGCAGATATCTATTGTTGTTTACGACCAAAATAATATTATAAAAAATACAAATACATTAATAACATTTTCTGGAAATAGTATACTTACAGATAATAATGTTACTTCAAACGTTGGTGATGGTATTACTATTAATGATGTTACACTTGTTATAGAAGCAATAGACAATGGTGTTATTGAAGCAACTTCAACCCTCACAACATCTGATAATATAAACTCAGATTCTGGATTGACTGTTCAAGTAGGCACTGATGTAGAATCAAGTTATACAATACAGGATATTGAAATAGTTGGCACTGTAGAGTCACCTACGTTTGATGAAACTAAATCTATTCAAATTAATGGTCAAACTATAGCATTCACTTATAGTGGTTCTACAATAACATTAACTGATATAGTAGATACTATCAATGCATCGCCGGTAGATGTTAGTGCACAAGATGTTGAAAGCGTATTAGTTTTAACTTCATCTTCCCCTTCAGTTTCAATCCAAGGACAGGCAGCAGTAGAGTTGGGTTTAATTACTGTATCACCATATACAGAAACTAAATTGGGCAATTTAGCAGAACAGATAAATTCACAGAATGGTGTCGATGCTAGTATTATTGCTAATAAATTAGTTATAACTACGGAATTGCCTACGATGACTCTTAGCGGTAGTGGATTTAGTTTGTTTGGTTTCCCTGCTACTACATATCAATCAGAATTAGATCCAACTGCGTCAAGTATCGCACAACAAATAAATGACTTGGGTATACCAGGTGTTAGTGCAACAGTTGAAACTGGTAAACTAAAAATAATTTCTACAAATTCTACTCTAGTAGTTTCTGATCCGTTAGATAATGGATCAATGGTTCGCCTTGGATTTAACTCTAATACGATAACTTCTAATATGTTAGATAATATCGTTGATGACATAAATGCTATACTATCACTTGAAACCAATCTAACTGCTAGTAGAGTGTTTATCGATAAATTACTAATATCAGGCGATGAATTTAAGGTAACTATTAATAATGTAAATGGCAACCCACTTGATGATTTGGGAATATCTGAAGGCGAGTATTTGACTGCTGGTTTAGCAAATTCATCATTGCTTACATTTAGAGACATAATTAATCAACAATCATCTACGTTAACAGCAAGTATATCATCGGATGGACGCTTTATTATTACAAGTCCAGCATTGCTGTTAACTTTCGCAGGAACGAACCAATCTTTGTTAGACAAGATAGGTTTTTATACAGAATACACTAGTGTTACAAGTAACGCAAACTTTAAAGTTATGAGATGGAAATCAGTTAGATTTACTCCAGGATATAACGGCGCAACGTTTAATGAATTCTACAATGATTTGGGATTGAATTCTCAAAGTAAAATATGGGTAGACGAATATCCTGGAATCAATGGTTGGGCAGTTCTGAATAGAACAGCAATTGGTAATCTAGAGATTGTTAATAGAAAAGCAAATGAAGTAGATGTTAACAATGTCAAAAGAGTTATTGTATCTGACGGTGATGACCATAAAATCTATACACTGTATGATCCATTAAACTTAAAATTGCCAGGCAAAGTAATGAAAGATATTGATTATGTAGATTGGAATGACCCTGCCAAGTATGATGAATATCTAAGTAACGATCTATGGTTAAAAGAACATTTAGGTGAAATTTGGTGGGATACCACTAGTACACGTTTTTATAGATACAATGATTATGGTGATGCAAATGGTAATATCTCAGTTGATTATGCAATGCGTAACTGGGGTAAAGTTGTTGATGGTTCTGTAGTAGATGTCAAGCAATGGGTTAAGAATGATAGACTTCCTGTAGGTATTACTTGGTTTAATCAAGAAAAAGAATGGGACCCAGTTAAGAATAAAGAAGTAACAACATTTTATTATTGGACTTCAATTGGTACATTACCCAGATATGAAAAAGAATATAGTACTGATGAAATCAAAATGATTATTGAGACTGGACAAATTGAAAACAAATTTATACCAATTGATAATAATACTATAATTTTAAATTATAACTCACGTACATCAAATGATGTAATAACAGTGACAACTGAATATAGCATGGCATCTAACAATCAAGATAGTCATAATGACTGGGAACTTCTATCACGTGAATCTACAAAGCCTATAATGTCTGAATATTTAAACGATTTCAAAAATAGTATTGCAGATTCTAAGATTGAAAATTTAAAACAAATCGTAATTGATTATCCTGATTTAGACAATGATGGTGCATTACTAGTAATTGATTTCTTACTTGACTTGGTTCCAAATGATCTTGCAATTTCAGTTAATAATGAGTTCTTAGAACTTACAAACTTTAGTTTAAACGGTACCGAATTAAGAATTAACAACACTTTTAATATTATAGTAGGTGATGTTATTAGAGTTTATCATATGGGCACAATCTCTAATTCTTGGTATAAAAATTTGACAAATGCCAGAAATAATTTTGCATCTATTGTCAACACACGGTTGAACACTGTGTTACTAGAAAGTGAATATCCCTTCTATGGGGATTACATTAAATTAAACCACTACATTTTCAATTCAATTGATTGGTATAAACATCCAGATTTCAAAGAAATAACTCAATTTGAATATCTAAGTAATACCAGAGATATTGATATGATTAGTATGTTTAATTCTGGTATACGTTCTTTTGGAGTATTAAACCCTGAGTATGAAGAATTTTACTTTGGTTATGGTTCACCTGAAGAAATTACTATGGTTAATAAGATTAATGGCGCGCTAAATTTAGATTTTAATAATATTGTGATACCCGGTCAGACCGGAAATTCTGGTGAGATTGCAGCATATTATAAAAATGTTATAGATGTGCAGGTACATGAATTTATTAATATGCTGTTTTCATACTCAGAAAATAAAGTTATCAAAGACCTATTTTTTGATATGTTATCATACATGTATACCGAAAAAGAACATCCTGAGTGGTTGTTCAAGACAAGTTATATTGACTTAATATTAATGAACAAACCATTAAGACAATATGCAATATATCAGCATGATACATTTACTGATACTATTGAATATGTTATGGAAGCAAAACCATATCATGTTAAACTTAGAAACACTGATAGAATTTATCCTTTGAGTGAAACTGTTACTGCTGACATAGACTCTTTGCAACATATGAATTTAAAAATTGATTTGGGTGGAGATTATAGTAGATACGATTATAATACATATGATGGTGGTATTGCACCAGATGATGAACATCCAAATATAGCAGATGGCAGATACGAGCAAGGCGCATTATTACGTCATCCATACGAAGTTACTGCTGACAAAGGCGGTATTGATACTGGATTAGTAGATAGTAGAGTGCTAGAGTCTGCAATTGTAAGAGTAGATGAATACGATTCAAGTGTTGTCGGTGGTATCGGTTCTGCGGTAGTTGACAAGCGTTCATTTATAGTGTATGATAGACTTGGACGCGGTCACTTTATGCATAGTGTTGACACTGATACAGTTGTTGCAGTAACAAATGAACACGGTTATAGAAATATTGAGATTGCAGATGAAACAAAGTTTAGATATGCAAGTGCAAATACTGTATATCTAATCATAGTTGAAAATACCGATAAAAAACTAGAGTTTATGCATTATAATAAAAAAGATGGAAGTGTATTACAAATCAATGAACGTGGATTATTTAACGGTACATGTTTAGATATTCAGGTTGGTGATACGGTACATATAGTATCAACTATTGAAACAATACAGTTTATGGCAGAACAAGCAGATAAACACAAAATATAATACTGATATAACCAAAATGATAAATACTTTAAGTTCTGATATAATAAAGAAGAGAGACCGAAATGTTTAATGATGATGTGACATCCCAGATAGTTGGCAAAGTTAAAATATATGATAAAGATACTGGAAAGGTACTCTTAGAAAAAAAGAACGCCATTCATCCAGGTAATATGGCTTATGTTCTTGCTAGTGCACTAGCAGGCAAACCCACTAGTGTTAACTCTGCTGGTGCCCCTCCTATTGTAAATTGGATGGCATTTGGTAATGGTGGTAGTAACTCTACTACTACATTAGAATATCGTGCACCTAGAGTTTTTGGAAATTATGATCAACTTCCTATAACTGCAAGTAATTCGACGCTATATTCAAAAACATATGAACAAGAGACTGTTAATACAGTTTACTATGCTGGTGAAGAGATGGACAGCAATGAATCAGTCCCTGCAAATACTGCTAAGATTATATGTTCGGTTGAAGTAGATCATACTGCATATGAAAACGCTGTTAAGACAGTTGATCCCAGTTTGAGTTTACCTGAAAGCGATAGTTCACCAGATATGCTAAGTGTGAATGCTTTTACAATTGATGAAATAGGTCTTATGGCTGGGGTGACTAGTAATGGTGAGATGGAAGAATCAAAAACAATAATGTTGACTCATGTTACATTTCATCCTGTTTTATTATCTGCAAATAGAACAATTATTATCGACTATACCATAACAATTCAAGTAAATTAAGGAGTGGTGAATGTCCCCGCAAAGTTATCCTATAAGTAGCCAATTCACATCTGATGATTTCAATTTATTAGCAAATGACATTAATGAAATTATTGGTATTGGTGCTGGCGATGCTGGCTATGGTCAAAATCAACTTTTTATTAATCATGTAAATAACGGCCAGCGGATAATGAAAAAAAACTGGATGGAACTTTTTTATGCGATGACTTTTGCTGCATCACATCAAGGAACAACTCTTACTGTCCCTAGTAATTTATTTGACGGTGATTTTAATACACTAGATGAAATAATTTATCACATCGATGCTATTCGCACAGACATAACAAGCATTAGGGAAAATAAACTAAATTTTAATATTGGTAAAATGTCACTACAAAATAATGTAACAAGTGTACAGCAGACGTATGTGGATATTATAGAATCAGTGGATCAAGATGAATTATGGAAAACCATCAATATTGGTAAGAATATAATATTTAAAACTACATTTGCTGGCAGTGATGCAATAAGATGGCATTTCAATTCAGGCGGTGATATTAGAATTTCTACAGAATTGGCAATTGATAGTGCACCATTATATATTCCTAGTATTGCTTGGAATGAACTGTTTAATTCGATCGGTGTTATAATTATTAAACATTCTGAAACAGTTTCATCTAATCAGATTGGAACGCCCGGTATTGGATTTACAGGATTAACTTCTGAATGGCAACAGATTTATACACGAATTTATTCAGAATTAGAAAATCCAAGTTTCTTTGGAAATTCATTAACGGTATATGCAAAACTTTCAGGTGATGATAGTATAGAAATTGATGTTACATTAACTAATTGTGATACATCTCTGGGCACTGGATACGACGAATACTCTAATTATTATTGTGGTGTTGGGGTAACAGGATCAGATCCTATAGGTACTACCAACGGATCTTATGTTATTGGCGATTTATCTATTGGATTAGCACAGCAACGTGCAGATGATGCTCACCACAGTGGCTTGGGCGTTATAACAGAAATGCCAATCTATAGTGTAGTATCAGACATTTCAGAGATCAATAGTTAATTATTTTAAATTTATCTTGACATTTTAAACTTATTATGATATTATAATAATAATATCAATATAATGGAATTACGGCAATGGAAGATTTAAAAGATATACTATCTTACAGAAATACAATGCGCACCTTCAGTCTTAATAAAAAGGTTATGCAAGATAAAGCATCAAGCGCACTAATACATCATGAAAATGGCGGATCATTTGATATAACTCAAGAACTTATTGGGTTCTTGAATTATGCTGTACAACAAAATAAGACAACAATTGTTATTCTTGATAGAAATAATTTACCGATTAAGATAAATGACATTCCTAAATTATTAGAAACTATATCTAACAAATACTTTGAAGTTGTAAATGATTTTTATATTCAATATGAGCAATTACGTAGTTCTTCCAAAATTGAAATAGCATTAGAAATATAATGAATGGTATAATAATATTTTCTCATAATAATGAGTATATTGATTACATTAAGATAGCATGCGCGAGTGCAGGCTATGTCAGAAGAAACTTGTCTGGATTTGATGAAATATGCTTAGTTACCGATGTTGAATCATTGTCAGGCAATGAAGAATTGGTCAATGCATATTTTGATAGAGTTATAACCATACCAGTTCCCGCTGATTCTACTATGCGTACCTACTATGATACACATAGGGACAAACGCGCCGCCAAATTCATCAATACTAACCGAGGCAATGTATATGACTTATCACCATATGATGAAACTCTAGTAATTGATTGTGATTATTTTGTCATGACAAATGAATTGGACCGTGTGTGGGGCAGTAAAAATGATTTTATGATTACTAAAAACTACTCTGATATTTGTAATAATAAACTATCTAATGTAACTAAAATATCCAACACTAGTATTGATATGTATTGGGCAACATTACTTTATTTTAAAAAGAGTGAATTCACTTCTATGCTATTCAGTATGGTAGATATTATAAAAAATAATTGGCAATGGTATTATATTAGATATTTGTGTAATACAAAACTGTATCGCAATGACCATACGTTTTCGATTGCACTTCATATTATCACAAATGGGAATGACGATATCGTTCCAAGATTGCCCATACATTGCCTAATGAATAGTTTTGACACTGACAGAATATTTAGAATTGATAGTCCTACTAATATTTTAATGCTGACTACGATGAATAAAAAATATACTAGTATGGTTAGGCTTCAAAATACTGATTTGCATATTATGAACAAGAGTAGTATTGTAAAAAATATAGATAAATTCTTTGAATACGGAGTTAGTCTATGAGTAGAGGTTATATTATAATTGCTCAAAATTCAGACGTTGACCATCTGCGATTGGCATATGCATTGGCACTTAGTATAAAAATTACACAGCAAGAAAATTCGGTTTGCCTATGTGTTGATGGTAGGACCAGCGATAAATTAGAACAAAAGCATGCGGATATATTCGACTACATCATTGATATACCCTGGACCGATAATGCTGTATCTTCGAAATGGAAAATAGAAAATAAATGGAAGTACGTTCATATGTCGCCATTCGATCAAACTATTATACTTGATTCGGATCAGTTATTTACGGCATCAGTTGACCATTGGTGGGACATTCTAGATGATTATGATGTATGTTTGTGTTCTAATGCTAGAACATTTAGAGATAAACCAGTAACAAGTGATTACTATCGTAAAAAGTTTACAAATTGTGAACTACCTGACATATATAGTAATTTCACCTACTTTAATAAATCTAAAAAATCATTTCAATATTTTAGATTAGTACAAGATATTATGGAAAATTGGGATTATTATTATTCTGTATTTTTGAAAGATGAAGGACAAGATTGGATAAGTGCTGATGTTGCATTCTCTCTTGCTGCAAAGTTGTTCCCATTAAATAGTTCTATTGCCACTAACACTGTTGTTCCTCAATTTATACATATGAAAAGCCATATACAGGATATACCAAATAAAAGTATATCATCTACTTGGAATAAAACACTACCAAGTTATGTAACAGATGATTTAAAAATTTTTGTTAATAACCAAGAAATATTATTACCATTCCATTATACTGAAAAGGATTGGCTTACAGATACGATTATTGAAAAATATGAGGATGTATTATGTTTGAGTGTATAAAAACTTTAACGGATTCGGATGATTACAAAATAGTTTATTTTGGTGACAATGGTGAAATTAAATCATTCGAAAACGCTATACTAAAAGATAGCAATACTACATATGCACACTTCAAAATTTCTGATATTAGTATGTTATTAGATGGCACACAGAAAATTGATGATTTTCATGTCATTTACAAAAAAGATACTCTAAGTTACTATATTGTTAAAAAAGATAAAAAACGCGGTATATCTATAAAAAATAATATACAAAAATTAGAACTACGCGATAACCCAACAATCGTGATTGATATTATAGATAGTGGAATTTCATTTCAACTAACTAAAAACATGTTAGTAGAAACGACATTGCTTGCTAAGTTAAATCAAAATTTCTACATTACGCTACTTGATGAACCAGATTTTATAATTGATATTCTGAATTTAAATTATGAAAAGTTAATTTCTGGTGAAAAATATACAATTAACTACATACATAAATATAATGATATAAGTATGTATATAACTGAAGAAATATTAGAAACTTATTCAATAGAGGATAAAAGAGTGACATGACTACCATTATTATAAAAGACTTGGATATATTTTATCTTAGTTATGATGAACCAAACAAAGAAGAGCATTACGCAGATTTATTAGAAAAATATCCACAAGCAAAACGAATTGATGGGGTCAAGGGATTTGATAATGCTCACAAGGCATGCGCCCGTGCTAGTAACTCAGACAGGTTTATAACTATTGATGGTGATAACATTGTTGACAAAAAGTTCTTTGATCTTGTATTAGATTTTCCTACTAATGTTGATTTAAGTAAAAGTGTAATATCTTGGGGAGCAAAGAATTTAACTAATGGATTAGTATATGGTAATGGTGGTATTAAATGTTGGCCTGTACAACTTGTGTTAGATATGAAGACTCATGAGAATGCAGACAATGAAACTAAAAAACTTGACTTTTGTTGGGATTTAGACTATAAACAAATGAATAATACTTATTCAATGATATTCAATAGTGGATCCCCATTTCAAGCATTTCGTAGTGGATTCCGTGAAGGTGTTAAGATGTCATTAGATGAAGGTAAAATTATCGAACCTTCTAAATTTAAAACTAAAGTTTGGCCAAAGAACTATCATAGGTTACTTACCTGGTGCAATGTCGGCGCAGACATAGAAAATGGTTTATGGGCAATATATGGAGCGAGATTGGGCTGTTACAATGTTAACTTTGATGAAACCTTTATCACTGAAAGTATTAGTGATTATGATTGGTTCAAGTCTTATTTTTATGATACGGTATATCCACAATTTTTGTCTGATAATTCTGAAGTTGACAATGACTTACTGTATGATGCGTCATTAGAAGTGGGTGATAAATTAGTAGATATGTTGGGAATGGAAATATGTGATCCAACTGTAGAAATGTCAAACTTTTTTAAATTAGTTTATACTAATCCTAAAAGAGTTCCAAATCCATTAGCAACAGAAAAATCAACCGGTTGGGATAGATAAAAATATAACTTAGGAGGTAATTATGGTTAAAAAAATAAGACTTTTGGATGCACCTGTAGATGAGGTTCAAGAAAGTAACAAAGAATTTAATGCTGAAATTCTAGAATTAGCAAAGACTATGGATTGGAAACTATGGGAAATATTACAATCGGTAAAACGTTTGGAAGAACAAATGAATAATAAAATGGATAAAGGTGTATAAATGCCCTTAGGACCACAGGACTTTTATAATAGACTAGACCATCACCATGCTGAGTGCAAAGAATGGGTAGTTGTAAATTGGAATTTGGGCAATATGTGTAACTTCACTTGTTCATATTGTCCTAGTATACTAAATGATGGTAGTTTTGGATGGAATGATTTTGAAATTATTCAGGAATTTATTGATGCTACAGTAGAACATTATTCATCTCGTAAAGTATATTTCGAATTTACTGGAGGAGAAGTAACCTTGTGGAAAGATTTTATTAAGTGCGCTGAATATATTAAATCCATTGGACACGACATTGGATTTATCAGTAATGGAAGTCGTACCTTACGGTGGTGGGAAAAAAACAAAGAGAAATTCGATCATGTTTGTTTAAGCTTTCACCCAGAAGAGGGTGATGCAGAGCATTTTCTTAACGTAGTTAAGATTATGAGTGAACAATGTCGTACACACGTAAACATAATGATGCATTATGATCCGGAAATATGGCCAGTCTGCCAAGACCTTGCAGAAACTGTTATTAGTACTCCTAATATTAGCCTTGCTTTGCAACCGTTAATTATAGATTTTGGCGAAACACTTTATACTTATACTGATGCACAAATAGAATACATTGATAGACAATGGCATGATCTAGCAAGTAATATAGAACACACTAAGTCTTGGCCTATATATCGTGGCAGTATGCAAATGCATGATGATGTTAATAATTTAAGTGAAAATAGTAGTGCACATCGTTTTATTAATGATAAGACAAATAACTGGAAAGGTTGGTTGTGTTGGAGTGGTATAGAACAGATTGTAGTAGACTTTGATGGCAGTGTAATGATTGGCTGGTGTAGAGTGGGCGGAACTCTTGGTAATATGAAGTTACCAAAGAATATCAAATGGCCAACTAAGCCTGTAATGTGTACAAAAAGTATGTGCCATTGTAACTTTGATATTATGAGTAAAAAAATATTGCCTAAAAATAGATATGAAGTGGTAGAAGACTAATTCATCAGTGTCATGTAAAAGAAGAAAAACAATGATCAAACATTATAATGAAACTTGGCAGTTTTATATTAGACAACTACAATTTACTAGTCGGCGTGGAGATTACATGCCATACTTTATGAATACAAGTTTGTATAACTTTATTGAAAGTTGTGATGATACTATTCTAGATATCGGCTGTGGTGAAAACAACCTAAAGCTATTTTATCCCAATATACATGGCGTAGACCGAACACTGGAAGCGGACACATTTGCATATGTGGATGATGAAGAGTTTGCTAACCTAGCGAAATTTAATTATGGGGTCGCAGTAAACAGTTTACATTTTGGAAACATACATGAAAATCTAGAACGTGCATTATCCAAGTGCAACAAAATGTGGATTAGTTTTAATGAAAATCAGCCTATTGACGAGTGGAAAAATATTGAAACTTGGCAACAATATGGCAATGTGGAATATTTTTGGCATGGACAGAAAGAAGACACACGACAGGAAATATACAACCGTCTTAAAGATGACCAATTATACTGGTACCTAGCGGAGATAAATAACAGAAAAATTGACCAAGATGTAGACACAGTGTATCAGAATACAGTACAACGTGATCCGTTTTTTGGTGTGGTTAGGGTAATAATCGAAAGAAATTAGTATGTATAATAGAGTTGTAAATTTTGGATGCAGTCACGCCTTTGGCGCTGAGATAGCAGGCAGTGGAATTATACATCATCCAACCAATATGGAATTAAATTTTGGAAACCATGTAGCTAAACTATATCAAAAAGAGTTTAAGATTGCAGCAAGATGTGGTAACAGTAATCGACAAATATTACAAGATGTAATTGAATTTGTAGAGCCTGGAGACATATGCCTGTTATCTTGGACTTACTTGGACCGCAAGTTGTGGGTATTACCTAGAAATACAGACCCGTATTCAAACTTTCACTATTCATCAATTCATACCATTACAGTAATGGAATCCCAATATTCCAGTACACTAAAAGTATTAGCTGATAAATTTAGTGACTTGACAGAAAAGCATCGACAAGATATTAACAAACAGCATTATTTTTTAAAAAAATCAAATTCAAAAAACCCAAGCATAATGGCAGTGGCCAATGCACATAATGAATACTATGCTCAAGAAGAAATTAAGATATTAGATTTTTTGGAAGTATATAGATGCGCTAACGAAATTATCAAAATTCGTGGTGCTCATGCAGTAAATTTTCATTATGATATTGAAAACGATTCTATCATTGAAAAATTAGCAGGTTATAAGGAAATGCAGTTAAAATACAACCAACCAAAAGACTCTTATCACGATTTTTCTGACAAGTTTACTGAAAAAGAACATACTGACTTTTTCTTAACATATGGACAGCAGATGGAAAAATCACGCTTGTTTGAATTTTATCGTAACGACCCCACAAGAGTTAAATGGGTTATTGATGAAAGACCTGTTCCGTTTAAGCAATGGTATTCATACAAATATTATAATGACAAATATATCTGGCCCAAAGGCAGACTTGGACATCTAGATGACCATGCACACAATGTTTTGGCAAGCCAAATTATTGATCATATGTCAAACAGGTAGCACCTAATAATTATTTTATTAATTGACATCTACCCAAATATAGAGTACAATAGAATCAAATAAGGAAACCAACAATAATGGCAATAATAAATAATCCAGTCATTCCTCTAGATAACAAGCAACTTCGCATGTATGATAGTACAGGCAAGTTTATTCGCATGAGTGTGGACGAAACTATTGCTAGAGAACAAAACAAATGGAAAGGCTGGAAGTGTAGTGCTGGTATAAGAGGATTGTATATTGATTATGACGGCAATATATGGAACGGCAACTGCGCAAGCGCAAATCAATATAGTAAAATACATACGCAAAGAGTAACTGAATTTACAGACAAGGCATTTCCTGAGGACGTAACTGAACTATGGAAAAAGTACAGAGAAAGTATAATTGGCGCCGATGGCAGCGAAGAGCGTAAAGATTGGCTTAATAAAAATACTGAAGCTGGATGGCCAATGCCCAAAACTAATTGGGAAAATAGTGAACAGCAAATTAAATTAATGGCAGAGATTGCACGACTTGAGGATGAATTTTTTGTAAAGAAAATTGGCGATAGTAATAATTTTTGGTACAAAGAATGGAGTAAGGATCCAGACAATTGGAAATGGACCAGTACACTAGAGGATATATCATCCACTTGGGGGCTATTAGGAAATGTTACTGAAGGTATAGACATACCTGAAGAATATGTAACTTGTCCGTTTAACAGTTGTGGGTGTGGCGCAGATGTGATATTAAGTAAAGCTAAAACAGATGAACATCTCAAGATGTTAGACGTAACAGCAAACGGTCACGCTGGTACTGTAAGAGCGCAAAATTATACAACCGCACCAATACAAGAAGGTGTCGCAATGGAAATGAACTTTTCAATACCCTACCAAATATTATGGGATCTAGGTCGTCGTTGTAACTATAGTTGTGACTATTGCTGGCCTGCAGTGCATAGTAATACAGAACAGTTTCATGACTTTGAAAAAGTTATTAACACAATTGATATGCTTTCTGATAATTGGAGTAACGGTCAGCCTATCAGATGGAACTTCGGTGGCGGCGAGCCTACTATGCATCCAAAATTTATGGAAATATTAAAGTATTTAAAAAGCAAAGGACATTGGATACTTGTAACAACTAACGGTTCTCGTAGTACCAAGTTCTGGCGTGAAGCTAGTCAATATATTAACAGTGTTAACATGAGTGCCCACTTTGCTAGTATGGATTTATATAGAGGTAACGAAGATAGATTTATTGAAAATTGTAAAATAATTATGGATCAACATGATCAAAAAGACGATGATCATTGGTTGGAAATAAAACTAATGGTACCCAGTGGATTTTTAGACAGGGCGCAGTTGTTACGTGATAGGTTACTTGAAATACCACAGTGGCATACACTTGGTGCAAATGGCAGACCTAAAGGAGAAATAAGTTTAGTGCCTATCAGAGATATTTCTAACGCCTCAGAGCTAACTAAATATAGCGATAACGAAATAGAATTCTTTAGGAATCAATCATGAACAAAGATGATATACTTGTGTTATACTCGGCTGGTACTGGTGGGGAATTTCTGACCGGCCTAATTAGTCGCACAGTTGATGATATAAATACATTAACACCAACAGAAGTAGGACCAAATCACTGGAACCTTGCATGTCGTCGGACGTATGTAGACGTTTATAATGCTAATCCTGAAAAATTTCCTGATGGCATAGACAGTGGATATACTGGTGAAACAGACAAGGCTATTAATATATACAAAGATCACTTAGTAGATGTTGACATTTTAGCTGATTACTGGTATAATGACATGACAGTTATTGCATTAGGCTTACCTAGTCATTACCAATATTGGGCAGAGATAACATGGAAAAAATTACACACTGTTAATATAACAACTGACAAGAAAACTTTTATTAAAAATCATGCATCAGCATTAGAAGAAACATATAATATGCTACACGAGTATAAGCAACGCTTTACCAACTTTAATGTTATTGATATTGGATGTCAGAATTTTTTGTCAACTATCTCCTCACAGTTGTGCAGTATAGCACAATTCAGTAATATAAATAAACAGAAGTTCGATGTTGAACATATGAAATGGATAGATAAAAATAATGGACTCAAATAATAGATTTGACCTAGACGTATTTAGGTCACATGAAGAACGAATTTCAATGGTTCAAGATGCAGATTGCCCAGTTGAGGTTCGGCGCATTGTTGCAGAACACGATTTAGATCCGGAGGTGCTGTTTGCACTTTGGGTAGTAAATCTCAAATACAATGATGAAATAACTAACAAATGGCTTGTTAAAAATCTAAAGATGACACCAGACCAACTCCAAAAGAAGTACACCACCTGGCTATCAAAAAATACTCCTGAGTATAGTGTTTTTTGTTCACTGCCGTGGAATCATGTAAGCACAAATGCTGATGGTAGTCTCCGTATGTGTTGTCAAATGATTGATGATCACGCAGAATATCCATATGGAAGTTTATTTGATGATTCTGGTAATGTTATTACAACTGATGCTGATCTTAGTACTATGCGAAATGCTCCTGGATGGAAAGATATACGCAAACAAATGTTGCAGGGTATAGATCCAGAAATTTGTAAACTATGCACTAACGAAGAAAACAATGGAATCGGATCAAAGCGAGACTGGAGTAAACTTAAATATCCTAAAATATACAGTCAGGCATTAGAATTAACACAAGAAGATGGTAGTATTAAAGATGAAGACTTTCCTATTACATATTATGATTTAAGATTTGGTAACAAATGCAATCTTAAATGTCGTAGCTGTGGCCCTACTGATAGTAATTTATGGTATGAGGATTGGTATAATACACACGATGATCATAAGTTCGATGTCAGGGGTCATGGTAATGTAGAAATTATAAAGAAAGAAGACGGAACATTCACTGTACCGGGCGTATTTGATTGGCACGAAACAGAAGAAAATACAATGTGGTCTAAGATTATAACAGAACTTCCCAACATTGATAGATTTTACTTTACTGGTGGCGAGCCAACTATTAATATCAAACATCGTAAATTATTACAAATATGTATTGACCTAGGGTTAGCTAAGAATATACATTTGGATTATAATACAAACATGGCAGGTATACCAGGTTCAGTGTTCCAACAATGGAAACACTTTAAAAGTGTTGGGTTAGGCATGAGTATTGATGGAATATATGAACACTTTGAATACATACGAAATCCAGGTAGATGGAAAACAGTTGAGAAAAATTTAAACCGTATCGAAAAGGAAGAAAATTTTAACAACCTTTCAGCCGCCTTTACACTGACATTAAGTACTATGAATGTACTTCACGTATTAGATATGATATGGTGGATGCTGGAACAAGATTGGAAGAAAATTGATAAGCGAATAGTTATCCATAACTTGTATGGGCCAGAACATCTCAATATTCAAAACCTGCCAGAAGATGCTAAGATTTTTGTACAACATCGATATAAACAGTTTATAGATGTTTTAAATCAAAAATATGGCAAACCTAATGAAATAGCCGCTACACATACTATATGTCAGAGATTGCAGGCAGTATTAGATCATATGTTTGCGAAAGAACATAATCCTGAAATATGGAAAAAGTGGTTTATAGAAGCCGATAAGTATGATAAACAACGAAAAGAAGACTGGCGAAAAACTATGCCAGAAATTGTAGAATTGCTAAAGGAAACAAATGAAAAAAACGCCCGAAGATCTAGAGTTAAACTTGCAAAAGCAGGTAAAAAATAACCCTGCATTCTGTATTATGCCGTTCAATCACAGCTATGTGACGACTACAGGTGCTGCTAATCTATGTTGTATTGCTGACTGGGGAGACCCTATTGAAAATGATGTCAGTGGTAAAAGCCTGTTGGATATTTTTAGAGGCGAAGAATATAAACGTATTAGAACGAATATGCTTAAAGGCATTAAGGAAAGTCGCTGTCATATATGCTATGGGCAAGATAGAGATGGTGGCGGCGGCAGTGACAGAGTAAGTCAAAATGAACGTTACTTGCGTACATTGGGTAATGATTTTGAATTAGATATTGATGTACAGTTTCCAACTTGGGGTGATCTACGTCCTGGAAGAATGTGTAACTTTGGCTGTAGGATGTGTTGGGGAGCAGTTAGTACAACTATCGACCAAGAAAACAGAGAACACCCAGAAACACAAGAAGTATCATGGGATAAACCAATTGATGTTGGTGAATGGCTTGATGACCCTATTGCTTTTGAAAGTGTTAAAGAATCCGTTAAACATATGGATGTATTAAAACTTGCCGGCGGCGAGCCACTGTTTATGCCTGGTGTAATTAAATTACTGAAGTGGTGTATAGACTCAGGCAATACACACATTGCGCTTGATATTACAACCAATGGTAGTCGCACTAAAGGCAAAGTAATAAGAATGTTGAGTAAATTTGATAGTGTGTTTATACAATTTTCAATGTGTGGAATTGGTTATACTAATGATTATATCAGATATGGGGCAGATTGGAATGAATTAGATGTGGCATATAACCAATATGCACAACAAGATAACATCACTCTCAACTTACTAGCTACCGCACAAATTTATAATATTTTTGATTTAGTAAACATAATCAAATATTGGCACGAAAACGGCGCACAACATAACTTAATCTTTAATGTTGTTAACTTTCCTGAAGATCAGAGGTTTGATCTATTACCTAAGGATATGCGATTAAACATCGCAAATGAATTAGAAGAAGCAATGCACAAATATGTTCCTACTCATTTACATAATGTATCTAGACTAGACCATATTATATCAAAGTTGAGATTAGATTTTGATTCAGAAGACATTGCTAAAAATAGAATACGTTTAGCTAAACGAACACAAATGTATGATCAAATTAGAAATCAAGATATTGGATTAGTTCACCCTGAATTAGAGAGGCTTTGTTCTGAATGGCTACCGACGACAACAACATAAATCCGTTTGATAGTGGTGACAGAGATCAAGTCATTAAAACTATGATCCGACATGATAATAGTCATTTGGGCAAAGATACAATGGATGTCCAAGATCCTAAATTTGTAGAGTATTTCAACGAACAATATTATATACAGCACCCAGAACATCGCAAAACATACGCATACTGGAGTGAACTAAATCCACGTAAAAGTGTAGGTATACGGGTCGCACTTGTAACTCCTCCCAGTTGGGGAGTAATGTTTCCACCTTATAGTACAGCACGATTAACTGGCTTGTTGAGACATTATGGGTACGGAGTAGACGTATTTGATACAAATATCGAATGTTACCATCATGTTAAAGCCCAGGGCAGTAAAGACTGGTGGAACAGTATCTATTTTTTCTCATGGGATGACCCACAATACACTACTGATGTACATCCTACAATTGTCAGTGTATTAGATAATCATGTGGATAAGATAGTAAATTCTAATGTTGATGTAATTGGATTTAGTGTATACCAAAGTAGTATTATGGCCTCAATGTATATGATTAATCAAGTAGCTAAACGAAGGCCAGACGCTCGTATTGCTGTTGGCGGACCTGAAGCATTCAATAGTTGGTTTTTAACTAAAATGCGTGATGAATTTAATTTTGATATATCTCAGATTGACTTTGTTATTCAAGGAGAAGGCGAACAGGAACTACTTACGCTATTAGAAAATTTACGTGATTTTCCAGTACGTGATGAACCTTATGTTATGGGTGGATTCAAAAGTAGACTTGATTTAGACAGTTTACCATTTCCAGACTACGATGATTTTGATCTAAGTTTATATGAACACCCGGACGGCGCAAGTATTGAAACTTCACGTGGATGTGTAGCTAAGTGTAGCTTTTGTGCTGAAACCCATTTTTGGAAATTTAGATATCAAAAAGCAAATCGTGTTATTGAAGAAATGAAATACCAGATCAGTAAGTATGGGATCAGACGATTCTGGTTTGTAGATAGTTTAGCTAATGGAGCATTTACTGAATTTAAAAATCTAGTACATGCAATAATTGACGAAGGTTTAGATATTCGTTGGAACAGCTACGCCAGAAATGATGGTCGTATGGATTTAGATTTGTTTAAAAAAATACACCAAAGTGGATGTACTGTTCTTAGTTTTGGTGTTGAAAGCGGCAGCCAAAAAGTTCTTGATGATATGCAGAAAAAAGTAAAAATATGGGAAATTGAAAACAACCTTCGAGATGGACGTATTGCTGGAATGACAAATCATTGTAACTGGATAGTTGGATTTCCAACTGAAGGCAAGGAAGAGTTTTTACATAGTTTAGAATTGTTATACAATGTTAGAAAAGATATGTACGCAATTAGTCCAGGATATACATGTGGTGACGCACCATTTAGTGATATGCAATTACAATGGCGAAAATATAAAATTACATGGAAAGAAGGTCCAGGTGATATGAACTTCTTGGGTAAATGGTATACAGACAATTATGAAAATACTATGGTACACCGTTACATTAGATTAAAGCTAACAAATATATGGCTAAACATGAGTATAACACAAGCTGATGGAACAGTTATTAATACACAGTATAGACCCAGTTTAGAAAATAGTTATAACATTAAATGGAATACTCCTGGAAAATTTGTTGAACGGATAGAACAAGAGAAACATAACTTCGACTATTGGACTGGAGACAGTGTACAGGAAAAATTTAGTGCTGACTTAGCAAATGAGTACCTTCCGTATATTTGGTTGATGTGGAAGACTATGGGTGGTTTTGAATTCGAAGTAGACATTAACCCAGATTATGATTTTGAAGAATTTGGGACATTTGTAACAGCACCATATTATGGAAATTGTAAAGCAACTGTATCAGACAATGGTGAATCGACTATAACTATTACGCATTATTTTGAACATAGAACACTTACTGACGATAATGATATTGCTAATATCGAAGTAAAAAGAGAAGACATGTCTTTCCCTAGTAACACGTATACATTTACTGGAAACATTGACCAATTTGATAGTGTAAATATCAGTCTGGAGCAGTTATAATGAGTAAAGTACTATTCAGTCTTTCAAATGGTGTTGACGGAGAAATACAATTAAGAGATAATGATTTTGTAGAGTTTTGGAAATTTGTATTCAAGCGTAACCAAAAACTGCTGGGTGTTAGAAGAGATAAGCCAGTCGGACAACGATATTTTATATATGACACTCCAAATGAAAAACAATACTGGAACATGTTTAATATTGATGTAGAAAAACGTTGGACTGACACTATTGATATTCGACAAGACTTTGTTAACAAAGTAAATACCTCTATTGATGCGATTAAAAGTTCTGGATTTAATTGGCAGGGCGGGTATATTAATATGAATAGTAAAAATGAAGATTGTAATCGTATACATCGATGTTTTACTACATTACACTTAACAAAAACAACTGATACACTAAATTTAAGCGATGATCAGAAGCGTGAAATAAAATATAAAATGGCAAACCTAAACCAGACAGATGCTTGGTATTATATTAAATATTTAGATCCGACATTAGCAAATGTTTTTGATAATCATGATTTGTTTTCTAAATATATGACTATTGAAGATGATTTGCACACTATTAATGCCTATGTACATCGAATCGAAGACCATGGCATTCTCAGTAAAAATACATGGACTGTTATGAAACAATTTTTAGAAATGCAATCATCTACTAGTATGTTTTTACCAGCACTGGATTGGAATTCAAAAGGTCAAGATGGATGTACTGACACACTGCGTATTGATTTTAATTTTTCAGATATGCGTTCACAGGATTTAACTATGTACTCAAGTGATGATGCATACAATGTATATGATTTAAAAAACATATTGGGGAAAGATTATGAAACCGCATGGTACAATAACGACGATCCACGTGAATGGGATGTATGTAACAGTTTCAATACTACTAAAGGTGGATTTGAAGTACGACCATATCAAAGTCTTTTAACTAAAAATTATATTAAGCCCTGGGTAGATAGTTACAATTTTCCAAGTGATGAACATATTATATCACCAATAGCCATTGGAAGCATAGATCAAGATTGGTTACGTGAACATTGTTATAGCAATATATCTGACGACCTATCTAACAAAAATAGTTTAACTATTTCTGCAGTAGACTTGGTTAATTAGGAATAATTTATGAGTGATGAACCATCAGAAAATCCGTTCTTTAACGAGGATAGAGACCAAGTAATTAAGCGTATGATTGAAGAAAAGCTCAATCATGCGGATAGTCATCTTGGAAAATTACAACCAAAATTAAATGAGCATACCTATACACATCCACGTGGGTATAATTATTATAGTGAAACGCACCAAATATTAAACCATAACGATAGTGATGGTATTAGCTTTGTTGTGGCACCAGCTTGGGGAGTATTATTTCCTCCTTATAACTTAGCAAGATTAACTGGATTATTACGCAAATACGGTTATAAAGTCGATGTACACGATGTTAATATACAATGTCATCAACATTTATTAGATACTAATTTTTATGAACAGCCTGGTATCGATAATTGGTGGCATGGACAACATTATTGGGTATGGTCTAGCCCAGCGTGGGAAGAAAAAACATTACCTGCACTACAGTCATTGCTAGATGAAGCAGTAGATAAAATAATCGCTGATAATAATTCAATTGCTGGGTTTACGTTATACACTAGTAACATTATGGCCAGTATGTATATGATAGAACGACTAAAAAGACTCGAACCAAGTGTCACAGTAGTAGTTGGCGGACCACAAGCATTTAATACTGATTTTGAACACAATACATTTGATATACTGGGATTCGATAAAAATTTAATTGACTATCGTATTGAAGGAGAGGGCGAACAGGAACTACTTACTCTATTAGAAAATAGACATTTATTGTCCCCATCTGATAATATGGTAACATTTGGTGGATTTCGAGGAAAGCTAGACTTAAACGAGTTGCCATTTCCTGATTACAGTGATTATGATTTAAACTTATATGATTACTCAAATGGCGTAAGTATTGAAACCAGTCGCGGCTGTGTCGCAAAGTGTACGTTTTGTGCTGAAACACATTTTTGGAAATATCGTTACAGAAAAAGTAATCGTGTTATTGAAGAAATGAAACATCAAATTAATAGATACGGAACAAGACATTTTTGGTTTGTGGATAGTTTAGCCAATGGCGCTTATACTGAATTTAAAAATCTAATACACGAAATTGTAGAAGACGGATTGGATATTACGTGGAACAGTTATGCTAGGTGTGACGGACGTATGGATGCTGATCTTTTCAAAATGATTAAAAAGAGTGGATGCTTGGGATTAAGTTTTGGAGTTGAAAGCGGTAGTGAAAAAGTATTAGTAGACATGAAGAAGTTGATAAAGGTTTGGGAGATTGAAAACAATCTTAGAGATGGCAAAGAAGCTGGATTGTTTAATCATATCAATTGGGTTATTGGCTTCCCAACTGAAGGACCTAGCGAAGTATTACACAGTTTACATGTTATGTATAATATTAGAAATTGGGTATACGCAATTAGTCCAGGAGCGACTTGTAATATGAGTCCGTTTAGTGATATACATGTTAACTGGGACAAATATAAAATTGCCTGGAAAGAGGAAGTTTACGATAATACATTTTTGAGTCAATGGTTTACTCACGGGTATGTAAACACAATTTTACATAGATTTATAAGATTGAAATTTGTTAACATCTGGTTGCTACTGTGTAAAACACATAGCGATGGTATTATTATTAATGCCCAACATCAGGAAGGAATTAATAATCTATTCGAATTCAAAACACTAACAGACGCCAAAGCTGTTGATTATATTCCACAACAATTTGGACAGCGTTTTGACTATTTTTCGGGCGACAGTTCACAGGAGCAATTAAGTGCCAGTCTTGCCAATGAACACTTGCCGTATGCTTGGGCATTATATCAAGTCTATGGACCATATGAAATTAAAATAACACATGATCAAGATTCGGACAATAATATGTACGGCCCGTATACTGCTAATCCATACTGGGCGACAGTTAATATGCGAGTCGACTCTGATGGAGAATTAACATTTAAAATATCGCAAAAATTTAAACACGCAAGTTTAAGGGGCGCAGAGGATATAAAACAAGTCAACACAATTGAATGTGTCAGAGAAGACATGAGTTTTGATTGGGTTGAACATCAACTAAGATGTAATATTACAGACTTTGATGGGAAACTGTCAGAAGATGAAACTTAAAGTATAGAAAGACAACCAATGAATAAACGGATATCACATAAGGGTATTTGCTTTGCTGCTGATGGATATAAATATCACTACTAGTGATAACTACTTTAATCACGGACTAGACGGAAAACGTGCTATTATAATTTGGACGTCCAGAAAGAACTAATATGACCAACACAGATTTAGTATTTTTTACAGGTGTTCCTGGCTCTCGTTGGAGCGGAATTGCACAACGTATTAAACAAGATCCTATATACAACAGTACTGACAGAGCTCCGCATCGTATATACCGTCACGGAGAGTTCAGTGGGCATTGTGATAGTTATTTTGGCACAGGTATGGAGTTTGATACTAGTTTAGACTATAGTAACCTAATAGCACCTTTTGAAAATACATCAGGAACATTACTACTAATGAGCCATGAGTGGCCTTATATGTTTGATGAGATCATTGAACGTTATCCATATGCTGATATACAATTAGTATACCGACCAAATGATGCGAGTTTAAAGTGGTGGCTAGAAGCAGGTGGGTTTAATATAACTTATCCTAACTATGAATGGTATGTTGATGTTGACGGCATGAAGAAAGAAATTGAACAACAGAATAAATTAAT
>Ga0206131_10000632_pt1 | contig 47998 bp, 30 predicted proteins | sample Helgoland_Spring_FD_148636 | JGI IMG/M metagenome (GOLD analysis project Ga0206131, IMG submission 148636) | Pelagic subsurface seawater microbial communities from Kabeltonne, Helgoland, North Sea - Helgoland_Spring_Bloom_20160517_1 | ecosystem: Environmental > Aquatic > Marine > Epipelagic ... | reverse complement strand
TTTTGCTTGGAATCGGGCAAGGCATTCGTCTTCGCACCACCCGGGACTCGGATGTAGGGCGTGTGGACCAATAATGCCGGGTAGTAGATCAGGAACGGCTCGTCCTTCTTTCGCTTCATGAAGTCGACCATGAAGTCGGCGAAGACATCCGGCCCAAATCGCTTGGCAATCGATTCTTCTTTAATCGAGCCATTGATGCGGAAGTAGGGCTGGTAGAAGCGCGATCGCTTAACGCCCTTCCGGTCATACATTTGCCAAAGGCAATGCTCGTCGAAGCCGAAGTCTTTGACTGTATCATTGCGTTCCAGCCAAGAGACATTCCATTTCCCGGCGATCGCGGTGGCGTATCCCGCCTCATTCAGTTGATTGGCGAAGCTGTTGAACTTCTTCGGGTCTAGGTAGGTGTCATCATCCCACTTGCTCAGCACATGCTGGATGCCGGTGAATCGCGGGTAGGTGCCCGTCATGACTTCTGCTCGCGATGGGGAGCAGGCCGGGTTGGCAAAGCAATGGGTAAATAACATCCCGTTACTGACCAGTTTGTCGAGGTGGGGCGTCTGGACACCATGACCTCCGTAGGCATTGAGCGCTTCGATACCCAGATCATCGGCGAAGATCAGGATGATGTTGGGTTGGTTGCCAGATCGTTGCCCGCTCAGTGAGCGCTCATCTTTTTTTTTAGGCGTCCCGGCTCCCTTCTTCTTGAGGGCCTCCTCCCAATCATCATGCTTCGCCTTGAACTTCTGGAAGGCGCGATACTCTTCGGCCGAGATCTGACCGTTAGAATCGGTGTCGATATGGGGGAACAGCCACTCCCATCCCTTCTTCTGCTTATCCCATGCGTCCTGAGACTTCCAGCTTGCCGACTTGCCTTGCTTCTTCTGCTCCTCGATCGGCCCTCGGATCCGATCAAGGGTCTGATCCAAGTCGTTCAGCTTCTTGCGCAGATCCTTGTAGGGAACGTCCTGCACGGGAATTTTCGCATCAATCGCCATGGCAGCTGCAACACCCGCGGATTCCCCGAGGACCATCCAGACCGGCTCCATACGAAGAGACGTGAATGCGATATGACTCGCCGAAACACAAACGGGCACGATCAAGTTATCGCACTCTCCCTTGCTCGGCACGATGGCTTCGTAGGGGATCTTGTAGCTGCCGTTGTATTTCCCGCCATCGATGTAGACGATGGAAAACGCACCGCCCTGCACAGCGACTTTACCATCCTCCACGACTACCGCATATGGCCAATCGTCGACCCCATAGGCAGCAAGGCCGACCGTATGAGGAGGATCGGTCTTACCCTCGAGATCCTTCTGTGTGACGACGTAGGATGATACCATCCGCCGGGCCTGACGGACATAGAACTGGTTGGGCCAGCCTCCGGTCTCATCGAACACCCCCTTCCTGAAGGTCGTCTTCATCGCGCGTTGTTTCATGCTTTTGGGAGCCACGGGATCGGTTGTTGCAAAGTGGATCGCGTTGATCAGGAACTCCTGATGGAACTTCCAGATCCGTGACCGTGTAGCCCAGTCGCCGTTCGGGTATTCATCGTTGCACCCATAGACGGTGGACCCCATTAGGTTGCGATTCGATTGGGCGCCGCAGACGAACGGCCCTCTCTTGTTCGTGGTTACCTTGCCGAGTGTTGTTCGCACCTTTCGACTCGAAAAGATATCGACACCATCGCGTATAGCTCGGCGGTAAACTTCAAATTCGGCTGGATCGTAATTCGTCGGCTCGGGGATCGGGATACCCTTGCCGCTCCCGTCGAACTCGTATCGGAAGCAGTAGCCCATCGACAACGCGTCCGCGCTGCCCAGTGGGCCGATCTTCCGATCCTGAATGAAGGGGATCAACCCACTCTCAGGATTCCCAGGCTCGACGTAGGGGTCGATGTCGTGAACCCACAGATTGGGGCGCACCCCGGCAAGCGATTCGTCGTAGTGATCTCGCGACTCACGGCCCCAGGTGTATCTGACGCCGCTCATCGCGAGTAAGTCGCCCTCGTAGGAACAATCGATGAACACCTTCGCGGAGACCGTGATGGCATTGCGCTTCTTTGGGTCGGGAATCGGGCAGCCGGTTTTGTCGACAGGGGCGTAGTCCAGGGTGATGGAGCGGATAGAGCTGCCCGCCTTGTTCTCCCTGATAGGCTCGTTCATGGCAATCGGCTTCTGACGTGTCGGCGATTCGATAGTGGCATCCCCGACCTGGACTTTGCCGACGCGGTGCTCGTAGATCACGGTGATACCGCGGGCCTCCACCGCTTTCTTGAAGCGCTCGCGATACTCCTTATTGCCGATACCCCGTACGGCATGCCCACCATGATGCTTCTGTTCCTTCACCTCCAGCCCCTCCATCAGGATCTTGAAGGTCGAGCCGCCCACCGTGCTGCCCTTGCCCCAGTCCAGATGATTGATACCTCCACCAGTCATACCGCCGAGCCAGCGGCTGGGCTCGATCAAGATAACCTTGGCCCCCTCGCGTTCCGCTGCCAGGGCCGCCATGACGCCGCTTGCCGTGCCGCCATAAACACATACGTCTGCCTCGTGATGTGTAGGCTCTGCAGCCTGACAGCTTGGCCAGACCAGGAGAGCATGGAAAACAATGGCGAAGGTTAAGAGATGCTTCATGACCCATACTCAATGAACCAACCATCGATTGAACACAATACCAAACAATGGGATTGCTACGGATCTGCCCTCTCAAGTTTACTCCTTAACCTTGATGGCATCATTTCAATCAGGTTGTAAAAAACACCTAAAGACGACCTCCACATGGTTTCATTGTGTATGGTAATCCCATCATCTTGTTAATCCTGTCAAAAAAATCCTCAACTTGAGTGCCCTACCCCATCCCACTAGGGAATATTCCACGACAAGTTGAAAGAGTCAGAACCCAAGCAAAGTTAATAGAGATATCCCGTATGATGCATCAACAAAGAATACCCGGTTTCCGAATCGCTTGTCTGGCAGTTCTCGCAGTCTGTCTCTGCCTGTTCACCGACCAGTCACACGCAGCCGACATCCCAGCAAAGGAAATCACCGAACTAAAACAAGACCTCGCCGAGATCAACAGCCAGAGTTCCGCCGCCAAAAAACGACGTTCCTGCAAAAGCATCATCCGCAAAGGTAATGGCTTGATCGAGGACTCACCCACCGCACCGGGCCGATTCCAAATCCTCGCCATCATGCTGCAAAGCCAAAAGCTTCTGCTCAGCATGGATAACTCGGAAGCCAACCGGAAATCGCTGTTCGAAATTTGCGGCAAACTCGCCAAGGCACCCGACACCCAAGCCACGCTCCGACTCGATGCCGACCTCCTGTTCTCCAACATGACGCTCGATCAAAAGAACGCCGGGAAAGAAGAACGCACCCAAGCACTCACCGAACTGATCACCCGCTATCGCGACACTCCGGCCGAACCCAAATGCCTAATGATCGCTGCCATGATCGCCCGCAACATCGAAGCCCGTGAGCTCGAAAATGAAATCGTCACCCTGATGACCGAACGCCACGCCAGCAACGATGACGTCGTTCAGTTCCGACTCAAAAACTTAGGCTTCGGCCGCGCCGATGTCCCATTCATCGGCACCTTCAAACGCGCCGACGGCACCACACTCAGCTTTCCCATCGACCAGTTAGGGCACGCCAGCATCGTAGTTTTCTGGTCGACCAAGATGCCCGGCCACCAAGAGGAGCTGAGGAAAATCCACGAGGAAATGGCACCCTACGCCACACACCTGAGCGTGTTTAGCTTCAACATCGACCAACTCCCCGACGCCGGAGAAAAACAACTCCGCGCACTCGGACTAAACTGGACCGCCGTCCACCTGCCCGACGGAAAAAATAGCCGACCCGCAAAGATCTTTGCCATCACCAAACCCCAAGGCTACCTGATCAACCCCCACGGCCACGTCCTACTCATGTCCAGCCTAGCCAAGTACGGCCGCGGACACGGAGCTACCAAGGAGGTGCTCATCTCCGATCAGTTCATGCCCCACACCCGCAGCCTGGCACAGCTGCAATCGATGTATGCTGGCGACTTCCTCGCCCACAACGCTAACAAGAAACTCACCGCCATCCACGACTGCTTCACCCCGGCACCGATGCGCTACCGACTCACACCCAAGCAAACACTTGCCAACTACACCCAGGCGGAAAAACTCTGCCGCGAACTGATCGCACAGTCGCCCACATCCCCCGATCTCTGGCAAATCCGCAACCTACGCATCATCGCATTGTTAGGCATGTGGAAAACCGCCATCGAGCCCAAGCATCTCGACGCCGCAGTCGCCGAGGCGAATGCCACCCTAGCCACCAACCTACCCAAAGGTGCCAATGTCGTGCCACAATTCTGCCTGGCCAAAGCCTCCCTGCGCCAGGAAAAAGCCGACGCAGAATCGATTCTAACAGCATTCATTAAAGCATGCGGCAGCGACGATTCCTCTGCACTCGCCGCCGCTTCCATCCTCGCTCTGGAAGCCCACTCGAGAAGCCTCCACGACCACTACCGCGAAAAATTCCTCGCCACACACGATGAAAACAACGCCGCACTCTGGCCCGCCGCCTCCTTCCTGCGCGACCGATACCACCAGTTCAACCTGCTCCACGCCACCGATCAACGACGCGAACGCAAAGAATCACGCAGCAACATCATCAACCATAACTGGAGCACCTCCACCCGCCCATTTCCCAACCTCAGCCTGAAAACTCTCGACGGCAAATCACTCACCCTGCCCAAGGACACCCAGGGCAAGCAGACACTCATCCTGTTCATCGAGCCACCCACCGAGGGCGACATCCCAATCAGCCTGATCGGAAAACCCGCCGAAGGCAAAAAACGTGCCCAGCAAGGCGCCGTCGATTACGCCTGGAAACGCGCCAGCGAACACATCCACAACGAGGTCAACATGGTCGTCGCATTCCTCACCAAAGACACCGACCGCATCAAAGCGCTGGTCAAAAAACACGACTGGAAGTTCCAAGTTGCCACCGTGCCCGACACCATCAGCAACCGCGCGATCCGACAACTCGGCGTCATCTCCGCCGACGAAATAGCCAACATCTTCCTGCTCCGCCGCGATGGCACCATCGCCTGGCAAACCACAGGCCTGAAACACAAGTTCTCGTTCAGCCACCAGTTCTCCGCCTACCTCGGCCTGACCGTGCACATCGAGCTGCTCGACATCACCCTCGCCTACAAAGCCCTTGAAAAAGGAGATTATAAAAATGCCGCCCGACTCTTCGCCGGCCCATTCGCCAAGAAAAAAGACGAACGCTTCGGCTGGACCGCCCCACGTTTCCATGCCCGCGCTCTGGCTAATCTCAAACTCAAGCAATGGGACATCGCCCTCGAAGACATCGACAAAGCCATCGCCGCCCACAACCCCAAAAGCTTCCGCCACGACCCCAACCGCCCCAGCGACGCCCTGCGCGAAATGCACGCCATCCGCGCCACCATCCTCGAAAACCTCGGCAAAACCGACGAAGCCAAAGCCTCCCAGAAAATCGCCACCGCAGAGCATACACCCTACTCCAACAACATCTACCTCGACTTCCACGAGAAGCTCAAAACACTCCGCTAATCTGACCGGGGCTTCCAGCCCCTATGGAGGGGCGACAACGCATGATGTTATTCCTGCCCGACGGAGGAGGAGGGCATCCCACCTGCTATCCTGCCCTCTTAGAGTTCATCGGATCGCCTACAACCTAACCCCATATGGGTCATGCTCAGATCTAAATTAAGAAATCTAAATATTGACAAACGCCACAGGGGGGGGGAGAATGCGTGCTAGTTCACGATCAATTTCCAGTTTAGCTACGACTGGATGGAATCGGCAAGCTAACTAACAACAAAGAAAACCAACACAAAAAATAATTATGAAAATGAACAAATTAATCAAAACAGTCCTACCGATTGCTGCGTTGGCTGGCCTAGTAGTCAGCGCGAATGCGTCTGTGATCAGTATTGACTATGGTACTGGTAAAGGCACTGCTTCAGGCGATACCGTCACGACAGGCGGCGACAGCGACGCCGTTAATTCGGTCGGTCAGATGTTTACGGGTCAAGTAGGGGCATGGAACACCGCGGCCGGTTCTACAGGCTCCGCACCAAATGCCTTCCCGACGACCGAAGGGCCCACATTCACACTCAACCCCGCTGGCAGTGCTCAGCAAGCGATCAACCACACTGCTTTTCTTAATAATAATGTCCTGCGGGGTGATTACTATTACATGGATGACAACGTCGTCCCGTGGGAGTTGACGGGGCTCACGCCAAACGGAACCTACAATATCACGTTTTTTGAGGGAACTGACCCGGGCGGCGCATCTAGCACTGTTGATGGGTTTGGTGCGGGCACAGTGGATGCAGAAGGCGATTACGACTTCATAGGCGTGACGGCAGATGGTACCGGCAAGCTCACAGGAACCTGGGATGCTACGATCAATGAAACGGGTAATAACCGTCAATCCTACTCAGGCATGCAGTTCGAGTTAGTGCCCGAGCCATCCACCACCGCCCTGCTAGGACTCGGTGGACTCGCCTTGATACTCCGTCGCCGGAAGTGAGCCGGATTGGGAAAACCAACAAGCATTTCAAACCCTACTCCCAATCATCGGGGGTGGGGTTTTTTGTGACCGGAGATTTCAGCCCCGTCGCCAAAGAATCTCAATGAAACAAGGCGGCCTCCAGGCCTGCCACTTTTATCATTGCCAGACCGCTACCTACTCGTAACTGTCCATGTGTTCTTCCCTCGGATAAGGCCGGTTCCTAGCAATCCATATTTCACTAACCTCCCGCTGCCCTGCTGGCATTGACTGTATGCAAAAGCAAGCTCACTCAAAATCTGCTCAAAACAGCGTGCCTAAACCAGGTTTGCTGATTGCCCTGCTAATCATTGTGATCGTAGCCATTTTTTACGGCGTCAAGAACTCGCAAAACACGGAAGAGAGCCCAGATTCGCCTGCAACACAGTCACGCCAGGGCGAGGCACGTGTTCCGACAATCCAGGCCGCCTCCTGGGATGAAATCGACGACCCGTCCAAGGACGGCTGGGACACGGAGGTCTTCGCCAACGAGGCAAGCAAGCAATTAAAATCCCTCGGCAAGCTGTTGGCACGCCCTGATAAAATCGATGATGACTCCGTTGGCAAACTGATCATCGACGACTTCACATGTGAACCGCTACGCCCGAAAAATCTGGAAACGATCCGGGATGATCAGCTATTGAAAATCGGCCGACTTCGCAACGCTGCGACCGATCGCAATTCAAATCAACTTCCCTTGCGCGGAGCTGGCGATTTAGCCGAGGCATTACGCGCTGTGGCCGAACCACTCACGGGCGCAACAGGTGTCCGCTTCAAAGCCAAGGTGTTCAACGTCACCGCCACACCCGGAGGAATCACCACCCGGCAGTATTTTTCCATTTCCGGCCGAACGAAGTCTGGCACCGTAGAACAACATGCGACTTGGGAGATCGGCTGGACAACGGGCACAAGCGATGCACCACCACGTATGCAGTGGCTCCGTGTGAAGGAATTTGAGCAAACGGTATCACACCTAACGCACGGTGCCCTTTTTACCGACTGCACGGAATCGATCTTGGGAAAGAACCAGAGCTACCAAGATCAATTTCTGCGCGGCATGAACGATTGGCTGGAACGCATCCAGGACAATAGCCCATTTGCAATACTCGGGAATCCCGGATTGGCTGTGGGCGATGTCAATGGTGACGGGCTCGACGACCTGTACGTTTGCCAGGAAGCCGGACTGCCTAACCGACTATTCATTCAGAACCCGGATGGCTCAGCCCGGGAAGAATCAGCAGCCTGGGGGGTCGACTGGCTGCAATCGTCCCGGAGTGCCCTCCTCGTTGATTTGGATAACGACTCAGACCAGGATCTGGTGGTCTCTATCCTGGGTGGCGTGGTCGTGGCGGAAAATGATGGCAAGGGACACTTCCGCCTCCGCGATGTCCTGACAACATCAGAGGACACGATGTCATTGAGTGCTGTGGACTATGATCTGGACGGGCGTCTCGACATCTATGTATGCGCTTACCATGACAACGAAATGTTAGAAAGTGGCACGAGCCACGCTCTGCCAGGGGCCAGCGCAGGCTTCGTGGTGCATGATGCCAACAATGGCGGCATCAACAGCTTGTTACACAACCGTATTTCACATGATGGCAATTGGTCGTTTAAAGATGTAACTAACGAAGTGGGGCTGAATAAAAACAACCACCGTTGGAGCCTCGCAGCATCATGGGATGATTATGACAACGACGGCGACCAGGACCTCTACGTCGCCAACGATTACGGCCGTGACCACTTTTATCGCAATGACCTGAAAAGCCCAGCCACCACACCCCCATCTGGCGTCAAACAACAGTTTACCGACATCTCGACAACAGCCCGCGTCGAAGACAGTGCCACCGGTATGTCGATGACTTGGGGCGATTATAATCGCGATGGATGGATGGATGCGTTTGTCAGCAACATGTGGTCGTCGGCAGGTCAGCGCGTTACATACCAGAAAAAATTCCAGGAAGGTGCCTCTGCCGAACAAAAGCAACGCATCCAGCGGCTGGCACGCGGCAACACGCTACTTCAAAACCAAGGCGACGGAACATTCTCCGACCAAAGCGCCCCGGCAGGCATCGAAATGGGTCGCTGGGCATGGGGGTCACACTTTATTGACGTCAACAACGACGGCTGGGAAGACCTGGTCGTATCCAACGGATACATCACAACGGAAGATACGGGTGACTTGTGAAGTTTCTGGTGGCGGCAGGTTCTGTCGCGGGAAAAAATGGATGGCCAGGCACTCGACGGGGAAGGGCCGGAGCGAGCTGGAAGTTTACTGTCGCAGATGATGTTCACAGGACGCTCATTCAGTGGCCGTGAGCGAAACTGCTTTTTCCTCAACACGGGGGACACACCTGCGGCACAGGGTCGCTTCGCAAATATCTCGGCCGTCAGCGGGCTTGATTTCCCCGACGACGCCAGAGCCGTGGCTCTGGTCGACTGGGATCACGACGGCGACCTCGACATGTGGATATCCAACCGCAACGCCCCTCGACTCCGTCTGATGCGTAATGAATTGCCCACAGGCAACCACTTCTTGATGCTGCGGCTCCAAGGCAACGGCAAAACCACCAACCGTGACGCCATTGGTGCCCGGGTGGAAGTTGTTTTTGCCAATGCCGATTCCAAAAACCCACATCCCAAGTCGATTAAAACGCTCCGTGCCGGTGAAGGGTTTCTCGCTCAGTCGAGTAAATGGATCCATTTCGGATTAGGTAAAACCGACACCGTCAAGATGGTAACCGTCCGTTGGCCGGGCGGAGAGGTTGAACAATTCACCGGAATCAACGCCAACCATCGCTACCGGTTAATCCAAGGATCAGGAGTTGCACAAGACATCACACAATCACCCCGCAAGACATGCCTTATTCCCTCCACACAGAAAGTCCCACCGGCTTCGCAGGTTGCGAGGATTCCACTGGTTGAATTGTTACCAGTGCCGCATTTCACCTACACAGACTTCGGTGGCAGAAACAATGACCTGAAAAGAAAATCGGGACGCCTGCTGTTAGTCAATCTTTGGGCCGGCTGGTGTACACCCTGCGAGACCGAGCTCAACGAGTTCTCACAGCGCTATAACGAGCTAAAGGCAAAGGGGATCGATGTTCTCGCACTTTCCATCGATGGAATGGGTGATGACCCATCAACGAAGGCAGACGCAGAGCGACTGGTTGCCAAACTTAAACCCCCATTCCCAGTGGGTTTAGCCAATGCACGAGTCATCGCAAGTTTTCAGGAGCTTCATGATTTCCACTTGCCGCTGCATCGGGATTTACCGCTGCCGACCAGTTTCCTCATTGACCGGCAAGGACACCTGGCTGTGATTTACAAAGGCCCTGTGTCGGTCGATCAACTGCTGCAGGACGCCGACCACTCCAAAGGAAACCGCATCCAGCGATTCACCCAGGCGGCTGCCATCTCCGGTCAACCCATCCTGCATCCTCGGGTAGAGCACACAGCCGTAAAGTCTGCCGCCGTGCATCGTTTCCGACGCGCCATGAATCTCCAAAAGTCGGGTATGACCATCCAAGCAGTTGGAGAATATGAGGACGTCATCAGATTAAAACCTGACAGCTATACGGCGCACAACAACCTGGGAATTGCCAAGCAAAAGCTAGGGAGGCTCACAGAAGCCGCCGATCACTACCGACAATCACTGCGCCTCAAACCTGATTTCGCGGAAGCACACAATAGCCTAGGCGTTATTGTGCATGGACAAGGAAAAGTCGCTGATGCCATCGAGCATTTTCACCATGCCATCAAAAATAAGTCAGATTACGCGGAAGCTCATAATAACTTGGGGGCTGCGCTACATGGACAGGGAAAAATGCTTAAAGCCATTGAACAGTATCATCATGCCCTAAAGATCACCCCGGATTACGCCGATGCCCACAAGAACCTCGGCCTGAGCCTCCGAGCACTAGCAGCATCCCAACTTGGCCAACGCCCGATCCCAAACAAAATAGCATCCGACAACGCATTGATGCACGCCACCCTGGGTGATGCCTCTCGCGTGCGTAAGGAATTTGAGCAAGCTATCCAACACTTCACCTGGTCATTGAGCCTCAAGCCGAATCTCCCCTCGGTGTTGAACAATCTAGCCTGGATTCGCGCCACACACCCGAACGCAAAACTAAGAAATGGCACCCAGGCGGTCGAGCTTGCCGAGCGGTGCTGCAAACTGTCGAACTACCAGCTAGGCGCCGCACTCGATACCCTGGCCGCCGCCTACGCAGAGTCAGGTCAGTTTGACGCTGCCATCAAATGGCAAAGCAAACTTATCGAGCTTACCCCACCAGCCAACAGGGGCGAAATGCAAAAACGATTAGAGCTCTACAAGGCAAAGAAACCCTATCGGGATCAACCCTAACGAGGTTGTCTCGCTGTAGGTGAGGCCATCGTGCCCGGGGCTTCCAACCCCGTCGCCCAATCATTCGAATATCCAACAGCCAACAAGGAATATCCAATTTCCAAGGAGATTGGTATCACCCCGGTGTTTTGCATGACGACCGGTATTTTTCCTGCACCGGTGATTCGTGAGCCCTTTCTTCGGTTGGATATTCCTTGTTGGACATTGGATATTCCCCTCCCCCCTACCCCAGCAACATCTACCTCGATTTCCACGAGAAGCTAAAGGCATTTAGGTAGGGACCAAGTGTCCCTTTCATAGACACTCCATTCATCTGCATGAGCGGATTGCCTGGATCTGTGCTCATCTGTGTCAATCTGCGTTAAAAAACATTCCCTCGCACAGATGGCTCGGATGCACTCAGATGAGCACGGATCAAATCCCCCGCTGCTGACATGAGTGTCCGCCCACCTTACAGCACAAGCCCTAGGGAGGGGCGACACTCTTGTCGCCCAGCAACCCACGCCCAAAATCATCACTACTTCCTCTTCCTTTTCTTCCCACCACCATCTTTACCCCCACCCTTCACCAACGACTTCTCAGTCGCAATCGGATCACTGTCCCCAAGCTCCTTCAGCTTCGCCCGCAGCGCCTTCTTCATCCTCTCAGCCACCTCCTCATACTCCGGCTTCCCATTCACGTTACGCAGCTCATAAGGATCATTCTTCAAATCGTACAACTCAAACTCCGGCCGATGGTGCAGCTTCCGAATTAACGCATCCGCTTTCTCCGACTTCCCCTTCAAGGCATGCCAGGACATCCCCGGACTCCCCTCAGTGCTCAAGGTAATATTTGATGTCTGCTGCCGATAGTTCGGGTTATACAACAGCGAAAACCCTTCACTCCGAATACTCCGGATCGGGAAAATCCTGTCCCGGTTGGCGCTGATGTTACAGTTGGTAAAGGCACCAAAAACATACTCGTGCAGAACCTGCTTTTCTCCCCTCAACGTCTTCAGGAAACTCTTTCCGTCCACATCACCCTCCTTCAGCTTGCCGCCAGCCGCATCGACAAAAGTCGGAGCCACATCAGCCATCGAAATCAACGTACCCGCCTGCGACCCTGCCTTGATCACCCCCGGCCAGCTCATCACCATGCCCGTGTGCAGTCCATTGTCATAACACGTCCACTTCGCAAAAGGAAACTGTACACCCTGCTCACTGCACACCACAAAGAGCGTATTCTTCCAAAGCCCTTTTTTCTCCAGCGAGGCACGGACCATCCCAACCAATCGATCAAAGTTGGTGATCTCCGCGTAATACTTCACCAGATGCTCACGCAACACCGGAGTATCCAACCAGTATGGGGGAATCGTCAGCTTGTCCTTGTCATACTGTGAGGCGTCTCCGGTGGTGAACGGTGCATGCCCATCATTCGATGCGATGAACAGGCAGAACGGAGTTTTCTTTTCGCGGCATTCGTCAAAGAACTTGTTCGCTGTCTCTATAAACGCCCCGTTACTATCCTTCGTCTTTGAAGTTTTCGTTTTTAAGATCTCAAAAGGATATGCCCCCTGCGGACCGACGTGGCTTTTACCGGACAAAGCCACCCGGTATCCCAGCGGCTTCAGATAATGTGGTAAACTACGCGTCCCCGCCTTCGACCTCGAATGGTTCGCCAGCGTCCCCGTCCGCCACGGGCTCCTACCACTATACAGCTCCTGCCGAAACGGCGCACACATCGCCACCGAGCAGTATGCCCGATGGAATTTCATGCCATCATCCGCCAGCTTGTCGATGTTCGGCGTTTTACAGTCTTTGCTACCGTAGATCCCCCACGTGTCGCGGTTCATATCATCAGCCAGCAGAAAAACGATATTCGGTTTTTCCGCTGCGGTATGCGCGATGAGGCATGCCTTCAAAGCTAGTAATATTATTAGAAACCTTTTCATGCTATCCTTCGTATTTGATGTGACGATCACTCCATACTCCGCGATTACTCATGAATCCATTCATAAAACAACTTCTCTGCTGCTTGGCCGCAGTCATACCGATGACAACAGCAGCGGAGGATGAGGCTCAGCACTATGATGTCGTCGTGTATGGCGGAACCCCCGGTGGCATCACCGCAGCAATCGCAGCTTCAAGAGAAGGCTCATCTGTCATCCTGCTAGAGCAGACCAAGCACGTCGGTGGCTTGAGCACCAGCGGCCTGAATCGCGATGAATTAGAGCACATGGACCGCCGCACCATGGGCGGCTTGAGCGAGCAATTTGTCAACGAGGCCGCACGGAGAAGCAGAACACCCATCAAACCCCCAGGCCCTATCCGTGGCCCCCGTGTCTGGCAGTCGCACGTCGCCGAGAAAGTATTTCTGGAAATGCTCAAGAAGGGAAAAGTCCCGGTGCGCTTTGAACAACTCCTCAAAAGCGTACGCAAAAAAGACGGACGCATCACCGATCTCACCGTCCGCGGAGGCAAAGTCTACCAGGCAAAAGTCTTTATCGATGCCACTTACGAAGGCGACCTGATGGCTGCCGCAGGGGTTTCCTACACCGTCGGGCGTGAAGCCCGTGATACTTATGGTGAATCCCTCGCAGGCGTGCGTTATCTTGACGAAAAAATCAATGTTTCCCCCTACGATGACCAAGGCAACCTTCTGCCGGGTATCATGCCGGGGCCCTTACCCAAGGAGTTTTCCGCAAGCCCCCACCCCATCTGCTACAACATCCGTCTGAACCTTTCCACCAATCCAGAGAACTCTGTTCCTATCAACAAACCGGAAAACTACGACCCCACACAGTACGAGCTTCTCGCACGCAGCCTCGCATCTGGAGATCTGAAACGAGCCGGTCAGATCTTCGGTTTCTATGGAATGCCCGGCGGCAAGCGGGAGTGCAATAACTGCCAGTTCTCCATCGTCTCCATGAGCATGCCCGGCGAACAGACGGCTTGGGCGGAGGCGAGTTTCGAGCAGCGCGAGAAGATCCACAAAAAATACCGCGATTACACCCACGGGCTCCTGTGGTTTCTCAAAAGCGACCCACGTGTTCCTGAAAAAATCAGGAAAGAGATGTCAGGCTACGGCTTCTGTAAGGACGAGTGGACCGACAACGATCACTGGCCCTGGTACATCTACGTTCGTGCCGCCCGCCGCATGAAAGGTCCGTGCATTTTGACCCAAGCCGACACTACCCAGACACGCGACAAGAAAGACGTGATTCACATCGGCTCCCATTTCATCGATTCCCATCACGTGACGCGATATGCCGTGGACAAAGATCATTTCATCAATGAGGGGAGGATCTGGCAAAAAGGTCAAAATTTTGACATTCCCTACCGTGCCATCACCCCCAAGGCACAGGAATGCCAGAATCTGCTGGTACCCGTCTGCGTATCGTCCAGCGCCGTCGCCTTCTGCGCTATCCGGCTGGAGCCCACCTGGATGCACCTCGGTGAGGTTTCCGGCATGGCCGCATCCATGGCGATTCGCCAAGGCACCAGCGTTCAGGGCATCAATGTGCCCGATCTGCAAAAGAAAATCACCCAGGCTGGAATTCCATTGGAAGTCCCTGAATCAGAGCACTAATACCCTGTAAAAGATTTACTTTATTCTGAAAAAACACACAATAAGCTGTTTAGATCAGCAGGATCGCCTCAGTTTAGGGGGGCAAGTTGCAAGAACTCTGCTTAAGAACTCTGCTGGCTACTCCGGTGCTATGGGTCTCCCCCGTCACAGCAAACCTATTAAAAATAAGATAGCTCTGAAAGTTTACTTGCGAGATCTTCGTTTAACAAAAAAAAATCACATGAACAAACAAATCAAATTCAGCATACTTTGCGCAGCACTCCTCGCCGGCCTGTGCCAGCTGTCCACCGCAGCTAAAAAAGCCGAACCACTCACCCCCGCAGGCGAAAAACTCCTCGCGGAATACACCGCCACGCTTGAGACCCTGAAAAAAGAAATCACCGCCGCTGCCCCGAAACTCGACGAAGCAAAGAGCAACGCCTACTTCGCCGCCCACGGCGAGATTGCCAAGCTACCCACGCTCCCCAACCCGAATAACCTGAAAATGGCTCCAGTCACCTTCTGTGGTGGCAATCCAGCCTACGTCGAAGCCCAGACCAAGGCACTGCTCGCCGCCCGCTCCATCATCAAAGAGGCCGCCCCCTTCCTCAAAGGCAAGGAGATGCACGCCAAACTCGCCAAGTGCGCCCTGCTCACCGTCGGCTCCTACGAGCTGGCTTCCTTCGCCAGCCAGGGTGCCGAACAGAAATCCTACGTCGATCTCCTCCTCAACGACGACAAACTCATCGTCGAGGTCATGGAACTCGGCGGTGCATACCAAAACAAGTACGGCCAAGCGATCCGTAACTATAAGGCGATCCAAAAAGCCAGTAAGAACGCCACGGAAAAGGACTTCTTCCGACTCTGGGCACTCGCCAGCTCCCTCGAGCACCCCGATGGCAACCACGTGCCCGAGGGAAAAACAGCACCAGAAGCCATCACCGAGTATTACCTGAGCTATGAAAAAGCCTACCTCGACGGTGAGCTCGACCCTGCATTCGACACACTCACGCCTTGGGATTGTCGTTTCATCTTCGCATTCCGTCCTCTCGAATCCTTGGTCTGGATGAGAAAAATGATCCGCAATTACCGCCCCGATCACATGAAGCTGGATTACAGATGGCGCTACTGCCGCATCACCAAAACTGATGTGCCATACACCTCGAATGTTCCCCGTCCCGTCCGTCCCGATCTAAAACTCTTGAGCATGCAAGACTACTTCCTCGAAGGCGGCATCTGTGGCCCGCGCGCCTTTACCGGCAGAGCCGCGACTCACGCCTTCGGCATTCCATCCCGCCCCGCTCCACAAACCGGACACGCAGCTCTCGCTCACTGGACACCCGATGGATGGGTCACCGTTTTTGGTGCCCACTGGACCCACAACCGCTTCCGCGGACAGTGCGGTCTCGACTTCGAATTAGAATCCAGAGTGCGCAGCAAACCGGATGATTACCACCAAGTGCACAGAGCCAATTGGCTCGGCGATGCTCTTGGTGAGCCCATCGTTAACCGCATGCAATTCGGAGTCGGTGGTGGACTCTGGAAATCCCTCGCACACTACAAAAAACTCGCCGTGGTACAAGATGAAGACTTAAAAGAACTGGCATCCGTTGGTGCCGAGTTCGCCGAGTCCAATGAGCCCGCGATTTCGCCCAACTCAGACTGGATTGAAGAACTCGACGGCCCACGTAAGGAGAAAGAAAAAGAATTCCCACAGGTGGAACTCACTGAGGCCGATAAAACCATCACCACTGATAAAAACGGAGTCATCACAATCCCCGTTGCCGCCTGCTCAAAGCCACTGAGCACCGAAAAAATTCGCTTTATGAAAAGTCATGATGATCAGTTTGTGCAAATGCATTATAACTTAGCCGGGAGTCGACCCGAACTCCGCTCCTACACAGTCACTCTTCCCAAGGCTGGAAAATACAATTTCACCGCGACCGTGGTCACCGTCACGGTGGATAAATCCTTCACCATCCGAGCTAACAGACGCAACATGCACGAAGTTGCCGTGCCGTTTACCCTCGGTGACTGGATGGAAACCAAACCCGTTCCCATGGAGCTCAAGGAAGGAAGAAACAAACTTCAGCTCACTCTGAAATATCCTAACAAAGGTATCAGCATTAGGAGCTTCAAGCTTACTCCAATCAAGTAGATGAAATCTCTACGAGCTGCAGTATGGCTACTGCTGGCACTCTCTCCCGTCATCTCCGCGGGTGAGGACAGCGCCAAGCACCTGTTTATCCTCTCCGGCCAATCCAACATGGCGGGGATGAAGCCCGAAGTGTCATTCACACCTGCCGTCACCAAGGCATTTGGTAAGGAAAACATCATCGTTGCCAAGAGCGCCTATAGCGGTGCATCAATACGTAGCTGGGCAAAGTCGAACCACGAGTTCCCACCACCCACCCGTGGCCGCGTGCCCAAGGTCCGAGGGCATTTCTACGACACCTTGATCAAAGGTGTCAAAGGCGCGATCAAAGGCCAATCACTCAAGACCGTCACCTTCGTCTGGATGCAAGGCGAGTCCGACCTCAACAACACCGCCTACGATGTCTATCTCAAGGAGCTGATCTGGCAAATCCAGTCCGACATCAATTTCAAAGATATCAACATCGTCATCGGCCGCATCAGCGACTGCGGACTCGACCGCCCAAAGCGACTCGAAGGCAAAAAATACATCCGCAAAACCCAGCAGGAATTCGCCGAAGCCCACCCGCGCGGCGCCTGGGTCGATACCGATGACCTCAACGATAAAAAACAGCCCGACGGCACCATCGTCCACGACCTCCACTACACCCCGGAAGGATACAAAATCCTCGGCCAACGCTTCGCGGAGAAAGCCATCGCCCTGATCAAGGCGAACTCCAAGCGGCCCTGAACCCCGCGGGTTTGAAATAGGGAGTGTGGACACTCTTGTCCACAGCGGAGGATGTGTGAACTTGATATGCTCTCCTTGGGTTGCCGACCCCGACATGTCGGGGTCCTCCCCTGCCTTCTACATGCCAGCTGCGGATCCAGCTCAAAAATAGGTGGTTTTATATTTGGCGGGTGGGGTTGGGGGGGGGGGGGCAGCATGCGTGCTAACCTTCAGATTAATTCCTGTTTTTCTCCACTTTGAGAGAAATGCAGCGCAATAACCCATTCCGACACTATGAAACTCAACCACCCCAACAAAACCTTCCTGACACTCGCAGTATGCGCCCTCATAAGCATGCCTGCAAACGCTACCATCAGCTACCTAGCGATTACAAACGACGCAGACTCGGGCATCAGTAATACGAAGACGTACACGCATCTTTACGATCCGAACGGTCCGGCAACCGTCAATGGGGTTGCATTCACTACGTCGCCCGCGAACTTTTCTGAAACTGCGGCCGCTTCGAATGGCGGCTCACCCAACAACAACCCAGCCGGCAACCTTGGCACCCTCATGCAGGGCTTTATATTTGCAACGCCCGGAAACGTAAACCCGCCCGGGTCATCCTACACGATGACGATCGGTGGGCTCACGGCAGGAACGACCTACGACCTGCGCATCTATTCTGGCCGATGGGATACCGTCGCGGATCGCTCAACGGTTATCACCTTCGATCCCGACGGTGTGGGGGCTATTTCAGACTCAGTAACCATCAACCAGAATAACGCAACCATCGTTCCCGGTGAATCCTTTACCTCAGACGAGATCTATTACATCAACTACAACTACACCGCCGTGACGGGCGAAGATCTGGTCGTAGATTTTGAAGTTGCCAACACCGACGCAGCAACCTGGCACCTCTATGCCATGACAAACGAGGTAGCCGTCCCCGAGCCCTCCACCACCGCCCTGCTCGGCCTCGGTGGACTCGCACTCATCCTCCGTCGCCGGAAGTAATCCGGCCTCGAAAAACCAACCTTCCAACCCCACGTCCCATCACCGGGCCGTGGGGTTTTTTGTGCTTAACAAGAATCTATGCCCTACGAAAAAAGGCACAACCGAATGTATCACACGGGTATTATTCGCCCACAAATACTCGATTACTCCCGATTACAGTAGCATCAAATGACTGCTTTTATTCGAAGGATTCACGATTAGTCTCGTATCAATCCTCATGAAAACTCCACTCGCCTGTCTTCCATCTCTTGTCCGCCGTAGCATTTGCGTAGGAGGATGCCTCTTGTATCTTCCCTCTGCGACTGCCACGCCTGCGGACGACGGTGCCCCGACAAAGTCGGGGGGAGGAGTGCAAGCCTCTATAAAATCCAACATCCTGCTCATCTGCATCGATGACCTGAACACCCAGCTCGCCTGCTACGGCCACAAACACGTCCATAGCCCGAATATCGACAAACTCGCCACCCAAGGTAGGCAGTTCTCCCGCCACTACGTACAAGCCCCAACCTGCGGGGCCTCGCGGTTCAGCCTGCTCATCGGCAACTACCCACCCCTCAACGGCAACAACGGGCTGGTCGCCAAACACTACGCCAAAGAAAACCCCTCCCCCAGCCTGCCACACTGGTTCAAATCCAAAGGCTACCAGACAATTTCTATCGGAAAAATCTCCCACCACCCAGGTGGCTACATGGGCAAGGAATGGAACGATCCCGAAAAACCGGAAATGCCCGGCTCCTGGACCCGCTCACTGATGCCCTGCGGAATCTGGAAAACGCCGCGCGGCGCCATGCACGGGTACGCAGAAGGAAAACCCCGCACCCGCGCCTACAGCCCACGCATCGAAACCACCAACAAAATCACCGCCTACCCAGACGACCTGATCCTCATGTCCGCCGTCAACCAGCTCAACAACCTCAACAAGCAAGACAAACCCTGGCTGCTCGCCGTCGGCTTCATCAAACCTCACCTCCCGTTCACCGCGCCACAGAAATTCCTCGACCACTACAAGGACGTCAAATTCCCGCCCATCCCCTCGCCCGACAAACCCGAAGGCCCGTCACTCTGGCACGGCAGCGGCGAGTTCATGCGCAACTACGCGGATAAAAACAACCCGAACAAAGACCTCAAGTACGCCCTGAATGTCCGCAAGCACTACGCCGCCAGCACCAGCTACGTCGACGATAATGTGGGCAAGCTACTAAAGCATCTGGAAAAATCCGGCTCCGCCAAAAACACCATCATTGTCCTCTGGGGCGATCACGGCTTTAGTCTCGGAGAAAAGCAAATCTGGGGTAAACACCACCTCTACCACACCGCCCTGCACTCCCCACTCATCATCAAAACTCCCGACCAAAAAACCGCTGGCAAAGCCACCACCGCCGTCACCGAAACCATCGACATCTACCCGACCCTCTGCACCCTCGCCGGTATCCCACTGCCCGACCACCTCGACGGCAAATCACTCGCCCACATCGTCAATGACCCGAGTCAAAAAAGCGACGGCATCGCCAACTCATTCTGGGCCGGTAAAAAATCCATCATCACCAAAGACACCCATACGATTTTCAAAAAAGGAAAAGTCTTCCTCAAATTCGATTTAACAAAAGACCCACAAGAGATATATAATTTAGTGAATTAATACTACTCGCAACCATTTAACGCTCATTATAGCTTCCATGATGAGAGCTCAGTTTTTTTGTGCCCTTTTCTGATCGAGCCGACAGCTCAATCCCGTATTATCCTCCACTCCCATGACCTCATTTAGCCTAACACTTGTCTCTTTTGTCTTCTGTCTTGTTTCTGCGACTGCCACACCAGCGGACGACCGCAAGGGAGTGCAAGCTCCTACAACGGACGACGGTGCGCCTGCAAAGCAGGCGGGAGGAGTGCAAGCCTCTAGAAAACCGAACATCATCTTCATCATGGCCGACGATCTCGGCTACGGCGATATCTCATGCTACGGCAGCAAAACCATCCAGACTCCCCACATCGACAAGCTCGCCAGCACCGGCGTAAAATGCACCGACTACCATTCCAACGGCACCGTCTGCTCCCCCACCCGTGCCGCCCTGATGACTGGCCGCTACCAGCAACGCTCAGGCGTCCCCGGCGTGATCACCGCCAGAGCCCACCGCCACACCGGTCTGCCACTCGCAGAATGGACCATGGGCGAAGCTATGAAAGAACTCGGCTACCAAACCGCCATGTTCGGAAAATGGCACCTCGGATACGACCCGCAGTTTAACCCGACCAAACAAGGCTTCGACGAGTTCAAAGGCTTCGTCTCGGGTAACGTCGACTACCAACGCCACATCGACCAAGAAGGTCACTTCGACTGGTGGCAGCAGGACAAACTCAAGGACGATCCCGGCTACATCACAGACCTAATCAACAACTACGCCGTCGATTTCATCCGACGCAAAAAAAACCAACCCTTCCTGCTCATCGTTAACCACGGCGCTCCCCACTACCCGATCCAAGGCCGCAAGACCCCCGGCTTCCGCGTCACCGGCAAATCGCACCGACAACAACCGAAACTCAAAACCGACAACCCCACCGCCCTCTACAAGGAAATGATCGAGGTCATGGACGAAGGCATCGGCAACATCGTCAGTGAGCTGGAGAAGCTCGGCATCCGCAACAACACCCTCATCATTTTCACCTCCGATAACGGCCCAGCCAAAATAGGCTCCGCCGGTATCTTCCGCGGACTCAAAGGCCAAGTCTACGAAGGCGGCCACCGCGTCGCAGGTGTGTTCAACTGGCCGGCACATCTCCCACCCGGCATGGGATGCGCCTCCTCAATTCTAACGATGGACATGCTACCCACCTTCGTCACAATCGCAGGAGGAAAAATCGACCCGTCACGCAAGCTCGACGGCATTAATGTCCTCCCCGCACTCAAAGGCACACCCATCCAACGCAAACCACTCTTCTGGCAGTTCAAAGGCAATACCGCCGTCCGTGACGGCTCATGGAAACTCATCCTCACCGGTAAAAAAATCGAACTCTTCAATCTGAAAAACGATATCTCAGAAGAAAATAACCTCGCCGACAAACACCCCGACCACGTTACCCGGCTCACCAAGCTCATCAAAACATGGCAATCCTCCGTCGCAGCATCCAGTGGAGGAAAGCTACACTCAAACCCGTGATCCGCTCACTCCCCTCCATTTTACTTGCTTTAGGATTTCTTTCTCAAGCAGTCGGTCAGGCAGCACCCAACCTCGTCCCGGATGAAGCATCCACCGCACCCAACTACTGGTGCACATGGTACTCACAAAACTACTGGATCGGATACGGCACCGATCTCAAAAACCTTCAGGGAGTCACAAACGCTGCCGCGCGCGAGGAAATTAACGAACAAAGCCTCTTCAATCAAAAAGACGGCTGGGCAACGACCTATCTGCCTCGTGGCCGACAGGACTATATCTTTCTGATCGATCACGGCTGGCAAACCAAGGACGCAACCAAACGAATCGCCGGAGGCCCCGCCTTTTTTAATCTTATTACCGAAGAAAAAGACTTCCCCCGCTACGCCAAACTCGAACCGAAGGAACGACTCAAACAATTCAACATCGATATTAAAAACCTCGGCTGGAATTCACTCGGAATCTGGACCCGTGGCAACATCAACGAGCAGCAGGCAACAACATTTGTAAAATGGTCAAAACATGCCGGTATTCGCTACTGGAAAATCGATGGCGGCGACACCCAGCATTTTCATAGCTTCAAAGCCAAGCAGGAAATCTATCCCGAACTCATCCTCGAATACATCACCGGCGCCGGCGGTAACATCAATCCAAAGTGGAATCAAGATCTGCCCAGCTACCCTTCAGTCTATGAAATCGGCGGCAGTCTGCAGAAACCGATGCTTTCCTGTGTGAAAAAATCCGATGTCTTCCGCACCTACGACGCATCACCACTGCTCATGTCGGTCACCACCTTGCGCCGCGTTCACGACATCCTGAAACAAACCCAACAACAACCCGAATACCGCGCCATTCTCAATGTGCAAGACGACTGCAATGCCGCCATCGGCCTCGGTGTTCTCGTTGCCAGCAAACGCCACCCCGAAATGAACCAGCGCACCTACAAAGGTCGCGATCTACACCACCAGCTGTCCGGCCCACGACTCATGCAAAAGCGCATCGATGAAGCCCAACGCTTCGGCCGATGGTCACGTATTGCACCCGCATTTCCAGCCGGTCAAGGCACTTACTTGTCGTCGAAACATGAACTCATCGACCAATGTAAGTTCACAGAATGGGACACTTGGGCAAGAAACACCTACGGTAAAATGGTCAGCCAAAGCGCACCCGCCATCATGGCCCGCAACATGCCCCTACCAACGGTCGAATCCGACGGCGAGGCACCATTCGTCTGCGCCACCACCTATCCTAACGGACCAACAGGAATAGCCACCGAAGGACGAGTCACCCCCGGTAAAAAATGGTTCGAGCCTCGCGCCAAAGTAACCGTCAAAATCAAAGACGCCAACCAGCCGATTGGTATTGCAGGTCACTACAAAGAACTCGTGCTCAAGTTCGCCGGACCCATCGAAAACCTCAAACACGTCTGGGCACAGGACCTGCTCTCCACCGAGGCAGAGGACATTCGTCCCCATGTGAAAATCGTTGGCCATTCACTCTCACTTCCCGGCGAGATCATCGACCGCATTGGTACTGCCGCTGCAACCCCAGGTGACATCTCAGCACCTGGACTGGTTCTCCGCCTCGAAGGAGATAAGCTTCCTGTCGCTGGAGACGACTACACCCCCAAAACCAAACCCGTCACAGCCGCACCAAAAATAGCCACTACCTATAAAAAACAGACTGATGGTTACGCCGGAAACGGCCGTATAGAAAAAAATGATACAGGTTATAAAGTCCACGCTAACAGACCCGCAAGCTTCGTCCTCAAACCGCTACCAAAAACACTGACCTCAGGTAAAGTCACCTACACCTGGGCCATGTCTTCCCTCGATGGAGATAAAAAAAACGGCTTCCTCATTCTCGCCAGTGACGACCAGGCATCCTCCGCCATTGTTGCCGGGTCATGGATCGGCGCCAACCAAATCACGCTATTTGAAAATCAGGCCGACTGGACAAAAGCAGCCACCAAGGCATGCTCCATCAACGGCAAAACCTCATGCGAACTAACCGTCGACCTCGATACCCGTACTGCCACTCTGAAAATTAACAGCAAGGTCATGACAACCTCCTTCATTGAATCATTAACCAGTATCAGTCACATAGGGTTTGGCTGCCATCATTCGACAACGCAGTTCTCTTCACCCACTCAAAAACCATGATCCGTTCACTCTCGCTTCTTACTTCTTGCGTCTGCTATCTTGCATCTTCGGCCTCAGCCGAAACGATTCAATTGTGGTCCGGCAAGGTCCCCGGCTTTCCCGACGACTACGCCCACAAACCCCACTCCGAAGTCGATCCCATGCGCGTCTCTGAAACCAGTCGCGCCACCATGAAGGTATTCCCCGCTGACCCGAAAAAATCGACAGGGCACGCGCTCGCCATCTTCCCCGGCGGCGGCTACAGCATCCTCGCCCACAAACATGAAGGCGAAGACGTCGCCAAGTTTTTTACCAGCAAAGGTATCACTTGCTTTGTCGTTTACTACCGCGTCACTCGCAATAGCACCGACAAAGGATACCAATTCCCAGGGCCGTTGTTAGACGCCCGACAAGCGATCCGGCACGTCAGAAAAAATGTCGAGAAGTATAAAATCGATCCCAAAAAAGTCGGCGTCCTAGGCTTCTCCGCCGGCGGCCACCTCGCCAGCATGTGCGCCACTCGATACGCCGACAAATTGAAAGGCGACCCTACCTCAGACATCTCCGTCCGACCCGACTTCGCCGCCATGATATACCCCGTCATAAGTGCCATCGAATCCTACTCACATGGATGCACTCGAAAAATCCTCGGGGCAAACCCAACCAAGGAGCAAAAAATAGCAGTCTCAGCAGAGCACCTCGTCACTAAAAACACCCCACCGCTCTTCCTCGCCCACAATCAGTTCGATGGCGTAAGCTCACACAACAGCACCATGCTCGCCCAAGCCGCCACCAAAGCAAAAGTTCCCTGCGAACTCCACATCTACCCAGAAGGAGGCCACGGGTTCGGCATGGGCGTCAAAAGCAAACACCTCGCCGCTAACTGGCCCAACCTCCTCGAAAAATTCATCAAACGCATCCCAACCAAAAAATAGCATCTTAACATGAAACGCTACATCCTCGCTCTTGTATCTCTTGTCTTCTATCTTCCATCTGCGGTGGCTACGCCAGCGGTCGACCACAAGGGAGTAAAAGCCTCTGTAAAACCGAATATAATAATAGTCATCACCGACGACCAAGGCTACGGCGACCTCAGCTGCCACGGCAACCCGATCCTCAAAACCCCGCACCTCGATAAGCTTCACAGCGAATCCGTGCGGCTCAAAGACTACCACGTCGCCCCCACCTGCTCACCCACACGCGCCGCCCTGCTCACCGGCCACTGGACCAACCGCACCGGCGTCTGGCACACCATCATGGGACGCTCAATGCTGCGTGAAAATGAGGTGACCATCGGAAAAATCTTCAAAGACGCAGGCTACGCCACCGGTATGTTCGGCAAATGGCACCTCGGTGACAATTACCCTTACCGACCCGAAGACCGCGGTTTCACGGAAGTCTTACGCCACGGCGGTGGCGGTGTCGGCCAGACGCCCGACTACTGGGACAACGCCTACTTCGACGGCTCATACTGGCACAACGGCAAACCCACACCCGTCAAAGGATTCTGCACCGATGTCTTTTTTGACTACGCCACCCGCTTCATCAAGGCCCAGAAAAAAGCCGGCAAACCATTCCTCGCCTACATCTCCACCAATGCACCTCACGGCCCAATGCACGCGCCACTCAAATACGCGAAACCGTATATTGGATTAAAAGAAGTCAAAAAAGGCAGAAGCTCACTCGCCCGCGCCCACTTCTACGGTATGATCGCCAATATCGATGACAACGTCGGCAAAATGCGCACATTTCTCGACCATGAAGGGCTCACCGACAATACCATCTTCATTTTTACCACCGACAACGGCACTGCCGCCGGCGCCCAGGTCTTCAACTCCCACATGCGCGGCCAAAAAGGTAGCGAATACGACGGTGGCCACCGAGTTCCCTTCTTCGCCCACTGGCCCCATGGCAAACTAACCGGAGGACGCGACGTTAAACCAATCACCGCACACGTCGACCTCGTCCCCACACTGATGGACTTCTGCGGCATCGCAACACCCATGGACATCAAGTTCGATGGCCGAAGCATCCGACCACTCCTCGAAAACACCGCCAAAGACTGGCCCGACCGTATTCTCGTCACAGATTCCCAACGCGTCAAAGACCCCATCAAATGGCGCAAAAGCGCCGTTATGACCAGCCAGTGGCGATTCAACAACGGCAAGGAACTCTACGACATCAAAAAAGACCCGAGCCAAAAAACCAACGTAGCCGCCGAGCACCCGGAAGTCGTTGCCCGACTCACCGAGTTCTACGACGCCTGGTGGGACGAGCTGCTACCAACATTCAAGCAAGACACCGCCATCTACCTCGGCCATCCAGCCGAAAATCCAGCCCGTCTTACATCACACGACTGGATCACAACCAAATCCACCCCATGGAACCAACGCCACGTCCGCACCGCTACCACAGGCGATGGCATGGTCGGGTTCTGGAACGTCAAAGTCGTCGAAGACGGCACCTACGAATTCCGCCTGCGCCGCTGGCCAGAAGAAACCAACCAAGCGATCAATGCCTCCCTACCCGCTGGCAAGGACGTTCCCGGAAACCAAGCATTCCGCGCTGTGCCCGGACAAAAAATCGAACCCACCAAAGCCAGCCTCCAAATCGGCAACCAAAAAATAGAAACCAAAATCGCAGTAGGCGACAAGGAAGCCGTGTTCACCCTGAAACTCAAAGCAGGCAAAACCCGCCTCACCACCCTCTTCCACACCCCCGACAACAAAGTCTTCGGCGCCTACTACGTCTACGTCCTGAAAAAATAACCACTCACCATGAAATTCAAACACGCCTGCTTTGCATCTTGTATCTTCTCTCTTCTCTGCATGGCGGCTGCGCCAGCGGACGATCGCAAGGGAGTACAAGCCTCTATAAAACCTAATATCGTCTTCATCCTCGCCGATGACATGAGCTTCGATTCCGTTTCCGCCAACAATCCAAAGATCGGAAATATGAAGACCCCGCACATCGATAAGCTCATCTCCCAAGGCATGAATTTCACCGATGCCCACTCGGGATCCTCAGTCTGCACCCCGACGCGTTACGGGCTCCTAACAGGTCGTTACTGCTGGCGCACCAAACTCAAAAAAGAAGTTCTCTGGTCATGGGGAGCTCCACTCATCAAAAAAGAACGCCTCACCGTCGCTGAACTCCTGCATCAGAACGGCTACACCACTGGCATGGTCGGCAAGTGGCACCTTGGCATGGATTGGCGCGATCAAGACGGCAACATCGTTAACGACATTCTCGAAATCACCGACGCCCATTTTAAATCCAAAGAAGCCGCAAAACGCGTCGAAGCCGTGGAAAAGTCAATCGATTTCACACAGCCGATCACCGGTGGCCCGACCGATCACGGATTCGATTACTACTGGGGCGTCGATGTCCCCAATTTTCCACCCTACCTATGGATCAAAAATAACCGCCTCCAAGGCGTTCCAACCATTCCCAAACCCAAAGACATGTTTGGCTCCCCCGGCCCCATGCTCCCTGGCTGGAAACTTGAAGAAATCCTCCCCACACTCTCCAAAAAATCCTGCGAATGGATCACCCAGCAGAGCAAAACCAAGAAACCCTTCTTCCTCTACGTGCCGCTGACATCCCCACACACACCCATCGCGACCAGCGAAAAATTCCGCGGTAAAAGCGGCATCAGCAACTACGCCGACTTCGTCATCGAAACCGACGCCGTGGTAGGCAACATTATGACCGCTCTGAAACAATCTGAAGCCGCCAAAAATACGCTCGTCATTTTCAGCACCGACAACGGCACTGCCTCAGCCGCCAACTTCAAGGAGCTGGAAAAACACGGCGTCGATCTGCACAACCACTTCAAAGGCCACAAGGCACAAATCCACGAAGGCGGCCACCGAGTTCCATTCATTGTCCACTGGCCCGGTAAAACTCCCGCAGGCAGCCGCTGTGATGAAGTCGTGGGACTCAACGACTTCATGGCAACCGTAGCCGACCTTCTCGATGCTAAAATTCCTGCAAACAACGCCGAAGACAGCACCAGCATCCTACCGCTGATCACAGGAGAGAAAAAATTCCTGCCTAACCGCCCCTGTGTCATCAATCACGACTACCGCGGCAAATTCGCCATCCGCAAAGGACCATGGAAACTCGTAGAAGGCGGAAAACTCTACAATCTTAAGTCCGATCCAAAAGAAACCACCGACGTCGCAACCAATCATCCGGAACGCGTCGCCGAGCTTAAAAAAACTCTGAAAACATACCAACAACAATAGATTTGCCATATTCTCAGAAAGAATTCACCCTCTCCCACCTTATCAGGTTAATCCAATCAATCATTGCCATCATGCACACCATTAAACCATCCCTCTGGACAAACAGCCTACTTATCAGCCTGGCATCACTCGCCACCGCAGAAATCAAGACCCCCGCATTCTTCTCAGACGGCATGGTTCTGCAGCAAAAAACCGGAGCCAAAATCTGGGGCACCGCAGACGCCAATGCCGAGGTGAAAATCACCTTCGCCGGACAATCCAGTACCGCCAAAGCCAGTAAGAACGGCTCATGGAACATCACCCTGAAAGGACTGAAGGCATCCCAGAAAGGAACCCCGCTGACTATCACCGCAGGATCCGATAAAAAACAAATTAACGACGTGCTCGTCGGCGAAGTCTGGCTCGCCAGTGGACAGTCCAATATGGAGTGGAGAGTCTCGCAAACCACCAGCAAAGACTCCATCGCAACCGACAAGGATAACCTGCTCCGCATCTACCTTTCAGGTAACATCACTGCTGAATCTCCCGTCACCGACTTCGCCGGCGCATGGAAACCCACCCAACCGGAAAACACAGGCAGCTTCACCGCCGTCGGTTATGAGTTCGCCAAGGCACTTCGTCAAAAGCTCAACGTCCCAGTCGGCATCATCGAATGCTCATGGGGCGGTAAACCCGTTCAATCATTCGTCAGCGACGAAGCCCTTAAAGCCTGCCCCGAGGCCAAAACCATGCTCGACCAAAAAGCAGTAGCCATCAAAAACTACGACCCCGCCAAAGCACAAAAAAATTACGATGCACAATTACTAAAATGGAAAGCTGCTAATGCCAAATGGCAACAAGAGAAAAAAGGCCGCCGCCCACGTCACCCAAGGAAACCCCAACATCCAGCCCTCAACTCTAACATGCCATCCGCCATCTACAATGGCATGATCGCACCCCTCACCGGCTACGGAGCACGCGGCGCTATCTGGTATCAGGGAGAGTCCAATGCCAGAGGCGAGCAGGCAAAGAACTACGGCGAATTGCTCGAATGCCTCATCCAAGACTGGCGCAAGCAGTGGGACTCAAATCTCTCTTTCTACTACGTGCAACTCGCCAACTTCACCCGTGGCGGAAAAAACCATCCCGACTGGGTTATCGTCCAAGACGAAATGCGCAGGTTGATAGACGACAGCAATTCAAAAACCGGACACGTCGGCATGGCCACCATCAACGACATCGGCCACCCGACCGACATCCACCCGAAAAATAAAAAAGACGTCGGCCAACGCCTCGCACGCTGGGCACTCAACCAAGACTACGGCATGAAGGACGTCATCCTCTCCGGCCCACTTTACAAATCCCACAAGATCAATGGTAGTGCCATCGAAATCACCTTCGATCACGCCAAGGGAATGAAGTCACGCGACGGCAAATCACCCGGATCCTTCGAAATCGCCGGAGCAGACGGACATTGGCAACCTGCCACGGCACAAATTACTGACGGCAAGGTCTTGATATTCAGCCGCGCGGTTACCAAACCCACCCAAGCCCGCTACGCTTGGAAAAGCGACCCCACCAAAGCCAATCTGGTTAACGGCGAAGGGCTACCGACAAGTTGTTTTATCACGAAGTAATCCCTCGTTTCTTAAACAAGGTAAAATGGTAGGGCGCGTTGGCCTCAACGCGCCGTCTAACAACCATTATCAACCCATCACCTAACGGCGGATTGAGGCCAATCCTCCCTGCCAATATGCTCATGAAATCCACCGTCCTTTCTGCACTTCTATCTTCCATCTTGTATCTTGTGTCTGCATCGGCGGATGCCTCTACAAACCCAAATATCATCTTCGTTCTTGCCGATGACTTGGGCATCGGCGACGTCTCGCCGACAAACCCTGACTGCAAGATCAAGACACCACAGCTGCAGAAAATGGCTGACGAAGGCATGACTTTCCTTGACGCCCACACCTCAAGCTCCGTCTGCACACCAACACGCTACGGATTGCTAACAGGCCGCTACAACTGGCGGTCCCGACTCAAAAAAGGCGTGCTCAATGGCACCAGCAACCACCTCATTCCTGCGGATAGGGCAACCGTCGCGCACTTACTAAAAAATGCCGGCTACCACACGCAAATGATCGGCAAGTGGCATCTCGGATGGGATTGGGCCAAGACAGACAAGGGCGAAAAAAAATGGAGTAATATCGATTTTTCCCAACCAGTCAAAAACGGCCCAGATATCAATGGGTTCGACGGCTACTATGGGCATTGTGGATCGCTAGACATGGCACCCTACGTCTGGGTTGACACCGGAAAGCCCACCGCGATCCCAACCCGTCAGGAAGGTGTCAGTAAAAAAGAAGACCCCTACGGCTGGTATCGTAAGGGGCCGATCAGCCCGGACTTCAATATCGAGCAAGTGCTGCCCCATCTCTTTGATAAAAGCATCAGCTACATCAAATCACGTGCCCCAGAGGCCAAAAAGGGAAAACCCTTCTTCCTCTACCTGCCACTGCCCGCCCCACACACACCGATCGTTCCGGTTCCTCCATTCAAAGGAGTAAGCAAGATGAACCCGTATGCAGACTTTGTCATGCAAATTGATCACCACATGGGGCAGATCCTCACCACCCTGAAAGAGACCGGAATCGATGATAATACGATCATCATTTTTACCAGCGACAACGGATGCTCACCCGAGGGCAACTTTACAGAACTCGCTAAACATCACCACGACCCCAGCGCCATCTATCGGGGGCACAAGGCAGACATTTACGAAGGTGGCCACCGTGTGCCATTCATCGTGCGCTGGCCCGCTAAAATCAAAGGCAGCCAGAAATCCTACGCCACAGCATGCCTGACCGACATCTACGACACCATGCGCGACATCACCAAGCAGCCAAAGAAAAACAACGCCGGCGAAGACTCCGTCAGCCTAATGCCCGCATTCAAAGGAAAAACAAAGACCGAACGCACCTACTTGATCAGCCACTCGATCAACGGCTCATTCGCTATCCGACAAGGGAAATGGAAACTCCTCATGTGCCCTGGCTCCGGCGGCTGGTCATCACCCCGACCCCGAACCGCATGGAAAAACAAAGACCTGCACCCGGTCCAACTCTTCGATCTGGAAGCCGACCCATCTGAAAAAACCAACCTTGCCCAGAAGCACCCTAGTAAGGTCAGGGGCCTCATGCTACTCTTACAAACCGCGATCAAAAACGGCCGCAGCACCCCCGGCACACCACAGCAGAACGACGGAGCCACGCCCCCGTTTCACAAACGCATCATCGAGACTTACCCAATACTCGCTGAGTAGTTATCCCTGATCGGTCTTGTAAAGAACGACCTCATTGGAATAAAATAACTAGTAGTATGCCTCAGACAACACCATTTCATAATTGTCTTAAACCCTACCTCGAGACGGGTATTTGGAAACACTGGTCCGGATATCTTGTAGCGCCTCGCTACCAGTATTCATCCACAGCGGAATACTACGCAATTCGCAACTCTGTCTCACTACTCGATACATCACCACTATTTAAATACAGAATCACTGGGTCTAAATCCTTAAGCTTTTTACAGTCGGTAATGGTTCGTGACATCGCGCAGTGCCAACCCGGAGAGGCCCAATACACCTGCTGGTGTGATCAAAATGGTTTTGTGCTGCAGGACGGTGTGATATTACGTATATCAGAAGATGAATTCTGGATCACCTCTGCGGAGCCCTCGTTGCGATATTTCCGCTCAACAGCAAAGAAGCTCTCGATTTCAGACGTCAAAATCGACGACATGACTCGCGACTTCGGTATTCTTGCTGTTCAGGGGCCTCACGCATTCAACGTGCTCTCTCAACTAACCGATGACGCAGGTGACTTAAATTACTTTGATCTGATACAAACCAAGATTGACGGCTGCCCGGTTACCATCTCGCGCACCGGCTTTACCGGTGACCTCGGATATGAAGTCTGGATCCGCTCAGATCATGCCGAGCAGGTTTGGCACTGCCTGGTAGACGCAGGCAAAGGATACAATATCATCCCCATTGGTCTCGAAGCATTAAAAATGGCAAGGGTAGAAGCCGGGTTGCTATTGCTCGACGTGGACTTTCACTCCTCACGATTCGCATGGGTCGACGAAAAACGGGAAACACCAGTCGAACTCGGCTGGAGCTGGATGCTCCGTAATCTGACCCACGACCCGCGTGAGTTTATCGGGCGGGCAGCCATTGAAAAACAAATCAGTGAGAAATCTAACCGCTGGCGCACTGTTGGGCTCAGTGTTGACTGGCACGACTACGAACGTGTACATCTAGAAACAGGCATCATGGCTCCGAAACATGACCTCTACTGCGAATCCACGAAAAGTATCTATCGACGCAGTGATAAGGAGTGGGACTACGCAGGATATGCGAGCAGTTTTATGTTCTCCCCGATTTTGAAAAAGCCAATAGCCATCGCAAAGCTACCCAACGATCTGGCCAAGCCCGGAACGGAGGTGGATATCGAAATCTCTGTGATCCGCAAGCCACACAACGTATTAGCCACGGTGCAGCGCATGCCATTTTTTGATCCTGCACGCAAAACCCAACGCCCGGAAGGAGGAATCACATAATGAAATCGGATACACAGTATGATGCTATCGTCATTGGCGGCGGCCACAATGGACTGATCAATGCTGCCTATCTTGCCAAAGCGGGGTTAAAAACAATAGTCCTTGAACAGCGACCATTAGTCGGCGGGGCCGCCATCACAGAGGAACTGATTCCAGGATATAAGTTCACCACATTTTCGTATGCGCTCAGCTTGCTACGACCAGACATTGTACAGGATCTTGATCTCGCGGCGCACGGTTTGATGGTGCTACCAATGACCAACACCTTTCAGCCCGGATTCAACGGAGAATACATGCTGTTAGGCCCGAACAAGGATGCAAACTTTCATGAGATTTCGCGCTTTTCAACTGAGGATGCAGAGTCTTACCGCGACCTCAGCCACCTGATCAATCGTGTTTGTCATGCGCTGATGCCTTTGGTCGATTCCATCCCACCAAATAGCATCAGCCAAGACCCCGCCGATCTCGCGGAGATGGTTCAGCTGAATGAATACATCGATGGCCTACCGTCGGATATACGTGAGATGATACAAAAATTCATCAACTGCAGCGCAGCAGAAATACTCGATGAATACCTTGAATCCGATTTGCTCAAAGCACAGATCGCATCAAGTGGCATCATCGGCACTAAGGCCGGGCCGCGCTCAAAGGAATCCGGCTTAATCTGGCTTTTCCATAAGCTCGGCGAATACGATGGTGAACAAGGTGAGTGGGGATTCCACAAAAATGGTAATGGCGGATTCACCCAGGTTCTTGCCCGCGCCGTCGAGTCCTTTGGCGGCACGATCCGCACAGACTGCGGAGCCGAACGCGTGATCTATGCCAATGGCAAATCCTCCGGTGTGCTACTCCAAGATGGCACTGAATTAAATGCGCCAGTCGTCGTCAGCGCTCTCGATCCAAGGCGCACCTTCATGCAGCTGGTCAATCCCAATGATCTGCCGGATGACTTAGTTAAACACATTCGAGATTTCAAATTCCAAGGTAGCGCATCAAAGGTAAACTTTGCCTTGTCAGCACTTCCAAATTTCCCAGGCCTTGATGGTCGTACGGATATCTTCACAGGCTTCACCAATGTTGGCCCGTCGATTGACTTTCTTGAGGAGGCATTCGCAGATTGCCAAGCAGGCAGATTCAGCCGCAAACCATTTATCGATTGCTGCATACAATCCACCGTTGACCCTGACATGGCTCCACCAGGCAAGCATGTGATGTCATGCTTTGTAATGTATACCCCCTATCATTTGGCAGATAGCGACTGGGATAGCGAACGGGAAAACCTTGGTGATGCCGTGCAAGCATGCCTGGAGGAATTTTTCCCTGGATTCAACAAGCTTGTAGAACACCGCGAAATCGTTACGCCACTCGACATCGAGCGTGTCGTTGGACTGAGCGAAGGTAATATTTTTGCTGGGGAAATGTTTACCCCGCAGATGTTTCTTAATCGCCCGGCACCTGGCTGGAACCAGTACCGCACGCCTATCGACGGATACTATCAATGCGGCTCCGGCACGCACCCTGGCGGTGGCGTCATGGGCGGGGCAGGAAAACTTGCTGCGCGAAAAATTCTTAATGACTTTGAGTCCATCACCTCACTATAACCGATCCATGAAAAATACATTATTCATAGCCTTTTGTTTCTTATCTTTACCATTGATCGATGCCGCACCTGAACACGCATGTGGATTTGACACCAAGCACATCAACGAAAAGTCTAACATGTGGCCATTCGAAAATTACGGCAAAGTTTTCAATGTTGATCACAACAAGCAACGATTTGTGTTTATTAAAAATACAGTCTACGATGAAAAGGATCATCAGAAGGTAATTGGTCGTGCTAAAAATTGTGTTTACTGGTCGAAGGATACGATTTTTATGCACAAGAATGCGATCAAAGACTTCAGTAGTATCAAGACCCCAGTGATCATACGATTTTTTGTGGGTAACCCAAAAGAAGCAGAAAAGATGTCGCGCGGTGACGATTTCATATCCAACAAAGCGACTATTTTTTTAGATGCTAAAAATACCGTTGGTATTGAAACAGGCGAAAAAGAGGTCGTAGGCTTGTTCACTCCCGACAGCGCCACCTCGGGAACATTACTCATCAAATCCAAATCAATCAAAGTGAAGACGACCTGGCGTTTTCCAAAAATAAGCACCAAAAGAGCCGTTACAGCCAATGCGTTGAATCAAGGTTATTGGTCGGCACGCATCACAGGATCTGAAAGCGGCGACAAATTTGTCGCCGAACATATCGAACTCACCTCCCTTCCTGACCCGCGTAAGAGCGATGACCCCAAACTCCCTCGTCTATTAGTTATCGGCGACTCCATTAGTATGAACTATGGTAAAGCCGCCAAGGAAGCTCTTAAGGGTGTCGTTAATTACCACCGCAACGAAGGCAACAGCTTCTCATCAAACTACGGCACCCAGTATGCCTATTATTGGTTAGGAAACTACACCCAAAAAGGTTTCCAGTGGGACGTGATTCATTTCAACCATGGATTGCATGATCTCAAGCAATCTGGTCCAGGCGCTCCGTATGCAACACCCTTAGAAAAATACAAAGCATACCTCAGAACCGAAATTGAAATCCTAAAAAAGACCGGCGCTACTTTAGTCTTTTGCACGACCACCCCTGTTCCTAATAATAGTGGTGGGGCATACGGTCGGCAAAAGGGAGCTGAAGTTGCTTTCAACAAGGCCGCCCTAGAGGTGATGAAGGATTACCCTAATATTCAAATCAACAACCTTTGCAAAGTCGTCAACGACTCTCCCGTCTTTGATAAATTCAAAACCGGCTCGGACGTGCACTACTACAAAGAAGAGGAACAAAAAGTTCTCGGAAATGCCGTTGCCAATGCCGTCAAAAAAGCTCTACAATCAAAGAAATAAAATGATCTCCAAATATAAATCAACAACGGCACTTCTGATAGCATTCGGCTGTCTGTCACTGCATTCGGCGTCCGCAAAAGAAACTAAGCTCGCTGTTAAAGCTGGCGAAAAAATCGCCTTCATGGGCGACTCCATCACCGCAGCGGGCAACAGAAAAAATGGTTATGTTCAGCTTGTGATGCAGGCGCTTAATCAGGAGGGCCTCAAACTCACCCATGTGCCTGCAGGGAAATCAGGACACAAATCCAATAACATGCTCGCCCGTCTCGATAAGGATGTGCTCAGCAAAGACCCCAACTGGATGCTCCTGAGCTGCGGTGTTAATGACGTGTGGCATTTCACACTAACACTTGGAAAACGCACATTCGAGGGCGTCACCTTGGCCGACTACAAAAAGAACATCAGCACCATCATCAAGAAAGCGCAGGCCGCCGACATCAAAGTCATGATCCTGACCTCTACCATGATCGGTGAAGACCCCCATAAAGAAACTAACAAGAGACTCATTCCCTATAACGATTTCCTCAGAGAGATTGCCAAAGAAAAGAAATGCCTCATCGCAGACCTCAGCAAAGACATGCACGAGCTAGTCAAAAAAATGCCCGATGAAAAGGGTAAGGCTCGGATGTTTGGCGAACCAAAATACTCGCGGAATATCAAAAACAAGATTACTTCCGATGGATGCCATATGAACAAGCTCGGTAATATAATGATGGCAAAAGGAATTTTAAAAGCATTCGGTCTAAGTAACAAAAAAATCGCCGCCGCTGAAGCATCGTGGCTTGGCAAGTAGCCATGTACAATGCTAAACGATGTCTGTGACACTGGGCAATAGCCCAACAAACATGAGTTGTTGAGTTGCGCTGACCGTCGCACCCATGACACTTTTTTGGCTCGTTCATGAGCAAAGTCATCACCTCATGCTGACCGCAAAGAAACTCCCGATCGTATGTGTGGGGATTTCTGTTCAACGCCTGATCTACTCCATGGGTAGAGCCGCAATCGAGTGCTCATACCAGTCCTGCATGAGTCGTAATTTTCCCAAACGTAATTTCAATGGTCAAGCTACACACACGCATCACTAACTCGCTGGATTTGCGAGTAAGAGTGGTCACCCTTTAATTTTGTTATGAAACTTTGGGCCATCCTGCACATGATGTGAAATGAGAATTCCTGTGGATGGGTCAATGACATAGCTAGCAGTCCAGCCTTCAGCACTATCACCCAGATCTATATAGACACAAATATTTTCCCCATGGGTAACTAAACCCATACTTTTGCTGATACTGTTCCTTTGTGAGCACAGGTAACCAAACATAGCGCGCGGCACTACGGCACCTCTACCATCAACAGAAATGATCAGCGAATCTACAACCAACTTCGGTGGAGGAGTTCCCATATCTCCATACCATCTGGGGACTGAGGTATCAGTTCCTATGTCATAAGGTCGCCATGACAGCACTGCAACGACATCTTTATCATCAAACTTTGCCCTCATGATTTCACGTGCCCCACTAATTTGATGATCCACCCCAGGAACTACTGTCATCTGTGAGACCGCATTACTAGGCGTTCCCGAATTTACCCCTGAAATTTGATGGCAGGAAACCAACAAGCAGATCGCGCTTCCGATAACAGTAAATAGCAGTTTTTTCATATCCATTATGATCGATATTATGTAACTAAAGTCAAGACAACCTATCCTATGAAGCTTTCACGTTTTCTTTACCATCATACTAAACACGGCAAACATGAGGTTCGGCGCGTTATAGCTTCGGGAAGCGTCATGGTTAATGGAGCAGTCGAGAGAGACAGTCAGCGTGAGGTTGATGATTTCACTCATGTGACTATTGGGAATAGTATTCTGCGAGATACTAAACCCGCCTATGTAATGCTGCACAAACCAGCTGGGTACCTCAGCGCCACCAAGGATCCTGAACACCGCACGGTGATGGAGCTCATCAATGTGCCGGAGACTCTGCATATCGCAGGACGACTTGATCGAGCAAGCACCGGGCTACTTCTTTTAACGAATGACGGAAAGTGGTCGCGCGCATTGACTGAGCCAAGGGAAGGTGTGCCAAAAACCTATCTTGTCACCACCGCAGAACCCATCACCAAGGAAACATCCATACATTTTCAGCAGGGTATCTACTTTGCTTATGAGGACCTGACGACTCAATCTGCCGAGCTGGAAACCCTAAGTGAACTTGAGGCAAGGCTGACAATACACGAGGGACGTTATCACCAGATCAAGCGTATGTTCCACGCCGTCGGGAATCGAGTAACCTCACTACACCGAGAAAGCGTTGGTAGTATCCAGCTTGACCCGAGTCTCAAGCTAGGCGAGTGGAGACATCTGACAAAAAAGGAAATCACAAATTACGTGTGATGGTTGGTCGCTCCTAACAATTATTAATATAAACGAGCCTCTACTTGCTTATTCGTTCGAATCGTTATCCCCTTTGCCACCAAATAATCAATAGTCTTTACCTTGCGCACTTTGATCAACGGATTTTCGCCAAGTATCAAATATCTTGGTCATCTTTGACAGAACTTCCGGCTTTTCCGCCACAAGGTTATTTTTTTCCGAGGAGTCCTTGCTAAGGTCATAGAGCTCCCATTCTTTGGCCTTTTTATTTTTTTTCCCTCTGTAGATCTTATATTGATTACCAATCAAGGACGACTGTCCTGCGTAAATAAAACCAATGGGTGAGGGACGTTCATTTATTGTTCCATCGATTAGTGGGAGCAGGCTAACACCATCGATTGGGCGAGCATCGGGCATCGTAAAACCAGTGATTTTCATGATGGTAGGAAAATAGTCCATCGTTCCTGCGGGAAATGCTGTACGCCGTGTTTGTTTAATGCGTGCCGGCCACTCGATTAAACCCGGCACACGGATACCACCCTCTTTCAAGCTACGTTTTCTTCCTGAGAAATTTGCGGACGATCCAGGGTCACCAGTTTTTCCTTCCGGGCCGTTGTCGCTGGTAAAAGCAAGCAGGGTATTTTCCGCAATCCCCATATCACGCAGAGCCTTTCGGAGTCTTCCGATCTGGTCATCCACCGCCGTCACACATCCGTAGTAGTTTGCATGATAAGCATCTATGGCATTAGGATAGAGATTCGTATGTTCCTTTCCAGCAACGACAGGAAGGTGTGGCGCATGCAACCATATGACAGCGAGGAATGGTTTGTCAGACTTTACGCATTTCTCAATAAACGGAATGGCACGATCCATAATGATTTTTGAATCATCACCTGCCAAGGTCGTGGGATTCACCATTTGATCTGGTCCTGTCCAGTAATACGTATTGTATGAAACACGCGCATCACCCTGGCGGATTGGCCACCATCCTCGCTGAGATGACTTACGAAAGTCACCTTTTACAGTTGCTCCCGGTTTTACCATCGGATCGTAAGTTGGAGTTTTTGCCTCAGTGGCAAAAGTTACATCCACACCATGCTCCCACGGCGGCGAGTAGTCTTTCACTCCCTTCGGACCACCACGATTGGATTCTTTAACGGTTTTAGTCAATGTGCCGAGGTGCCATTTGCCAAAATGACCCGTGCAATAACCTTTCGATTTAAGCGCTTCGTAAATAGTAACCTCCTCAGACTTCATGTGCCCTTTGTTCGCATTTACAATTCCGTATCGGTATGGGTTTCTCCCCGTCACTACACTCCCGCGTGTGGGCGAGCACACGGCGGACGCAGCATAGAATCGATCAAACACCAGCGACTGGCTTGCCATTTTATCGAGTTGCGGGGTTTTGATTTTTTCACCTCCGTTAAAACCAACATCACACCAACCAAGATCATCACACATGACTAATATGATGTTAGTTTTTAATGAAGTTTTCACTCCTAGCACTTGCGATACAGGCGCACCGATCACTGCAAGCAGCGTAAATCCGCATGTTACTATAACGATGAGTGGTTGGCTCATTTCTTAAAAACTTCGAACTCAGGATTTACGCATTTTTCTGCCCAACGTTTGTAAACAGCACGCAGATTTTTTTCCGACTCCGGTTGCTCTCCTTGATCACCCGTTTCCTTAATCCATTTATTCAGTAGTCCACGATGACGTTTAAGTTCAGCCGTGAAATCAGGGTTTCCCGCGAGGTTATTCACTTGGTACGGGTCTTTTTCCATGTCGTATAGCTCCTCGGCAGGGCGCTTACCAAAAAATGCCCACTCGGGGATTTTGCCGAGTTTTCCGGATGCGTGCAGCTCGCGGAGTCGCTTGGTCGGTCCTTGTGGGTCACGGTATTGTGCCTGCAACAAAATTCTATCAGTTAAAAAATTACGAATATAACGAAACTTCTCCGTGCGCACCGTGCGGATGCGGTCGATTGTGTAATCACAGCGGTCGCGTGCGGACACGACGTGATCGCGTTTTTGGTATCCCTCTGCAAACAAATCTTGCCCGTGCAAGTAATCGGGTAATTCGATCCCCGCCAAAGCCAGAGTTGTGGCGGAGATGTCGAGCGCGCTGATCATTTCCTTGCGAACAGCCTTCTCAGGAATACCTGGCCCTGAAATGATCAGCGGCACATGCACACCACCCTCGTAACAAAACTGCTTGTGGCGCAGCGAGTGGTTGTTGCCGTGATCCGAAAAGAAAAAGACAATCGTATTATCTAACAAACCATCATCCTTCAGCCGGTTCATTATTTTTTTTACGTCCTGATCAGTAATCCGCACAGTGTCGAAGTGGTGTGCCCACTCCTTCCTAAACATCGCTTCGTTCGGAAAGTAAGGCGGCACTTTCATTGTTGATGGATCGACTTTATCCATCAGCCCTCTGGTTCCCGCTTTACCTCCTTTTAGCTGAATCTGCCCAAACCATGGTTTACCCTTCGTCACCCCAACCCAGTCCATCTTGCCTACTTTTATCGCAAACCGCTGATTTTTCCCCGGCTTAAGTTTTGGGTTACCCACAGAGTAATGCTCGTCTCGCTTGTAGATAAAATTATAGTCATCTTTGCCTTTGTTGAACGTCTCATACCCATGCTCACGGAAGATTTGAGGTAAGGTCTTGATGCCTTCTGGCAAATAAATCTCAGATTCCTTTGTCCGTGATGACCGATGCTGGTGCGTTCCGGTCGTTGTTTGAAAAACGCCGGTGATCATCGCAGAGCGGCATGCCGAACAGACCGGTGCGGGAACGTAACAGCGGGTAAAGCGCACTCCTGTCGCGCTTAGTTTATCAAGCGCGGGGGTCTTCCCCGCATTGACCGTGTGGCCGTAGGATTCCATCCACGGGGACAGGTCTTCGCAGTAGATCCAGAGGATGTTGGGTTTCTGAGCAAATACAGACGAAGCGAGTGCCATTAGAATGGCGACTGGAAGGATGGTTCTAAAAATCATGTTTATTAAACGGGTTTCGCTCCTCATATGTTTCCGAAAACGATGGCGGGCGTCCAGATAAATACTCATCTGCGTGTGTTCGCGATGGTAGGGCGGATTGGCCCCAATCCGCCAGACTACGTCATAACTTGTTATGCAGGGAATGATAACACTGCATCTGTTAGAAATGTGTCTGGCTCGGCAAAGGCAATAGCTCCAACTCGGCGGATTGAGCCAATCCGCCCTACCCGCATGCCCGTGGAAAGAGTGTCTGCGCTTATGTTTTTACAACCCCGCTTCGGCCTTACGGGCTTTTTCAGCACGCTTACGCACGTGTGGATCAAGGATACGCTTACGAATGCGAAGATGACTTGGCGTTGCCTCCAACAGTTCATCAGCCTCGATGTATTCGATAGCGCGTTCGAGGGACATTTTGATCGGAGGTGCAAGCCCTACCGTGATACCCTTGGTAGCGGAACGGTGGTTGGTCAGGCTCTTCGCCTTCACAGGGTTGACTGGGAGGTCATCCTTGCGTGGGTTTTCGCCGATGACCTGACCCTCATAAACTTCATCACCTGGAGCGACAAAAAGTTTGCCGCGCTCAGCAATAGGAAGAAGTGAGTATGCCATTGCAGTTCCAGTGTTCATGCTAACTAGTGTGCCGGTCTGGCGGGTGGTGATTTCTCCGCAGTGTGGAGCATATTCCTTAAACAGGTGTGACATCACTCCGTGACCACTGGTTAAGTTTAGCAGTTCAAATTCGAAACCAATCAACCCCCGAGTGGAGATGGTAGCCTCGATGGTAGCTCCGTGGGCATTGCTACCCATGTCCTCGATGCGTGCACGACGATTGGCCAACGACTTCATAACACCGCCAGTATATTCCTCAGGAACTTCTACAAAAACAGATTCAAATGGCTCCTGCACCTCGCCGCTTTCACTTTTCTGGGTAATGACCATCGGGCGGGAAACGAGCACTTCATAGCCCTCCCGACGCATCGTTTCTACCAGCACGGAAATCTGCATTGCGCCACGAGCCGAAACTTCAAAAACACCAGCTTTGTCGGTGTCGGCCACTTCAATCGATACGTTGGTCTGCAATTCACGATCAAGGCGGTCTTTGATGGCTCGTGAGGTGACATGCTTCCCCTCACGACCTCCGTAAGGCCCATCGTTAATAGAAAACTGCATTTTAACCGTCGGAGGATCGATCGCTACAAATGGAAGTGCCTCGGCATCTCCATCTGCAGAGAGAGTTTCACCAATATCGATATCTTCAAAGCCAGCGACACCAACGATATTTCCAGCCACACCTTCAGCCGATTCCTGATTTGAGAGTGAACTGTATTCAAAGACCTTGGTCACCTTACCCCGCTGCGTGGTGCCGTCTTTACGCAAGCGGAAAACACTATCACCTTTTTTGACTGAACCTGACTGGACTTTACCCATGGCAACACGGCCTACGTAGTCATCCCAAGAAATATTAGACGCCAGCATCTTGAAAGGAGCATTGGGATCAGATTCAGGGGCATTGACGTGTTCAACGATAGTTTCTAAAAGCGGGATCACGTCTTTTTGCTCATCATCGAGAGATTTGACAAAAAAACCATTCTTAGCGGAGCCATACACAAATGGCGCTTCGAACTGGTCCTCGTTAGCTTCGAGCTCAAGGAATAGCTCCAGCACCCGATCATGTACACCCAATGGATCTGAGTGATCACGGTCGATTTTATTAACCACTACAATCGGCGTTAACCCTTGCTGAAGTGCTTTTCTGAGAACAAATCGGGTTTGTGCCTGTGGCCCATCATGGGCATCGACAAGCAGCAGAACACCATCGACCATTTTCATCACGCGCTCAACCTCGCCACCGAAGTCAGCGTGACCTGGCGTGTCGACGATGTTAATGGTATAGTCACCCCATTTGACCGAAGTATTTTTTGCTTTGATGGTAATGCCCTTCTCTCGCTCGAGATCCATCGAGTCCATAGCCCGTTCCCCAGCCTGCTGGTGATCACCATAAGCGCCACCGGCCTTAAGCAGCTCATCCACGAGAGTAGTTTTGCCATGGTCAACGTGAGCGATGATAGCGATGTTACGAATATTCTCTGTCATAGTGAAAGCGGGTATCGGTGAGTAAAATTAGATGGAGAAGCGGGCGGAGACTCATTGATTTTCTGTGAATTGCAACAACGAAATCCAGAACTCAGAATAGCATACAAATGAAATGCCGCAGATTATTGTCATTGGCGAGGGCTATTCATGCGTAGCTATCAGCAGCACGGGCAATGAAAATTTACTACTTGGATGATTATAAGTGAACTTACTGCTTAGCTCATGTCCAATGTTACTTGGACGGAAGGCGCCTCAGTATGCTGCGCACATAAAGAATTGTAACCACGGCCATTGCTGCATTGATTGCGATCGAACTCCACCAGAAACTAGCAAGGTTGACGTCCAGAACGACTACAACAGTATAAAAAACAGGTAAGGGCAGAAGGATTTTACGTACGATGGATTCCACAAATCCATACATCGGACGTTTAAGCGCCTGTAAGCATCCAATATAAATAAAACCAGCCACATATGCCCACTGAATGAAAGTGACAATACGCACATATTCTTTACCAACTTCGATAACATCAGGATCATCAGTAAATATTTTCACCAAAGGCGCCGCAAAAACAAACATTAGCACAGATGCGGTGACGATCAGCACGAACCCATAACGCGTGCAAAGTGAGATACACTCACGCACACGACTCATTTCCCCAGCCCCATTGTTTTGACCCACAATGGAGACAATCGCAGAGCTAAGACCAATCGCAGGCAGCAACACGATCTGCTCAATTCGTGTGCCTATACCAAACGCCGCGACAGCAGCTTCACCATAAAATTTCAGATAATAGGTTGTTACAAAAAAACCAAGCGCCACAGACATCATGTTGAAGCTTGTGGGTATCCCCTGCTTAAGTATTTCACGATATACATGAAGCTTTGGTGCCAGATGGGCCAACAGCCCATTCACAAGATATCTACGGCGAATAACCACCGAGAGCAAATAGAGCCCGCCAACAGCTTGAATACTTACCGTCGCCCATGCAATACCAGCCATTCCCATCGCCGGCAACCCAAAGCCTCCATAAAGAAACCACGGATCAACCACAAGGTTAGCAAAAAACCCAATCACTAACACTCTGCCAAAAGTTTTGCTGTCCCCATGCGCTAACAGAATTGCATTGCTCATGCTGCTCAACAGAAAGAATACCGCGCCCAAGAATAACGGCTTGATGTAACTTAGTGCAAGATGCAGGTAATCCCCACTGGCTCCTAATAAACTAAATAGCGGCTCCGCCAAAAACCACCCAATGGCTGTCACCCCGGCGGCGCAGACCAACCCAAGCGAGTAAACTTGCCCCGACAACACAAATTCTTTGCTACGATCTCCTGCACCAATTGCATTGGCAATCAACGCCGATGCCCCACGAGCAATCCCCTCGCTCACCGCGATGATGATAAAGAAAACGGGGAAAGACAACGCCATCGCCGCCAGTGCTTCTGTGGAAATCTGCCCCGCATAAAACGAGTCCACAACGTTATACATCGTGTTAAAGAAAAACCCGATACTCATAGGCAGCGCAATCCGCCGTATGTGGGCAGGAAGCGGGCCCCTCGTCAGTGATGGGGAAGTCATCTTATTATCACGCCAGCCCAGCACGGACGAGTAACGCACCCAGCTCCGGATCGCGACCCATGAAGTTCCGATAAAGCTCATCGGGAGGCGCCGAGTTACCTTTACTTAAGATGTGCTCGCGAAAATCTGCACCCGTTTCAGCATTTAATATTCCTTCTTTTTGGAAGCGCGTAAAAGCATCGGCATCAAGCACCTCCGCCCACTTGTAGGAGTAGTAGCCGGCTGCGTAACCGGTGGGCGATGAAAACAGATGGTTAAACCGGCGTGCCATGCTTGGTCCTTCGCTAGCCAGCGGAGTTTTATAACCTTCAAGGATCTCGCGGTCGCACTCATCAAGATCACGGTTTATGTATTTCGCCGGCTCAATGTGTAAATCAAGGTCAAGCTTACCGAGCGCAAGCTGACGCATGTAGGCTGTAGCCGACATGTAATTCCTTGCTGCAATCATTTTCTCATAGAGCTCCTCTGGAATTGATTCGCCAGTCTCGTGGTGACAGGCAAAAAGATCTAAACTCTCACGATCCCAGCAGAAATTTTCCATGATCTGGGACGGCAGCTCTACAAAGTCCCACGGCACGTTCGTTCCAGAGAGAGATTTGACAGTCACGTTCCCTAAAAGGTGATGTAATAAGTGGCCAAACTCGTGGAAAATCGTCTCCACTTCGTAGTGCGTCATAAGCGCAGGCTTATCGCCAATAGGCTTGGTCATGTTACCCACCATGAGTCCGAGGTGCGGCTCACGTGGAGTTTTGCCATCAGCCGGCATTCCTGTCTCAAATGAATTCATCCACGCCCCGCCGCGTTTACTCTGACGAGGATGCCAGTCGGCGTAGAACGAACCCAACATCTCATCTGTTTTTGAATCAAATAAATCATAAAACCGGCATTCCGGATGCCATGTCTGAACATCGCCACCGTTTTCCGTGGTATCTTTTTCCTCGATGCGAACACCAAAAATCTTAGACACGATACCAAACATACCATCCATCACACTATTTAGCGGAAAGTATGGGCGTAATTCCTCATCATCAAAATCATACTCTGCCTTACGACGCTTTTCCGCCCAATAGCTAATTTCCCATGGTTCAAGAGGCGCAGCATCACCGCTTGTCTGCTCAGCTTTCCATGCCTGTAGTTCATGTGAATCATTGTTAAACTGATCAACAATCTTGTTGTGCAGATCACTAGTAAAATTCTGAGCCGTAGTGCCACTACCTGCCATGCGGCGTTCTAGTGTGAGGTCAGCAAAATTTGCAAATCCTAGCAGTTCTGCTTTTTCTTGGCGCAGTTTAAGTATTTCCCAAATAAGGTCAGTGTTGTCGTATTCACCACCATAACCAACAGTGCAACTGGCTTCCCAGACATCCTTTCGCAGAGATACGTTTTCGGCATGTTGCATAACTGGCATCATCGATGGCTGCTGAAGAGTGAAAAGCCACTTACCATCATGCCCTTTAGCCTTGGCGTCCTCAGCAGCAGCGGCTGCAGCGGAACTCGGCAGCCCAGCAAGTCGTGACTTATCATCTACTATGAGCTCCCATGCATTGGTCGAATCCAAAACGTTTTCACTATATTTCTGAGTGGCCTCAGATAGCCGACTTTGGATCTCAGCGATACGTTTCTTTTTGTCATCCGGTAGATCCGCTCCCGATTGAATAAAGTCCGCGCACGTTTCTTCCACAAAACGCTTACGGGTAGAATCAAGGTTTGCCGCCGCTGGAGAATCAACAAATACTTTCAGTTTTTTCCATATCTTATCATCCAGCGGTATCGATGAATAAAACGAAGTCACGCGTGGCAGCACGGCATTCAGCCCAGCACGTAAATCATCACTATTCACAACTGAATCAAGATGGTTTATCCTACCCCATGCACGGTCAAGATCTTCGGTGGCGATTTCCAAAGCAGCAAATGTGTTTGAATACGTCACGTCAACATCATCGAGCTGACGAATTGCATCTAGGTTTTTATTGGAGGTCTCAAGCGCTGTATCAATATCTGGCTCAATGTGATCAGGAGTCAAAGATTCCCATTTGATATGGTAGTCAGCCGCTATGAAAGGATGGTCGCTCATGGTTTTATTCTAATGTAATATTTGGCAGGGTAGTCTCAAAACATTTTGCTTCACGGTTTTTACGCACATGACCCGCGGGGAAAATACGCCCATTCATTGCAATGTAAACTCCTTGATTAAGAGCATTCACCGCTCCAGTTGCAAAACCAATATTAAACACTGCATCTGTCTCGCGAAATCGCGCAGGCGCCATAGCTCCGGTAAGCACTATTGTCTTTTCTTTGACACCTATTAAAGCCTCTGCTGTCTCTGCCATAGTATCTGTCCCATGGGTGATGAGTATGGTCTTCTGCTTAGCCTGTAAGCAGGCTTCACGTATCAATTCACGATCAGATACCGTCATTTCAAGGCTGTCTTTACGCATCAACGGAAGTAGCTCGTAATCAAAATTCACCAATGATCCCTCATAAACATGCGGCACAGTGGGATCACCTACTTCATATTCAGAGCTCGCATCAAAGTAGGCCTTGTCGATGGTTCCGCCGACAGTAATCACAAGAAGATCCATGATAAATTACTTGGTTAAAAAGAAGGCCTTTTGCTTGTCACTGACAGGCATTCCTAAAAAACCCATCACTTCCAACATATCCTCCCAGAGCTTGCGCTTCTCCGAAGTCGCTTCGTTGTGAAGGATATATGACGGGTGATAGGTAACACGAAGTGCTATTCCATGGAACGTATGAAAACTGCCTCGCATTTTTGCAACGGCAAGATCACAACCTAACAAAGCATGTGCTGCAGTGCCGCCAAGGGCAATAATCACCTTAGGCTGAACAATACTTACTTCTTGCTCGATAAAGGGCATGCATGAGGCCGTCTCATCCTTGGTCGGCTTCCGGTTATTTGTCGTCTGATTAGGCATAGCAGGACGAAACTTGACGATGTTAGAAAGGTAGCATTGCTTACGATCTAAACCCATAGCACGGAGAATATCATCGAGCTTTTGGCCTGCTTTACCAACAAATGGCTCAAGTAGACGCTCTTCATCAAATCCCGGGGCTTCACCAACCAGCATGACATCTGCTTCTGGATTCCCGGTGGAAAACACCATGGTCTGTCTCAGGCTGCCAAGGTCACGGGCAGGTTTCCATTTTTCAGCTTGCTGGCGTAAATTTTCAATTTTCTCCCGTGCATTACCTCCGCTGACCGTTAACGCCAATGCGGCAGGGGTAGCGGGGGCGGCGGGTTCAACAGGCGTCTCGGAGAATTTAACTTCACTTTTGCTTTCAGGCTGACGCACAGGCAAGCTCTGGGCCTCTTTTCCGACCCCTGCTGCATTTCCAGCCCGAGCACGCATATAGAATTCACGCAGAATCAATCGGGCGTCATCATCCACACTCACATGGGTTTGCCCCATCGCCTGGAGTTGGCGGAGATAACTTACCAATGGTTCTGCAGATATTGACATGACCTATGAAAACCACAGGCAGAACAGAACAGCACGTACAAAATGAAT
>Ga0206131_10000626_pt1 | contig 48155 bp, 24 predicted proteins | sample Helgoland_Spring_FD_148636 | JGI IMG/M metagenome (GOLD analysis project Ga0206131, IMG submission 148636) | Pelagic subsurface seawater microbial communities from Kabeltonne, Helgoland, North Sea - Helgoland_Spring_Bloom_20160517_1 | ecosystem: Environmental > Aquatic > Marine > Epipelagic ... | reverse complement strand
TGATAGATGAGTTCCATATCTACATCCCAGCCAAGATGTTGGAGATGATATCCAAGGTAATACCAATAGGGTTCACTGTATCCATTATGGGAATCAGTGTTGATGTACTCAAGATACTGGAGAAGGACGAACAGGAACGCATCAAGAGACAGATTACATCCGAAGTAGATAAGTTCTACGGTATGGTTCCCAAAGGGTACCAGTACTATTCAGGCGAGTTCGGTGTATTGTGTGATGAATGGAAGGGTAAGTTGACATGGGACTACTTTAAGAATGAAATCATCCTCTTCTGTACCAACACACTACATGCTGCATTCGGTAAGTTGATCGACAAGTTCAAGACGATATGGGATACATTAGGTCTACCTAGTCTACCCGTTCTACTCACATTCGATGTAGAGACATGGATACGTGGGCAGATAGATGGGTTCAAGGCGCAGGCAATTCAGTACAAAGAATCCCTAGAACAACAAGCAGAACAACTCAAGAGGGACATCGAGACTGCGGTCGGTGATGCTAAGAAAAGTATTCAAGACCAACTGGACAAGTTGAATACCGACATCGAAGACTTCAGTGTTGGCGGATACGTACAAGACCAACTGAAGGGCATAAGTCTATTCGGTATGTCCTTACAGGATATCATTGGGGGTGAGATTAATACCAATGTCATATGTCCGGAGGAGGAGATTGCAGACCTTGTACGTGCAGCCCGTGACTGGTTCGCACAGTGGCAGAAAGAACTTATCAACATGTGGATTAAGAAGATTAAATCATTCCTAGATGCTATAGGACTAGGTGCTCTACTCGACTTCCTAACCCTGACATTCTGTGATGTACTTGGTCTAATAGGTATTCCAACATCTTTTGATATAACATTACCCGAATTACCTGAAATCGATGTTGCGGTTCCTGTATAAATAGTACAAAAAGAGTTTAACCATTATGACTAATACCAAATTTTCTATTCAAGATGGTAACCTATCCAACAGACCTATCACTGTTAGCATACCGCATGTTAATAGTGATGTTGATTGTTCTTTTGAAAAGAAACCATCAGGTGATGTCTATAAGAAGACAGAGACCGCAGCGGTTCGTCAATCAGTAAAGAACTTACTGATGACTAATCACTCTTCTGTTCCTTTCCGTCCTCTCCTTGGTGCTAACCTAGGTGACCTTTTGTTTAGTCTATCTACAGACTTAGACGCAGAAGACATACGGATTGCCGTGAGAGAGACTCTACGAGACCATGAACCTAGGGTGAAAGTTAAAAAGGTTAAGGTTAATATACAACCAGATTACAATAGTGCAAGCATATCGGTGACTTTTGAAGTGATAAGTACATCAGTGATCGATACTGTGAATGTGAATATTGCGAGGATACGATAAATGACAATAAAAAATTCTGACCTAGATTTTGCAAACATCAAGCAAAGTCTCATTGAACACTTTAGACAGAGTGAAGATTTCAGTGACTACAATTTCGATGGTAGTGGACTCTCTAGTCTACTAGACGTACTCGCATACAATACACACATCAATGCATTGACTGCTAACATGGCAATCAACGAGTCGTTCCTATCATCATCTCAGATACGTTCTTCTGCACTTGCCCATGCAGAATCTTTAGGGTACACTACGAAGTCTCGCACAGGTTCAACTGGGTTGGTTACTGTGACGATTGACGCATTGTCAGGTGAAGACGTACTGACACTGCCAGCCGGACATCGGTTCACTGGAGATGTCGATGAAGTATCATTTACCTTTGTGACCCAAGAACAAACAGTCGCATTCAAAACCGACGACCAGTTCGTATTCGAGAATGTTCGGGTATACGAAGGTGTTTCAAAAACAAGTGCATTCATATTCTCTGGTGAAGACAACGCATATGTAATTTCGGACAAGAACATGGACACATCGACCATGTCCGTCAAAATATTCAGTAACTTCAATACATCCGTGTACGATACCTACATCAACATAGAGAACTCAGTAACTATAGATGGAGACTCTAAGGTTTATATCGTCAAGGAAGTTTCGAATGGTTACTTTGAAATCTTTTTCAGTGACGGTAATGTACTGGGTCAGATACCTACTGTTGGTAGCAAGATTCAGGTAGACTACTTACAGACTCGTGGTCCAGTTGCAAATGGTGTAAGTTCGTTCAGTGCCGAGTTGTTGAATGGTAGAACAGTTACCACTCAAACAATTTCTGCATCATCGGGTGGTTCAGAGAAAGAGTCTCTTTCTTCTATAAAAAGAAACGCACCCAGAGCATTCACTGCACAACAACGGCTGGTCACTGGGGAAGATTACAAGAATCTGATAAAAACTAAGTTCGCATCTCATATAAGTGATGTGATTGCTTGGGGTGGTCAGGACAATATTCCACCAGAGTTCGGTAAGGTGTTTGTTAGTCTCAACTTCGAAGACGATGTTGATGAGTTGAGTAAACAAGACACTAAGAATTTGATCAGTGACAACCTAACATCTAACCTAGCAATCATGTCAATTGATACTAAGTTCGTTGACCCAGAAATGACTTATATCGAAATTTCATGTAGATTTAACATCGATCCTGCAAGAACAACTAGTCCCGAAGCAATGCAAGTGGCAGTAAAGAATGTCATTACTGAGCATTTCAATTCTAGTCTAGGTACATTCGATGCCGTGTTCCGTCGATCTAATCTATTGAAAGAGATCGATGATATTAGTCCATCTATTCTAAACTCTAAGGTGGATGTTAAGGGACAACAAAGAATCGAGGTGAACAATAGTTCTGAAAAGGATCACACTGTCAACTTCCCATATGCATTGGCAGAACCGGACAATGATGAACACACGGTGAAGACATCTATATTCAAGTACAATGGTCAAAATGCATACATTAAGAACGAAATAGGGTCGACTCGACTACAGATATTTGACCTAGATAATATTGTCCGAGAGAGAAACATCGGTCGTTACGAACCTGTTACTGGAGAGGTCTTCCTACACGCACTTTCGGTAGATACTGTCACACCTCTAATATTAAATGTATCTGTGACCCCTGCTAATCCAAGTACAATACGTCCATTGAGAAACTACATCATTGAATTAGATGAGGACTCACTGATTGCCCATGCAGTAATTGACGAACAGACTACTAGAGTATTGTTGTAACATGTATAGTATAGAGATAGACCCTAAGAGAAGTCACGTATCCTTCCACAACTCTAAGGTCGATGAAGCATTACCAGACTTCTTCGACGAAGAGTATCCGTTATTCATTAAGTTCCTAGAGACTTATTATGATTACATGGACGGTGATGCGGCCGGGTCTTTTTCTAGGTTGATACGTGACTTATTTCATTCACGTGACATCTCTTCACTAACATCAACCGAAGATGAACATAATGATTTTCTTGACCTGTTATTTGGTGATATCACCGATGGGTTGAGTTCGGAATCCTTCTATGCTAACCCTAGGTTGATGGCACGACTGATTGCAGACTTCTATCGTTCTAAGGGTACACAGATTTCAGCAGAACAGTTCTTCAAAGCATTCTTCAATGAAGAAGTTGAAGTAACTTATCCAAAGAAAGACATATTTATTTTGAACGATAAGATTGGTGGTTCTTTGATCGGACCGGAATCATTACATTATATACAAGATGATAAGAGATATCAAATATTCTCAGTTCTTTTGAAAACAGGTCTATCCTTCAGTGACTACGAAGAACTGTATAAGAAGATGGTACATCCTGCTGGATTCTATCTAGCGGCAGATGTGGTCATACAAGGTCACGCAATAATGGGTATCCGTTCTGGATTGCCAACTGACCCACTTGCTGCACCAGAATACCCAATGTCTCTTGTTGGTCAAACAGGTGCAAGTATCGATCCAGAGTTTACTCTATTGACCATGCGTGAGACAGACTCGGATGATTCTGAGTTCATTATCAGTTCAATGAAGATACTAGACCAGTATCGAGAAATGACTGTAGAAGACCTACAGACTATCCACGGAACCATTGCGGATTGGGCATCTCCTGCTTCAGTCACATTAGCAGACGAATCGATATTCATGTCAAGTACTGTATATCTAAGTGATGCTGATGACGCAGAAGATACAATTTAAAATTAGGGAAACATAATGACTAGACAAATCATAGGATTGGGTACTGCGGCAAACAGTAAGAGTGGTGACTCTCTTCGAACTGCCGGTGATAAAATCAATGATAACTTCGTTGAACTCTACAATCTTCTTCAACTTACAAGTGGAGACAGTGGTGGTATTACTATTGGTGACATATCACTTCTAGTCGATTCTGCACTAACTGATGCCATAGGTAATGGTGACATCAACGGAAACCTTGAACCTAGAGTTGCCGTCAACGAAGCACATATTACATCTATTCTAGCTCAACTGGATGACATCGAATCTGTTATCGACAGTGACATAGATGCCGCAGCAGATGCACGTGCAACCATAATAGAATATATCGATGATAATGGTATTGATATAACTGTCCTTTCGCAAGACATTGTAGACCTTCGAGTAGAACTGAATAATAACATCGCAGCTACGAATAGTACTCTGACTGCAATGATTGTTGAGAATGATTCATCTATCACTGCACTAGCATCCGATGTGACTACCTTAGAAGTCCAAGTTGAAGCTGATATAGGTTCAGCAGTATCAGCCGCAACAAGTTCATTGACTGCAATGATTGTTGCTACCGATTCCTCTCTTACTGCATTGGCATCTGATGTAACCGCATTAGAAGTCCAAACGGCAACAGATATTGGTACCGCAGTAGCAGACGCAACAAGTTCATTGACTGCAATGATTGTTGCAACTGATTCTTCGTTGACTGCTTTAGCATCCGATGTCACAGAACTAGAGGTACAGACATCGACCGACATTGGTGAAGCAGTATCTACGGCAACATCTGGACTAACCACTCGTATAGATGCAACTGATTCTTCGTTGACTGCATTGGCATCTGATGTAACCGCATTAGAAGTCCAAACGGCAACAGATATTGGTGAAGCAGTATCTACGGCAACTGATTCATTGACTGCAATGATTGTTGCAACTGATTCTTCGTTGACTGCCTTAGCATCTGATGTAACCGCATTGCAAGTACAGACATCGACCGACATTGGTGAAGCAGTATCTACGGCAACTGATTCATTGACTACTCGTATAGATGCAACTGATTCTTCGTTGACTGCCTTAGCATCCGATGTAACCGCATTAGAAGTCCAAACGGCAACAGATATTGGTGAAGCAGTATCTACTGCAACATCTGGACTAACCACTCGTATAGATGCAACTGACTCATCACTCACCTCATTGGCATCCGATGTAACCGCATTAGAAGTCCAAACGGCAACAGATATTGGTACCGCAGTAGCAGACGCAACAAGTTCATTGACTACTCTTATCAACGCAACTGACTCATCTGTAAGTGTATTAAGTGAATCCATCACATCATTGAACGCATCTCTCGGTGACATTGATAGTGACTTATTATCAGGCATCTTCGACAATGCTGGTGCAGTTTCTGCAAACTCCGGTGCGATCACAGCATTGACCACTCGTGTTGATGCGGACAGCAACAGTCTATCCATACTGTCATCTGAAGTTACTGCTCTAGAAGCTTCTTTGACCACAGACATCGTTAATGCGGTATCCACTGCAACAAGTGAACTAACAACTCTAATCACCGCTAATGACTCTGCAATAAACGTAGTGTCCAGTGATGTGGTACAACTGAGGGCTGATGTTACTACCGACATCGCTAATGCCGTCGCAACAGTTGACCAAGAGTTGCGAACAGAAATCTCTGCTACCGATAGTGCAGTCTCTGCATTATCATCTTCGGTCACTTCTTTAAATGCGTCTATTGGTGACCTTGATAGTGACCTTCTCGCTGGTATCTTAGATAATGCAAATATAACTGCTGCGAATAGTACTTCTCTACAATCACTTACTTCTCGTGTTGATGCAGACAGCAACGGTCTCTCGATCTTATCTCAAGATGTCACTACACTAGAAGCTGAACTAGACGTGATTGACTCAGATCTACGTTCACAACTATCTGCTGGTGCGACTGCACGTGAGGCATTGACTACTAGAATTAATGCGACAGATAGTGACCTATTAATTGAGGCTGGTAAAGTAACCGAACTAGATGCTACACTATCCCAAATTGATTCGGATCTAGGTGTCCGTATTGATGCAGAAACAACAGCACGTCAAGAACTAGTTACTCGCATTGACCAAGATAGTGCGTCACTTGCTATTGTATCTCAAGATGTCACCGATCTAAATGTAAGTTTAGATCAAATAGATTCTGATTTAGGTGCACGTATTGATGCAGAAGGTACTGCTCGGCAATCACTAGAGACTAGAATCGACCAAGACAGTGCGTCACTTGCTATTGTATCTCAAGACGTAACAGACTTGGGTGCATCACTAAATCAAATTGATTCGGATCTAGGCATTAGAATTGATGCAGAATCGACCGCTCGACAATCACTAGAAAGTCGTGTAACTCAAGACAGTGCGTCACTTGCTATTGTATCTCAAGACGTTACAAATCTAGGTGCTACTCTGAATCAGATTGACTCTGATCTAGGATCACGCATTGATGCAGAATCGACTGCTCGAAGTGAACTAGTTTCACGTATAGATCAAGACAGTGCCACGTTAATGTTACTATCGGCAGATGTTACACGTCTAGAAGTTGATCTTAACTCAATCAATGACAGTGACCTTCGTGCAGATATTATTGCGAATGGTCTTGCCATGGACAGTATGGCAACGTTGATCATTCAGACAGATAGTGATTTGCAAGTTATCTCTTCACGTGTGACGGAACTAGATGCCGCACTACAAGAAGGTATTGATTCCGATCTCGTGGTTGCGATTCTATCTAATACGACCAACGATCTCTATGCACTTGTGGGTAAAAACTCAGATGAACTGTTTGCACTTGCAGGTGATGTCACAACATTGACTCAGTCACTTGAAAGTAAAGCAGATTCAGGAACTGTAGTTTCTGCGATTAGTACTGTAGAAGATGCTCTACGATCTGAGATCCGAAGTGATTCAGATATAACATCAATTGTCGACTCTAAGATTGTTACGTTCAATCAATCATTGGATCGAGTAGACAGTGACGACCTTGTTGCAGCAACCAATGCAGTGAAAGATGAACTTCGTGGTGAGATGTTAGACTCTGCTGGTGCTCTTTCGATTACTAACTCACGACTAACAGGGTTTAGGACTGAGATTGGTCTAGGTGAAGGCAGTGACATCACGACCCTTTTGAATGATGTAGAAGAGGGCATCCGATCAGACATTAAATCAGATTCGGATATACTGTCTATTACTAACTCACGACTAACAGGGTTTAGGACTGAGATTGGTATCGGTACAGATAGTGTTGGCAAGTTATTAAACGATGTCGAAGAAGGTATCCGATCAGACATTAGGTCAGATTCGGATATACTTTCGGTCACCAATGAAAGACTAACAGGGTTTAGGACTGAACTTGGGTTTGGTGATGATAGTGTTGGCAAGTTATTAAACGATGTCGAAGACGGCATTCGTGCTGACATTAGGTCAGACTCAGACATACTTTCGGTCACTAACTCACGTTTAACGACATTCCGTACAGAGATTGGTATCGGTACAGATAGTGTAGGTAAACTACTAAACGATGTCGAAGACGGCATTCGTGCTGACATTAGGTCAGACTCAGACATACTTTCGGTCACTAACTCACGTTTAACGACATTCCGTACAGAGATTGGTATCGGTACAGATAGTGTAGGTAAACTACTAAACGATGTCGAAGACGGCATTCGTGCTGAGATGTTAGACTCTGCTGGTGCTCTTTCGATTACAAATTCGAGACTAACGACATTCCGTACAGAGATTGGTATCGGTACAGATAGTGTTGGCAAGTTATTAAACGATGTCGAAGACGGCATTCGTGCTGAGATGTTAGACTCTGCTGGTGCTCTTTCGATTACAAATTCACGACTAACAGGGTTTAGGACTGAGATTGGTATCGGTACAGATAGTGTAGGTAAACTGTTGAATGATGTAGAAGAAGGTATACGTGCTGAGATGTTAGACTCTGCTGGTGCTCTTTCGGTCACTAACTCACGTTTAACGACATTCCGTACAGAGATTGGTATCGGTACAGATAGTGTAGGCAAACTGTTGAATGATGTAGAAGAAGGTATACGTTCTGACATTAGATCAGATTCGGATATACTGTCTATCACTAATTCGAGACTAACGGCATTCCGTACAGATATTGGTCTTGGTACTGACTCAAGTGTAAGTAGTTTAATCAATGATGTTCAAGGTGAGATCGAGGCTTTAATTATTCTTGATAGTGCAGGCATTGCAACCATTGCAAACCAAGCAGTTACTACATTCAAGACAGGTTTATTCGGTGGTGAATACGATTCAGAGGGTGAATTCGCAATCGCTCAACAAGGTCTTATACAACAGTCAACGGCAAATAGTGATGGTCTGGCCTCAGTTAATCAGAAACATTTTGTTTCACTGGACAACAACAATCACTTCGCAGGATTCGAACTGAACAATAATGGGGTCACCTCAAGTTTCATATTAACAGCAGACAAGTTCAAAGTTGTAAATGGATCTAGTAACGTCTCACCATTCGAAGTTGATAATGGTGTTGTGAAACTATCAAATGCGACAGTTACCGGACAACTAGATATATTTAATTCTGATGCCGGTGGTGCTATGTCTATTACCAATCAGACGATTACTATTACCGATGCTGGTAACAATCCACGTGTTAGATTTGGTAAGTTATCATAGTTTAAGGAGATTATATCATGTCTAATTATGGAATTGAAATTATAAGTCCAGACAGTGACGGTAATGGAAACTCTATTACATCGTCTGTTGTCTTCTCAGATTCTATAAGAACTTGTAATATGCAAGTTTATTCTGAAATAACCGTGAATAAAAATGGTACTATGTTCATTCCGTGCCCAGATGCCAATGATACCTCAAAAATTTTAATAACCTTTCAGTCTGCACGAGGATTAGTCGTCCATGACAGTGACAAGACTGCTACTGGGTTCACAGTAACCAATGAATACCAACTTGCCAATTCGGTATCTGGTACAGTTATAGCATTGAGGGTTGGATAATGTCCTACGGACTACAGATTATAGGCAATGATAACGGAGGTGACTTTACGGTTGCTGATACTGACCTGAGTATGGTCAACATGATCGTGTCTCAAGTTGGTTCTGGATCTTCCATAGTGATAGAGGGTGGTCTACAAGATACAGATTTAATATTCGTCAAATCCCCTAGAGCGACAGGTGGTGGAGATTGGCAAGTTGGGTCTATAGAAGTACCACAAAGAGGTAATATCTATTTCAACAATCCATTTGTATATGGGTTCCGTGCCAATTCTCAAAATCTGTATACCTATGACTTTTATGGTGCTGCATGGCAGTGGGTAACTTCTAACAGTGTTTATGGTAATCGAGATTTCTTCGTATACGATCAATTTGAAGTTGTAATGGATTACTTCGTGGTACGTAAAGCATCTACTATTGAGAGTCTGGGACTCAACACATCTGAAAATTATGGGTTGCAACTATTAACAGAGTCTGGTGAAATTGCACTAGACTCAAGAAGTTTTACTTCAGACAAAACATTTTACATTGAAAGTTATCTTCCACCAGAATCAAACTTCGGTATTCTTAATCAAAGTGGAACCCAATCATTATCATATAGTGCCGGTTCTTATGTTAACATAGAGTGGGCTAAAACTGGTCCTTCAATTAACAGTCCTTCATTAAATGAAGGGGCTTCAGGTGTCTCTGGACTTTACATAGGACCAACTAGTGCATACACTATTGACGGTGATGTCACTTCTCATCAAGGTGGTGAACCCACACTACAAATTTGGTCCAGTCATAATGCCATTTTCGCAGCAAAACTTGGAACCAATCAAGATTCACCTTCTAATCCAGGTGGGGGTGATGAAGAACCACCAGATCAAGATCCAGATGAAATCACGGGAACAATAGAATACTCTCAAGGCAGTAGCAATACGATAGTAGAAGGTGATACTCTGTCTTTTGATGTGCAGTGTTCAGAGGTATCGAGTTATCACACTCGTGTATTTAGGTTATCAGGTTCTAATGGTGCTGATGGGAAAGACTTCGTTTCCGTAACACAATCCTTGCCCAATACTGATTCTCAGACAGTCACATTATCTACATATAACCCAACAACAACTACACCTCAGACGTTTGATAAGATTTACAGTAATTCTTACACAGGCACTTACACTAGAGGACGAATATCATCCTACCTTAACTCTAATGACACTTCATATACTAGAACTTTTGTAGGAAATTATACAGGGAATTACTCTCGTACTATAACATCGGAACGTGACTTTGTCGACACGTATACTAGAACATTAATATCATCTAGAGAAATCGTTCGTACTTCAGCATATGCTGGAGAATATTCTAGGAATTTTACAAGAACTAGTACAAGAGTTAGTTCTTACAGTAGACCTTTGTCCTATGTCGGTAACTACACTGGTAATTACGAAAGAACAAGTACTCGAACTAGGAATAGTATATTAACGTCATCTAGAATTATCACCCGAACGTCTGCATATGCTGGAGAATATTCTAGGAATTTTACAAGAACTAGTACAAGAGTTAGTTCTTACAGTAGACCTTTGTCCTATGTCGGTAACTACACTGGTAATTACACACGTGATTACACTCGTGCTCCCATCTACACTGGTAACTACACACGTGGATTTAGCCAAGGCAACAGTTATATTGGTAATTATTTAGCAACAACTCCTATAGTTGAAAATGGACAAACTTATTATTTCCCAACATTCTTTGTTTCTTATTACACTAGGTCAAGACCATCTTCCTATGTAGCAACCTACACAAGAACACGGACAGTATCAAATCCTAATGTTGTTGATTACACTAGAAATAGTACTCGAACACGATCATCTTCTTTCACTAGAAATAGTACTCGAACACGGATTAGTGCTTATACAAGGACTCGTACTTTCGAAAGTGTTCGGACACTTTACTATTCAGCAAGTTATTCACGCAATTTCGTTGGTAATTATATACCAACAGTTGATTATATAGGTGACTATACTGGAAATTTTGCAGGTAATTATACTGGAACTATTTCTTATACTGGCAATTTCACTCGTGATTTTGTTGATAATGTCGAATATACTAGGAACAGTACGTTAACCTCTACCAGAGATTTCACGACTTCATATAGTAGAAGTGCAATATCTACTCGAACATTCATTGGTGATTACATAGGAACTCAATCCTACAGTAGAACAGTGAGTGCCTATAGTTACATATCTTCTCCTAAGACATACTGGAAAGAAGAACCAGATACTGAAAGTGGACCTAATAGTGGAGGTCCTTCGGGTTCACTTACCTTATTAGATGTAAGTATCTATTCGGGTGGATCATTAATATATACCACTACGACGACGACAATGGCCAACTTAACACAAGTCAACTCAATGCAAGGGTACTGGCACAAAGGCACTCTACAGAATACCGTCGGTGATATTAAATATTACTCTATTGCTAATACTTCAACCTCTGCACCCCCAACAGGAACAACAACCAATTATACTAGGGATTTTAACTACACTAGGAATAATGTAGTCAATTATACCGGAACTATTCCATATACTAGGACTCGTGTAAGTTCCTATATTGGAGATTTTACAGGTAACTATGTTTCAGGTGCGGTGCGCACCTCAACCTACAGTGACGGTTATACTCGTGAGTCGGTGTATACTAGAACACGAATAGGATATTTTGCAGGAAATTATACCGGAATTTCGACAAGAGTCTTAGGTGGTACCAATGGTGAACCTGAAACGACTGTTCCTGCTATTTACGCAAGGACCCGTAACTCCATATATTCACGTACATCTACAAAAGTCAGTACATATACCAGTAATTTCATAGGCAACTACACACGTGACTTTGCTGGTAATTATGTAGGTGACTACGCACGAGGTTATTCTGGTGATTATGTTGGTAACTATGAACGTACATTATACTATGTACGTGACTTCATAGGTAACTATAGTAGGTCATCTACTCGTGATTTCGTAGGTGACTACGCTAGAGGAACAACCTCAACATTCACTAGGACACGTTTTTCGACTCTAACACGTTATAGTACATATACACGAAATCCACAGTATGTTGGGAACTATGAACGTGCATTTACACGTCTCAGCACTCGTACCAGACCTACAACTTTATCATATAGTCGCACACTATACTTCACTGGAAACTATTCTAGAGATTACTCTGGTGCGTACAGTCGTGACTTTAGTAGAACCGTTAACTATAGTAGTGACTTCATTGGTTATTTTGTTGGCAATTATGAAAGGACAAGTACTCGTACCAGACCTACAACTTTATCATACAGTCGCACATTATACTTTACTGGAGATTATGCTAGAGATTACTCTGGTGCGTACACTCGTGACTTTAGTAAAATTTCTACTTATAGTCAAGTATTATCATTTGTTGGTAATTATACTGGCACATTTACTAGACCATCAATCTATATCGGTGATTACGAAAGAAATAGAACGTCTTCTTATGTTAGGGGGGCATTCTACACTAGAGAATTTACTGCTAGTTATGTAGGGGATTATGTCAGTAGTCGTACAACACAGTCTACTCGAAATGTACTAGATACCTCAGAGATTGGGTGGCAAGGTGAAAGATTTGTTATTGAACTGAGGAGAGGGTCAGACGCAACGGCCATGTCTGCCCCAAGAGGGGATTCTAATGTCGAGGTGTTAGACTCCAAAGAATTCACGTTGATAGACAATGATATAGGTTTATTTGTATCGATGTCTCCGCAAGTATTGCATCATACAGCAACAAGTCATCAATTAACTTATGATTTCTTCTCAGAAGGAACTGAACATGTTCCTGCAAGAATTATAAGAGGTTCTCATATTATAGTACCCTCATATCTACTCATAAACAATGGAAGAACTAATTTGACGGTTAGTGAGGTACCACCTAAAGGAGATAGTTACACTTACAAAATGGAAGTGTTTAATGGTCAAGTGAATGGTTGGGTTTTAGCTTCATACTACACTGTGTCTAGAATACTAGATACTGACTACGTACCACCAACACCTACGCCAACACCTACGCCAACACCTACACCTACGCCAACACCTACACCAGGCAGTAACATAAATTAATTTAAAAATGTACCGATAGAATCGTTATAAATAGTATAATGAAAATGTAAGGTAACCCTGATGAACTTGAAACTTGTAGTATATGTAAACTTAGAAACTGGGAAGATATCCAGAATATCATTACCTAATCATAATATTGAACCTGAAGGTATCTCTGATGATGGGACCACACGTGTCGTCCACATATTCGAAGGAGGTGTTCCTGAAGGGTGTGAAGACCTTAGATATTTCTTAGACTATCATTGGTACAACGAGGAAACGAACTCATTTGAATTTATAGGGTTGCCTCCCAATCGTCATGCCTTATGGAATGCAACCGAAGGTTGGACATGGGATTTTGAACTACTATTGAAGGATGTGGTTTTAGAAAGAAACAGATTTTTACTCTCTTCTGATTGGACGCAAGCAATGGACGTTCCTCTGACAGAGTCAAAACTCCAAGAGTGGAGAGTGTACAGACAACAATTGAGAGACTTGCCAGACAATGTTCAAGATAACTTATCTTCAGTTGCAGAAGTAGTTTGGCCTACAATACCCGAATAAAAAATAGGAACATACAATGATACTAGCTATCGTAAGACAAACAATGAAATCTCGTTTAGCAAGAGATTTATTGGCAACCGCTCAAAACTTATCAAGTCAATACTTTATCGGTATTGGTAAGTCAGATGTTTTTGATACTGACCCTATAGATGTAGCAGTTTCTGCGATAGATACTGCACATGAAGAAAGAGAGTTTCGAAATAACCTACAGTCTATCAAAAGAGTAGAGGCATCATCTATGGTGATTCCTCGTGTGAATTGGAATAGTGGTTCCTTGTACTCGGCTTGGTCAGATAAGGAGACCGTACATCCATTCTATGTAATGAATGAACAGAAAGAAGTGTATATCTGTTTGTCACAAGGTGGTTCCTCAGAAACTCCTAATCTATCTACAGTTGAACCTAACTATGGTACCATACACCCAGATCAATACTTAACTCCATTCACCACTGCGGATGGATATGAGTGGAAGTACATGTTCTCGTTATCACCAGAACGTGTAGTCAGTTTTCTATCATCTAACTATATTCCTGTTCTAGTTTCCGATAAAGACCCTGCTGATGCAGGTCCTTTCGAAGACCTTCTTATCGAAGTTCAGAACACTGCAATCCCAGGTCAGTTAGTATCAGTAGAAGTTGTTGACGGTGGGACTGGATATACTGACGGAACTTTACCATTAGTAGTAAATGGTGATGGTACAAGTGCCGCAGGTACTGCAACTGTGTTAGGTGGTAAGATAGTCAAGGTTAATATGACTAACCGTGGACAAGACTACAGTAACGCAAGTGTTACTGTTGAAGGTGTTGGATATGATTGTGTATTAAGAGCAATCCTTTCCGACCATAATGGTCTGGGTAAGGACCAGACAAATGATTTCAAAACAAGTTCAGTGATGTTCACAATCAAACCGAATGGTGTTGAAGATGATACATTCATCGTAGAGAACACTTTCCGTCAAATGGGTCTATTGAAAGACATTGACAACACTGACGGAACACCTTTCTTAGGAACCAAATTAAAAGTTTTACCTTATGTCAGACTTACATCCGCATCTGGATTTACTGCTGGTAACCAAATCAAGGGTTCTAACTCAGATGCACTTGGGAGGGCAAAGCTTTGCCCTCTAGGTCACATTGATGAGTCCGTAAACAACAACGTCTACTTCCATCAAAATGAGTCAACAGGATTCGGTGACTTTGAAGTCGGTGAGACTGTTACCGAGATAGGTGGAGACGCAACGGGAGTTGTTTCATTAGTGTATGCCGACAATGGTGTAGATCGGTTCTCTGGCGAAGTACTATATATTGAGAACAGACACAGAATACGACGTGACGCAGAACAACAAGAAGACATTAAGATAGTAATCACCGTTTAGGATTAATCATGGCAGATTTTACAAATAAGACGTTCAAAGAAACTTACCGAGATTTTTATAATCCTGAAGATAGTTATCATCGTGTATTATTCAACTCAGGTAGAGCACTACAAGCACGTGAGTTAATCGAATCACAGACAATTATCCAAGAGGAGATTGCACGATTCGGTCGTAACATCTTCAAAGAAGGTGCACTAGTCAATCCAGGTGGTGCTACTGTAAACAATAAATTGGAATACATTCGACTAGATGCAACTAGTATTATTGACCCTACCTTGGTAGGTGAGACATTAACTAATGGCACTATTGAATTCAAAGTAATTGAAGCACTCGAATCTACTGCAACTGATCCGGCTACACTTTACGTACAGTACACCGATACTTCGGGTGTAACGGACACTACTAAGGCACCTCGTGTTGCCTCACTGGACACTTTAACTCGTCCAGATACATCAACCCTTACAGTTATTGATGACAGTTCAGACCCTATTCCAGCATCAGGTCGTTCAACCAAAGCATACTTTGCTGCTGGTGACTTCTTTGTTCAGGGACACTTTGTGTACATGGAAGGTGGTAGTTCTTTCATCGACAAGTACAGTTCTCTACCTACAACAGACATTGGATTTCTGATCCAACAAAGCATCATCACTGTAAATGAAGATATCGACTTATATGATAACCAAGGTGATGTTCCAGACACTACTGCACCAGGTGCAGACCGATATCAGATTAAGTTAGTACCTACTACACGTGACCAAGTAGAAGTTGAAGAGAACTTCGTATTCATTGCACGTGTGGTTGAGGGTGTTATTACTCGTGAGGTAAGTACCTTTGATGCATACAATCGAATCAATGACCTTCTTGCACAACGTACAAAGGAAGAGTCCGGTAACTACGTAGTAGAACAGTTCAAAGCAATCTTCGAAGAGAAAGATGCTACCAACCTGAACCTAGACGTTACCGAAGGTATCGCATACGTAGATGGTTATCGACTAGAGATTGGTACAACAGACATCAATGTACCGAAGGCAAGAGACCTTATTACAAAAACAAACGAACCTGTCCCTGCTGCATATGGCAACTATGTCTATATCGACGAAGCATTATCCGAAGGGTTCGGTCGTTTTGCTACCTTTGGACACCAGAGATTAAAAAACTCTACTGGTAATTACATCGGTTACTGTAACGTGCGTGGTGTTCAACAAGATTCTGTTGGTACTCGACTATACATCTTCAACATTCGTATGGATCCTATACCACCAGGTGGTGTTGGGTACTACAGTTTCTCTGACGTAGACGTGATGGAAGATAACATCCCAGGCGGTGGTTCAGAAATAAAGTTGGTGGACAGTGTAATCCATGAAGCATCGAACAATAACCTATTGTTTCCTTTACCTAGAACCAGTCCTTCTATAGACCCGATTACTGCGAACTATACTATCCAACGATACACTAGACAAACGGCAGTTAATCAAGAGATTAGTCTTTCCGGTACAGAACAAAGTCAGTGGGTAATCTGTGAAACGGATGGTCCTATCTTATCGATTTCTCCAAATTCATCAGGTACATATACGGGACTAACTTCTGGTCAAGACTACGACATCGCATACTACGTAGAACTCAGTAACGTACAACCACGTACCAAACAGATTGCAACCGGAGTTAAAACTCAAACTATTCCGTCAGCTGACTGGCAAGCACGTCCAGTATTTACCGGAGAAGTTGATGGTATTGCTCTACAATCAGTTAAGTACAGAGATGATGTCAATACTGATTGGGCAGATGCTGAAGATATCACTCACCAGTTCACCCTAGACGGTGGTCAACGTGATAACTTCTATGACCAGATAGTTGTGTACGTTAAGTCAGGGTATGTCATACCGCATGGTGGTGATTCTGAGATTCAGGTGACCTATACTTATTACGACCAGCAAGATGACGGTGTCTTCTTCACCGCAAGTTCTTATGTGGACGATACTTACGAAAGCATTCCAGACCACACTACTGCGACAGGTCAAGTTATCTCTATGCGTGATGTGTTGGACTTCCGTCCTTCTCGTGCATTTACTTACCTAGGTGAATTTGATGTTAGGGCCGAACTACCACAGAATGCCTCGGCAATTACAATCAACAGTATACAGTACTACCTACCACGTATCGACATTCTAGTTGCCAACGCAACAGACAGTCGTGGTGACATCGGATTCGGGGAACTACAAGTGATTCAAGGTGAGTCTAATGTAATCCCACGTGAACCAGAGATTCCTACAGGTTCAATGGCACTGTACAAGTTCCGATTGAACCCATACACATTTGGCACTGCCGACCTTACTAGCACATTCATTCCAAACAAACGATTCACAATGAAAGATATCGGTAAGTTGGAACAACGTATAGGTGACCTATACGAACTTACAACGTTGAGTCTGTTAGAGTCAAACACTAACTCTTTGACTGTATTGGATGCTAGTGGTAATACACGTACCAAGACAGGTTTCATTGCGGACAACTTTAGTTCGTTCACCTTCTCTGATATCAACAATGATAACTATCGTGCGTCTATCGACCCACAAGGCCTTCTGAAACCATCTTTCCGTGAAAACTCAGTCCGTCTTTCTTATAGTACAGACAATGTCAATGCGGTTGAGAAGCATGGTGACCTAGTAACTCTACCTTATACAGATGTCAATCTAGTATCACAGGTACTTGCTACAGATACAATGAACGTGAACCCATTTGCGGTTCTAACTCAAACCGGACACATGGAACTATCCCCATCTTCGGATGAGTGGGTCGAGACTCGTACTCTACCACCTATCATGCAGACTACTGTACGTCGATTGGAAAACTTCGATGCGGATCTATGGATCAATTCAAGTGAAGGTCGAGGATCTAATAATATCGGCAATTCAGGACTCTTTACCACAATACCAAGAGACGTGTCCTTCAGAGAAACCACTCGAAGCATACAAGACTTCATTGGTGAACAGGTTGCAGATGTAGAAGTCATTCCGTTCATGCGTTCTCGTAGAATCCACTTCACTGCCAAAGGTTTGCGTCCTAACACTAAGATGTTCGCATACTTCGGTGATAAGGAAGTGAGTTCATGGGTAAGACAAGAGACAACTGTTTCAAGATTCTCGGATGACCCTACAGAGTTCGGTAGTCAGTATGCGAATGAGACTGGATATCCTTCGGTTCTTGGTGGTGCAACTCCACTACAGACAGATGCAAACGGTGAATTGATCGGCAGTTTCTTCCTACCAAACACACCTTCTATCAACTTCAGAACGGGCACCCAAGAGTTCAAACTGCTTGATGTAAGTCTCAATGACGAGAATGAAGCAACAGTTACCACTCGTTCCACTTACACATCAACAGGTTCTATTGAGAGTGTTCAGAGAACTGTTCGTAGTACACGTGTCGTTCAACCAAGAGCTGGTCGTCAAGACCCTCTCGCACAGACATTCTTTGTTGACCAGATAGAGAACCCTAACGGACTATTCTTAACTAAAGCACGTATCTTCATGTCTACCAAGGATGACAACATTCCTCTACAGGTTCAGATTCGTCCAGTAGAAAACGGTATACCAACTACACGTATCGTGCCTGGTGCAGTCAAGTTTATCGACCCTGTTGATATTGCGATTGCAACTGATCCCGAAACAATTGAAGACGTACAAGGTTCTCCAACAATAGTTGAATTTGATGAACCAATTTACTTGACAAGTGGGGAAGAATATGCGATAATCTTACTTGCAGAGTCAGTGGGATATAATGCTTATATTGCTGAAACTTACAAGAACATAATCGGTTCACGTGAAGATAGAGTAACAAGACAACCTACTTTAGGTTCACTATTCCTATCACAGAATGGTTTCACTTGGACACCAGACCAGACTAAAGACCTCATGTTTGAATTGGACCGTGCTGACTTTGATACTTCAGGTGATCTTGTTCTTGATAATGCATCATTGCCAAAAGTTACTCTTCAATCTAATCCTATCGACACTACCCAAGGGTCTTCGATTGTTAAGATCTACCAAGAAGGCCATGGATTTAGTCATAACGATACAGTATCTATATCTGATGTACCTAATGCAATTGGTGGAGTACCTTCAACAGACTTCGAAGGCACTTTCCTTGTATCTAACCCGACGTGGGATGGGTATAATATTACCGTATCAACTACCGCAACATCGTCTTCGAATGGTGGTGGTGACGATGTGACTGCATCTCAGCAAGTTTATTACGATGAGTTCGTACCACAGATACAGGCCGTGACACCGAACGCAACAAGCATTACAGCAAAGTTGTTTAGTCCTACTGTTTCTTCTTATGGAGACTTTCGTTCAACTAATCAGTTTGGGTATGGTTTACCTGTCGGTTTAGTAAATGCGAAGTCCGTGTTCTTAAACGACTACAACACAAACACATTCCCTAGTGTTGTAGCATCTTCGGATAATGCGAGTGGTTCAGAAACCATGAAGTTCAACCTAAGTCTATCTACTGATGACTCAAAGGTATCTCCGGTAATCGACCTTCAGAGAGTTTCTACACTTGCACTAGAGAACGTTATTGATAATAATGATGCAGCACAACACATAACTGTACCAGTAGTAATCGATGAGTCTTCTGTTGGTCTAAAGGTTATCTTTGCCGCAAACCGACCCTCTCCTTCCAACTTTGATGTTTACGTAAGAGTTGCGGTGGATGAAGATGCTTTGGCTGCTACCGACGGTACTGATGACAATAACTTCATATCCGAGTGGGTACAAGCAACTATAGACAAGGAACTACCTTCGGATGAAAACCCGTCTACGTACCGTGACTATGAGTACACTATTGACACTGAACAGTTCACCGCATTCCAAGTAAAGATAGTGATGCACTCAAGTAATTCATCTAAGTCACCTGTTATCAGAGACCTACGTGTGATCGCACTGGTATCATAATGAACAACTATCAAAGAGTAGAAGGTCACAACAATTTGGTAAGGGATAAACGCACAAGTGTTATCCTAAATACCAACAAGACAGAAATAGAAAGAGCAAGAAAACTTAAAACGGTTCAAAAAGAAAAAGAAAAACATATCACAAATCTGACCAATGAAGTAGACACATTGAGAGATGATGTTACACAAATAAAAGAATTGCTTTTTCGTTTATTAGAGGATAAGAAATGAGCACAGGTACTATACAATCAGTCAATCTAGCAGATAATATTAATGCTGCATTCGATAAATTAAACGAAAACTTTGCTCTTGTTGAGACCGGAGTCTTTAATAGTGTAGATTCAAATTCGGTTACGAATATCGTCAACAATATTCTTGATTCGGATTATTTTCTTTCAGTCATCAACGAAGAATATCTACAGCAATTTACCATAGATGTGAATGTTGACCTTACAGACGTTGAATCAGGAATATCTGCGAACGCCAGTTCTATTTTTGATATTCAAGCAAGCATCACTCAGACTGATAGTGGTATCACCGTTCTTGCCTCACAGATACAATCCACTCAAGCACAACTTGACGGTCTTGTTCTAGGTGGTATCGACTCCGACTTACTTGCAGATGCTATTGCAAATGCAAACACCACTTTAATCTCTCGAATCGATGCGACAGATAGTAGTATAAGTGTATTTGCAGGAAACATAGACAGTGTAAATGCAAGTTTACTTCTTCGTGACTCTGCTACTAATGACCGTATCGACCTACAAACCAGTGCAATAAGTTCTTTAACTGCAAGTGTGAACGCAAACACCAGTGGGTTGAGTGCAGTAGTTAGTGATGTGACTCAATTAGATATAGACCTCAATCAAATTATTAGTGATGGTATCACTCTTACTCCAGAACAAGTTACGGAAGCTATTGGGGGTGCTCTAGATGAGTTGACTCTTAGACTTAACGCTGATAGTGATAAGTTGATATTGGAAGCTAGTAAAATAGTAGACCTAGACACCTTGGTTAGGGTTAATGATTCCGATACGGGTGCCCTAATCACCGCAGAAGGTGCCGCAAGATCAGAACTAACTTCTCGTGTGACGGTCAATGAGGGAAATATCTCGACTGTACAGGGAGATATTACTACTCTTGAAGGTAAAATAGACACCGTAGATTCGGACGGTAACCCGACTACATTCCTTGCTTTAGCCACAGAATCACTACAGACAGAAGTCTCACGAGTTGAAGGATTAATAACAACAAGTGCATCTTGGGGTATAGATCTAGTTGCTGGAACTGAAGCAAACCCACACATTGCTGGTATCAAGTTCGGTAATGATGGAACAACCTCTGAGTTTGCTTTAACCGCAGATACCTTCCGTATCGTCAATGCCTCCAATTCGGAGATCCAACCATTCACTGTTTCTGGTAATGAGGTGTTACTTTCTAATGCGACAGTTACGGGACAACTAGATATAGGTACAGGTCAAACTGGTGCTCGAATGGAATTGACAAATGATGCCACCAAGATATTTGATTCATCGGGTCAACTACGTGTACAACTAGGGAACTTGGCAGGACTATGAGTCACGGACTATACATAAGTGACGGTATCAACGGAGGAGTTATAACTAACTCCGATGTCATATTCAATGAAGAGTATGATTTTGAACTTACTAGTCAATCTATTGGAGGAAATTCCTCTATTAATATCCAAACAGAAGGTGCTGGAAATTCAGCATTGATCGGAATAGACTTAACAACTTCGAGTGAAAATATAGAGATTACTCGAAATTCTTCTACTGACACTTTGACAATCACCAATACGAATAATGGAAATGCGGTATTTTCCGCAAAACTTTTTAGGTTTCAGTAATGTCAGATTATGGTCTTACAGTTTATAATTCTAACAACGGATTAATGTTTGATTCTCGTAGAAAGATGAACAGTTACGTTGTTAGTGAAATAGGAACTGGAACTGGTCCTAGTGTAACGACAAATGGTCCATTTTCTACTAGTGATGCGGATTTCGTTTTTATTAAGATTCCTGATGGTCAGATAAATGCCTTCAGTGATCAAGTTATTTTTTATAACCAAATTAGTAAAAAGTTTAATAAACGTCAGATAACCAATACTTTTTCGGGAGGACAGTCGACTACTACTTTTGGTCCTGCGACTGAAGCCACACTAGATTATTTTACGGTAAAACATTCGAGTAAAGTTTCATCCTCAGATGATTATGGTCTAGTGGTTTTCAATGCAGATAATACCAAACAGTTTGATAGTCGTGCCATACAACTAGGACACCATTTTAAAATAAATACATATCATGAACCAAGAAGTGTGGATGCATGGTCTACTACAAATGGTGGAGTTGGTTTAGGTTCATTTTCAGACTACTGGGAAATATCTAACTGGACGAGTGGTTTGGCCAACACCTTCGAAGGTGATACTTCTATAGTTGGTATTTGGTTTATTGGTGGTGGACCTTATGCTATTGACTATTTTAGTGTCGGTAATAACACTGGGTCTGAAGGACAGACTTCTACAACAAGTGATGAAACATGGAAACCCAGTATCACCGGAATGATACTTTCAGCAGAATTAACATAAAGAGAAGATAAATGATTTATTATATTGCTTTCATTAGAAATAATGAGATAGAAGTCCTGAAATTAGCATCTGGTAATAATGAACCAGAAGGATTACGTGAAGACGGTTCTGAAGTGGTTCATATTGATTTTGCTATAGATAATAGAAATGACTTCATTATGACTCACTATTGGGACGACGAGTGGAAAGAAAGAGAAGTATCTCCCAACAAACATTCCAAGTGGGTGAACAATCAGTGGGAATGGTCATGGGACGATCTCATTCAAGAGGTAAGAGAAATTCGTAATCGATTGCTTCAGAGTAGTGACTGGACTCAAATGTCAGACTCTCCACTGTCAGAAGATGAGAAGTTGGATTGGCAAATATATCGTGAGGAACTAAGAAGTCTATCCTTTGTCGAAGATAATATTTCCAACGTTAAGGATGTTGATTGGCCAAAGAAACCAAAATAATTACTTGCTATTTTCTAGATAATAGTGTATAATGGTGCGTATTGTATGCACTATAAACACATTCGAAAAAATGAGTCAAAAAATGTGCGTAGACTTTGTTTATGCACATTTTTTTTATTATAAATAAATGATGTTATAAACCTTAAATTTAACTTTAGCTAAAGAGAGACGATATTGTGTCAGCATCTAGTATACCACTAAAAATTAAGAATGCTAATGGTGACCTACAGGAACTTACTCCAGCAGAAGAGAATTACCTCGCTGTTAAAGTAGGAGAAGCACTAGCAGAGGCCACTGCTGGTGATATTGGTGACATCAGTTTAACCAACGGTACAAACATCGGTTCATTTGTAGATACCTTCTACAATGAACCAGCGGGAACACACCCGATGTCTGCTATCACAAACACGAGTGTAACTACAACCTTGAGACAGGTTAGTGGTTCCGCAAGTGAGTCTGGTTCTGATTTTGCTCGACCTGTCGGTTATTACGCAGATAACGCAAATCCTGGCTTCTACGAAATGGTAGACGCAGATTTGGATAACCTCACAAACCGTGCATTAAAAAACATTGAGTCCAATGGACTTCAGGGTTCGTTTGTACTACAAGCCACCTCACCAGGCAGTGACTGGACTAAACATGTCGATAATGTTTTCTCTAATACATTAGGTGATGGTACAACAATAGATTATCATATTTGGAAGAAGACTGTATCACCTTCTGGTGTTTCAGTAGTTCGTCCAGTTGCGACCGACTATGACGGTACGTCATTTAACGGTCTAAAAGAAATGTCAGACGCAGAGATCAAGTACACACTTGGTCAACGTGCTAAATCACTTCGAGCAACAGCAGGTGCGATTGGTTCATACCAGTTGCGTTCATCTGCACAAGGTGCTCCAACTTCAGCAGGTACTTGGGTACCTCGTGGTTCTGCCGCAAACACCCAACGTACTATTGTCGATGCATCATATTCTCGTACACGTAACTCAGCTTACACTCGCACAAGAATCTCTGCATATGCTCGTAACCGTATATCTACTTACACAAGGAACAGTGTAGACACTTTCTCACGTACATTTGTTGGAGAATATACAGGTGCGTACTCACGTGACTTCGCAGGTAACTACTCACGTGACTTTGTCGGTAACTATGCAAGAACTCGTACATCTTCATACACACGTAACAGACTAACTGCATTTACTGGTTATTTTGCCGGTACTTACAACCGTTCACGTGTTTCTACATATGTCCGAAACCGAATCACACCATTTACTGGTACATTCTCACGTAATAGAGTTTCTTCTTATACTCGTGGTCGGGTTTCAACTTATTCAGGTACTTACTCACGTACTCGTAGTTCTTCTTACTCAGCAGACTACACTCGTACACGTGTATCATCATACACTGGAACTTACGCAGGGACTTATTCACGCAACCGTGTATCTGCATATGCCGGTACCTATTCACGCAACCGTGTATCTGCTTACGCAGGGACTTATACTCGTACTCGTACTTCTGCATACTCTGCTGATTATACCCGTACTCGTATTACCAACTATACTCGTGACCGCGTAACTAACTTCGCAGGTGTTTTCTCTCGTGCACGTGTTTCTGCTTATACTCGTAATCGAGTCACTAACTTTGCTGGTAACTTTGCAGGAAATTACTCTCGTGGATTCGTTGGGGATTACTCTCGTGGGTTCGTTGGGGATTACTCTCGTGGTTATGCCGGTGATTATGTTGGTAACTATGCTCGTGTATCTACTCGAACTTCTACAAGAACTCGATATTCTGCATACGCACGTACATCAACACGTACTCGTTACTCTGCATATACTCGTGACCGTGTAACTAACTTTGCCGGTAACTTTATAGGTAACTATGCGACTACCTTTACTGGTGACTTCGTAGGTAACTATTCACGTACATTCACAGGTAACTATGCTGGAGATTTCACAGGGAACTATGCAACAACTTTCACAGGTGACTTCGTAGGTAACTATGCTCGTGGTTACGCTGGTGACTTTGTCGGTAACTTCGTAGGTGACTATTCACGTGACCGAGTAACTAACTTTGCTGGTGATTTTGTTGGAAACTATGCAACAACTTTCACAGGTGACTTCGTAGGTAACTATGCTAGAGCATACGCTGGTGACTTCGCTGGTAACTATGTTGGTGAGTATGCAAGAACTTCTACACGTACTCGTAACAGTGCATTTAATTATACTCGTAACTCAACACGTACATCTACAAGAACACTAGATTACACTCGTACATTGTACTATGCTGGTGACTTCGTAGGTGACTATACTCGTGACCGTGCATTCTCATATGTTGGAGATTACTCACGTAACCGTGCATTCTCATATGTTGGTAACTATGGAAGAACTCGTGTAACCAATTATGCTGGTGACTTCGTAGGTAACTATGGTCGTACTCGTGCCGCATCTTATGTTGGTAACTATTCTCGTACATCAACTCGTGCTGAAGCATATACTGGCAACTACACAAGGGATCGTTATTCTTCTTTCTATTATACTGGAGATTTCGCAGGTAACTATGGACGTTACTATGTGGGTAACTATTCTCGTGCCTACGGTGGTGATTACTCTCGTATAGGGTCCTATGTTAGTAACTTCGTGGGCAACTTTACTCGTAACCTCGTCTCAACTAGAACTTCTACAAGAACCAGTGTAGTAGCTGGTAACTTTACTAGTGCTGAATTCTACAATGGTTGGGATGCATCAAATTACTATTACTGGAGGGTGGGACCACCTGTTCCTGGTGAACCATCAGATATTCATGTCAGATGGGCTGGGACACTAAAAGCAGTACATTATATTCCTACTGCAACTTCAACCAATGGCAGTGATGGGAACGTTTACTATAGAGGATCTTACTATACAACTTCTGGTGGATTCACTTGGTATAAAGTTTATAGAAATGCTTTAGGTTCCTCATCATATGTCGGGAACTTCGGTGGTAACTTTGTCACTGCTATGGCATACACGAGAGATTTCGTAGGTAACTATACACGTAACCTATACTATTCAGGTGCATACGCAAGAAACTTTACTCGTAGTCGTGGTTCTGCTTATATAAGATATAGTACCAGAACTTCTACTCTTGCTGAAGCATATACTGGCAACTACACAAGGAATCGTTACTCTTCTTTCTATTATACTGGTGACTACTCTCGTACACGGGCAGCTTCATACGCTGGAGATTACGCAAGAACTCGTGTAACCAACTTTGCTGGTGACTTCGTAGGTGACTACTCTCGTACACGTACTGGTAACTACACTGGTAACTACTCTCGTACACGTACTGGTAACTACACTGGTAACTACGCAAGAACAAGTACTCGTACTTCAACTAACACTGGTTACTATACTCGTGTAGGTTACTATGCTGGTGACTTCGTAGGTGACTATGGTCGAACTCTAGCATACGCTGGTGACTTCGTAGGTAACTACGCAAGAACAAGTACTCGTACTTCAACACGTACTCGTTACTCTGCATATGCTCGTACTCGTATCACAAACTATGTTGGTGACTTTACTCGTAACCGTGTAACTAACTTTGCCGGTAACTTTGTGGGTAACTACGCAAGAACTTCAACTCGAACTTCTACTCGTGTTCGTTACTCTGCATATGCTCGTACTCGTATCACAAACTATGTTGGTGACTTTACTCGTAACAGTACTCGTGACTCGACTCGTAACCGTAGTTCTGCTTATTCTCGTACTCGTATCACAAACTATGTTGGAGATTTCACTAGAGATAGAGTAACTGACTTCGCAGGTAACTTCGTGGGCAACTATGCACGTGGATATGTTGGTGACTTCATAGGAGACTACGCACGTGGATATGCTGGCGACTTCGCTGGAGACTTCACTGGTGAGTATGCTCGTACTTCAACACGTACTCGTTACTCTGCATATGTACGTAACCGAATTTCGGTATACACTCGTAACCGTAGTTCTTCATATGCCCGTGACCGTATAACTGACTTCGCTGGAGACTTCACTGGTAACTACGCAAGAACTTTCGCTGGTGAATACTCACGTAACTACGCAGGTAACTTTGTAGGTGATTACGTCGGTGACTTTGCTGGTAACTATGTTGGTAATTACTCAAGAGACTTTGGTGGAAACTACGTAGGAAACTATGCACGTACTTTCACTGGTGAATATGCTGGAACTTACTCACGTGGATTCGTGGGTGAATACGCTGGTACTTACTCAGGAACTTACTCAAGAGACTTTGGTGGAAACTACGTAGGAAACTATGCAAGAAACTATGCCGGTGAGTACACAGGAACCTACAGCAACACATTCACTGGTAACTACTCACGTGAATTCTCTGGTCAATATACAAGAGACTTCGCTGGTGACTTCGTCGGTGATTACTCAAGAGCATTTGCTGGTGAGTATACTGGTACATATGCCCGTGACTTTGTAGGTGACTTCACTGGTAACTACTCAAGAGACTTTGTAGGTGATTACTCAAGAGTCAGAGTTTCTGCTTACTCAAGAATCCGTAGTTCTGCATACTCAGGTACTTACTCACGTGACCGTGTATCTACATACGTAGGTGACTTCACTGGTAACTACTCACGTGACTTTGCAGGTGATTACTCACGTAACTTCGGTGGAAACTACTCACGATCCTTCCTAGGTAACTACACTGGTGCAACGATTAGTGACACTTTAGTACATACACCAGAAACTTATACTTTATACGTAAGGGTTGCATAACAGACCTAAGTATGGTATAATGGAAATAATTGAACTTAACTTGATTAAGATCATGAAAACAGTGGGTCATTCATTTGACCCACTTGTTCCAACACTATATACATTATAACTTTGAATGAATTGAACTCTCTGGAGATACTTAATGAGTCGTAAGCAATGGATGGATAATGCGTTCTGGGAAACAGACAAAAAGAAAGAACTAAACTGTATCCTAGAACTTGAAGATGATATGGGTCGTGTAACACGTCAACAGATGTTCTTGCATCGACATGATAAGAACGGTGCTGAAAACGAACTGTTTAATGAAGTAGTCGATGCTTTGGGTGTTGATGCGATTGATAAGGAAACTACCGAACGTGTTGTGCGTAAAGAGGCACAAGCTGAAGAAGAGAAGATACGTGATGAGGAACATAATAAAGCACGTAAACTTGAAAAACTCTTCAATTACAAGATGGAGGCGTTCGAAGTCGAAGAGATTAAGAACTCTAAAAACCGTAAGTTGAAGGCAAAATTGCGTCGTGCAAAATCTAAGATTGAAGTCGATATGTACTCAATCATGATTCTACAAGACCAACTTGAGGCCGAGACAGATGGAAAAGACTAAAGGATTTATAATTGTTTCGTCCAAGAAACGAAACTTTTATTTGTATGGACTGAATCTCGCAGAGTCTCTCAGGGACTATTATGAACCTGAAGAAGAGTGTAAGATTTGTATCGTTACAGAAGAACGATTTCTTGATGACCGTGGTCGTGATGTTGCAGATGATATTATATTCTGTGATGACCACTATCGTGCCAAGTTATGGGGGATGTCAAAATCTCCGTACGACTTGACAATGTATATTGATGCTGACATGGAATGTGAGCACGAAGACATTATCAAGGTTTGGGATGAAATGAAGGACCATGACGTGGTCTTCTCTGCATTGACAGATGATCGTGATTATATTTACGCAGAAAGAGACTTTGATACACCAGAAGGTAGTGCGAAGTTTACATTATGCGGTGGTGTATGTTTATATGATATGACCAAACCAATCGTTCGTGAGTTCATGGATGACTGGTGGGACTTAACGTTCAGACAAATGAACGACACTTGGTGGCCAGAAGGATATATTGACAGTCTCAAGTCTTGGGACCAATTCTCTCTTTGGTGGTTGACCGAGAAAGAAGAAAAATATAAGGATCTCAAGGTTGGTATCTTTGATGACGACTTGAGATGGAATTATTACAATGCTCTAAATTGGGCAAGAACTAAACCTGAAACTGGACCAGTGATACTACGTCACTTCTCAGCAGGTTTAAATAAGGATACTCCAATCGTATGACACAGGTAAACGATCAATATCTACAACATGTACAGGTTAACAATCCTGAATTGTTAGAGATTCTAAACGAATATTCCAAGTTGTATACCATAAAAGGTTTTGAAGAAAACTGTCACCTATCCTCTGCGCAACACATTATTCAGAGACCGTACTTTGTCGGTACCAAATACATGAATGATATTGTTGCATTGGGTCAGGATCACGAAGGTTACCCAGACGAACTAGTTGGTTACAACTTCAAACTTTCCGACAAAGCACATCAAATGTTTGAGAAGGATGCTGATCCTATCTTTAAACGTGACGTGACTCATCACTTACGTGATTTAAATGACAGGATGATGAACTTCTTGTCAGTTAAACATAATGCACTTGCTGCTGTATATCCACCAGGTGGATTCATCTCATGGCATAACAATGCAAATGCTCCAGGTTACAACCTAATCTTCTCTTACTCAGAAGACGGTTCAGGTTACTTTGAATACATTCACCCTGAAACCAAAGAAGTTGTTCGTTGTCAAGACAAGCCGGGCGAATGGACTTGTAAGGCAGCATACTTTGGTCACTATGGTGAATCAGATAAAGTAATGTATCATGCCGCATCTACAGATGACTGGCGGTGTACAGTATCCTATGTTTTTGATCATTCAGAAGCATCCGAAGGATTCCGTGCAATGGTTCTTGCAGATATTCAATCTGCGGAATAAAAATAACAACCCCGCGGGTTAGCAAGTAGACGATTGTGTCGGGGGGATTGCGTTGTAATCCGGTTCGTGGGGTTGTTATCTTTTTTTGATAAATATATCTCAATCTTCAAACCTTAAACTGTTATAAATAGAGTTAGACGTTTTATAAACAGTTTAAGGTTTTTAGGAATATGGCAACTTACGAAGATTTCACAATTGATCAGGGTTCAGACTTTGCTTTGCAAATAGAGTTAGTAGACCCTGATGAATCAACAAAAGACCTAACTGGGTTCTCTGTATCTGCCAAGATGAAGAAAACCTTCAATAGTTCTGATGACAGTACTGTTGACTTTACTGCTATTATTCCAGACCCTTCAACAGATGGTATTGTTACCATTTCCTTAACCAATCTCCAAACCGACATGCTAACTACTCGTGGTAGATATGTCTATGATGTCGAGATAAGTTATGTCGATGGAGAAGGCAACACTATTATAGAAAGAGTGCTTGAAGGCAAAATAAAAGTCAATCCTTCGGTGACAAGGTAATAATCTTATGCCTATAAGGAAGGTATCAACGAGTCCTGAAAGTGAAACCCTAGTCAAAAGAATTAGTGGGGTAGGCAGTGGCACGACTAAAGTAAGAAGAGTTACTATGGGTCGTCCTGTAAGTCGTGTCGTTCAAAATAGAAGTGATAACATCAAAACCTTTGATGGTCTTGGGGATATTCCAGCAATTAATGAGTTGAAGTTGGGTGAGATCGGCATCAATACTCAAGATGGTAAGGTTTATATCAAAAGAGAGTATGACGGTGGAATCCAGACAATTGTCGAAATTGGCACTGGAACCGATAATCTTTCTGCAACCACCACATTCAACTCTTACATTTATACTTCTGATGGCACATTAGAAGTGATCACTGGAGAAGATGATTCTGGTGATGTACTTACGTACGATCCGAATCCTAATAATGCATCAAGGATTCAAGTTTATCTCAACGGTGTCTTGCTCCATCAAGGAATAGACTATGTTGCCGATACTGGAGATAGTATCTCCTTAACTCACGTTGTAGATGACGAACAAGTAGTTCAAGTCGCAGCCTACAACTCTACAGGAGTTTCTCTTGGTAATGACCTTATCTTAGATGACCATTTTGCATTTACGGTGGGTACAAACGAAGAAACTCGATTCTACCATAATGGTGTTGATACTATCATCAAACACTTAGGTTTTAGTGGTAGTAAATTCAAAATACAACATCTTAATGATGATAGATTTATAATTGACGGTTCTAGTGTCCAACTTCTTGGAAACTACACATTAAATGGTGAAAACATCACCACGCAAACAGAAATAGATCAAATCAATACAAGACTCAATTCATTGGATAGTGATATCCAAGAAATAAAGTCTACTTTGCAACAATTAGTATAAAATTAACTGTCTAGTTAAACTCATTTTAATTATAAATAAATGGGTATATTAACCATCCTATAGTATATCATAAATATGATCAATAACAAGTCTTTCAATCGGGTACTTGCTGAGAGTTTATTCAACTTGGCAAAATCAAAACAAGAACAGGTAACTACTACACCTGGTCAAGAGACAAACCTGTTTGATTATATTGAAGGTACCTCATCATCAACCAATGATCGTACAGTGATCCCAGAAGCACAATCGATCACTGCTGTGGGCGACACTGCACTATTTGAACTGAACGGGACACCGTCTCGTGATGATTTGATTGATGTATGGGTGAATGATGTTCTTCAGCATCCTGAAGAGATCTATGAGACCTTTGATAATACTATTCAATTCTTTGAAATCCCTCCTGCCGGAACGGACATCTACATTAAATTTCGTTAGTATATTATTAAACGTTTAATTATATTCAAAACAACAACTAAAATCTAGGAGATAACCTAATGGCATTTAGGCAGATTAAATCCCCAGCATTAGCAGATAAGGCGGTAATCAATACCAAATTAGACGAAAGTGCTGTACAGGGACAATCCACCCTTGTAGGTATGACTAATCCATCTGACTGTTTTACCCTTCTATATGATGTCGGTTCAGACTCATTAAAGAAGATTACAGCAGACGCATTCTTTGGATCGTTCTCTACGGACGATTTATCAGAAGGTAATAATCAATACTTTACACCTGAGAGGGCTAAAGTTGCTGTTGCTCAAGATATCGCAGATGCGGTAGCGGTAGAAACTAACCGTGCAACAGTTGCTGAACAACTATTACAATCCAACATCACTGCCGAAGCATCAACACGTGCACAAGCAGACATAACATTACAATCTAACATCACTGCCGAAGAAACTCGTGCGAAAGCACGTGAAGACGCAATTGAAGCAGCATCTCAATCTGCTGACACTGCTCTATCTGGTCGTATTGATGACATTCTAAGTAACACAGACTCTGCTGCAATCGACTCGTTTGTAGAAGTAATTGCTGCATTTGAAGATGCTGATGATGTACTATCCGGTTCTATCATTGCTAACTCTTCTGCGATCACTACTGAGAAAGCACGTGCAATTGCGGTAGAAACTGGAATTGCTAGTGATCTTGCTGTTGAAGTTGCTCGTGCTACTTCGGCAGAAGTTGCAATCACATCTTTACTTACTGCTGAAGAGACTGCACGTATCTCTGCTGATGATGCATTATCTGCACGTCTAAGCACAGAAGAAGCATCAACAACTTCTCTACAAGGTCAAATCACTGCTGAAGTTACTCGTGCTACTGGTGCTGAATCAGTTCTTACACAAGATCTTGCTGATGAAGTTACTCGTGCAACTGGTGCAGAATCTGCAAACGCACTTAACTTGCAAGACGAAATCACTGCTCGTGCAACTGCTGATACACAAGTTCGTACTGATCTAGGTGCCGACATTGTTACTGCACAGAACGCTGCTCAGTCACATGCCGAAGCACAAGACACATTGATGATTGGTGATGCAACTGTTGACGGTTCCGCAAGCAATACCATCACTGATCGAATTGCAACTTCTAAGTCAGATGCAGAAACTGTTGCGGCCGCAGATGCTGCTGCTAAAGTACTTGTCGAGAAGACACGTGCAGAATCTGCTGAGTCTGGTCTACAGTCACAAATCACTTCTAATGATGGTGATATCACTGCATTGCAAACTGCTGATTCAACTGAAACTGCTGCTCGTATTGCTGGTGACTCAAACCTACAATCACAGATTGATTTCATTACTTCAAACACAGACTCTGCTGCACTAGACTCACTAACAGAAATCGTTTCTGCATTCCAAAATGCTGATAGTGATATGTCTGCTCTTGTTTCTTCTAACACTACTGCAATTTCTACTGAAAAGGCACGTGCTGAAGCAGCTGAAGGTGTTTTACAAACGAATATCAATACCGAAGCATCTACTCGTGCTACTGCGGACACTGGTCTACAGTCACAAATCGATAACATCACACTAGATTATATCGGTCGTGATTCAGACACTCTTGAATCTGCAAAAGCATATACTGATCAAGAAGCAGACACACATCAAGCAGCTGCAGAAGCACATGCTGATGCACAAGATGTTGCTCTAATCGGTGACGCATCTGTAAACGGTACTGTTGGTAATACTATTACTGCTCGTATCGCAACTGCTAAAGGTGAGTCAACTGCATACACAGACTCACAGGTTTCTGCTGAAGCAGCAACTCGTTTAGCTGCTGATGACGCATTATCTCTACGTACTACTGTACTAGAAGGTGAGATGGATACTGTTGAAGCTCTTGCTGCTCAGAATGAAATCGATCTACGTGCAGAAGAAGTTGCTCGACATTCTGGTGATTCCGATCTACAAGGTCAAATCGTTGCTGAAACTGCTCGTGCTATCTCTGCGGAAGGTGTACTAACATCTGGCTTAGCAACAGAAGTTGCTCGTGCTCAAGGAGCAGAAGGTGTTAATGCCACTGCTGTTGTTACTGAACGTCAACGTGCAGAAGCAATCGAAGCTGGTCTACGTACAGATGTAAACACTAATACAGTCAGCATATCATCTAATCTAGGTGACATTAACGCAGAACGCACTCGTGCTCTTGCTGCGGAATCTGCATTGGGTACACGTGTAGATGGTGTTATTACTGATTACACTGCTGCTGATTCAGATCTACAAACACAGATTACTTCTGAAGTAACTCGTGCTACTGGTATCGAAGCAGGTTTACGTACAGACGTTGATCAAAATGCATCTGACATTTCTGATAATGATTCAGACATTCTTGCTCTACAAGTATTGCAAGCTGCTGATCATGCAGACAACCAAGCACAGATCACTGCTGAAGTCAACCGTGCAACTGCCGCAGAAGGTGTTAATGCCGCTGCTGTTGTTACTGAAAAGAACCGTGCGGAAGGTATCGAAGCAGGTTTACGTACAGACGTAGATAGTGTTCAGTCACAAGTTACTGCAAATGATTCTGACATCCTTGCACTGCAAAATCTACAAGGAACAGACATCACTGACTTGCAAGACCAAATTGATGCAGAAGTTCTACGAGCAACTGGTATTGAAGGTGGTATCCGTACTGACCTAACAACTCTAGAAGGTCGAGTTGACTACATCGTTTCTAATGAAGACGGTGCTGCTCTAGACTCACTAACAGAAATCGTATCTGCATTCCAAGACGCAGATTCTGATCTAACAGGTGTTATCTCTGCAAACTCTGGTCGATTGACTACAGTCGAAGGTCGTGCAACATCTCTAGAAACTCGTTCTACGGATCTAGAAGCACGTGCAACTGCTGTTGAAGGTCGTGCTACTGCTCTGGAAACAGAACAAGTTGTTCAGAACGGTCGACTAAATGTCAACGAATCAGACATCGATGATCTAGAAACTAAACAAGGATCTGCTACTCTAGCAACTGTTGCTACTAACGTTTCTGACGCAATCAATGAGATTCACGCAGAATTGGACGTTGAAGCAGGAAATGTTGACGTACTACAATCAGAAATGGATGTTGCTGAAGGTCGTTTAGATGGACACGATTCAGACTTCACTGCAATCCAAGGTCGTGCTACTTCTGTAGAAGGACGTGCTACTGTACTAGAAGGTCGTGCTACTGCTCTAGAAACTAAGCAAGGATCTGCTACTCTAGCAACTGTTGCTACTAACGTTTCTGACGCAATCAACGAACTACATGGTGAAGTAGATGCTGAAACTGCTAAAGTTGCAACTCTAGAAACAGAGATGGACAATGTTGAAGGTCGTGCTACTGCTCTAGAAACTCGTGCCTCTGCACTTGAGACTGAGCAAGGTTTACAAGATGGCCGTCTAACAGTTAACGAAGGTGACATCGATGCTCTAGAAACTAAGATCGGTTCTTCTTCAGAAACTCTAGACACAGTTGCTCAAACTCTAACTGGTGCAATCAACGAAGTACACGGTGAGACGGATACTAACACTTCTGGACTTGCGGCTGCTGTTGCTCGTGCTGATGCTGATAGTGACGCACTTGCATCTGAAATCGTTGCACGTACTGCTGCTGACACTCTAATCCGTTCTGATCTTGCAGCACATCGTGTCACTGATCAAGCAGACTATACTGCACGTGACGCAGTCGTCCTTGCATCTGCACAGACTTACGCAGAATCAGAAGCAGATGATGCTGAAGCTGCTGCTAAAATCTACGCAGACGGAATCGTTGCTAGTGAAGCAACTCTACGTGAAAACGCAGATACGGTTCTAGATGGTAAGATTACTACAGAAGCAACTTCACGTCAAAATGCTGATAACGCACTAGACTCACGTGCAACAGTACTTGAGACAGAAATGTCTGCAATTCAACTTTCTGTTGGTGTAAATGCTGACGGTACTTACGCAACTCCATCTGGCACTAACTACATTGACCTATCTACATCTATATCAGATGCGGACAAGAAGTTAGACGCTGCAATCAAGGTGGTTGATAACACAAGAAATTCTGGTATCACCAACCTACAATCACAGTTGGATGCGGAAATTGCTCGTGCAACCAGTGCTGAAGGTACTCTAACATCTGATCTAGCAACAGAAGTTGCTCGTGCAACTGCTGCTGAAGCTGCAAATGGTGTACTAATCACTGCAAACGCAACTGCGATTGCTACTGAATCATCTCGTGCACAAGGTGTTGAAGGTTCACTTCAGACTCAAATTGACTTCATTACGTCAAACACTGACTCTGCTGCTCTAGATTCACTAACTGAAATCGTTGCTGCATTCCAAAGTGCAGATGGTACTCTAACTGGTCTAATTAACCAGAACGTAACAGATATCTCAACTAATGCTTCAGGTCTTGCACAAGAAATCACTGACCGAATTGCTGGTGACAATGCTGTACGTGGTGAGTTTGCTACTGCTGATGCTGGGTTACAGACTCAAATCGACGGTCTAGTATCTAAGTCTGGTGATTCAATGACTGGTGTACTTGCAATGGGTGGAAACAAAGTTTCTGGTGTTGCAACTGGTACTGACACTGCTGACGCAGTGAACAAAGGTCAGATGGACGCAGGTCTTGCTGCACAACACATCTCACAGTTCTCAACTACTGATCTAGCAGAAGGTGACAACGAATACTTCACTCCTGCTCGTGCACGTGCTTCAATCGCAGTCACAGACGTAGACGGTGAAGGTAACGTATCTTATGACAACACATCTGGTGTTCTATCAGTATCAACTGGTAAGGCATTCGTTGAGTTGGAAGACGTTGTTGATGCTGATCTAGTAAATAAGAACGGTTTTGTTGCTCGTGTTAAGACAGACGGTTCTGGTATCGAACTAGTCGACCCTGCTCAGTTGTCATTCAACGATTCAAGACGACAAGTTATTTCTGGTGACGGTGCACAGACTATGTTTGCTTTGGACTTCTATACTCTAGAAGCTAACGCAATGGTATTCGTTGGTGGTGTTATTCAGGATCCATCGGTTCACTACTCGATTGATGCTACTAACCAACAGATCACTTTCAACGCTGCTCTACCAGTTGGTACACAGGCAGTTGTAATTGCTCAGTCTACTAACTCAGTTGGTGTACTAGATCCTAAGTCTGTAGGTCTTGAGACTCTTGCTGATAACATCAAGGTATTCGAACAAGGTAATGATATCATTGCCGGAACTTCTGCTACAGTAGTATCTACATTCAACAAAGCAGTATATCGTTCTGCTAAGTATGTAGTAACTGTAGAGAACAATGGTGAGTTCGAAACTCGTGAATGTCTAGTTATTCATGACGGAACAGATGCTTACATCACAGAGTACGGTATCCTATACACAGGTTCAACCCTATTGGGTGACACCGATGTTCGTATAACTGGTTCAAGTGTTGAGTTGTTGTATACCGCAGTAAGTGCTGGTGCAGTCGTGTCAGTATCCTCTACGTATGTAGATGTATAATACAAACCATAAATCGGGGGTGGGTTTCCACCCCCCTTTAATTCATTCTAAAAGGTAAAGTAAAATGAGTCTTAGTAAAAAATTTAGAATACAACATGGTGTAGATATTACTGGTACAGTACGTGTAGGTGACCAATTAGTAATAAATCCTGATGGAACTATTGCTCCATCTGCTATTGACGGATTTGTTTCAGAGTCCATATCAAATGGCATTTCTGGTCTACAGTCACAAGTAGATGCGATCCTTGGTTCCTCTCCGGAATCTTTAGATACTTTTCAAGAGATCGTTGCATCTTTTAAAACTGCTGATAATGATCTACAAACATTGATTAAAAACAATTCCACCTCGGTGAAGTTTTTATCTTCATCTGTCGGTTCGGGTTCTTTAGACACTGATGCCGACACTATTGTTGGTGCAATTAATGAATTAAATGCTGCTGTCCAAAATATCCCAGCTGGACCCACTGGTGCTAGAGGACCAAAAGGTCCGCAAGGTGAGCCAGGACAAACTGGTAACCAAGGTCAGACTGGTTCACGTGGACCAACCGGAACGCAAGGTCCAGTGTCTCATGAAATGATGACTGCTATTATGGATCTCCAATGTCAAGTTGACGAGTTAAAATATGCTCTTCAAAACAGTGGTATAAAATCTTAATAAATAGTAACAACAGAGAAATTAACTATAATAGTTTCTCTTTTTAAATAATTCCTCCAACCCTTTTGGGTTGGGGGTATTGAAAATACGTTCTGATCTTCAGGACATATAACTAATCGAAAGTAAAGTCCTTTTACTTTCATTCATCGGGACTGGAATCAGTCCAGTTTCCAATTAACCATTCTAAAAGGTATACTTAAAAATGAGTACTAATAAAAAATTTAGAATTCAGAACGGAGCTGACATAGTTGGAGAACTATCAATCAACGACGTTACTGTTATTGACGCAGACGGCAAAATTGTCGCAGGTGCAATTGCTGATGCGGTAGCAGATTTAACTGCTTCTGACATCGCAGACCTACAGTCGCAAGTTACTGCGATTTTAGGAACGTCTCCAGAAACTCTGGATACACTTCAAGAAATCGTAACTGCATTCCAAGATGCAGATACAAACTTAGTGGCAAATGTCGCAACTAACACATCTGACATTGCTACAATTAATAACACTTTAACAAGCGGTGTTGCAACTGCCGCTCAAGGTGCTCTTGCTGATACTGCTGCACAACCAGAAGACTTTGGAAATAGTATTTCTAAAATTACATCTACTACAGTTGATGTTAGTTCATATACACCTTACGATGTTGTTGGAACATTCGATTGGATAGAAGGAGCTAAAGGTGGTGGTTTTTCTTCAGATAAAGTTGCAATATTAGATTTCTATAACAATGGTGATTTTGATACCATGTACCTATACAATAGATCTGATGGTTCTTCCGCTGGACAGTGGGTTGGAAGCGGATCTTCCCTGTCTACTGCCTTTTCTGGTATGAATGGAAACACATTCAAGTCAAGGTTTAAAGTTTCAGATGACGGATTCTTTATTGTAGGTAATCCTAGCAATGGTGGAAACATATGGTATGGAAGATTAGACGATGTGTGGTTAAATTCGTCAAGCAGTTCAGTTGGTTTAGGAACCACAGTTGCAATCAGTGACAATGTTCTTGCTTGGAAAGCAATGGATACCACCAATGATAACACACCTAATAACGGAAGAATTAGAGTACAACCTAGATCAGCTGGAACTCATCAAACAAGTGATGCTAATAATTACAATATAACCGGCGGTTCGAGCAATGAGTACATTGGTATGTACATGGAGGCTGCAGGCACCTATCTAGTTTATAGTTCTGGATCTCCAGTTAGTAAATATGTTGTTGTATCAGCGGCGGATGGAAGTGTTGTTTCAGAAATAAGTAACCCAGGCGCTTCAAATTGGGGTTATGGAATGAATACTGACGGTACTAACGTAGTCGTCTTAAGTAATGATAACGTATATGTGTACACTATGGCTGGTTCTTTAGTTACATCTTTTGCACATAATCTAGGCGGATCGGGCGTGCCTGACGGAGTTTATGTTAACGATGATACTGTATTAGTTACTGATGATTCAACTATAAATCAGCTCAGTATTTCTTCAGGAACTTTAACTGGAACTAAGACTCTTAGTGGTCATAATGAAATGACCCAAGTGGTTCTTGATGGAACTGACTTGTTAGTGACTACTGATCTCGGTGTTAATTATGGTTATCTATCTGGATCTACTTCTACTTCTTACGATGTAGACGATTCTGTTTTCGCATCTAAGGTTTATGTTGATACTGCTGTCGCTAATGCAGATCCAGATCTATCTAGTTATCCAAATACTACTGAGATGACAACTGCTATCGCTGCTGCTAAAACAGAAGCACAAACATATGCAGACGGTGCAGTTGCTGATGCAATTGATGCTGCTCCTGCTGGTTTGGATACATTAAATGAATTAGCTGCTGCTCTAAACGACGATGCGAACTTTGCATCTACTATGACGACTGCTCTTGCTGGTAAAGCAACTGTTGCTGAAGTACAAACTCTACAAGATAGTTTAGGCATCTCTACTAAGTTATATGTTCAGGATTCTGCTCCTTCTACAATGACAGAGAACGAAATTTGGATCAATAGCACAGATGGTTCTGTTCATAAGTCTGGAGCTTCAATTCAAGTCGGTGGAATAACATCAGATATGTTCGAAAAACGTCCCACCCACACTTCTCATTGGGGTGGTACATTTGGTAATGGACCTAGCATTATGTTCAAAGACGAATATGTGCCGTTCATTGATCAAAACACTACGATTGAGTCCGCATCTCAATCTGCTGGAAATGTTCTTCCAATATTCCACTATCAGATAGGTTCTTCTGGTTTTGATAATGCGTATGAACCCAATGTTTGGGACGATAACCATCCGGACGTTTTTAAATTTAAAACTCCTGTTAGTTTAGGTGGTTGGAAGTCTGATCCCCAATTACACTCCGTAAAATATGAAGACGGTACTGTAGAGTTTTTCAATGCAAACGGCAGTACTGGTTACGGTTCAAACCTTGGAAATAATTATTTCACCAAAAAAATATCGGCATTTAGAGTAGGTGCTAGCGGTACTAGTAACGGTGGACGCATAGAATACTTCGAAATAACTCAAGTAGAAGACTCTTCTTGGACTAAAGTAAGTTCGGTAGATACTGACCTTTCTGGATACTCAACTACTGCTGAGATGAACTCTGCTATCGCAACAGCTGTTGCTAATGCTGACGTTGATCTATCAGGTTACTCAACTACCGCAGAGATGAATTCAGCAATTACTGCTGAAGTTGCTAATGTTGTAGATGCTGCTCCTGCCGCACTAGACACTCTTAACGAGTTGGCTGCTGCTCTAGGTGACGATGCGAACTTTGCTTCAACTGTTACTACTAGTCTTGCAACTAAGGCATCACAAACTGATATTACCTCAGTTCGTGAAATGTTAACTGGACAAGATGTAGAGTTACAAGTTTTAGTTGGTGGTGGTTATGATGGATTTACTTATGCCTCTGGTACAAAACAAGGTAACTTATCAATTTTCGATCTTAATAATCCAACGGCAACTCCAATAAGTCTAACAACACCAACTTCTGGATCTGGTATATCCGGTGTCACCGACCCACAGATTGGACATCGAAGTGTTATTGCGGATAGTGAAGTTATTGTTGCTTCCGGTATGGAAGGAAGTGTTATTGTTTGGCACTTAAATGATTTGGAAAATCCAATGGTTCTTGCTTGGGATTCGGATGTCGACCCTGCGTCAAATAAGTTTGGTGAATGTCTAGGAATCTCTAAAGGCACATCCCATGACACAATTTTAGTAGGTGATCCTAAAGAAGAAGGTGGAAGCACTGATGATGGTGCTATATACGCATATCACAAAACTACAGGACAATACCTAGGTCAATTTGCTCCTACGGGAGATCCTGAATATAGTGGTTTTGGAGGTGATTATCACTTCGGTGATACTTTTGAGGTTGTCAATGATAAGTTAATAATTGGAGTATCTTTGGATGATAAAGGAGAATCCCCAAACAGTGGAACCCTATATTCTTGGAATTTAGACCCAGCAACAGGTGTACCTACTGGATCTGCGGCCAGAGGTTACGTAGAATCAAAAAGAAGTGGAAGGTATGGTGATTTTACAGCATCACACGGAGATTACTTCGTAAGTGGACTTGGTCTGAAATATGATGGTGCAACTAATACATTTAGTCACCAAACTCCTTGGAATGGTCAAGTCGATGTTTACCATAAGGATAATATCTTCACACCTATCACTACACTTACCTCTGGGTACAGTAGTGATTTTTGGGAGTCTCCAGCCGAGAAAACGAGGATAATAAACCAATATGCGCAATGGAATACAACACCAAATCCAAGTATGTACACCCACGATAACGGTTTTGGTAAGGTAGGTTCATCTTGCGTACTTAGTGATGATTGGTTAATTATTTCACATACAGATGGTATGAAAGAAGAAGAATTTACCCATTGGACAACAGGGCCATATACTGTAGATCAGGATAAAGGTATTGTCTACGTTTTCCAGAGAACTGGAGATACTAGTTTTACAACAACCCCGACAATGGTACTTACTGGTTACCAATACGGTGTTCACAAATTTGGTAGCACTTTAACGTTAAAAGGTAATATGTTAGTAGTTGGTAATGGCAACCTTCACGAACCAAATATTCATGCGATAGATTTAACATCTCCCTCTACAGCTATTGAGTTGCCAAAATCCGGATATTATTTCGGAATGAACGCTATGGTTCTAAAACCTGATAACGCTGCTTGGCCAGGTGGCCCGTCATCATTGTCAGATTTAAACACTAATGAAAAATCAATTATCTCTTCTATCAATGAAATTCATAGTGAAATCGGAGTCTTGTCTAATGCTCAACCAGATCTATCAGGTTACTCAACAACTGCGGAAATGAATACTGCTATTGCTAACGCTGATGTTGATCTATCTGGTTACTCAACAACTGCGGAAATGAATACTGCTATTGCTAACGCTGACGTTGATCTTTCTGGTTACTCAACAACTGCTGAGATGAATTCAGCGATTACTGCTGAAGTCGCTAATGTTGTAGACGCTGCTCCTGCTTCACTGGATACACTGAATGAATTAGCTGCCGCATTAGGAGATGACGCAAACTTTGCATCAACTGTTACTGCATCTATCGCAACTAAAGCATCTCAGACTGACCTCGACGCAAATACTACTGCGATTGCTACTAAAGCATCTCAAACTGACCTTGACACGAATACCGCTGCGATTGCCGCAGAGACTGCTCGTGCACAAGCTGCTGAGGCAGATCTAGTATCTCACTTAGGTGGTGATATAGCAAGTGGTGATTTAACAATCACTGGTACTGCTAATTTCAATGGTGGACTATCGTTCGGTGACGGAAATGGTTCTATCGGATTCAACTCTGGTGTTGATGATATCCAAGTCTTGTCTAATATGGACATGCAGGGTAACAAACTCCTTGGTGTTGGAACTCCTGTAGACTCTGTTGATGTTACTACTAAAGGATATGTTGACGGTGAGATTAGTACTAGTCTTTCAACTGCCGCTGCTGATGCAACTGCTAAAGCAGATGCCGCACAGACTGCAGCAATCACTGCTGCTGGAACTGCCGCAACTGCCGCGATCGCTGCGACAATAGACGCTGCTCCTGCTTCGTTAGATACTCTTAACGAGTTGGCTGCCGCATTAGGAGATGACGCAAACTTCGCATCAACTGTTACTGCTAGTCTTGCAACTAAGTCTGATTCTACTGCAACTACTGCTGCAATCTCTGCTGAAACTACTGCAAGAGAAAGTGCTGACTCGGATCTTCAGTCTGCTATTGACGCTTTGAGTGGTATACAGTCTGGTGATACTTCTAGTCTAACATCTCAAATTGCAACTGCCAAGTCACAAGCAATCTCTACTGCAAGTACTGACGCAACTGCTAAAGCAGATGCCGCACAGACTGCCGCTTCTATTGATGCAACTGCGAAAGCAGACGCTGCGCAGTCACAAGCAATCTCAACTGCATCTGATACTGCAACTGCACTTGCCAATGCTGCACAGTCACAAGCAATCGCTACTGCATCTACCGACGCAACTGCGAAAGCAGATCAAGCAGAAGTAGACGCTAAAGCATATGCTGATCAAGTTGTTGCTTCGACCATTGATGCTGCTCCTGCCGCATTGGATACGTTGAATGAACTAGCTGCTGCTTTGGGTGACGATGCAAACTTTGCTTCAACGGTTACTACTGCTCTTGCTACTAAGGCAGACGATGTTGCAACTACTACTGCTCTTGCAACTAAGGCGGATGATGCTGCAACTACTACTGCTCTTGCAACTAAGGCAGACGTTACTACTGTTACTGCTATCGAAGATTTCTTGAATGGCAATGTTTCTGACGTAACTCCGGAAGCGGTTCCATTGACTAAGATATCTCCTATTAGTTCAGGTTCATCACATAGTGATCGTTTCGGATCTAATATGATTATCACTAACGACTATGTGATCGTTGCTGCAGATAACTATGGGTCTGATCAACATGGACAAGTTTTTGTGTATGATAAAAATAACACAGAATCTGTTCCATCAGTCATTGAGATGCAAAATGAAAGTTCTCTTATCAACACTCAATATGGACCTAGCTTCGGCGAAAATATGGTATGGTCAGAGAATACTAAGACTCTAGCGTGTTCATGGTCGACTTCGGTCAGTAGTTCAAATACAGGCGGTATACAGTTCTTCGATGTCACTGATAGAAATAACATATCCATGAAACATCAATATCTGGGATCTACGGACGATAGGTTGAAAGTAAGAGCAAATACTGACGGAAAGTTTATTGCAACAAGTAAGACTAACTTTTCAGGGTCACAACTTCTACTTTGGGATGAAAATTCTTTATCTGCATCACCCACTGCCTTTGTAAGTCCGACTGGTGTATCTTGGGGGAACCGCGTGGTAGCTGGTGAAGGTCGGATGTACGTATTCGAACAAGCGACCTCGACTTGGTATGAGTATGATGTGGCGACATTGACTCTCCAATCTACTATTACTAATAGTGGGAATTCATACTATGGAGTAATCGGAGGTGGTAAATTTATTAGTTGGTCACCTAATACAATTGCTAACGTTTACGAATTTGGTTCTAATGTTAGGACTGCAATTGACTTGGGTGGAAATCCTTCGAATGCACTTCATGCGACTTCTAGTCATTTATATATCGGATCGATAAAAACCGATCAATATGGTGCCTTGGGAACAGACGAAGGAGTTTTGAAAGTTTATGATCTGAGTGACCTTAATGCCACTCCAGTGACTATATCGACAGCACAGTCGTTTTATGGGTACTTCGGTGGTATCACTGCGGATGACGAGACATTGTATATTACCGAATATGATGGTAGTGGATCATCTTCTCCAAAAGGTATTAATAGATGGGATGTATCTAGTCTTGCCGGTGGTTTCTCACTACAGTCGGATCTAGAATCATTAGTTTCTGCCGAAACATCTGCTAGGGAAATTGCAATTGCTGCCGAAACATCTGCTAGGGAAACTGCAATAACATCTGCTATCTCTACTGCAAGTGCTGATGCAACTAGTAAAGCAGATCAAGCAGAAGTAGACGCTAAAGCATATGCCGATCAGGTTGTTGCTGCAACAGTTGATGCTGCACCTGCCGCACTAGACACTCTTAACGAGTTGGCTGCTGCTCTAGGTGACGATGCGAACTTTGCATCTTCAGTAACTTCATCTATCGCAACTAAGGCGGATGATGCTGCAACTACTGCTGCTCTTGATACTAAGGCAGACGTTACTACTGTTACTGCACTTGACACCTTACTAGGAAAAACAGAGGTTGCATATTACGAATCTATGTATTCCGCAAGGTATACTGGTGGTGGATCATCTAATAGTCATAGTTCTGCACAAATCGCATTTGATGGTGGAGCTTTATCAGATACATTGAGAACTTCTATACATTCTCAAATAAGTTCTGTCTCAGGAGTCCGTAGAGTTGAATTCTTGAATAATGGAACCGTAACATATGGTTTTGTATCACCTAATGATATAACATCTAGTACCCAGTACAATTCCACAGTGACTCGCGGAGAAATACTTCTAAGAACAGATGGTTCAAATGTAGGTACTGGAGATCCAGATTCGATACTTACCACTGTATACGGAACTCAGTATAACACTTCTGTCCCAGCAAGTCAACAAAACGGTTCTGGTGTAGGTACACCAGTTGGTGGTCATTGGCCATCATTTGACACTGTGAAGGTCTATGATAGTTCTGGTGTTCAGTCCGAAGTTACATATTCTGACTACTTAACTGGTAACGGTTTTGACTCAACTGGTCAACCAGCGGGTTCTGTTAGTTTTGATACTTCATCGTCAACAGTTTCTGGTGCTATCAACGAACTACATTCTGACATCTCTGATCTACAGACACAGGTTGCTGGTATCAGTGTAGATTCTGACTCTCAGGTTGTATTGAGTCAAAATATCGACATGAGCACGAAAGAGATCAAGAACGCTTGGAGAGTTCAGGCTGATGATCTTGTTGCTGATCGCCTTGATCTAGACAATGGCGGTACACTAAACGCAAAACTAGGTACAGTCGACTTCGAAGGTTCCATAGTAAACTTCAGTTCAGCATCCGTTGGTGGTCTAGGTTCTACAATCAATGACCAAGTTGATGTACACTTAAACAAGTCTACTGCTAACACTGGCGAATTCGTCAAGTGGAACGGTACAGACTATGAGTGGACTGAGCTACTAAGTGGTCGTTTGGCAACAGATCAACTTCAGGTTGCATCTGGTGGTTCAATATCCATTACTGGTCCTGGCGGAACATTCGACTTCCAAGACGGTATTGTCATGCTAAGTGGTTCGGATGTTAGAGTTGATACTCCGACAGACGTTGGACAAGCTGCTAACAAAGGGTATGTTGACGGTGTTGATAGTGATCTAACTGTGTCACTCGCTGCTGAAACATCTGCTAGGGAAAGTGCTGTAACATCTGCTATCTCTACTGCAAGTGCTGATGCAACTGTTAAAGCAGATGCTGCTGAAGCTGATGCGAAAGCATATGCGGATCAAGTTGTTGCTGCAACCGTTGACGCTGCTCCTGCCGCACTAGACACTCTTAACGAGTTGGCTGCTGCATTAGGTGACGATGCGAACTTCTCTGCAACTGTTACTGCATCTATCGGTACTAAGGCAAATCAAACTTCACTAGACGCAGAAACATCTGCACGTAGTACTGCTGACTCAGGTCTTCAGATCAACATTGATGGTGAAGAAACTGCACGTATTGCTGGTGATAGTGATCTACAGTCTGCAATTGATGCAGAAATTGTTGCTAGAACTACCGCAGACACTATCGAAACATCGGCACGTATTGCTGGTGATAGTGATCTACAGTCTGCAATCGATAGTCTAACTTTAACTCAGTCTGGTGACCAGTCTAACCTACAGTCACAGATTACTGCTGAAGTTGCTCGTGCATCATCTGCGGAAGCAGTCAACGCTGCGAACATCTTGTCAGAAACATCTGCACGTAGTTCTGCTGATGCTGCTCTAGAGTCTGACATCATTGGTCTACAGAATCAGGTCGGTACCATTATTTCTGGTTCCCCTGCATCTCTAGACACATTGGTTGAGATTGTATCTGCGTTTGAAAATGCTGACTCAGATCTATCTGGTGTTATCACTGCAAACGGTGGTCGATTGACTACTGCTGAAAACAACATCACTGCACTCGAAACAGACTTGTCTGCTGAAGAGAACGCACGTGGTGCTGGAGATATTGCACTAGGTCTAAGATTAGATTCTGATAAGTCTGCAATGAATACTGATCTTGCTAATGAAACAAGTGGTCGTATTGCCGGTGATTCGGATCTATCTGCGTCTATTAGTGCAGAAGAAACTGCTCGTATTGCTGGTGACTCAAGTCTACAGTCTGCAATTGATGCATTGACTAATTCGTCCAACATTGCGATCTCTTCAGAGACTACAGCAAGAACATCTGCCGTATCCACTGAAACAAATGATCGTATTGCCGGTGATAGTGATCTACAATCTTCAATTGATGCTGAAGTATCTCGTGCAACAGGTGCGGAATCTGGTCTACAGACTCAGATCTCTAACATCCTGTCTAACACAGATGCAACTGCATTGAACTCTCTTGCAGAGATTGTTGCCGAGTTCCAGAATGCTGACAGCACCCTAACAGGTGTAGTCGGTGGTCACGGTACTCGACTAACTTCTCTAGAGTCTGGTGTATCAGCAATTGAGTCGTGGACTACAGATAACCTAAGTGAAGGTACTAACAAGTTCTGGACTCCAGAACGTACTAAGTCAGTCCTAACTGGTGGTCTATGTATCACTTATAATTCAACCACAGGTACTATCTCAATAGACGAAACAGAAGCTGCTACAGCGTTACACGTTGCTTCTTCTGGAGACGCTAATGCATTAGGTAATGAATCACCTTCGCACTACCGTATCGATGTTTATGATGTAAACGGTACTATCGTTAACTAATCTAGGTTTCGACCAAGATATGAAAGGGGACTTCGGTCCCCTTTTTTTTATATTTAATTTTAGTATAAATAAACGTATAAATAGTAAGTAACAACATTGGAATGTATTCATG
>Ga0206131_10000624_pt1 | contig 48300 bp, 30 predicted proteins | sample Helgoland_Spring_FD_148636 | JGI IMG/M metagenome (GOLD analysis project Ga0206131, IMG submission 148636) | Pelagic subsurface seawater microbial communities from Kabeltonne, Helgoland, North Sea - Helgoland_Spring_Bloom_20160517_1 | ecosystem: Environmental > Aquatic > Marine > Epipelagic ... | reverse complement strand
TGCCGCAGCACCTAAACTACTACCTGCATCTCCCGGGTTGGGCATGATCCATATGTTGTCAAAAATATCACCCAACTTGCTGTTTGCTACGCAATTAAGTGCAACACCGCCCATATAAACAAGATTGCTCGAACTTGTTAATTCTTTAGCCTTGTGCATCACTTGCATAATCAACTCTTCACAAAGTTGCTGCCCTGCGGCTGCAATGTCCATCTCAGTGACACTGTTGTCGAACTCTAGATCTTGCATACCAATATGCAAGTTTCTTTTAAATGTTGCCAAGCCATTGTCGTGAATTAAATTGTCATACAGTGTATCATATGCTTTGCTTGCATCACCATATGCTGCCATGCCCATTGTAATGTATTCTTCATCCATTGGCTGCAAGCCCACACGCTGTGTAACAGCACTGTAGTACATGCCAATGCTGTTAGGATACTTTTTACAATATACTCGCTTGTAGCGGGCTTGTCTATGCTTCTTAGCCCCAGAATACCCTGCAGTATCATTATAACTAGCTTGGTAGATACTAATAGTATCCATTTCGCCGATGGCATCAATGACAACAACAGCAGCACTGTCAAACGGTGATGTTTGAAATCCAGCAGCGGCATGACTCATGTGATGCCCGACACTAGATATCTTATAAGATATATCAGCATGCTCTTCTATTATCAACGGAATTGCAGAATTTAATTCTGTACGCAAACGCCAGTTTCCGCCCCATGGCTCGCCGCTGCGTAATTTACGTAGTTGACGCTTCCACGGTTTTTCGTAATACACAATTTCATTAAATGGGCCGTGTTCTAGTGCTGCCTTTTCAAGTGCAGTACAGATATTGCTATCGTTTTTCTTTTTACTGTAGCGTTCACTGTGTCCAGCAAACACAACTTCATCATTGTGTAATACAGTTAGTGCTGCATCGTGAAACCCAGCACTAACTCCTAGTACTTTCTTAACCACTGTGTTTACCAACCAATCTTTTCCCAAGGTACATCTTTATCTCCAAAGTGTCCGTATACACAATTTTCACTGTAATTAGTGTAATTGAGCAAATCAAATTTGTCAATGATTCCTTTTGGACTTAAATCAATCTCGTTTCGTATAAAGCGTTCAATACTGCGATTGTGCCCATTTGATTCAACATAGATACTTGTAGGTTGCTTAACGCCAATAGCATATGATAACTGAATATTGCACCAGTCTGCCATTTCATCTGCTACTACATTTTTGGCAAGCCACCTAGCCATGTATGCAGCACTCCTATCAACTTTTGTGGGATCTTTGCCACTAAAAGCGCCGCCACCATGGGGGGCAAAACCGCCATAAGTATCAACGATAATCTTACGTCCAGTAACACCAGCATCACCATCAGGCCCACCAATAACAAAATTCCCAGTGGGATTAAGATAAAATACAGTATCTTCATCAATTAAATCTCCTAATACAGTGTGAGCTGCTTGCTTTGCTAGCGCTCTAGCTGCTTCAATTTCACCTTCTGCATGCTGTGTACTGATAACAACTTGGTCAACACGCTTGACAATACCTTCATTCCTGGCACCTTCGTATTCTATACTTATTTGTGACTTAGCATCAGGTCCTAGCACACTGTTTACTTTACGCAGTTCTTTAAGTTCTTTAAGAATAGTATGGCTGTAGTGAATAGGCGCCGGCATCATACCAGGTGTGTGATTACAAGCATAACCAAACATAATGCCTTGATCACCTGCACCAAAGTTATCAGTGCCTAGTGCAATATCTGCGCTTTGGTTGTGTATACGGTTAAAAATTTGAAGTTTATCCCAATGGAACCCGTCTTGTTCGTAGCCAATGTCTCGAACTTTGCTGCGTATAATGTCATTAATCGTTTCACCGTCTACGTAAAAGTTCTTTACTTCTCCGGCAACCATGACTAAGTTAGTACTTACTAACGTTTCAATTGCTACTCGTGTTGATGGGTCAGCGTATGCTAATCCTGCGTCTACTAGTGCATCACTAATTTGATCAGCAATTTTATCTGGGTGGCCGTCGCTTACCGATTCGCTTGTAAAAACGTAATTAATCATTTGTAGATAAACGGATCACGTTTTCTAAGTTCTTTAAGTTTTTTTCGATACCGGATTTCAAGTTTAATTTTGTTGTACAAAGTTTTTGGAAACCTCAGTATTCGTTTAATTGTTTTCATAATAACGGCACCTGTAATTTTTTACTTTCTCGCCAAGTATAATCATACTCAGCGTAAGCGTCTGATGTACGTATGCTATACACATCTAAGCTTGTTGTTAACTTACTTAGTATGTCATGAAAGTCAGTAGTAGAAAAACTTGCCATTAAGTCTACTTGTGCTACTTTAGGGTGCCCAATTGTTAAACTTTTATCGTTGGGATCAAAGTTGTTGTCTATTAGCCATTGACGGAAGTTTCCTAAACGCTGTTGCATAAACCCTTGTGTTAGTGTTTCTTTGCCCCATTCGATATCAAAGTCTCCTGCGGCTTCAGTTTGCGGCTTTAGTGAGGTAGTAGTAAGTTCGTCGACGCGACTGTCAGCACCCTCATCCTGGAAAACCTCCCAATGGTGTTTACCCACTGCCTTGTTAACACCAACATACACACCGCCGTGATCACGTGCGATTGTATCAATGCCGAAGTGTTCGTAATCATCTTCGTCTAATATAAATCTAGGAGCGTTTAAAAAACACATAACGTTACTAGGGCGTACCCAGTCTGGTGCATGTTCTTTTTTGCGCAGACTTAAAATAAGAGCTTCTGCTTCATGACACAACAAGTTTAATTGACGAATGTACCAACGGGTTTCGGTGTCTGCTGCCAAATAATGCTTGCTCATGTTACCGCTTTCGCCTTGTGTTTCTTCAAAGTACAAGTGTAGCTGATTAAACTTGTCATGGTTAATGCCCATGCTTTCTCCAAAGTTTATTGTTGATTCTATTTCAACAACATTGTCAACTGTGAAATGATCATCAATGTAGTAATCGATACTACTGTCATTGATACCTTTAATTGTTGCATTAATTTGATCAACTAGTAATTGCAAAGTACGTTCACCGTCTGGAAATCCAAAAAAGCAATAGTTCTTTTCAAGGTGTAAGTTTTGTTCTAGTATGCCATTTAATGATTGCAACCATTTACGGCTTAACCCATTATCATAAACATCAATGTACACAGGAAATAATTCACCTGTGTTAGTATTTCTCAATTTCATTTCAATTCTATCAATGGTAGTCATGCTAATAATAAGTCCTTTAAGCTGTAAATAATTCTATCTTTGCCGTAGGCTGAAAATAGTATGTTGCCTACTTCTAAATCAAAATGTTTAACAAGTTGATAATAACGGTCGCCGTAAGTGTCCCACATATAGTCTATTGGTACATTATCTAATAACAATATACCTGCGGCTGCTGTGGTCCATGGGCACATTTGACTCCTGTCGTATATTGTAATCGGATCAACCAAATCCTCGCTGCGAGTGTAACGCAATCCAATTCTATTCCAGCTAGCATGATAACCTTTGCTCATGCTAATCCCGATGCTCTTAATACATGATGTACTGAGATCAATATCCAACCCTGTACTACAACTAAGCCAAGCACCATCGAGGTGTATATCAATATTCTTTTCGGTTGCTTCTTTGAGTATGTCGTTAAACTCAGGATGTACACCTAGATACCCAGGAAACGGTGTTGCAATTACTAATGCACCATTGGGTTGTAAATTGCCAACAGTGCTGAAGTTTCTGTCAGGATCCAGACGTTTGTAGTAAGTGTAATCGTGCTCTAGTACTTGTAGATTTTCTCTACCGTACTTAATCATTAACCCGTCTAAATAATGATGACACCCAACAATAATTTCTTTGTGTGGGAATTGGTCAATGTGGCTGAGTGTAAATCCTTTATTATTTTTTACATAATAGTCAAAATTTTCTTTAAATTCGTCATGCGGCTTGCGTTGCAGACTTTTCCAAACACATTGACCATCCATAATATTGCGTCGAACAGTGTCCAACTTGTCGTCTGACAACATAGCCAAACTGTTTGGTGTTAACAGCCCTTTATTAAACATATGTGTGTATTACCAGCATCTGCTTATCTTTAATGCCAATGGCAGCATTGTCTACGCCACAATGTGGATACAAACTATTCCACCATATGAGGTCACCAGTTTTCCAATAAATTTCATCTACTAATTCATAATGGCGATAGTCAAGTGTGCCATATTGTTTTCTTACTCTTGGTGGATTAATATGCTTGATACGGTAATGCCATGGTTGTTCTTTAGCAGGTTGATCTTCAGGTAAGGGTTCCATTTCAAATACCATTGTACTATTAACACTGCAACGTTCTTTGTTGTGGTCCACACTTATTGGGATTAAGAAACTAGCAAACTGTTTCCCATTGGGATTATGCTCGTTTTCCGGAATTGTTTTAAAGTCTGTGTGTATTCTAAAACTCTGTCCAAGATCAGCATACATGCCAAATATTAAATTAAGATCAGGGCGTCCTGTGTATTTGCGTAATCTGTTTAATATGTTTACAACAAACCAATCGTATGCTTCTGTATGATTAATGTCAACACCGTGGCACGGTCCTTCTGGTGTTATATTTGGAGTTAATTGTTTCATATATTCAACAATCTGATCTAAGTCAGATTCTGGTATAAAGTCTGAACAATGTCCGCAATTATCATCATATTTAAACATTAGCATCTCCTAGTCTGTGCTTATACTATCCCACCAATTTAAGATGTCAGTGTTAGCACTAAGTATTTCTCTCATGCATAACGTATCTTTTCTAATACCCTCAAGTGCAAGTATGCGTCTTTTACCTTTACGCATGCCTCTCCAGTACTCGTCTCTAGGATACGTTTCTTCCATGTTGGGTCTATTTTTTAATTGTAGTAACACGCTTTTTAATGCATCACCGAGTGTGTTGTTTGTAATTAGTTCATCTACCAGGCCGTCTAGTATTTTTCGTGGCAACGCCAATGGACTCATTATAATGTCTGGTGTAAATGTGAATATTACTTTAGCAAGTATAGCTACATTAAGTTCGTCTGCCAACTTTTGTACGTTTACTACATCCATCATTCCAGGTAATGTAAGCGTAAAATCGATACGCATTTGTCGCGGATGAGTTGCTATTTCTAACCCTTGTTTAAAATTGTCTACCCATTCATCGTATTTTAAACCTGTACGTATGTACTCGCCGATTTGGCCTGTACCGTCCAAACTTGCACACATTTGCCAATCACGTATATGCACCAAGATATCATGATATAGATTTACACCTTTATAGTTAACTCTGCTGAGATTACTATTATACCTTGCGTACAAGCGTGGCCCGTCGCCTAACTCAACAATACGTTTCATATATCGCCAGTGTTGTTCGTACATAAGAGGCTCGCCACCTACCCAGTAAATCTCTTCAACGCGATGTTCTTCGACTGCTTCATTGAATTCTTGTTCAATTTGCGTGTCTTGGTAGTTTGATATTTCTTTTCTAACTTCGGGCTTCATCCAATTGTTTTGAGGATTATCCCATTTAACCATGTTGTTGAGTTTGGCTTCTGCTTCCCAACTACTGCTTAACATATCACCACACATGCGACATTTAAAGTTGCACAAGTTACTAAAACGATAATCCCAGCTAATGGGTTTCATTGTAGTTGTGCCAGTATCGTCCGTTTTTTCCCAAATGTCATCGTACTTGTGCTGGAACATTCTTTCAAAGTAACTACGGTATACATCTGTATTTAATAGCTGACTGTTACACACATCACACTCGGGCAATGTTTCTCCGGCCATCATGCGTTTACGAACACTTTGCATATGTTCGTTGTTCCAATGCTCGTCGAGGCTTGCAGGTTGATATTTGCCACTGCCCTCATTCGTATCGATGTATTGTTCAAAATTCTGTGCTGACTCACGGCTTGCACAACACAAACGTCTTTCAGTTTGCGGGCTTAGGTAAGTGTGTGTCCAAGGTGCCATGCACAATGTAGCTGGCTTGCTGTCTGGTTTTTTCATTAGAATGAGTTCACTATCTCGTTGTACCAATCAAAATCTTTAAATTTTGACAATTCGTTCTTAAACGATACTTTTTGTTGCGGGTTTGCTTGTTGCATTGACAGCGTACCATACACTGTGTGTACATAAAAATTTGAAGTGACATCAAAATCCGGCAAGGCTGCAAACCAATTGATTGTATCTTCTAAATCAAATACGTTGTGTACTCCTATTGTGTATGCACAACTAATCGGAATACCTTCTAATAGATTTACTTTTTTTATAATTTTTGAAACTTTGGCCCATTTAAGAGGAGTGCGGGTTTCTTCAAAACGTTTGCCAATTCCGTCTATACTAAAATATAACCGAACTGACTTTGCTTGTTTCCATAATGCAAGTGTTTCCTTAGATGGATACACACTGCCATTGGTATTATAAGATATATCAACAGTGCTTAAATCTTTAATCTTTTTCAAAAGAGACAAGTGCTCACCAGTTAATAATGGTTCTCCTCCGTTGAAATAGATTAACTGCACATCATCTAAATTAGTGCCTGACAGGTGATCGTACTTGAGTTCATCTCCGGCAATGATTTTGATACCTTCTTCAGCAGCCCACAGACTTGAATATGCTGAACTACATATTATACACTTAGCATTGCAAATTGGCAATGTGTTATAGTCCACACTGTAGCACTTGCCGCTGTTGAGCTCACTTTGTTCAATAGTTGCTGGCAAATTTTTAGCTTTGTAACGATCAATAGCAAGTGCTCTTGGGCTGTAACCTCCGTAGGATTCATTCTCCCAGCAATGCTCGCATGCTTCTGGTTTTTGATTGTTTCTTACATCACGGCGTATGTTTTCTAAATGCCTATTAGACATTAGATCTTCGTGTCCACTAAAACGCTGTGACGGTTTAGCTAAACAGCATGGTGCAACTTCTTGTGTGTCGCCAGGAAATCTACGAGCATATAACCCGTGAAATACCAATGGACAGTAACTAGAATTCTGAAACAATTCTAGCTCAGCAGCTTCTCGATCAAGTGTTTCTTGCGAAACATGTATGATCTCATCTGGCACTATCGGCTACCCTTTTGCGTAAATCACTTGTACTAAAACGATGGTCTCGTTTGTTAAAGTGTAGTACTATTCCACGCTTCTGACAGACGTCTTTACCGCTAAAGTCAGTGTGTTTGTATTCCTCCCCAAGGAATCGTACATCTAATTGGAATAGTTCTAATATATCAATCACGTCTTGCTCAGTCTGATAAGGAACAATTTCGTCAACAAATTTAAGTGCATTAAGTTGCGTATAGCGCTCTACTAGCGTTTGCACTGGTTTGTTTTTAGTGTCTGGGCGATCAATTGTAGGATCAGTTTGCAATCCTACAATCAAATAGTCACAATGTGCTCTTGCTTCACGTAACATGCCAATATGCCCAGCATGTAACAAATCAAACGCACTAAATGTAATTCCTATTTTCATAATATCATCTCTAGTTGTTTCGGTACAATTCTATTCAACACGGTAGTAGTAAACAATTCAGCGCCTTTGTGTACGTTAGCAGCCCATTCGGCGCCTTGATCGTCCCCGTCAGCATCGCTATCAGAAATATATTTATAGCAGTCAAAAGGTACATCGAACTTCTGACACACCTTTGCTAATGCATATGCTTCCATTTCGACTATTTGATAGTTAATATGCGGTACACTAAAACTATCGCCAGTTCCGCACACAAACAAACTATCGTGTTTAGTTTGGCAAATAATCATTTGTTCTTCATCACCTGGGCTAACGTACAACGGAAGACCAAGTGGTGTACAATCCATGTCACGTTCAATGACCGCACTCACACCAACAAGTTGACCTTTGAGTGCAGCACTTCCTCCTGCTGACCCGTAGTTAATTATTTTGCTGTAAGTATTATTATAACATAGTTCAGCAGTCAGAGCAAGCGTTGCGTTAACCTTTCCAACACCGGTGATTAGTTTTTTATAACCCAATGGAAGTGTACCCGGTAGTTCTTCTTCAAGCGCAACTATTACTAGTATCATTCTGGGCCCTCATACCCAATTGCTTGAGCAAGCTCACTGTGATGTGTTCTCAAGTCTTGGTTTCTGCGCCAATCAACATCTTTGATCTTCATACGTAATATATTGCCATCAAGGCTAACGCCGTTGTTAATGAAATCAATGATCTTGTCAAATTCTGCTCTATGATATGGTGTTACATCGGCATCTTGCAAACGCTGTATTGCTATTTGTTTGGCTGTATCTGGTAATGTTCCTACACTATGGTAATATGCTTCGTGTAACATGTTCCAGTAGATAAATTCAAAACTTCTAGTATCAATCCAATTAGCAAGTCCCTCGAGATACATTACATTAAACACATTAACAGTTGCGCAAATCTGTAACTGTATGTTGCCTAGTTTATCACGCAACTGTTCAAATCGATCCATGTGGTGATTAACCACTTGCCAGTCAGCATTTGCACGTTGGTATTCAAAGCGCTCGTCAACATCATCAATACTAAATGCAATTTCTACTAGCTTGAAGTGTTTCCATATGTCTTCAGCATGTTCTGGATAATGTGTACCATTGGTATTGTAATGTATTTCAATATTGCCAGCAATGCCTGCGTCCACACACCGCTGCAACAGATCAAAGTGCTCTTGTATCATAAATGGCTCGCCGCCGGTGAACTCCAAATAACGAATTTGATCCATCATTGGGTCAACTGTTTCCCAAAATTCTATATTCTTCCTGGGCCAGGCGCCTTTTTGTAACATTTCGTAATGGAAACTGTCCTTGCCTTCAAACTTAATTTCTTCAATGGCAAATTGGCTACTGCTCCAGCTTCCGCAAATTCGACATTTAAGATTACAAATATTGCCCAGCTTAAAATCAATAAACACAAGAGGTTTAGCATCTTTGCTCCATTCTGTGTCTGTGACAATATGCTTGAGTCGATTTAGTGTGTGCATGCGTTTACTAGTACGTCCACTGCGTTCTTCGTTCCAGCACTTCCTACACGTTTGCGGCTTTTTAGCATCCAAGAAGTCTTGACGCAAGTTATCCATATATTCACTGTAGTGTATCTCGTTTAATGTGTTCTTATTAAGATCAAACTTATTACCGTCTGCATCTTTAATTTCATCTTCAGCCAAGCAGCAAGGACGAGCAGTGCCAATAGGAGATGTTTCAATGCTTACCCAAGGTAGCACACAGAATGTGTCATGTGGTAGTTTCATAAATTATGCTTTCTAAATTCGGCAATTAACCAAGGAAATAACTCACGCCAGGCGGTTTTACGTCTTTGATCCATTTTGTTGAGGAAGTGAAACAAGCTTGTTATCTTTTCTACGTCTTGATCGCGGCTTTTACTTTGTGCTGCAATACCAGCTATGTACTTTTTACTTGATACTTCTTCTGGAGTTGTTTCCGGCTTTAGTTCTAGTATTCTTCTAAAGTCGTCGCTAAAGATATCTCCAAATATATCAATTTGCATGTTTGGCGGATGGTTTACACTATTTTGATAATGATAAACAGGGCGTAACTTGTTCCATTCTTGTATTTTAAGCAGCAAGTCTGGTAATGTTTTCACAGATAATGGAGTAACTGTTGAACTAATAATAAGATTAATCCATTTTTGGCTTACTAGGTATTCAAAATTTTGTTCCCATGATTTTAAATCTAAAGGAAAGCGCACATACTCTTGTTGCGGTCCCCAGCAGTCTAGGCTTGCAGTAACTTCGAATTCACGCAAACAACCATTATCTATTAGAGTCTTTACTCTAGATACAACTGTTTGTAAGTAACTTAGTTTAGCATTTAAGTTAGTAATGATTTGTAATTTAAGGTGAGGGGCAGGGTGCTTTTCAAATAAATCTAGACATTCTTCTAGTTCACGTTGGTATAGTGGTTCGCCCCCTAGTATGTTAAAGTTAGTTAAGTTGTGCCCATTAACTTTTAACCAATCAAATAACTTTTCTTTATTTGATTTTAAATTAGGATCTTTAATAAATTTAGGTTCACCATGTTTAACATTTTCAGCATCCCACAAACTACTAAAATGCGGACCGCAATACAAACACTTGAGGTTGCAAGTGTTATCAAAGTATATCTCGAGTATCCTTGGCGTTACTTGTGTTGCTAGAGGATTATCTTCTAATTCAACTGGCGCATGTATCCCAGGAAAGTCTGCGTTGGTAATTCTATCGCTTTGCCCGCCGGCACCTTCGATGTGCCGGCAGTAATCACAGCCTCCCTTGGGCCAGTTGCCTTTTAACATTTCGTTGCGGTCGTCAAGCTTACTCGGTGTGTTGTGAAAATCAAACTCGTCGGTGTCAAACTTATGATGGTTAGTTCTATGGCAACTAGCAGTTTCGCCAGTTGTTAAGAATACTGTACTCCAATTCCATTTAAGCTGACATGCTGTTGCAGTTTTAATAGGAAATGGTTTGTTTTTAAGTTTACTTTTGTTTTTAAACTGCTCGGTATTATATCCGTATATATTAATGCATTCATCTTTTATGTATTGAGGAAGGTTAACAAAGTCAGATTCTGATTCACATTTAGGCCAGGATGGATCTTTAATGTCATCATAAAATTCTGCCCAAGTGCTCATTTCAATGCTGCCATTTCTGGTATTACATCTAAAATGTTTTCTTTACGTATACCGTCAAGCCGATTGGTCTTCTGCCAAAACTTGTCTATTAGGTGTGTGTTATCTGTACTTTCCATATACTGCAATGCACTTTCAAATCCTACTGTCGCTCTGTTTAAACGATCTAGTGGGCGGAGCCATTCTAAGTGTTCTTCGTACTTTTCTTTAATTTGATCTTTGTATGCTTGCGGTGCAATATCGATGCGCAAATAATCTGGATCCTGCAAAATATTTACATTAAGGTCTTGCGGCTTTATCAAGCCTTTTTCAACCCAATCTCTGTGAAAGTCAGGTAAGTGCAGGGCATTCATAATGCTTAATGTTGGGCTAATATAAAAGTCAACGTTAGGACATACTTCCATCATGGTACGTCTATTTTGTTCTACTTCTTTCCACTTAGTGCCTGTGCGAATATATTCACCGTGGGTACCCATACCATCTAGGCTTGCACCCACAGCTACACTATCAAACTTTTTCCAATAATCAAATACCAAACGATCTTTTAATTTAGTTTTTGTAAAGTTTGTATTGTATATAAGACGCACATCGAATCGGCCTCTGCGTTCTAATTCTTCAAGTATAAGATAATGCTCGTCCATCATGCATGGCTCGCCGCCAGCAAAGTATACCTGTTCTACGTGATCCAAGTGTTCATATAACTGCTCAATCATGTCAGTTTCAAATCGACCTGCGTAGTTCATTGGCTTGTTTTCTTTAGCCCAGTTGCCGCCTGCTAATTCACTTTGATCTTTGTACCAACTACTACTAAAAATATGGCCGCAACTACGACAACTTAGGTTACACAAGTTCGAGAACCTAATGTCCCAGTATGTCATTTCAAAATCGTCGTAATGACCATCATCATGTGTGTCAAGTGCACGTCCAATGTGATGTCCGTGGTGCTTGTTTGCACTCTGGCGTCCGCTAAAGAATCCGCTTTTCTCTTGTTCGTAGCAACGTCCGCAGGCAGCATTAGGTTGCTCTGACAACATGTCTTTACGTAATTGTTTTTGTTCTGGACTGTTCCAGATCTCTTCCATTGTGTTGTTTTTACAGTTACCCACTTGTCCAACACCCATTTCGGCGTGACAGCAAGGATAGGCTTCGCCAGTGGGATAAGCATGCATATGTATCCACGGGTACATACAAAACGTTTTGCTTTCACTGAGCAACTCGCGTTCCCTATCACTTAGGTCTGCTAGCTTAATTTTAATCGGGTCAGCACTGTTGTAATTATAGCTCATTATACCATTCCTTTAGTTCAGGGAACGTTGTTTCAAAGTTCTTATTACGCCTGACGTCATACTGTTGATAAAACTTTTTAAAATCGTTGTGCAGATTTGGCATGTCAAATCCTTCACTGTGTGGTGTATCTACAACTTGCAAGTATTCAATAAGCCTGTCTAGTTGCCCTAGTTCAAACTCGTGGAACAACGGTGAATTATTGTTGCGAAGATCTTGCAGTTTTTTAACATGGCGTTGCTTTATTTCGTCTGGTAAAACTAGCGCACTTTGAAAACTAGGAAAGCGCAAAATATTAAAGCTCATCACACAGAATCTGCGGCTATCATACTCTTCTCGCTTTGCCATAATGCGCAACACAAGATCAGGCAGTGTCTCTAAGCATAATGCATTGATAGTCATCATGCAGTGCGTGTCAATGTCTGCTTCGTGTAAACGCTGCACATTATCCCACCATTGCTCAAATATCATACCATCGCGAATGTATTCAGCTGATGAGTCGGTTGCTTCTGCACTAGTGTACACACCTAGACTAGGCAAGTGTTGACGCACATTGATCAATCGTTGAATTAGTTCAGGCTTTGCTACTAGATTACTATTGATAGCAAGACTGGTTTGACTCTTATCACCGTTTTTCTCAAACCATTCAATTAGCTTCCAAAGGTCTGCACTCATTAGTGGCTCGCCTCCAGTTACACGTAACTGACGCAATGTTTTGTGTAGATCAGTTTCCCACCACTTAAAGAAGGCTTCAACATATGGATTCTCTTCGCCGTAGCTAAACAATTGACTACTGTCGTGTTCGTGTGTAAAGTGCCCGCGGCCGTCACTTTTAAGATCAGTATAGCCTCCGTTTTGTTTTAGATCCTTAACCCATGTACTACTAAAGGCAGGGTTGCAATAACTGCAAGCAAAGTTGCATGTTCGATCAAATGCAATCTCAAGATTGATAAGATCAAAGTCTTCCTCGGCATCTGTTTCAGCTGCTTTGGTTAGTTCTTCATCAGTGTAGATCCAGCTTTTATAAACACGGTCACTGATGTGCTTTTCGCCCATGTCTTCGATTTTCCAGCAATACTCACAACCACTAGGGCGTTCACCGCACTGCATTTGCTTTCGTTGTTCTTTTTTCTCTGGTGTGTTGTGTATTAGTTTTGGATTATCTTTGAGTTTTTCTGCATCAATTTTGTGAGGCAACGGATGGTGACAACTAGTAGTCATACCGCTTCCGAGCCAAATAGTGGCGTTGTACCATTTTGCTCCGCAGAAGCTTGCACTGCGAGTATCTAAGTGTTGTTGCTTAAAATCGTATGGCAACAATTTACTTTGCAGTACTTCTAACTTGTTATCTGGATTACCTTCGGTCATCATGCGTCCTTTTGCGGGTGCGTATAATAGTATTATATAGTATGTATGTTTGTTTGTCTACTGGTTCCAAAAATATTCTTTAACCTTTTCTAGAACTTCTCTAGTTGTTTCTTGTCCGTGAATCTGTTCAACGTGCTTGCCCAGTCTCTTTTGTATATCAAGTAACAGAGGATTCTTAAATTGCCATTCAACATACCCATTGTGTCCGAGATATAAATTGCTGTGAAGCACACCACTGCTTTCGTTATCCCACGGAGGAATAAATGCATGCTGCACACTGTCCCAGGTAACATGCTGCAAATCGATGTTGTTAATGTACATTTTCTTTACTTCTACCCACTTATCTTCAGCAATATAATTTTTGCCGTAATGGTGGAATCGCAGAACACTAGTTTCGCGTGTTACATCTTGTACTATTTTAAATTCTATCACATCACAGTTAGCTTCATAACGACCAATGACTGTGTCGTTCCAGTCTATCTGTACTAGAGGCCACCCATTGGTATCGTTGTAGTCAGAATGTTCAAGATGTATTTTAACTGTGATAGGAATTTCGTGTAATTCGATCATAACTTCTCATTAATCTGGTTAACTGATGGTCTCCATTCCATACAGTGTACCCTAAGTTCATTAATAATTCTTGAGTCGACACACGTCTGCGACAACGTTCTAGTAACGTCAAGTCTTTATTTTGTTGATCAACCCAGTCGAGTCCAAATAAAGTGCCTGCGCCACTGTCGCTTGTAAAGTCAAGTCCGAGGTCAACACTATTAAGATGCAACGGAGTTCCTTCGTCGATGCTTAAAGTACCGCCAAGGTTTACTCCAAATATAGTACCGTCAATTGCATATCCTTGATACTTAGTAAATGATTCTAGTGTTTCTTGAAAGTCTTCGACTGTCTCAGTCGGATAACCTATAATGATCAAGAAATAACAATTCATACCGTTTAAACGTATTTGTTCTAATGTAAAATCAAGATCAGCATTTGAGAAACCCTTTTTCATATGGTCTCGAACGTTTTCACTTAAACTTTCGATACCCATTGCTAACCCATTCATACCACTGCGAGCAGCGCCAGCAAAGTCATCTGCATTTAGCTGAGTGGGTGTTCGTACAATGTACTGCCCGCCCCATGTAAAAAACTTATCACCTAAGTTGTTGTCAGCATAATATTGATTAAGAGTTTTGTATAACTCTCTAAAACTTTTAATACTGCCATTGATTAGACTATCAGTGAAGAAAAAGTTTGTTACACCGTATTTGTTATACTGATGAATCATTTCCTCAGCCACATTTGCACCGCTACGGAAAGTATACTTTTTCCAAAATGCATGTATGTCACAGAATGTACAACTACGCACACAGCCTCTACTAGATGTAATCGGCAATTGCTTTTCAACATTGCTAGTGTAACGGTATGGAAGATCAATTACATCATCGTAGTTAGGAAATGCAATGTCGTCTAAATTGGTAATTTGTACATAGTCGTCGTTATTAAGTCCACTAACTGTACTACTATTTTTTCGCAGAATCTCAACTAATGCATGCTCGCCTTCGCCGCGTATAAAGAAATCAACTAGTTTTTCTTCTACTAACCGTGTACCAAAATCATTCTTCTCACTAGCAATACCGTTTGTACTTAACCCTGCACCACCAATAATAATTTTTCCAGTGTACAGTCCTTTTAATCGTTGCGCAAGCTCTTCGGTAGCTCGTTGGCATTCAAATGTAAAAACACTTATACCTAAGAACTTAGGGTTGATTTCTAAAATTTGATTTACACAACTATCGTACCAGTCATTGATGATTTTTTGATCTTCGTTGCCAATACTACTGCGAACAGTAAAATAATTACTAACACTAGTTTGAGTTGTGCCATCTAGTGCATCGAATAATTGTAGATTGAAGTCAGCAACAGATGCAGTAAACCCAGCTTGTTCGCATACACCTTTTAATAGGCTAGGAGCCGCAGCTGGATAAACCAAGCTGACGCTAGGAACATTTATGATTAATATATCCATTTAACTTGTTCCTAACTTATGCATTGTATGTATTTATGCAGCATACTCTTATGCCTGAGTACTTTGATACTTACACTGTTCCCACCAGTCGGTCATTTCAGGAAATGTCTGTAAAAAGTTAGTTCCGCGCCTGCGATCGTGCTCAGTAAAGAACTTGTAAAAGTCTGATTTGTTACGATTAAGGTACTCTGGAGATAGCCTTTGCCCATCTCTCATCCAGGCAATGTCCCTATCTAAACGATTAATCTCGTAGTCTTTAAATCCGTGGAAGCGAGTAGCTTCAGTTTCAAGATTTTCCAGCATCCAGGCTTTGGTCATATCAAGTTCGTACACATAACTTTCAGGCAAGATTTGCAGACTTTGCCAAGAAGGTGTACGCAGCACAGGTGTATCAAACCACACTCGCTGATATGTTGTGCTGTATGTTTTCCGTAGTTCAAGTATAGCAGCAAACAATTTTTGTAAAGTTGTTACACTCAAGTTGCTCATTGTTACAATAAATGTAATACTGTTGCGCTCTGGAATATCACGCAAGAACTGATGTACTCTGTCCCATAGTAAGTCAAAGTCAAGACCGTGACGTACATATTCTACTTGTTCAAACATTCCGTCCAAGCTTACATACTGCATAAAGTGTTCCACGTTGCCGTGGTCGCTGCATATAGTTGATACATATCCTTTGTACTTCTGCCATAGTTTCTCATCTACGCTAAAATTTGATGTTGTACTTAGATGTAAGTCTGGCTTAGGATTGGCTAATACATGGTCAAATACCTTGTATGTGTTTTTATCCATTAGCGGCTCGCCGCCTGTCATTCGGAAGTGCTCCAGATCCGGATACAACGTAGGCCACCATTCCCAAAATGCATCAACATATGGGTTGTGGTCTCTTGCAAGTATAGGTCTGCGTTCTCCTACAAAATGTGCAGGATCGTTGTGTGGCGTACTTGTTGGCCAAGCGCCATGCTTTTCTGTTTCAGCCATCCAGGTTGAACTATACTGCGGCGAGCAATAACTACAACTTAGGTTGCATGCGCTATTAAAATCTACTTCTACATAACTAGGAGTAATGTCTTCGTCCCAATTTGCATTTGTTATTTTTTCAAAGTCTTTGATTGCCCATGGTTCACCACTACGATAATGCCTGTCACTTAGCTTTCCGTTGTCTTCCATCTTCCAACAATAGTCACACTCGCTCGGGCGCACACCCTCGAGCATCAGTTTACGTTGCTGCTTCTTGTAGTCTGTATTGTGTAACGCACTGGGATTTTTCTTAATAGCTTCTGCATCTGCTCTGTGCAATGGCGGATGATAACAACTGTTGTTCATTCCAGTAGTAAGGTGTAAGCTGAGTTGCTTCCACTTAGCAAGGCACATGCTAGGACTTATTGTGTTTAATTTTTGCTGTGCAATTTCTGCATCACTTAAAAATTTACTTTTAAAGTCTGCATCGACTTCGTCGCCTTTGTTTTGCATCCTACCAGCCTTCCTGACTGCGAATAACATCAATCTCTCGTGTCATGATACTTTTATTATTCCAGTTACTACGATAGTGATGTTTAAAAAATTTACTTTGATCTGAGTTAAGTACATTCATTGGTAGATCTAACTGTCTGGTTAGTGCACTGGCATGATCATTAACAATGTTGACTGGATCAGTGTTTGGTATATCGTTCCAAATTTGTTCTAAATTGTCAAACCATTGTACTTCTTTGTGATCCCAATCTGTTAACATAGTTTTGTATGTTCCGAGTCTCGCACCGGCAATTGCCCACAGACCGTAATCTGCATCACTGCCGACATTTTGCCAGATGGTTAAGTGATCAAGGTTGCGACTGTGTACTCGTTCTTTAAACTCGCCAACAGTTGGTTTGCGTCCTCTGTCGAGGCACATCTTTACACCTTCACGAAAGCCAGCACGCCAGGCATGTTTAGCACTTCCATTTGGATGTGTAGTCGAATAGCAATTGTACATCGGCCAGTACAGCGGATCAAAACAAAACTCTACATCAGTATCATCAGCGCCTTCACTTGCTTCATGTGTGCGCATGTTCATAACAAACTCTTTTGTCCAGGAACTCATGCCGCCGTTACCATACATCAAACCATTAACATGATTACGTGCTCTCCAGCGATAAACTGCCTTTTCGTAGCTACTGTCCTTGTATTCAATGGTTTGATTGAAAAAAGACTCCTCGGGAAGATTGTCACCATCAATTAATATAAAACGTTCAGTATCGCTTGCTTGTGCTGCGGCTTTGTGTGCAGCATCGCTGCCTTCTACCCCATCAACACGTTTTGCCCACGGAACCATGTTGCGTATCTTAACCCAAAACTCTTCTTTTTGTGGTTCATCGTAAGAAAGATAGATACAGTCCAAATCGGCAATATCAATTGAATCCATGTTAACTCCGTGATTTATCTTGTGTAGGGTTTAAAATCTTGACCATTGGCAACCAAGCACGCTGTTCCGTCATCATACAAACTCACTAGTGTCCAGGTGCCCGAGTCTTGGTTAACAAAAAACATCATTGAACTCCAATACTCTTTGCTGTTAGATGAACTCCGTTGCATGCCTCTGCCACTGTGCAAAGGTTTTTCGCCATATTTGTTCATAACCGTATTAGTCATCTGAATAACCGGTGCACAAGGTTGTGTAGTAAGAAAAAATTTAGTTTCTTGTTCTTGCGACAACACCGTTGCTGGTAGTAGTACTAGTATTCCTGCAATAAACGCATTTAATATATACTCCATTTAATATTTTTCCTATCATATAAAGTATTTACTTTAAATAATATGTTTTAGTAGTCCACTTATTATTACCATCTGAATCAACTATCATTATATTGTCTGCTCTACAACTTGTGCCCGATTCCGATGGCACCAGTTTTGTCCAACTAACCGCATCAATTAGATGTACAATGACTCCATTACGAATAATTAAATCATAACGAGATACACTATACTGCTCGTGTGTTACAACAATATAATCACCATCGAGTTGCTCCATAGAATAGAACAACGGTTCATTGGTTTCTTTATTATAATACAATCTGTACTCTAAGTCAACTGGTTTATTTTCTGGCATCATTTGGTTAATTAGTTGCAGTAGCGCATCTTCATTCATAGAACTGTCCTAATTCATGTGCTAGTTTTTTTTGATGATAATGCACAAATCCAGTTTGATTATGTCCATTGATGCGAATTACCCCGTTGACTACTTCCCAAACTAGTTCGAAAGTCCAATCATCTGCACTAGTACCAAGGATATCTGGTTTCATGTGTACAATTTGAGGCCCAACGCCCGGTGTAATAAAGTCACTGCCATTTAATGCATAAATTAAATCTGTGCTAGCCTTTTCATCGTTGCCTAGTTTGATGCTGCGTTTAATTATATCCCAGTTAGAAAAATATTGTTTCACATTGTGAAAGAATCGTTCTGCATCAGCACTTACCCTCCAGTAGGTAATTGCATTATATACATCGGGCAAACTATTATGATCAAATATTTTTCGATAAGTGCGAGAGGTTGCAGTGACACCATGGAAGTTACGTGCTCCTGTGCTTATCCAAACTGGTTTATTTCGAAACAATGGCCACCAATGATCAATTGGTCCGCTAACAACCATATCAGCTTCAAGCTTTATAGTTTCGTGAAACGGGCTTGCATAATACACTTGCCAATCAGTGGTCCACCCACCTGTATTACCATGCGGAAAAGTCTTGATAAAGTCAAACAAAGAATTTTGATAGTTCTCTTGATCAGTAACTAAACAAACTTTTGCATCTGGGTGCCAATATTTAAGACTTTTTACTAGTGTTTCTGCACATGTAATATAATCAGCAGAAGCGGCAGTTCCGGCTACAATTAGGTACCCTTTGTCGGCCTCATACTGCATACATTTTCTCCAGATAACTTTTGCACATAACATGCAAGTCGTGATTTTTAATACAAATTTTCTTCTTGCGACTATCTTTAGTATATGTTATCCACCATGAATCGTCAATGAGATCAACTACCGAATCGGTTTCGACATTTGCCAGCGGCCACGGGATTTCACACTGCTGTGGATGTATATTTCCATTACATACTAGTAACGCAATGCTTAACGCAAAATCGTTGCGATATTGTTTGCTGTCAAAACCAAACAATGATGCGTAGTGTTGATAATTTTGTTCTACCATTTTCCAGACATCAAATACGTCCTGGGTAAACTGACTGCTTCGATCAAACACAACAACAGTTGCCCACCACATGTGCGTATTCTTTGTGCCAAATGTTTGTAGCCTAGTCTTAGGTTCATGTATGCTGCGAACATGTCTGTGGCATAAAAACGGTTGCGAACTTTCTAACAAAGGTAACAAATCACTGCTGTTAAGCATATAATCTGTGTCGACTAACAATGTACGATCATATGGTGATAAATCAAGTGCAGCATTTCTACCAAAGTTATACCAAGTAGTTGCTGCTTGCCTGTCGACAAAAAATCGTCTGTTAGTGTCTTTACCTCGATCGACTATAACTTGATTATCAAACATATCCGTGTCAACAGGTTTGTCAGTAACCAAGGTTATCTTGATATTAAGATGTTTCTGTATTCGTTTGGCACACTCGATAGCAAGCTCGGTGTATTTTATCTCGCTATCAAAGGCAAAAAGTAAAGCACCTGTTGTCATCTTTGTCTAGAAATTTCGTTGTACTCTGCTTGCCAGGCATTCATTTGTTCTTGCCAACGCTGCATTGCTAACTCTTTCAGTTCAGCTACCTGCACAGTAACCGGAGTATTGTAATAGTCTTCAAACACTGCCTGCACGTCTGCGCAACATTCACAAAGTACAATTAACTCTGGTGATGCTTTCCACATACCGCCGCTATGCGCAAAAAGCATTTTGGCTTGGTATGTTTCACGCAACACAATTCTTGCTTGTTGGTGGTCAAATCTAGTTTTAATGTTTTGGGAAAGTTGGTCTGTTTGCATGCTAATAGTTAGCATGCAAACTTTGACCTGTGTAAATTCTTAAATATTAAGCAAGTGACCAAGTGGCACTGTTCTGTGAAGGTGTGCCCCATGTGTTTGTAAGTGTGCTAGTGCTTGGGAAACGAACTGTTGTGTTCATTGTAAGTGTTCCGTCAACACTGTCAACAGCACCAGCTGCTGCGTCAATAAGTGATACTGCAAATGTGATTGTCGATCCACTAATTGATGCATTAATTTGGGTATAGTTTGATGTATACTCATATGTAGTATTGAACTGCTTGAATAGCTCAACTGATGTACCAGTAAGGTTAAATGCACCAGTGCCTTCAGCTAAAGTAGTCGGAGTACCTGCGCCACCAATTTTAGTTGTACCAAAATAAGATGTACCTGCGATAGTTTTGTTCTTAGCAGGATCGCCTTGTCCTGTTAGTACAATTGTACCTACGTTAGATAGCATTGTTGTCCAAGAAGTATTCTGAGGATTCGCTGCTCCACCGGAGCGACTAAAGCTTAGTCTAATCATTCCGCCTGCATTAAAGAAGTAACGCATTTGGTCTACACTTCCCCAAGTAATAGTTTTAGATGTTGTTGCGCTCGATGTCCACGCACTAGTTGTTGTTGTAGTAACATTACTATCACTACCACTAGCAGTAGCATTCATAGCCCCAGTAGTAATTGCAGTGATGTTTGTGTCTAATGCTGCATAAGCCGAAATGGTATCCCCGACTGTTGGGTTTGTGATTGCAGTAATCGATGTGCCCTGGTGCGATGCCGCACTTGAAATTCTTGTTAATAATGTTGCCCATTGAGTGGCTGTGATCGATGCACCAGATCCGAGTGTAGCAACAGTGTTTGTTTGACCATAGCCAAAGTTATTAGCGCCTGAGCCCCATACTGTGTTTACTCTGTTTGCAAATGCTGTATAATCTGCTGCGGTAATAACCGAACCGGTAGTGTAAGTCATTTATGTTTTTTCCCTTTGTATTAGTAGGCATTGCTACGCTATATTTACGGCGTCCTGCATCTTTAAGATGCAGTAAGATGTCAAATACACCTTTTTGTCAAATTGACCACGTCGTTAGTGTTAAAAGTTGTTAATATAGCTGGGTAATCCTCTATCTTTGTATTTATTAATTTTAACTAATTTTAACAATCGCTTCTACAGGAGCCAAACCTTCGGATGTTTTATCCGCTAGCGCACGGCCGATTACGTTGAATGCTGTAACTTCTGCTAAAGTTGCTGATCTAGCTGCGCCATTGCCTGCACTTACTAGTCTGTCACCCTTGGCTACGAAGCCCATTGTCATAACTGGAACACGCCCGGTCATAGCAATTGCTGGATGTGTTTCATTGTTGCCAGAACTTGCATTCATAGTATAGGCTGGTTGTGTTGATACTACACCAAACACACTATCAGAGAGATCATCTACACAAATTGTAACTTCTTCACTGCCGCCTAGTTCAACAACTGTACCGGGTGCATAAACAGCATCTGCTGCAAAACGTTCCGCCAAATCCGCATACTCTGCAGACGTTGCTTTAGCAAAAATTGTATTAAACGAACCTGTCGAAGATCCGATGTTACCAACGCCATCGGCATTACCGTTTAATATGCCGCCAGCTGTTACTAAGTTAGTACCAATGTTGATTGTACCAAAGCCACTTGCAATACTACCTGCAACTAGTGCACCAGTGCCAGTAAGAGTGCCGTATGTGCCTGTAATCCTACCAGTTGGCACTGTACCTGTATTCAAGTTACTTGCATCAAGTGCAGTAAGCGCAGAACCGCTACCTATAAAGCTAGCAGCTGTAGCACTGCCAGTAACAACCAAGCTAGTTTCAATATCAACAACTGAAGTTGCGCCATTAACTGTAATTGCAGTAGTGTCCACACCGCCGTCATTTACGTTAAATTTAAGATCACCATTTGATGTGATGTTTTTAACAGATACAGTAGTACCGCTAACGCTTAACTGAGCATCACTGTTAGGACCAACTCGAAGTTCGCCTTCAATAGTTAGTGTACCAGTGGTAGTATCGCTTACGTCTGAACGTAAAAATTGTGTTGAATTTAGGCCGTCTAATGCATCAGCATCGCTTGCAGTACCTTTAAATACTGCACCACTAACTGTAGTGCTCATGTTCAAACCTGGGCTAATTGTAGCAAAGCCCGAAAGTGCCGCAGCCGGAGTAAACGTTGCGTCCTTGGACCAAATACCACAAATAACATTGTTAACATACATTAATACAACAACGTGATCAGCTGCGGCACTATCAGTGATCGTATCAACAACAGCACCTGATGTTCCTTCACCGCTTGTAAAGGCTGGGCCAATTGTTATAAAAGCACTGCCGCTGTAGACTTTAAGTTGGTCGTTTACTGTATCAAACCAAAGGTCGCCTGCTACGTTGCTAGTTGGTGCAGTTGCAGATGATGTCGCACCCGAAATTGATTTAAACAATGTACCGTTATATACTTTGATAACATTGTTAGTTTGGTCGTACCACAACTGGCCTTGCAGAGGTGAACCCGGTGCAGTTGTATTAGAACCATTTTCCAGCAAGTGAATAAAATTCTCTCCCAAGAACTCGCCATAGCCTGCATAGTTTTTACCTACTACGACTTGACTTGAATCTGTGTTAATAGTACCGTCTGCAACTACTGCAAAGATTGTACCATCTGTTTTGTTAATGGTATACGCCATTTATTATTACTCCGTTCTCTAAGTGTATTTATATCTTTATTATATATGTATATTTATGTTGCACTAAGATTTGTTAAAGTCTGGATGCGCACTGTATAATCAATTTGAATTTGTCTGTTCAGTGATTTTTGAACAGGATGAAAAATAACGTGTGTTATTAATCTTAAATTGGTTGCACTGCCGTTCCAAACTTTAAGTCCAAGCTCGTCGAACACATAGTCGCCGTTAAAATCTGTCGAATTGTCAAATGCCTGCTGTCCGCTAGGCTCGCCATAATCTAAGAGACAACTAACTAAAACGTCTGTATACACTTTACCGGTGGTATGCGTGACCGTTAATTTGTTTCTACTAGTATCGGTATTTGCTGCACTGTTATCATCAACAACTTTTGTATAAGTTTGATTGTACAGGTCAGCATTTTGCCCTGTTGTGTTAGGAGGCAAATATGTAATAACACCTGTTGGATCTACACTACTGCCGCCATTGCCAAACGCCATACTATAGATTTGGCCAATCGTTTTGTTTGCAAGACTGTTTGCAAGAGATTCACTCATATTTTCATAATGAATTGCATTACGCTTATCCACAATTACTTCATCAGTGTTTGGATCAAATATCTTGATGTGACCGCTAATAGCAATCTGTCCATTTTCGTTTGGCGCAACTTCTTTATCTGTTTCCATTGACATCTCGTTAACGTTATCTTTTTCTACTTCCATGACTGTATTTACCTATCTAGTTAACCTTGGTCTTTAAGAAACAGCGCAGCCGCAGTTGTTTGATCTTGCAGTGCAATTCCATTACTTGCTGTACTATTTCCTTGTGCGTACATTACCTTGCCAGTGACTATTGAAATATCAATTTCAACACCGTCTGATGGCGCAGTTGTAAGCATGATTTCGACTTGTGTTGCAGTAACGTCAGACACTGTAAAATCGGTAATAGGAGTCAATACTGTACCTCCTACACTAACTCTAACTGACTCGTTAAGTTCGGTGCTATCAACTGTTGTTGGTACAACAATATCTTCTCCAATGAATGTAGTAGTTGATCCATCTCCAACGTTAGTAGTGTCAGATGTAGTTACCTGTTGATATGTACTTGGTACTTGTTGTGCCATCCCAACATCACTGACTACAGTCCCAACAACATGTGCAAAAGCTCCAGTGCCAGCTACTCCTCTGCGCAATCCACTAACAGTGTTGTTTACTAAATCACGGGTTCTATATGTAATGCGCTCTGCACCGACCATCATTTGCCCAAATATATTTGAAGCTAGTGCTGGCGCAGACAATTTGCTTGCATCTTTTACGTAAACAGTGTCTGCTGTCTGTGTTAAGCTTGCAACTAACTCTGTTGTATTACCGTTGTTTAGTTTGAGTATTTTCTGGTTGTCTAACATGTCTTGGAAGATACGGAAGTTTAAACTATCTGGAACAACGCTCATTGTAAACATAGTTACTACTAGTACATCATTATCACCGAGTATACTACCATCAACTGTTAGTATGCTAAGTCCATCTGTACCTGTAGTTAAGCTAAACTCTACGCCGGCGTGTAAATGTTTGCCATTTAGTGTTACTACCATTCTATCTGGATTAGTTATAAGTCTGCCAAGGGCAAAATTGTTAGTTTGTTTAACAATACCAACTGAATAATCATATGGATCAGCATCATAATCACTTTCATCAAATGCAATGCCAGTAGTGTCGCCTTCGCTAGTTGGTCCCTGGAATACTTTAGTGATTATGTCTTGTTGTGCAGTATCATTATATGTGTACACGTTAAATGGTGTGTCAGGTATAGCAGTAACACGCAACAACAAATCTGTTTGATTTACTATTGTATAGTCGGCTTCGGTTGTAACTGCAATTAAAATCTGTGCACCATTTAATGGCTGGCTTTGCACATTAAATTCAACATATCTGTCACTGCTGCCATCGTATGTACTGAGTGTCCAGTCAGTTGACAGATCCTGTTTTACATTGTCTACGTACACAATAACATCGTTTTCTGAAATCAACCCTTGATTTGTTTTACCTGTTGTACTCAAATAGTACGGACCTAAACTAGAACCATCGCTAGTGTATTCAATGCCTTCTGGTGCTCTTAGACGCAGTCCATCACGCTCAACAATCATGTTAACAATGTTTGTGCCTTGTAAACTATTTGTTAATACATACTGATCGCCGATATATGTAAAACTCTGTACAAGAGGTGTGCTCCAACTTAGTTGAGTTGGCGTTGTTACTCCAAGTGCAGTAATTGTTACCCAATCAGTTGCAGAAGGTTGTGTATCAAACGTTACATTTGTTGCAAAGTTACCAGATGCTGCATAAGTGTATGTTGTAATAAGTTCGCCATTAACAAACACTACTAACTCATCAATCTCTGTGTATGCTACATCAATAAGTTGTGTTGCATTAGTGATAGCACTGCCAACATAACTTTCTTTAAACAGTTGTGATCCGCCACCTAAACCCCAAACTTCGACATTAAATGTATCGCCAATGGTTCCGTCATTGATTGTAATTACTTTAGTAATCCAGTTAACATCATAATCCCCGTCGGCAACAGTTTGCCCAGTAGTATTGTTAAGAACATTGACCCCAACAGGGTGATTCATAAGAGATGCAAAGCTAACAATTGTACCGACTCCGGTGTAAGCAACACTGATGTTGTTAATATTAAAGCCGTTCCCGTTTACTGACCAATCGCTGCCAGGGCGAGTATAAACTTTAAGATCTAATGTATCAAACCCACTACCTGGGACTAACTCCTCCGGCGCATGCGAACTATATGTGTCAATAAACTCTCCACCTTCGACTATAATATCAGTTGGACGGATACCCAAGTAAGAGTCGAGAAACGAACTTTCGTATATAGCATCAAGAATGCCTGGATCGTATGTTGGCAGCCCTTCTGGGCCAAAGTCGATATTATCAAACGGGTTGGTATCAAAATTACCCACGGCATACCCGGTATTTTGTGTAAACTCTGGGCCTTTAACTTGCACACCTGGGTAATCAATACCTGCCATTAGCTGCGCTAGTTCACGTCCTGGTTCGTTTGGTGATGGCGTATACATACCAATTGTTCTATCGGCACCATCTAGTGTGTTTGGATCAACTATTGTATAGTTTTCTGGATCAAAGATTGTTCCACTAGTAAAGTCTGCAATTACTTGATAAACTTTTGGCTGAACCGTACTAACTATCCCAACTGTTGGCACAGGATAGCGCACAAGCTCGCCGGCGGTGTACACAGTGCTTGGTGCCCAATCAAGTACTTGACTAGTATATGTAATTCTGTCGTACTTAATTGTTGTTGTGAAATCTCGAATTACGCCAGGTGCAAGAACTGCAATTGCAGTACCCCCGACACCGTTACCTCCTGAGATTGTAATAACCGGAGTAGTTGTATAACCACTACCTGGTGTTAACACAAGCACTTCAATCAATTGGCCAGCACTATTCACTTTTGCTGCCATCGTTGCAGGGATAGTAGCATCACCAGTCACTATAACCTGTGGTGCAACTGTATATCCGCTGCCTGGGTTAAGAACAGTGGCACCAGTTACTGATAGTTTGTAATTATTAAACCACTGACTGTATGGCCATGTTTCCCAAATTGGATCGGTGCTTGGGAAGCTACTTAACGAACTTGGGTTAGCTGTGTTGTTGTCCAAGATAGGAGATACAAAGCCGCTTCTTAGTGAATCATAATATGCCGGTAGATCAAAGTCTGTATCGTTGCCTTGATAGTTGTCAAAGCCTTCGTAGCGTAAATTAAACTCGCGAACTTGAACATGATAAGGTTTGACTTCTTCGATGTAGTCACTAACAAAATCTTGATTATCACGTCTGTAAATTGGATACGGAAGCAAGTCACGAATCTTATGAGTAACATCAATCAAGCTTGTTTTGAATAACCAGTCTGGTGCTTCTTGTTCAGACATAATAAATTCAAATGCGCGAACTAGCAACTCGTTGCGATAAATCTCTAAGTCTGTTGTAAAGATTTCATCGTTTAACGCTTTGAGTATTTGGCGTGTCTCAACTGTTGGTGCTTGGTCAAATCTTTGAGCATCGAACACTTCGGTGTCAAACCCAAAACGCCCAATTGCATAGTCCCATATGGTATTGCTAATCGCAACTGTACCATCTGTAAGCTGCACACGCACCCATTCGGAACTAGTTGCGTTCCATTTATATATTTCACTCTTACCAAAACTATTTGCAGTAACTTTGGCTGTATCGCCGTTCATTGGTGTTAATGCAAGCAAGTCACTATACAGTGCAACTTCAACTGATGGATTTACTGAAGCATCGTACCCCGTTGCTACCCAGTCGATATAGTTCCAATACAGTTTTGTATCGTAAGTTTGAACTCTATTAAGCATCAGTGTTTTATCTGATTGCACTACATAGATTGTCCACAAACCTTGCTGAGTGTAGTCACTTGCAACAAGGTACTTGTATCCAACTGATACTTGACGTAAGTCTTGGTATGTTAGTTCTGCGTAAGTTGCAACACGTTTATCCCATGCACCACTAACCTTGGTTGGCTCTGGCTCTTCGCTGTTAAGTAGATCGAATTTCTTACTATCAGTAAGTGGATATAGAGACATTATTTCATTGGCACGAGTTAGATAGTTTTTAAGTGCAAGGAATCTATCAACGAACATGCTCTGCCTTGGGCGAAAGCCAACTCCGTATTTGTCTGCCACACTTAAAGTTGCATCGGGTACTAGATTTCCTAAAGTGTCTTCACCGCAATAGCTATCAAGTAGCTTTCTGTAAAGTCCTGCGCCTAAGAAACTATTAGCATTGTTAACAGTAATTAGATCATATTCAGCGTGAACATTATCATTGTTTGCAATTTTGTCAAATTCGATATGCAGAATTGTGTCAGTGGCATTGATTAGTTCGCGACAATTATAAAGTGCTACTGTATTTTGTTCAATCGCCGCTGCATAGTTAACTCCACTACTGCGTGGATTTTCAATATATTGCGCAACACCTTGTGCACTTAACGTTTTGCCTAGGCTCACACTAGTAATATTCTTAACCCAATAATAGTAATAAGTTACAAAGGTTCCTGCACTATCGAGTGCACTGGTTACTGTAAAGCTTGTAGTGCTATAAACTGTTCCCGGGCCAGTGTAGTCAGATGGCGGAACTTTACTTTCGGTCCATTGATAAACGTCTACAACTGATCCTTCAAACAATTGCCCCCAGCGGCGAGCTTTGTACTCGATGGTGTCTTGGTGGTAATCAATGAATCTAACAGTTGATAGATCCCACCACATTTCGCCAAGGTGATCGCTGTTCCACTGACTACCAAAGTTATTTACTGTACCAGTGTTATACGCTGCTGGATCAATTCCCCCAGTGAAGTCGATGTTTGCTTGTGCTGCACCGAGTATTTTTCCTTGTATTGGATCAATAAAGTCTAAGTAGCTAGTAACAGCGTTATCAATTTTGTCATACACAAATACACTGTTTAATAGTGCTGCATTAACAATTGGTTCTTGCATGTAAACTATTTTCCATGCCAGTTGCTTGTTAGTATTTGTATATTGAGAAATGCGACCAAAATTAGCTGTTGTACTATCGCCAAGGTCAGCATTTGGTGCACCAACTAATAATATACCATCATGGTAATTAACTGCTTCACCAAACTTGTCAGTGCTAGTAACGGTAGTGTCGTAAATTTGTTGTCCAAATACAAACAATCCAGGATTTGTAATACTTGCATTTGTTGCATTTAAGAAGTCGTATGTATATACAACACCTGATTCAGGCTCAGGTCCTAATAATAATGTACTTTTTGAATCAAAGTAAGTAGTTCCAGTATCAAATGTAGTTGGTATAAATGCAGATGCATCTGGTGCACCAACTACTAGTGTAGATGCAGTGTCACTGATACTCAAACTAGTACCAAAATGTCCGTATCCTTGTGCGACTGGAGATGTAATTGTTTGTGCATGGACCATTGGAGTAAGGCCAAGATCATTATATGCAGATCCAACACCAGGCAATACTTGTAGTTTAATAAACTGATCGCCGGCAGCAACATTCTGCAATGTAAGTTGCAGTTTGTTAGTATTATTAATTGCAATTACGTTAGGAATAGCAGCATTGTTGATGTCATTTACTAAGGTAGCAACTGTTGTACCTGTTAATGCAACATAGTAGTTGTTAATACGAATACTATTGCCTGCTGTTAATACAGGGTTAGCAACTGTACCTACTATATTTCCAAACAATCTACATTGATTTGCCCAACGATCAACACTGCCGCCTTCTGGTACAATTGCACTGTCATTTGGCATGCCGATATATAAGCTGCAATTTGTTGGGCAATTTTCAACTACATTACCAAAGTTGTAATCAGCACCAGGTACCGTTGATTGTATGCTTTGCATCAGTCTAAAAGTATTGGTTTCAATTTCAATAATATCACCAACGTTTAGTATTACAGGATTAGCAGTAGTACCGATTCGTATTTTTTTAGGATTATTACCGTCTGGATTTACCTCAAACTGTGCATTGTTAAAATTGTTAGTTGGGATCAGATATTCGCCATTGACAGTAACGCTTACTGGCCCATTTGGAGTTTCGGTTACTGTGTAATCAACCACTGCTGAGTTAGTAACTTGGAAACGCTCAACACTTCTGTCAATGATATGAACTGTTCCTGCTAAGGTGTCGCTACCAACTGTGTTGCTCGGTGCACCGATAATAAGCTGTCGACCATCTGTGGTTGTTGAGATACTCTGCCCAAAACGTGTTGCACCTGTAAGATTAGCAATTGATTGTGGTATCGTGTCAACATATTTCCAATAGCTATCTGCTTTAATAAGAACCGATCCGGTTGCACCAGTAACAAGCACAACATCAGTGCCGTTTATGTCGTAATCAATTACAGGGCGTTGTAATACATCATTGACATAAACTGCAAAACTGTAGATATCAGTCACAGTGTACAGCATACTTATATCAAAGGTAGTTGTTGGCACTGACGGGAAGGATGAAATACTTTGTAGTCTTGTTATGCGCAAGTCGTCGCCGTTATTTAAAGCCGTGTTGAACGTTACATATCTTATACCATCAACTAATTCTAATACCCAAGATGTAACAGCGATCTTAGGAACATTGTTAACAGTTATGCCAAGTTGTGTTTGTGCTATTACTAAATTGCTGTCAAGTACAATGGTCGGATCAATTGCAAAACTCGTAGTGCTAGCATCACCAGTAAACCCGAGACTTTGATTTTGAACATCAACTAAATTGTATGCATCAACGCTGTTATCGCCTGGTGAGGAGATATACATCCATTTTTCGTCATCGCTAACTACTACTCCATAACCAAGTTCTGACGTTGCGTTGGCGCCGGTAAAGATTTGAGTTTGTCTGTAGCTACCATTATCTGGATTTCTATTGATTGCAACTGCATAACCTTTGTTGCTTTCACTAGCACTTGCACCCACTACTGCCCAATCAAACTGCCCTGATGATATACTACTACCAAATCCAGCAAAGCCAGTGGTAGTAGGTACTATAGTTTCAGTTGCTACATACTCCTTCTCGCCTTTGTTATAACCAACTACACCGCCACTATTTGTATACCCTGGCATACCAGCTAATAGGCCTTGATTGCGCAAGCCCTGGGTAATAGATGTGCCGTACAATGCAGCAACTTCAGTAGTCGGTGCTTGCAATTCTTTTGGTGTAGAGAATGGGTTAATTTTTTCTAACACTTCCCATTTGCCGTTGCTGTTGTCATCGATCCAAACTTGATCGCCAGTTACAATATTATTTGCAAAACTCAAGCCAGCAACATCAGCAGGCTGTGCAACTCGTACACTTTCAAGAATAAATGCACGACCTGAGCCACTTATTTCAGTTGTAGTACCAGGCAAGCTCAAGTTGATTACTATAGTACGCAAGCTCGGGACCGAATTAACAATATATGCACCATCGACAGCTAGACTATTGAAGTACTTAATAATCATCCTGTCGCCTGCTACTAGCCCGTGATTAACATCAAACGTAATTGTACTAGTGCCGTTTAGATTATCAAATACAGAAATAACACTAGCGTTAACTAAATTAGTTCTGTATATGTTCCAATCAAATCTATTTGCTTTAGCTACCCATATATTAGAACCAATGATTACTTTATCGATGCGGTTGATAACGCCTGTCAAGTCAGCATAGTCAAAAACTTTAATATCAATATCGTCATAATTTACATACCCAGCAGTTGGTAATCCAATGTCTTCGGGAATTTGATCCAACGTTGGCAATATATTTTTATCAGTTATGTTATAACTTTGTTTCCATATCGAAGTTAACGGAACTGATTGACTAGCACTACTAGTATCACCTGGTTCAACCACTGCAATAGTACTCGGGTTTGCTAGTAATTTGCTTTCATCAAGGCGTAGTTCAAAATAACTACGATTTGCATTGGCACCATAAAGACCGCGCTGTATTGCCCAGTTTTCGTATATTTCATATTCAGCTTGTTCTTTGCCAAGATTAGCACTAGTGAAGATTTCAGCAGCAGCCAGTGTTCCTTTTGTTCCTAAGAATTGTGAATAAAGCCCGGCTTGTGAAATGTCATCTAAATTTAAGTTTTGCATATACTGTCTAGGTCTGAATCCAATTAGTCCAAGTCCAAGTAGAGTAGCATCTTGTTCTAGATTTGCAGTGTGTATATCATAGTTTTCACGTAAGCCGTCGGCTTTACTAGAAAGATTTGGTAGCAAGCCTTTTTGTATTTGTGTGTAATCACTTTTTAGCCATTTAGAAAAATCAAATGTCTCTGTTGGTGCCAACAGTACAGAAGCACTCCAATACGCATTTTTATAAAGAACAATTTGTCCTTTGGTGTACGATCTATTAGGTACCCATTCTTCTATATTATCTTCATTAAGAATAAACCCTTGAGCATCAAGTGTGCCATTCCAGTCATACACTGTGTAGCCATTTAGCAACAGGCGGCTTTGTCTTGCGGCTGTCTTTGGTTCATATATAAGGTCATTAAAGATACTAGTGTTGTCAAACACAATAATGTGTTCGTAACTAGTAAATCTTGCATTAAGATAACTAAACGTTTGGTTATTAAGTCCAATTAGTTTAAGTTCATTGTCAAGTCTTTCAACTGCATAGTCTTGCGACAACAGCGGGCCATAGTTTTGATTCAATAAGATGTCATTGATATTTTCACTTTTTAAACTTTCAACTACGCTATTTGGTTTTTCTAATGTTAGTAGGTTAGCAGAAGGGTTTAAGTTAATTAAGCTGCCAGATATCCATTTTTGTCCTGCCCAGTATAAAAACTCCTGTGCCATTTGGTTCCAGTTAAGAATAGTACCATTTTCTCGGCTGTCAAAACTTAATCCTTGTTGTTCTAACAACTTGCCGTAGCTAATCAAGAAGTCAACAACTCCATTCTTACTTGTAAATTCGTAGCCGTATGGCACTTGAACTATGTTATTAGTAAAAGTATTTGCAATACGCACAGTATCATTGTTTACAGTTATTGTACTAAAGTTTCCACTTGGCGCACTTTGCAATATGTCAAAATACGGTTTTGTTGTAGAATAGCCACTAACAGTGTAGCCTGTTGTAGTTCTTTGTACAATGACACTACTATATTGCACTTCTGCAAAACTCGGGTTTTGATAAAGGAACAGTTGGTAGCTCTCATCTGGAAGTAACAAACTAGCGTTTAAACTATTTGGTGAAGACTTTTCGCTGAATATTTTTAGATAATTTTGGTCACTGAACGCAGCCATTCTGTAACACAACCGCACATCAATATTTGCTAATTTAGTTTTTAGCAAGTCAGTACTGTCAAGTCCAGTAACTCTATTATAGTCAACAATGAAATTGATGTAACTATTTTTGATAGTCCCATTACCATAAATTTCAAGCTGTGATGGGTCTAGTCTAAACCTATCATTGTACAAATACTGTTTAAAGTCTGTGTTGTAATGCCATTGATCTCTATCTACAAACAACGAGAAGTAGTTTGCAGGTTTAGTTAATGCAAGTAATCTTTGAATTGCAAACGGATAATAACTACTGCGTCTCCATGCTGTTTCGGTTGGTCCCATGTCACCAACAACCCATGATTTTTTGAAACTGTCTTGATCATAGTCACCAACAATACTACCAAATGGCGATAATAAACGTCCTTGTGTGTCAGTTGGTATACATTGCAGTAGAGTCGGACGCACATACTCAGGGCGAATATATGGTGCTACTGGATCAGCAACGCGGCCTGCTGCTAGGTCTTCCCATAGTACTAAGTTGCCAGACGTGTAAGGAGCAACGCCGTATTTGGTATCCCACCAAGTTGGCTTTTCTGAAAGTCCAAGCATTTCCCATGGACGAGTGTGCGGGCTGTCTGTATCATACAATTGGAAGTAGATAGCTCTCCAGCCGCCTAATAAAGGTTCATCGTCTAGTTGATTGGAGCTACTACTATAGTTCCAAGTAAACTCATTGTCTGCTAGGTAGGTTTGTGATTTATAAGGAACACGGTTGCCGCCGCACCATGTTAAGAAACTAACAGCAAGGATTTCATTAATAGTGGCCAAGCTATAGTCAGTTTTGCGGTATTGCCCTGGAATAACGTCAGTTGCTTTAAGAGGCAATGCACTACGTTCTGCAGCATTGATTTTAATGTTGTTGTATACTCTTTTTTCAAACTCGAGCAATACATCGTTTCTATAATCGCCTTGGTCCCACGCAACTGTTATACTGCCATCGTGTCCTTGGATAACTTCCTGCGGAACAACATAGGTAGCGTCAACATACATCTGTGGACGGAATATTTCATACATGCCCATCATGCTAGGTGTTGCTGGAATAAAACTGCCAGCAGTTGACTTATACTCGCGTACAGAAATAATGTCGCCGTTGTTTAATGCAATTCGGTCAGTGTTGATTGTAATTCTAGGACCGTCGGCAGCAACAGTATATTCGTAACCTTCGCCGGTTAATATAGTTTCAACGCCAGTACTAACCGGTGTGTAGTATACTAGTATGCCTGCATAGTTTGCATTAAACATATCGTAGCTGTAAAGGGTATCAAACACATTTGTAGTAATCGGCGAAACTGTATATGTTGTTAACTCAAATATAGATCCAGACGGAATAGCATCAGTCCAGTAAAATGGGCTAAACTGGTTCTTGCCAGCGTTAATTGATTGCAATGCAGCGTCTAGAATCTCAGCAGGTGTTTTGCCTTGCCAATCATTTTGCGCAACATAGTTTAAAATTTTATTTTTTGTTTTATTATACTCAACTGCATTAAATTCCAATGCACGGAAAAACTCAAACTCTCTGCCGTTGATGAAGTTTGTCATCATGCTTAATGGTGCACTTTGTTGCAAAATGATTCCACCAAACGGGACAACATTTCCAAGGTCGCGCATGTTGTTTGCACCGTGTATCTTGCCTGAGAAGTTTTCTAAATTTTGACAAATACTTTCATAATGCTTGCGCACAGTGCCTAGTGTGAATCCACTGCTATTTTCGTTTAATGCATTTGATTCAAGGTTAACTGGTATAGTGTAAAATCCAACTCCACTTACATTATCACTGATAACCTGAGCTTCAATTACTGCGCCAATTGCAGGCGTAGAGCTTGTTCCAGTATTAAACGTAATTGATGTTGTCCCGTTGACATTAGTTCCGTATGTATAGGTATCTGGAAGAACAAACTGTCCTTCAATATAAACCTTAACAGGGATCAACGATGCATCATCAATAACTTGTATATCGAGCACAAGTGGCACACCGGTATATTCAAAAGTGAAACTTTGACGCTGTACTGTTTTAGTGAATGATGTTTGCCATCCTAGCAGTTTATCAAATGTAGTTCTAGTATTATACTGCCTAACTATGCCTTCGTCGATTGTTTTTGTAACACTAACTGTACCGTTTACGTATACAAATGTATCGACATACAAATTGTTGTCAAACACAATATCACCTACATTAGCAATAGTAGAGTATTTTAACGGCTGCCCGATGATTGTATCTGTTGTGCCTGGCCCCACTGCATAGCTAAACAGTTTAGTACCTGCAAACGTAGAACTTGGATAAACAGATCTATCACCAAAGCTGTAACCTTTGCTGTCAATTATATCAAACAATGGAGCTTGATTAACTCTAGTTTTTTGCTGTGACAACACCCAGTTAGTACCATTGAACCAATATGTCAGTCCCTGCAAGGTTGCACCACTTGTTATTACTGTGGTTGTGTTGATTGGAATATCTGGAGTTGTTAAACTTGCTGGTTGTAAATCAATGATTGGTAAAACGCTTGAATCACCAATGTCCGGAGTAATAAACTTTACTTCGTATATTTTATTGCGCACTTCAGGATCTAGGTCAGCAGCAAAAATAACTCTTGATCCTGTAATTAATTGGTACCCGTCGATGTTATACCCAATAGTACCATTGATATTTGAAAACGCATCAGTTTCATTGAAATCAATGATATCAACTGTGTCAATTCCCAACGTGCCTGCATTATAAAGATCTAAGTTCTTTCTAAACTCTAAGATAGGACGCTTGGCTCTATTATTATTATCAATTTCAGCTGGAACTTTGTTGTAAGTTGCAGTGGCATTTAATACATCGATATGAAACCATCTGTTGCTGCGACTCCATGCGTTTCTATCAATACTTGCTCTATTGATAGTCATATAATCTGGAGTTGTTGGCGCATTTAGTGTTTCGTCGAAGTTTCCTTCGTCATATGGCAAACTATCATACGGAACACTTGAACTGGATGTATACTTTTCTGGAGTAATAAAGTCACTTACTAGAGACAAGGTAATCGCTGTCCCAACGCCTTCAACATAGTATTCGTTATTTTCGTAACTGTCAGGAACAACTGTGCCAATAAAACGTACTTTTAGTCCATTGGTAAACACAACACCATTGGGGGACGTGTAGGTTTTTTCTCCAATAATAGTAGACATATTTAGATCTGCAGAGTTTGCTTCGTCGACAATAAAGATAACACCAAAGTTAGTTTCGTCAATGCCATCTTGATAGTAAAGAACATCTGCGTTAGCAGTTATAAGAGGTTGCCGCTCCATTGTACCTTCGGCATTTTTGTACCATGTAGCGTCGGCATTGTTTGTGCCGTATTTAATATTTGTTTTGCTCAGATTTGCAATACTCTGATTAACTGTGAGCTCCATATACGGACGATCTGGATCTGCATAGTTAAAGTTAATTCTCCATTGTACGTATCTTTCAGCATTAGTTGCTATCGGGGTAGAGTCATCAAATGGGCCTTCGCCGTAACCGTTTCCTTCTGTGTCAAACGGTACTTGCATTTCCCAGCCAGCATCATTATCGGTCGTAAAAATCAACGTGCGGTTTTGTAAGTCAGTGATTCCGTCAATGCCGCCATGTGCAGCTAAGAACGTATCAACATATTGATTGTTAATATCTGTAAACTTTAATGTATCTTCAGCTAGATCAGTTGCACCAATATCAGCAAGGGTAAAATAGAAGTTTTGTGCAGTTTTGTCAGGTACAGCAAATGAAACTGTGCCAGCGTCATCGCCGTTGTTGGTTACGCCTAGTACTTGTCTTGATGATTGATTTGGTTGGTATGGTAACACACCGGCTGTTCCAGGAACACTTTGAATCCAAAAATTATGCCCGGCATCGTTTACATTAAATGTATAGTTACCTTGACGTACAAGTGTTAGCGTGGGTAATGTACCAGCTTCGCCTGAAAAAGTGTAACCGTTGTCGGTTAATTCAACATCAAAATCATCACGCATTGGAACAGCATTTGAAAATACATCAACGCTGTTTGGGCCTTCAGGAACCCAGTAATATTGTCCAAAGTTTACATATTTGTCGTAGTCTACAAATGGATCAAAGCTGTAGTACTCGCTGTCAAATAATCTGTCATGACGAGTAACATCTGCACCTTGTAGCCCTAAGCTATCAATTATACCTGGGTAAGTAGTTGCGTTTGCAATTTTATTAGTATTTGGGTCGAGTCGAACAACACCCGGTTCAAGTTGATAATTCGTTCTAGTAGCTGTTGGTTCTAGTACATAGTTGTCGCTGGCAGTAACACCGGGTCCCACTTTTCGACCAATGTACCCCTGTGTTGGTTTTAATTTTGGGTTTTGATATAACTGATCAAGTGTACTACGTAACAATTGCTTATTAGCTGGTGTCTGGAAGATCTCTGGCAGAAACTCTTCAGAACGAATTCTTTTAGCCATAGTTTATACTACTCCGCTGTTTGTTGCAGTGCGTAGTTGACTGCTAGTTAGTGCGCTAATAACTTCAACATCATTAACTGTTGCTGCGTTAACAAAAATTTCATTTGGTTGGCTGCGAACTTCGTACAAGTCGCCAAACGATTTTGAAGGATCTACTGGAACAAGAACCACAGTTGAAATGATATTGCCTAATTGGTCGTGTAAATATGCACTAAGTTCTGAGAAGAAAAATGTATCACCAAAGTCCCAGTTTTCGATAGTAAAGTACTGATTCATTGCTGCAATAACTTGGCTTTTAATTTCACTAGTACTTACTGTACTATTCGGGTTCTTAACACATTTAATTGTTGCTCTCAATTCAGGTGTCGCTTTGGTTCCAAATAATGGTTTAAAAATTGCACTATTTAGAATAATGTTGTCTGAAATCATTTTGTAGTCATTCAGTGTACTGTAACTTGTTGTTAACTCGTCGATAGTAGGCATCGGCGGTAGAGGCACAGTTCCTGTGCTGTCTTTAACATAATTTTGGTATGCAGTGTAATACGCACTAGTAACTATGAAGATGTCAATGATGTTAGTTGTACCAGGATCGATACGTCTACTCAACGGAGCATTATGTCTATATTGGAAGTACAAGTCCTGACGACCAACATAATATATGTAACCCAACGCTTGTGTTATCGTGCGAGTTCCGTCAAATGCAACAGTTAGCACATAGAATAAATCATCAGTGTATGCGTAAAACACTTGGTTATTTGCAAATTCGCTTTTAACTAATTCAATCGAATCCTTAGTTGCATACTGCCCGTTTACAATCCCGCTTGCTAGTGGAATATATCTTTCTAAATTGTCAAAGTCAACAGTTTTTTGTAGATACACTCTTTTATTGTTAGGGTTTGTTGTAGGTGCAACTAATGTCTGAAAGTAATCTGGATTGTCAGGAATGCCGTCATTGTCTGAATCTTTGTAACTAATTCTAACACGGAAATCATCTACGTATCCATCTGTTTCCACTGGTTGTCCAATAATATCAAGTATCTCATCGCTATTCAACGTTGAGCTAGTGTCAGGCTGATTGTTAGTTTTTAATACATTAATAAAGTCATTAATAACTGTTCCGGTTTTAGGGTCATATACTTTTTGTGTGCCATCATAGAAGAAACGAGTTTCTAATACGCTAGCCCAGAAACGTTCTAAACTTCTAGAACTCACGGTGTATGTGACCCCGTCTGTTTCAAATGCAACTAGCCAACTGTTGTCTAGTCCAGCACCGGATGTGTTCTGTGCGTTTGCAAGACTGAAAGTTGTTGCAGCATTTAAGTTAGTTGACGTAATAACATACCATTCACCAGTTAGGTTGTTGTACCCTAGCCCAAAATCTCTATACAATTCCATTTGCTCACGCATGGTTGTTTCAATAGCAGTAGGCAAGTCAGTGACAAAAATTGGAATAACTTGTACAGGTATAGCGTCGGTTGGAACAAAGTTATTAAGTGTAACCGGTCCGGTGCCGTCTGTGTTGTTACCTACTCCAAAGTTTGTACCATCAAGCTCAAGCTGTGTAACAGTTGCCCACAGTGTCATTTTATCACCGGGCAAAGACGGGGTACCGGCAATTAATCTATTGAATTTGTTAAAATAGAAACCGCTTGGCGGCGAAAACTTAATTAACCCGCCTTGTGTAATATATTTTTTATTGTCCGACGATTGTGGCCCAACTGGAGCCGGAGCACCGTTTGCAGTAAATCTAAAAAATCCTGTTGTTTCATTGTTGCTAGTAGTACTTTGGCTCCAATTGAGATTTAAAACAGTTAAGTCTGGACGAGTGAAGTTGTCGTAGTAAAATTCTTGCATACCTCTACTAGATAGCAAAGGCTCAACTTGGTTAACAATAACGTTGCTAATATCATTTTGATCAATGAACGTAAATGCAAAACTTGGAACATCAGTAGTTTCGTAGATTAGACCGTCACTGGCAAATATGTTAGTTGAACTATACTTTCCAGTAATATCAACTAGGTCTAGATATCGGCTTGTGCCAATTGAGCTTCTGTTAACTGCTTTGGATTTAATAATTGTGCTGTACAAAGTGTACGGAAAGTTGTTGTAATCTTCTCCGTTAACCATTCGGTTTTGTGTGTAATATCTAGCAGGGGCACGTTGCTTAATTGCATTGATATTTTCTCTAGTAGTCGCATTACTCACGGGTGAAGTCAATGCACAAGTCATTGTTAGTGTTTCATTACGACCTGTTCTACTTACGTAGCTAATAGCAATAGTAACATTTTGCATTTCGTTGGTGTTAATAACATAGTTTAAACCGTTTGAACTTCTAACATAAGATCTAAATGGCCCAACTGGGATAGCCGAAAACACACCATCGCCGAAGTTTAAATTAATTTGATCGTTTGTTCTTGATGTAATAGTAAAATACTTACGCTGTTCAGGAGTAAGTTGCTCAACTGCACCAGTGTATATATTTTCTACATATTCCCATTCGTCGCCAACAACACCTTGTGAGTCTAATTCGTATAACCATATATCATCGTTGTTAATGCCTTCGATATTTACATTGACTACTCTATTAGATATACGCTCACCTAAATTAAACGGAAAGTCTTTTAAAGATCCTTGTTTAAACAAAAAGAAGAAACCAGTATTGGCGCTAGCATATCCTTGTCTATCGTTTTTATAGAGCATGTTAAACAAGCCATTTGGCTTTGGTGCAGGCTCGTATACGTAATCTTTGTTTAGGGAAGTCGAACTAACTGCTTCAAACACCATGTTAGTGCCATTAACTACTGTCGAAAACGGAACCACTGGCAAAAACCCAGGTGCAAGATTAAATGTGTACTCATCAGTTTGAATACCAAGAATAGATTGAGTGTTTCCAGGGCGACCAAATCGCTGACTACTAGTCAATGAACTGTTAACAATCACAGTGAACTGCTCTAACCAATTTGGATTAGTAGTATCGTTCCAGTTAACTGTAACATTTGATAAGTTAACACCTGTGAAGTCAACTAAATCTTCGGTTGTACTAATGCTTTGTACTTTAATATAGCCCTCTGCTGCAATATTACGCTTAGGAGTGTAACTTACTAGATTTGCTAGACGGGTTACGCTGTCTCTTCTTTCGGCAGTGTCAATAAAGTTTTCTCTAGTGTTAAGATCATTACGGAAACTACCTGCTTGTCCCATAAATGCAATAACATCAAGAAGGGCAATAAATTCTGAACTTTCAATATAATCGTTGAAGCTTTCAGGATAATACAAACGGATGTAATCGATGAAACTCTTTCTTAATGTTTCAAAGTCAAAGCTCTGAAAGTCAGCTTCGCGATAGGTTTGGTAAATGCGTTTCCAATCCTCAACTCCGAAAATACTGGTTTGTCTACTTGTTTTTGCCATGTTTATCTATCCTTGGCAAGTATTTATGATACAAATAAACTGGGTACTTTATACGTCCGAGTACCCTGCTCGCTGCTGTTTTTGATCAAAAAAGATATTCAACAATTCAGAGTTTTGGCCTTGTACTGTTTGAACTTCAAGTTCAACTAGTATACCAAATTCTTGTGCAAAAACATTAATGTCACTAATCGCAATCCTAGGATCTTGTGCAACTACCCGTTGAATCTCGGCATTTATCTGTTGCGTAGTACTAGCATTTTGAGGTTCAAATATCAAAGCCCACATTGATGTTCCTACTGTAGGTCGCCCGGGCACTTCGCCTTGTCTTATGTTTAATGCATTTAACAAGTCACGCTTGATCAAATCAAAGTCAGTAACTGTGTATGACTTGTATCTATCGATTGTGCTGTATCCTATAAATGTTGGCATACCTGTATTTAGTCCCTACGTTAACCTGCGTATTACCGCATCTTTTAAATTATCAATTATAGTATTAGCACTACCGCTATTGCCAGCTGCCATTAATCGTAATGCTGTTTGATATTCTTGCACATTAACAGGCAATGCTTTCACTGTTGCATTTTGTACTTTAACTGATCCAATCACATTAGTAACTGCATTGTCAAGTGCACCTCTATTAACAGTGTTTGATATACCCTCAACAACTGTATTGTTAGCAAATGCAGGGAATGTGTATGAGTAACCTCTACCACCACCGAACAATCCGCCGAAGATACCCCCAATGCTAGAAATGCTACCTAAACTGCTCAAGCTTGTAAGTCCGCCAGAGATGTTACCTAAATCGCCTAAACTAGTTAAATTGCCTAAGTTGCTAGGTAGGAACTCTAATGTACTTGACAAGTCAGACAAACTAGCTACTTTACTAAGATCAATATTTCCTAAATTAGTTAAAGAAGTTATTGAAGTAACCCCTTGCAATGATGCAGGTATCTTCTCTGATACTAGATCAATTGCATATTTCCCGCCTTGGACTATTGAATCCATGTCAAGGCTGCTAATAACATTGCTAGATACACCAGCAACAGTTTCGCCAAGTGTTGCAGATCCGTTGACCCACTTGGAAACTGCTTCGCCGCCGTACTTTGCAGCACCTTGAACTAGGCCAGCAAGATCTGCTACGTTTTCTAAACCAGTTGCTACGCCAAGATTTTGTAATTCACTAAGTCCTATGTTTAGCAAGTCAGTTTGTGTGTTGTCTTGTAAGCTTTCGTTTGACAGAAAGTCGTTTACGTTGTTAACACCGTTTAACCCTGACCACACACTACTATTACTCAACACTGTTGTAAGGTTTGTAGTTGGATCTTTAAGAAAGAAGTCCGAAGTGCCTGGCTTTAGAAATCCAGTTTTTTCTAGTTGCTCTGCAGTAAATCCAAATTTCCCAACACCGTTTAAGTCTGATACAACATCAAAGTTTTGCGGAACCTGTTTGCTAGCCTGTGCTAGCATAGCTTGAACTTGTGATGGGTTAAGTACGCCAACGGCAGTATCAGTACCAGTTTCTACTTCGTAGTCAGACACTGTGATTTTTGAAATACTAACATTTTTAGCATTAGCAATGGCTTCTTGTGTTGTTGTAGTAAGTGGCACTTCTGCTGCACCGCCAGATATAGAAGTAGTAGAGTTAACTCCTGTGCCGTGGAAAGGATATGGTTCGTGCGTTGGTGCTCTACTAACCACTGATTCAATTGCGTCTTTTTTAACTACCCAGCCCACGTCGGTTTGGAACGTAGTGTCTGGTAATTTGTTTTTAGGAAGTTCTTGCGGAGTTGGTACATCACTTGCGGCACCGCTGTTTAGCTTAATCGGCTGACCTACAAAGGTTAAACTTTTGCTTCCCCATGATCCATTTTTTGACTTCAATGCAAGATTGCCATCACTTTTAATACCAATTTGCTTGCGACTGTATAATAACAGGTTGTCAGATGCATTTAAACTTAATGCTTTAGTTTCAACTCCCATTGCAAGTTTAGCATACATTTTAATACTGCCTTTTTCGCTGTTGATATTAATATCGCTAGCTGCATGCATGTTAATTTCGCCGTCACTGCGTATGTTAACACTGTTTGATGCATATACATCCAAGGTGCCTTCTTTTCCTAGTTCTACCCACGATTGACCGTTTGCATGCATAATATGAATACTGTCGCCAGTATCATTAAGCATAATCTGATGCCCAGATGCTGTGCGCAATCTTAGTAGTTGGTCTTGTCCGGCAAGGTCTCCGTCGTCCATCACAATGCTATGGCCACCAAGTCTCGAAGTTACTTGGATTTCATTGGCTTTAACTTCACTATTTGCAACTTTGATTGATAGTTCAGCAGGAGTAAATCCACCCTGGTATACTGGTCTACCGGGACTACTCCAGCCGTACACTGTGCTTGGTGACTCGCGTTGTGAATTACTAGTAATAGGACCTAACAATGGATCAGAAATAACACCCTGGTTGAGCATTTGCCCTGCTAACACACTGTGTACTGGTTTTTTTTCTTCAAAGAATCTTTTGTTTTCAGCTATAGATGGATTGCTATTGTTTATTTCGGTTACCGGTAACTGCGTTGCTTTAGAAAAATATGGAGAATTAGTATCGTCGCTGTATTTCTTACTTGCCCCGATTGCTGGCATCATATGATTGATACCGGGTTCAATAGGTGCACCAATATAATACCCCATGTTTGGATCGCCGTTGGCAAAGAAACAAATAACTTTAGTTCCAATGTCCGGCGGCGTTCCCCAGAAACCATAACTTTGCTGATTTCCCGTGAACGTTCCGGGCCCAGTTGTTTGTGGCACACTTTGCTGTGTAGTTCCGTACATAGGAGAAATATAGCTAACCGTTCTCCATAAACTTTTTTCAGTTTTGTCAGGCCCAGCAAGATACTCAATGTAAACTTGTAGTCTTCCACTGCGAGTTGGATCTACGTTATTAGTCACTTCACCAAGAAAAGGCCCAGTTTCAGCCGGAGTACCACCTTTGTCAGTTTTATACGATTTTGGTTGTCCTTGACTTCGTTGATAGTTTTCTACCATCTATGGTGTTCCTTTAATTTGTTAAAACGGACCCGAGTATGAGGATCCGCCATCGTCGTCGACTGTGTTACTACCAGCCTTAGGCACACCACTAACTCCGTCTACAGTTTCATCTGTTAGTTCTACTTTATTTCCGTAATATGTGTTTTCGCCAACATCTCTGTAAGCTTTGAATCCGTTTTTATTATTAGTATCTGGTACACGAATTCCTTGTATAAGAGGTGCCAGCTCGCCGTTGAATTCCCTCAGTGTGCCTTCAATGCGTTGTGTGAATTTGCCTTCTTTAAAAAAGTTAGTTATCTGGTATGCAGCAAACACTAACCGTTCTTCGGCTATGTTTGTATTGTTCGAGATTGCACCTTGGTTTGCGTTACTTGAATATTTCGGTGTTAGTCCTGTTGTAAAATCATAATCAGTTGATCTATTAAAGCGAACTTCAAATAACACTTCGCTACTGTTAACATTAAGACTACCGTCAGGCTCGAATGCTCCAAGATTGTCTGTAGTATAAAATACTTCGCTTTGAGTAATCCAATCCGGATCACCAACAATTTCAATTTCAACTTTTAACACATCCGAGTCGGCATATAGCCTGCCTGCTAATTGAGCAGCCGGTAAAGTTGATTCGCCGGCGCCGCCTTGCTGACTTGATTCTGCGCCAGATGCAAACATTTGTTTTTGAGCGAACCTTCCGTCGCCGTCAACTGGTGCTACTAGTCCACTGTTGCCAATAGGCGTAATGTAGTTAGTATTTGCTTCAAATTCAAGATTTAATACTTCTGTATTCTCCCCGGTAAACAAATAATTATAAATTTTGTGCGAACCCCTGTAAGTCGATGGAGGGAAATAAGGAGATTTTGGTGTGTTAATTTTATACCTACTTACTTTGTAAGTAATTTCGTAAGCATAATCTTTTCGAATATCATCCCACCCGATTGCTCTAGATTTTTGTGTGATCTTATACCACTGAGTAACTTCTACTGGAGGCTGTGCAATTTCTTTACCAGTAACCTCATCAAATACTACGTTTTGTTGAGTAGTAATGTAATCACTATTTTTCATTACTTGATCGATTAATTGTGTAATCTGGGTACCAGCTGTTATACTATATGTTCTTCCATTATTGTCAAAGTTTTGTTTGTTCACATTTAAGTTTACGTTTGGATCTCCACTCATAGTCATCGGAGTTGTTTTTTTATTAGTTGTCCCTTGCTTTTTCATCTTAGCATCTTTAAACCCTGGGACATCTTCTAATAGAATAATGTACACATCAGCAATAGATTGTGCACCTTTTTTAACTAAAGTTTGCTGATTTTGGTTTAACGCATCGGTTAACCCTTGTGTGATAGTTGGCGAACTACTGCCGGCTCTGCTATTATTATTCCCAAATTCGCCAAAAGTTCCAGTGTTTCCGTCAGTAAAATCACGTGCTGCAAGTGTCGCTGCTGAAAACTGCATATTACCATTAAACAGCGTTCCTACATCTGGTGCGTCAAGTTGGAAGTTAAAAGGTATTGTTCCTCTAGCTGTACTAAATCCAACAGTTGTTTGTGGTATCATGCATTGCAGTTGGTATTGCACTACTTGTGCAGCCAGTTTGTATCGTAACATTGCTATTTGGAAAGGAATAAACTTTTCTACAATTGCATCTGGATCACTGGTAGGTTCTGTACCGTTTGATGATGATCCACTAATTAAATTGCCATTTTCATCATACCCATAAAACCTTACAACCATAAGATAATTTTGACCATTGATAGTTGCACCAGGATTGCCGGTGTGATCCCAAACTGCTAGTCGTAATCTTTCTAAGAAAGTAATGCCCTGAGGCTCAAGTACATCAAACTCTAAAGTAACTGCATTATGCGGCGACCCAACTCCTTGTGTGCCGACCATGCACTTAAATTCAATATTTTCTGGATAGAAGTCTAAGTCAAAGTATTTGTTACGCTCGCCAATTGTAGCACCACCAGATTGCATAATTAATTGTCGAGATGGTAATACTTTTCTGTCAGATTGCATCAGTCTATCATATTCTTCTATATCCATTAAGTAGATTGAAATAGTGTAAGTTTGCGAAGCCAGTGCTGCAAGACGATTTGGAGAAGCAGTGATAGTTTGTAAAAATTCATTAGCAATTGATGCACGACCGACAACTCCATTTGCATCAACATTATTTGCCCCAGCTGACGAATTTAAACTGTTTGTGTATGCATCGTCACTTGTGCTAACTCCACCGGAGTTTGCTATGGTTCCAGCTGGCGTTTGTGTTGTAACAACATTAACTGTATCGTTGCCGCCGCCGGTTGTACTAGTTATGCCACCACCTTGCACAGTATCTAGTGTACTAGAAAAATCACCGCTGAGTGTTGCTAATCGAGCATTAGTTGCATTTGTATTAACTGCTTCTTGCGAAATAATGTTTGTTGCAGTAATTTCGCCGTTAGCATCTGTTAGTACAACCAACTCATCTGCGCCAGCATCTGGAGAGGCAAGTCTAGCACCTTCTTTGGCTCCAGCTGCATCGTTTAAAACTATTGTACCTGCACTGTCTGCTGGTAAATTGTCTATTCGTGCAACTTCGCTTGAGTTAGCGAGAGCTTGCTGTTCAATAACAAGCAACCTATTAATAAGAGCATTAACTTCTGCTATGTTTTCAGCTATCCTAAATGTTGTTGCAGATTTGTCAGGATCAGTTGGTGGCATGCCGTCGTTTTGACGTTGCAGATTGACTAAGACTTCCTCGTAACCTTTGGCTTTATCAAAGCCAATACCCCAATCGGCATTGATTTCGTTCCAAGTTGCACCATCATCGACCTCAAATTCTAGGCGTTCAACCCACCCTACCAGATTATTGATGTTGAGTTGTACGCCGCGCCTGGCTGTATCTATTTCTGCCGAGGTGGTCATGCTAGATTCCTAATACTTGAGATAAAGTTGCTTTTTGTGGTAGGTATATCGATGTATTGGTTGTAAAGTCTCCCAACGGATCTTGAAGTTGGTTTGGGTTTCTCTGTGCAAACACCCACCAAAGCGCCGCATCACCGTACAAGTCGAATGCTAGCAAGTCTGGGCGAAGATTGTAAGTTTCATTGATAGTCATTAGCAAATCATCAACTTTTTTAGGAATAGCTCTGTTAACCATTACACCGAGGTATGTTTTATTAACAATAGGTGTATCAAAATAAGGACTGCTACTTGTATATATATTATCCATTTACCACATACCCTTCTTAATTAAGTTACCGTTTGCGTACTCTTTAAGACTAAACTGCTGACTAACTTGCTGTCTGCTTTGTATTGGTAACAAGTTAATAGTCATTGACATTTTAGTTGGTACATACGTTGCACCTTTACTTCCTAAATTACCCGGGGATGGTGTAAATGGTTTTGCACCTACCTGAAGTGCTTGCGACCCACCGCCAACCAACTGAGTTACTGCCGTTGACAATCTAGTTAAACTAGAAAAATTACCATTGGTTGCACTTGTTGCTAGAGGTTTTTGATATTGCAAATTAGATGCGCCTGTTATGTGTCGGCTTCTTGCTCTGATATAGTTAACATCAGACGGCAAATTCAAGTTAAACTCAGATATCACACAAGGAGACTCATTGAATTGATATTCACCAAGGCCGGACAAATACAATAATGGCGGTGGTGAGCCACGCTCTGCATCTTGGCCATAAAACATTTTACTAGCACTCTTAAAGAAATGCATAACTGCCAACAAGTATTCAGCTTCAATTGTGTCTTGTGCAGTAAATTCAGCAGTAACTTGTATAGTCTGAACACTTGATCCTTTGTAGAAATAGTGCATATAGTTGCTGTGCGATGGTTGATAATTATTGTAATCTGACCTATATTGTAAATCAATTTGCGGAGTATACGGAAATATAACACCATCAGTAACTGCTAATGGAGCAAGTATACCTGGGTTACTTGCTTTGTACAAGTAAGTTGCTTGAGGTGCAAGTCTTAACTTAACACGCCAATCACCATTGGCATTTTTAACACCGCTTGCTTCTCGTTGTGCACTAACAGTTTGCTGGTTACGTGCCTTAATAAGAAATTGGTTAGCATTAATTGCTCTTTCCATTTCTTCCATGTCTGTATAAGGCGTCAGGCCTCGAGCAACACGTTCTTCATTTATTAATCTTGCAACTTCCGGATCGCTAAGGTCGGGTACAACTCTATCTCTGAATACTGTTTCCAAGACATCAGCATCTGCTGGTGATACTGTGTAAGGATTGTCTTGGAAGCCAGGAATCTGGCCAAGTATTTTTCCAGGGTATAATATAGTTTCTTCCGTCAGTGGCGGGCCTAGTCCAAGCTTGTACTTTTCTATTCTTCCTGGGCCAGCATTGTATGCTTGAAGAATTTCTGCAGGCGTGTAGTTTGGATATTCTTTCCTAAGTCCTTCGAGATACTGCCTAGCAAATTCTCTAGCTCTCACCGGATCGAGAACTTCTCGAATAGTAATAGGCTCAACACCATACCCAGGATCGGCTGCGGTCTCTGGTATAATCTGGTACACACCTAAAGCGCCTG
>Ga0206131_10000623_pt1 | contig 48369 bp, 41 predicted proteins | sample Helgoland_Spring_FD_148636 | JGI IMG/M metagenome (GOLD analysis project Ga0206131, IMG submission 148636) | Pelagic subsurface seawater microbial communities from Kabeltonne, Helgoland, North Sea - Helgoland_Spring_Bloom_20160517_1 | ecosystem: Environmental > Aquatic > Marine > Epipelagic ... | reverse complement strand
CTTGGTAGGTGTTAAGTTTATCATCAAGAGAAAGCTCTCCCTCACCAAACATCAACTCCTGCGCAAGTTGCTCGGTAGCTTTGGGTTGGATACCAAACAGCTTACCAATAGCACGCATGATTCGATTGTACAAAGTGCGCAGTTTGCTCAACTTGCCTTTTTGGTCAGTTACCATTTCAGTACCGCGACGTCCAATCCACGTAGTCAGTACCTCCATCTCGAGGTCACGCTCACTCAAATCAGGATAAGCCTCTTTAACTTTCTCGTACAGCTCAGTGCCTTTTAGTTCACCTATAGCTTGCTGTACTAACTCGTTACCGTAACCCAAGGCTTCAAGTAAGATGTGACCAAACTCGTGTGCAATTGTATCGCCTTGCAATTTGTCAGGATGGATATACACCGTAGCAGTACCCTTGTCAATCTTAACAGCACCATTGCTGGGGAGCTGGCTGTCGAGCACAACCTTGACTGCAACACCGCTCTTGCGGAACCGCTCTTGCAGCATTTGAACTTTCGTCTCCACGTCGTGCTCTGGTTTGTACCAGCCCAATCGAGACTCGTAGTCAACACCTTCACTTAAGCCATAAGCATCTTGGTCTGTACTCAGGTCCATATCTACAGGCTTACCTGAGAACTTCTGCGCACGGTTCGAAGCGTCAGCGTTTGGAGATTTTACTGCCTTGTACTCTACACCCTCCTTCGATTCAGATACTGGGATAAGCACGAAATTATCTAACGTGCGGTAGCTACCACCTTGCTTTTTGTTTTCTGCCTTAATAATAGCTTCATTAAGGGTTTTGGCACTCAAGTACGGTAGGTTGGGATTGTGTGCAGTATGCGCGACTATGTCCCAAAAGTCTTCTTGTGTAGACAGTATATCCAGAATGCCGTCAGACCCAACTTGCGAACCTAGTGCAACTTGCACACGGCTAGGCAAAATCTTGGTCATACGTCCAAGGCTAGTTTGGTACCGGCTACGCTGGGCCTCGTACATTTGGATAGCTCCAACAAAATCAAAGATGTCAGGGTTATCGCTGTTATCAAGACGCTCCATAGCGTCAGTTACCTGCTTTAACTCACTGTCATCAGAGACCCCGATTAATGTAATGTTATCAAAGTACTTACCATCTACTGTGTAGGGATTAGTTTGCACAAGCAACTTACCTACTACGAGGTTCAAGTCCTCGTCTGTTTCAATCTCTTCGCTAGTGGCAAAGTATCGAAGCCAGTTTTCAAGAGACCATTCGCTGCGGTCTTCACTAAGGGCCTTTGGTGCACGAGTGTCGCGCTCACCCATAGCGGTGTACACTTGTTCGTAGGCAAACTCAGCGGCAGCAATGTCACGTTTCTTAGCGTCGTAAGCTTCCATATTCATAGCAGCTGCCACCTTTGGGAAGTCGGAAGCCATGATTTGCTTAAACATCAAGAAGCCATCGCCTGCAAACGATAGCATGCGCGCTGTGTCTCCAAACATGTCGTACATAACGCCTTTAACATGCATGTTATAAAGGGCTCCTAAAAATGGAACAGAGGTTTGTTCTTCTGACGTACGATTAAAGCCATTACGAAGTTCACCGTAGATACCAAGCTGGCTAGGGGCCATAGTCAGTACATCCTCGATGCTCTCTCTAACGTTGGCCTTGTCAAGACGCATTATGCTATTGACATAGCTAAGGTTGTCACTAACCTCTGACTTCCATGTGCCAATGGCAGAAGTGAGAAGGCCGAGGGCTTTTCCATCAGCAGATTTGTTTGCACCAGAGAACAGGTTGCCATTCTTAGGCAATGTCATAACAGTACCCTCATTTGTTATTTCAGCTGCGTCAAAACTATTCTTAACCTTTGTGAGAAACGCTTTACCTTTTTCAGTGTTAGCAGTTACAGTAACGAGCTTGCCTCCATTAATGCTAATGTGTCCGTTAGCCATCAAGAGGCCGGGTTCAGACTGAGTAATATCTAATGCAAAGTCAAGCAGCTGGCTAATGCGCTGGTCACGCGTCTGCCCTTTTGGAGTAGCTAACGTGTTATCAGCAATCATAATAAGCTCCATAAACATCCCGAAGTTTTTATTCGTGATACCAAGCTTACCATATACAGGGTCTTTAGCCCCGTCCATAGCTGCAGCTACTGCCTCAGCATGGATACGAACAAGAGCATCGCTAACTTTGTAGCCATCAAAATTTACGCTTACTCCGTTTATCTGGTAGTTCTCGTTTTCCCATTTCCATCCGTAACGAACAAGGTCAAGGAAGATAATGTTCTTGTTAGCAGCCTGCCCCTTCAATGCGACACCTGCCATATTATCTCCACGCATCCAGCCGTGAGTGGCAACACTCATTGGGTTATTCCTAATGAAATCCTCCTGTGCTTCGTTACGTACTTTATACTTAGGGTCGCTAGCTTTTGCGGCAAGACCATCAAAGCCCTGCGGCTCCATAATGTCAGACAACATACGCTGGTCTTCGAATACTTTGACCTGCAAGTCAAACAGCTTACCCTTGTCACCACTTTCGCGGAACTGGAAGAACAACTTGTCCACGTCAAAGTCAGAACCCATCTGAGTTACAAACTCATCTGGAACAATTACACCGTCCATGCCTTCAGGCAAGAAGTCAACTACCTCGACTACGCTGCCAGAGTTCATAGCCTCCGACGGGATACGCAGGGTAATAGACTTCAGCACCTCAGGTGCCGTAGCCTTTATCTCTGCGATAGACATATCACGGTACTTCTTTGGCAAGAAGTCACGGCTCACTGCAATCTCTGCAGGCCTAATAACTTCCGTTACTTCTCCTGCTGTTGTAAACTCTTTAGCAAAGCTAATAATCAAGTTTTCTGCAGCACCGCGCTCTTCAGGAAATAAAGACTCAGCGTCCTTAGCCTCTGCCACAAGCTCCTCGTAAGACTGAACTGCAATGAAGTCTTCCCCCATCCGATTCTTTTGAGCATGCGCGGATAAGACTCTTACCATTGCTTTGTCAACAATGTCACCAAGCTCGCTCCTGCCTATCTGAGATTCTGCGTCTTGAAACACAACCATCTTCTTCCACTCCTTAGGAGACTTAGCCAAGTCAGCGGCTCTAAGCGGTCGTGGGTTGTCGCCGTTCTCGTTATCAGCAACTTCATACCTGTAAGCGAGTTGCTCGAAAAGCATCTCCGCAAGCTTTAACTGAGGGTTAGCCACCACTTCTCCCGAAGTAACAGTCTCTTTACGCATACCACGCAAGCGGGTAATTTTACCTTCTTCGTTTTTGTTGCGGCGGAAAAACTGACTGGCAATTTGAACCTGTGTACCACCTGCAACCCGAACAGTATTAACGTCACGTTGAATGGCAGAGAATACGCGGCTCCGCATTGCACCTACCACAGCAGGCGCAGTGAACAGACCTTGCTCTACCAAGTCAATCATATATTGCGGTGTAGCCTCGTCAGAAATAAGCTCGTTACGCAGCCACTCTTGGAACTCTTTATTGTCCATGATGTCGCTGCCGAGCTCTACTTTGAATCGACCAAAGAAATCGTCTTTCTGCTTCTTGTAGATTTTGTCAAGCGTGCTCAAAAACTCTTCAGCAATCTGCTTGCCTTCTTCGCCCATCTTACGAACAGCACCAGCAACTACAATCTTCTCGAGTTGAGAGGCAAGCTTATTCGTGCTATTGCTATGCCAGTGGTCAGTAACGTTTACCTGCTTGCGATAGCCGTTCATTGGCAATACATGCACGTGCGTCTTTTGCTGGGACTCGCTTAACTTCTTACCGTTAAACGCACCAGTCTCCTTATCACGAAGCTCAACAAGCTTGCGCTCGTTCTTACCCACCTTGTGGGCAGACTCCATCTGAACTTGGTCAATCTTGTTGTCCCTCATCCAGTCGTTGAACTTATCAAAATCCTCGCTCAATCCCTTAATAACAGGGATAATAGAGTTTTTAATCTGGTAAGACGTAAGCAGTCCGGTGTTCTTATCTAGCGCACGGCTGTAATAAAACGGCTTGTAAGGACGCAACAGCTTTACCTCAGCCGGGTCGAGCTTCTCCCCCGCGATGGCTTTGTCAAGTGCGACTTCCATCTCAGGGGTTAGGTCGCCGTGCTCAAGCAAAATAGTCTTGTAGAACTCGGGACTAACGTAAGACTGAGCGTCTGCAACTTCAACCTTCTTGTAATTATCATTCAACGCCCTATTAAACGATTGCAGGTCTAACACGGTCTCTGCTAGTGTAACGCTACGGAAGTGAGATTTACCAGACACACCTGCGTTAGCCAAGCCCGGAGAGATGATTTGCTTGTGGCGCTTTTGCATGTCCACCGTGTTCTTAAACTCATTATGAGTTCCCGCCATAGCTATGGCAGTAGACATGTTAGAAATATAACCTGCAACCACAAGGTTGTGGGCCATTTGCTGACGACGCTCAGGAGTAGCATCCTCGCTAGCAACAGCATCTACTGCATCGCTAAACTGTTCCAACCGGCTAATAGCTCTGCCCTCCTTTTCAAGGGCCTCCATAGCAATGGTAGCGGCTTCAGCAAGTATAGCCTCTGGCACAACTTTGTCAAGTATAACTCCGTCGCTGTCGCGCTGCAGTTTGCCTGCCATAAAGTCTTCGACTTCTTTTAAAGCAAAGCGGCCGCCACGGATTTGCATCTCTTGAATCTCCGCCTTAATCAAACCATGCACCGCAGTCTTAGCTTGAGAAGAGCCAGAGGTATCTGACATGTTGTAACGAATAGCAGGCACCATGTAACTATTACTAGCATCGGACGGGGTCGTAACAGGCAAGTAAACAATACCGTTAATTCGGCTTTGAAGTGCTCGGAGTTGAAACTCATACCACTGTGCCTCAGTCATGCTAGTATACGTAGTACCGTCGCCTCGGTCTATTCCACCAACACGGTAAGCACGGACAGCACCGGCCTTAAGTGCCGTATCAATAAAACGACCATCTTTGCCTTGTGGGAAAAGAAGGCGTCCATATGTAGTAGCATACATGCGCTCGTCAGCAAAAACTTCTTTGCGGAGTTTAGCCTCAAGCTCTGCCTTACTAAGTCGGCCAGCATCGAACTGGTCGAACCACTCAGTAATAAATGAAGGAACTTGCTTGCTGTAGATACGGCTGCCCTCTACGTTAGTAAACGTAGTAGCTACAGCTCCCATATCATACGGGGCAAACAAGTTAGTCAACCCTTTAAGGTTGGCGTTAAACTTTTTGCGAGATTCTGTGTTTTCAATTTCGCTTACCTCAGCAATGTTGCTAAAGTTGCGCAACGTGTTTCCAGCAAATGCAAACAAGTTTTTACGAAACTCTACGTCAGACGCTCCAAGTGCCAGCACTCGATTGCGTGCCTTAGCGTCCTTAGTTCCAAATCCAATAGCGTCCAACAACCGAGTAGAACTCTCAACAAACTGCTTGTCTGTAATGCTCGTCAAAGATTTGCCAAGCTCTTGTACACGATTTGCAAAAGCATCAGACATCTGGGCTACGGTCTTACCGTTTTTGCGAGCAAGGTCACGTAGGTGTGTTTGGATGCGTTGGCTGTTGTAGGTAAACAGCACAGAACTAAACGTTGAATTTTCAGCAAGGTAACCTGAGCTTTCTTGAATAAGCTCCGCAGTCTCACCACGTCGCATCCCAGAAAAGAACTGAGCCTGCACCCAATTTGGTTCTTGCTGCAAACGAAGGGCTAGCAAACGGAACTCAGGGTACACCGTGCCGATGCGGTCAAGCTCTGCATACATTTCTTCAGGGCTGGCTTTACTAGCCAAGCGCTCAGACAGGAACGGAAACACAAGGTCTACGTTCATCATTTGTGGCAAGCCAAAGTAGCTTTGCGTTGGAGACTCGCCTACGCGCTGAATAATCTGCTGCACGTTAGCTCGGGCCTGCTCAGGGTTGCCTGCTTGCAGTGCCATAGTAGCTGCCGCCATAAGGCTGCGAATCTCACCACCATTGTTAAAGGTCTCGATGCTCATCATCGGCGTCGTCTCAATAAGAGACTTAACCGTCTGGCTTAGACTATCCTTCGGGTTCATGCGCTCGAAGGTCTCGGCATACTGCACCTCAGACTCAGTACCAGCAGTAAACTCTTGGTTCATCAAAGCCATTACATGCTTCTGCATACCGGGTTCTGCGGTAAAGAAGTCAATGATAGCTTGCTTATTATCAAAGAGTTGCAAGATACGAGGACGCAAGTCTTCATTAAAACGACCCACACGACGACCATCTTGTATTACAGGAACAATGCCAAGATTCAACATGTTCTTTGTAATAAACTCTGCTTTCGTCTCACCGGGGCGAAGCACGCCTTCTTCTTGCAGCTCTGACTCTGCCGTGTTATAATGCTTAACAAGCTCAGCATAAGCAGCCTTCATCTCTGGCGTACCCTTTCCGTCTTGCACATGACGCAATGCACGGAACGCTCCGTTCTTAAGCATTGTGTTCAGCTCCTCTTGTATCTTAGAGTTAAACTCAGGAATCTCAGCCATGATAAGACGGTTACGCGTAGCGTATTCCCTTACCTTAGCATCGTTGTTAGTAAAGCCCCCACTGTTAATCTCATTGAAGAGGCGCATGCGGCGATAGCCAGAGAACCCCTCAGTAATAAGAGCTTCAATAAGAGCTGCAAGCTCAGAGAAGAACCGGCGTACAACGCTCTTGTCTTTCATGCTCAAGCCCTTGGTCAACATGTATTCACGGAAAGACTCTGCCAAGTCCTCCTCTAGCAGCTCCGCACTCTTTTCTCCAAAGACACGCCTAGCGTCTGCAAGAACTTTAGCTTGACGCTCGTCAGACAAGAACATCTGAAACACAGCGTGGAACGCTTCGTGAAACTCTGTACCTATTACAGCAATGTCACTTACCTGAACGGCACCCTTTTCAAAAATACCGTAACCAGTAGTACCATTACGGCGGATAATCCCAGACACTCGCTTAAACGGAACGTTTGGCACATTCTGTGCCCACCATTCTTCAGCCTGTTCCATATCAGCTTTAGTAGCCTTCTCAGCATTATTGCTAGACTCTGCCGCTGCTTGAGTAAACCAAATAGGCGCATCGTCATCTCCAAGCTTATCATCAACAAATTTACTTAGTGATTCAAACCGCTTGTTAAGGGCATCAAGGTCTACTGTTCCTTCCTTAGAAGATTTACTAGCAGGTTTAGGCGCAGGCTTAAGAGCGTCGTCAAGCTTCTTATCAAGTTCCTTACCAGAAAGCTTCTTCTTTTTCTGCTCTTCAGCTACCTCAGCAGAGACAGGCTCGACTGCAATAACTAGCTGTGTGTCAGCAGTGTTTTGGTTTACAAAACGAGTTTGTTGGCTGCCACCTTTAGTATCTCTACCGGGGTAAACAGGGGCAAGTGTATGAGTCCAACCCGTAACATCGCCGTTCTCGTCAACTACCGGCTCGTAGCCAATGCCAACCTCTTCGGCAACAAATGTAGCAAGGTTGTCCCACTCCATCTTACCAATACCAAGTGCACGGCTTGGGTCTTTAAATGCAGACGAAGTTTCTTCTGACGTAACAACAGCCACGTCAAAAATCATGTTAGGCACAATGCCTGTTAAATCTGTAGTCCAAGAACCGTTGCGCAATGAACTAATAGGCTCTACTTGTTGGCCAGTAATGTTATTAGCATAGATATGCCACACACCATTTTTATCTTGCTGCAATGCGCGACTACCAAGCACGTTTTGTAACTCGTTGATAAGCTGCTCATTGCCGCTTTCCAAAGTCTCTTGTACGTTTTTAATAATCTCATCGCTTGAACGAAGCTGACTGAGGGAACGTCCCGGCACGCGAACCCACAGTACCTCTCCGTTGTTTTCAATAGGAACATACAAAGCACCACTGTTCCAAGGAGGAACTGTATCAGAACTAGCGTTACCATTATATTCAACGTTTTGTTGATACGCAGAAACAATAAGACCATTCTGGGTTTCTACCTGCTGTTTACCTTTAGATGTAGATGGCAACTGCAAAGCAAGCCCGTGAGTTAGGATGCTATTACGTAGCGTTTGAAACTCACTGCCCATAGCGCCTTGGCCTGTGGAGTAAATAAGTCCTCCTTGTGCAACTTGCCCACTCTGTGTTGCGCCAGCGCGAAGTTTAATTGACACAACACTTGCACCCTGCTTACTAGCTTCGTGCAACGCCTCACGAAGTGCGTGTATATTAAGTGCATTCTCAAGTGCAGCCTCTTGCTGCATCATCATAGCGCTGTTTTCACCTGCAATAACAGGCTGACCAGCACGACTGCCTTCTGCAAAACTTTTCTGAGCAAATTTGTTAGTAGTCATAGATGCCTGCCCTGCAAGATGCGCACTACTAAATGCTTCACCTGCAGTAGGGAGGGTACCAATAGTGACACCCCCAATCTTCATTACAACTTGCAGTCCGTCAGCGGCAGTAGGATTGTAAGTATACTCAGGAACTACTTTGCCTTTTCTGTCTTTACGGTTGGTCGAGGTCAGAGGACCCTTCTTTCCTTTAAGACCAGAGAACACAGTTACAGGTAGGCCAGCATTACCAGTTTGTTCAACTTCAAACGTAATGTTTTCAGTGTTGCTACCATCAAGCACACTCATCAAAGCTTGGTAGGCTGCAAGATTGTCGCCAGACATTTGCACTGGCCCAGCGTGAGCGTGTACCAAGTATGGGCCCTGCTCACGGCCGGGCTCTTTAATTGTAGTCAGGCGCGTTGCAAAATAACTTACCAAAGTGGACAGAGGAACAGACACTTCGTTAGCAGACAGCTCAATGTTGGGAGAACTATTATTTGGTTCTTCCTCTTCCTCTTCCTTTTCCTTGCCGGCCTCGCCTTCTGTATCAGTAATAGGGTCAAGACCCGGGTCGGTAAATGGAACTGCAGAGCCGCCGTAACGAGTAATAAGCTTGTTCAATCGAGCAATCTCGTTAACCGCGTCAAGCATCTGTTGCTTATAAGCGTCGTACAATTCTGTTTCCGTACTTTCAGACTTGCGCAGTTCTTGCAACAACTCAAGAGCTGCGGCGTGCTTAGCTTTCTCCTTACTGATAGACCCAGTGTGGCGGTCAATCAAATGTTGTTTAGGATTAGCTGGCTCATCTGGCACATCGTCAGTGTCAATGACATCTTTAGGCTCAGTCAGCCCGTTTATATCCGTCAAGGCAGTGTGAGTAATCAAACCAAGGTAGTTGGCCCTTCGGGTTGCGATGGCCTTCCGCTCTTCTTGGCTCATCTTATTGTTCACCTCATACGAAACATCAACGGGGATAATACCAAGCATCGGGACTTTAACACCGAACTGGTGCATAAGCATCAAGCGGTAAGCAGACAACTGCTGCTGGTGCTTCACCTCTAACCTAGGGTTGTTTTTGTATGCTATGTCTCCCTTGCCGTAGATGGCCATGCCACCTTCGAGTGAGATAACCTTCTTCTTGGCCGCAGCATCACGGATAGTCTTCATGTCGTAGATACGGAAGTTACCCTCCTTGTCTACAGTCAGCAAGTCAACAGTACCGGCAACACCGTCCGCGTTCTTGTCACTGACGTCCATGTCGTTAAACAAAACGACGTCTTTGGCAATCACCTTCTCACCATTGGCCACAAACTCTGCTTCCAACTCAACGAGCTGTTGCTTTAAGTGCTCCTGCAAATCAGCAGGGAGATGTGGGTATGCCTCTGGCTTGCGGAGCTTGCCGTCAAAGAAGTCACGAACGTACTCGTCAACAGAGTTACCAATGTTAGTACTTGGGTAGAAGTACATACTGGTGTCCGCATTAAAGGGGTCTGACTCCTTATCACCTTTAATCCAAGTGGTGGTACGCATGTACCTCTTACCTGTCCGAGAGTCTACGTAGTACTTGTTCTCTTCTTCAAGAGTCTTTTCAATCTCAGCACGACGATTTACCTGCTCCTCTGTAGGAGAGGCTACAGTCTCAAGGGCTGTAAGCTCGGCTGTAAGTTCAGAACGAGATTCGTCTGTAAGAGAGTTTAGCGAAACGTTGTCACTGTTTGCTAAGAGTTGGTCCACAATTTCTTGTGTTGGGCCCGGCACTACTACATCCTTACTGCGCTGCTGACTGTCGGCAGCTTTTTCATTAGCCTCTTGAATCTGAAGAGTTTTAATGCGGTTGTCAATGTAATCTTTCTTTGCTTCAGTTTCTGCCTTTTTATGCAAACGCTTCAGCTCTTTCTGGTCACGCATGTTGTCAACGAGCTCACGGAACTCCTTGTCATTGCGAACCTCCATAACATCGTCAACCTTCTTAGCAAGTGTAGTAAGCTTTTCTAGCCCCTTGTCCGTAGTCAAATCAGCGCGCGCCTCTTGCAAAAGCTCCGTATCAATCTCGCTGTTAACGAACTCCTCGAGGTTGCTGTTAACCTCAACCTTTTCCTTTTTGGTCTTGCCCGCTTCAGCACTAGCGATATCTTGCTCAAGACCAGCAATCCGTTGCGCAGATAGCTCTTTAGCAACCTGCTCATCCGCAAAAGTCTCACGCGACTCACGAGTACGCTCAGCTTCCTTCGCCTCCTTCAGCTTCTGCTTTAGCTCCTCAACGTTGTTCTCCTCTTTAGGTTGCTTGTCAACGCGCTCCTGCAAGATAGCCTGCCGGCGTTTTAGCTCGTCTGGAATTTTAGCCTCAGACTCTTCCATAGCATCAAGAAGAGTAGTCACAGCCTCAAGCTCTTCACGCTCAATCTGTTGGACTTGCTCCTCACGATTCTTGATGTTAGCAAGCTCGGGAGCTAGCTCTTCACGACGCCGCTTTAACTCTTGTTGAACAAACTGATTTTCTGTAATCTGCTGAGTAAGAAGCGCTCGTTCAGTTTTGGTTAAGTCTTTACTCTTTGTAGCAGTCATTGCCTCTTTAACAGCCTCCTCAGCCAACTGCAATTGCTCGCGCATCTCTGCACTAGCCTCAGCTACCTCGCCGGCAGACATACCTTCGTTTACGAGAGCTTGCTCATAGCTGGCAATCTGACTGTCCACTATGTCGGCTTGTCCGCTAGCAGCAGCTTCAAGACCAATATCGTACATAGCTTTACGTCGCTTAACTCCTGCTTCTTGTGGAGTAAGCTCGCCAGCACTTGCCTTGTCAGCATCAGCAGCAAGACTCGTCAGCTTCTTGCCTCGGGCTTGCGCCTTCTCAATGAGTTCGTTCTGTGCCTTGCTATTGCGGGCTTTGCTAACTGCACCGCCTACACCAGTAAACACAGCACCACCGATAGCACCAAGAAAACCAGACTCCCAGAAGTGGTCGTCGTCTGTGTACTCTTTCAAACGGTCCTCAAGCCTAGATTCTTCCAAGCCAAGACTGTTGCGCATTTTGTACATGCCCTCCTCAGTACCGACGTAGTTGACCATCTCCTCGATGCCCTCCGTGCCCATATCCAAAGCAACAAACTTAGCAACGTCACCAAGACGCGCCATGCGAACTGCACCTTTAGTGGCACCTGCTGCCCTAGCAGCTGCGGCTCCTTTAAATGCACCACGCGTGCCCTTCATCATTTTACCAAGAGCGTGGAACTGCATCATGTCAAACGCAAGGTTGTAGCTGTTAACAGCGTACGTTTTCTTGGCTGCTTGTGCGGCAACGAAATCAGCGAGCTCAGCCTTAGTAGGTTTACGGGCCTTGCCTTCTTCCTTAGCAATGTGCTCTTGAAACTGTTTCCAAGCCTCTGTACCTTTGTAAGCACCAACAGGCTTAAAGTCACTAAGGAACTCAGACTTGGCTTGTTCAAATACACCGTGTGCTTCTCGCATATTCTCAGCGTGACGCATAGCCACAGCACCACCGGCAGTCTTCAACCCTTCTTGAAATAAATCGCCAGCAACCCCTAATACTTTCTCAGCTTTAGCCCCAACCTTTGCTGCTTTTTGGACAGCTCCTGCACCCATACGCAATCCTTTTCCTACGAGGCCTGCACCTTTACCGACAGCCATACCGGGAATCATCATGCTGATGGTAGACATCATCGACGGCAGATTCTTACCCCACCACGCAGCGTCACCCCACTGAAATGCAGCCCCCGGATTCCGCTCGTAAATAGCAGCGTCCTCGTTGGCCCCTTCCATCATCGCATTACCCATGCGCTCCAACAAGTTACGCTCGCTGTAGTCACCCTCCCACAAACTTCTGTTACCTAAGGCGCCAAACCCAGCAATCGTACCACCTATAATCTCACCAAACACACCACGGTACAGGCCGTTACCCAAAGCCTCCCACGGAGACTGAGCAACAGCTGCGTTGTAATACGCGTTACTGTCAAGCGGGTTGTTTAAGTACTCAGGCAGCTGGCCAAGAGATGTACCCGTCTGGGAAGCATCCATTTTAGGCGAAGTGCTGTAACCATAAAAACCCTCAAAATCCACAGGCTCCGGGACGTCCGGGGCATCTGTGGGCTCAGGGGTAGGGGTATTCGATATAGATGAGTCATATGACTCTGGGGCTGGGGTAGCAGCCATGTCCGGCGGGAGATTTTCTTCAGCCATGTTTTGTATGTTGTAAAATTCTAGGTATCAGTAACTTAAGACCAGCCTTATAGATTGGCCTTTACGTAGTTCATAATGTAAGTAGCGGCCTGCTGAGAGGTTCCTGCTTCTTCCATTAAGGTACGATATTTTGGTGTATCTGCAAAGAGATTTGTACCATTTCCGTCCTTTGCTTCCCACTCACCATCGTTGTTAAATTCGATAGTAATATTACCAAACTTGTTAGCAACCAATGGCATCATAGTACCAAAGTTTAAGCTAACTGGCTTACCCAAGTTCTCAGAAGTAGCCGCCATTTCAGCAGCCGCTACAAATTGAGGATGCATAACGTTCATGCCCTTACGTGCAAACTCAACCCGTTGGTTAGGAGTAAGGTTCTCGTTAGAAGCTTGGACAGCATAAGCCTGTGCAACGTTAGATAGAATATTATTATCCTCGGGGTTGATGCGCATTTTAACAATTTCCATCTCACCTGACTCAGTGTTTTTTATACGGAAGGTAGTAAGACCAGAGCCATTAACATCCGTCTGCTGAATCTCCGCGTTAGCGTAGTCGTAATCTTCACGGAAATCTACGCCATCAACATCTTCTAACTCTCCTTGCTCCGTCAGTACTTGTGCAACGTCAATAGTAGACAATGTACTGCGGGCAACTCGGTTAGCAGCTGCTTCATTGCGTCCGTTAAGTTCTAGAACACCAATTACGTCTACCATCTCGGTGTCAATAGTAACAGTATTAGCAGCGTCCATAACATCGGTCATGTCAGTTTCCCAATAAGTACCTTGCAATGCGCTGTTAAGAGCTTGAGATTCTTCCAGCATCTTTTCATCACTCCAGCCAAGGCTCTTACCAAGCTCACGCATAGGTTCAGAAATTTGCATTACGCGTTGAGTAGATGAACTTTGTCCCATACCACTTCCCGGTATATAGGTGCCAGAAGCTTCTAGTGTCTGAGTTGTAAAAGTAGGCATAGCATCAGTCCCTTGCTCTTTTAAGAGCTTAGCAACCTCGGGGTTGATAGTGCCTTTAGAGACCAAAACATCCATGCCACGGTCAAACGACTCTTGCATTTGAGTAGCCATCTGAATACTATACGGGTCACCGCTAGCCAGAAGCTCGCGCATCTTACCAATATAAGAAGTACCGTCTTTGTAATCGCCTACGCCAACACTAAGTTTTACGTCGTCACCCGAGCTAGCAAACGCGTTCATGTTACCACCAATAGAGAAGCCAGAGCTATTCTTGCCTGCGCCTTTCATCTTATTGGTTTCTTTTTGGTAGCCAAACATTTCCCCGTACACGTCAACCCGCTGGTCAAGGAAGCTGTTAAAGTCGTAGCTTGTTCCGTTAACATCGTTAGACATCTCCATTTCTAGAGCAAGTTGACGGGACACTCCTTTGTCACTAGCAGCAGCATTCTTCAATACAGCACGCACACGGTTAGGGTCAACTACTTCTTTAGTGCCCTCGTGGATAAACTGTCCTTTTTCATAGGCCCAACCGTTTTGACTAGCGGCAATTTCTTTGCCGTTTTCACGCATCCACTTATTAATGTCAACCTGCTCATAAAGAGGAGGTGTATTAAACGTTGCGCCTTTGGCAGCACCGCCAGCAGCTTCATATGCATCCATAGACTTTTTAAGCTGCCATGCAGGAATGTCTCCATACTTGGCAGGGTCTTCTTGGTACTTATCATTAAAGGCTTTGTACCTCGCAGCATTAGAAGAAATAGCAGCAACTGCTGGGTCTGCCGCAAACTCTTGAGCAGCCCGACGTACTTTCATACCTGCGTGCTCAGGAGATTCTTGAATCTCATCTAGTTGTTGCTTAATCTTTTGTTGGTACTGCTGCTTATACGCTTTATCAGCATCGCCAAAAGCTGGAATAGCAGACACGTACGCGCCGACTTTATCCATAGCTGCAATATTAGTAGCAGCGCGTTGGTTTAAACCTTGCACAACCTGCATAGCCTCCTGTATAGGTGCGCCAGCATATGTACGTACGTACGGGTTAGCCCTTGTAAACTTATCAAAAACGCTCATTTTCCAATAATATCATCAATGTTGTTTCGGCCAATAACGCCGTACTCATCTAGCTTGCTTAGCAGTTCAAATCTGCGAAGGTCTGCTGCTCTGTTCTGGAAGTCTTGGAAAGCCCCACCAAGAACACCTGCCATGTTTTGCCTAACTTGCGCTCTAGCTCCCAATCTTTCATTTCCAAAATCAATACGACGCTGCTCGTTGGCAGCTTGAATACCAGCGTTTTGATTAAGAACATTAGTAAGCTGGTTAATGTTTTGGTTACGCAACTGCATTTCTTGAGAAGCTTCGTTAGAAAGAATCTGCATCTCCTGTCCAGCAGCAACCCGCTGATTGGCTCGCTTCATTGCAGCTGCAACAGCTGGATTAGAAACGTTAGCATCAATACTAGCCATGCTACGGGCAGCTGCGTTACGAGCAGCAGCAAGCTGGTTACCAACTTGCAAGTCTGTATTGATAGTCTGAGCACGAAGCATAGGAGCATCAATCGGGCCTTCAAGCTTATTAATATCACGAAGGTTGGCTACATATGGAAGAAGCTGCGCAGCTGCACCGGCAGCCATGCCAAGGTATGGGCTCCCGCCAGTACCTCTAGAAGTACTACTAGTGCTATCCACTCCTCCGCCAGTGACAACCTCTTCCCCAGACTTTAAGTTTACATCAAGGCTTTCCTCTGTTGCAGTAGGTGCGAACGCCCCCATTTGTTCAGCAATCCCAAAAACACCGGGAAGGGGTCCTGCGCCTGCAGACGTATTAAGTCCGGGAAGTTGAATCCCAGTACCATAGCCAGTGCCATCACCAGTCATGCCACTAGCACCTCTCATGCCAAGGTTAAAAGCCTCAGCTTGACGACGAGCTTGTTCAGCATTAAGCCCAGCAGTACCAGCAACAGCAGTAGTACCTGCTGTAGTGGTCGGGGTAGTCGGCGCAGTCGGACCAACAAGTCCAGCACCTATAGTGGCGGCGGGGTCATTGGTAGCAGCAGACGGCGGGATAGCTCCAGTCGTAAAAGCCTCAGCCCCAAAGTCCATGTTAAACTCACTCGCATCACGAGGAGCGTACTTAGCAGCCCCGGGAGTACTTGCTCCAATATTATTCTGTGCATCAATACGAGCACCTACATTAGCGTAAGGAGAATCCTCACCCTTGCCTCTGAGCATACCGCTCTCGTCAAACGTGCCCTTTGTGTAGTTCTCTTTATCAAAGAAAAGGCTACCCTTAGCATTCTCGTAGGTAGCAAGGCGGTCAGGGTCAAGCTTAAAGTTAGCAAACTCTTTGGGGTCACGGCGTTTGAATTCCAGCAACTCCTTAGTCATAACGATATGACGACCTCCGGCTACAGGCTCCAAGAACATATTACCCTCCGAGTCAATCACAGTGTTAGCTTTCTGTGAGCTTATATCGTCAGCAGGAAGACGGCTAGGGCCTCCAGAGAATGCACCGTACGACTTGTTATAACCACCGTCGGTGCTGTTACTCTCGTCGGTAAGATTACGCGACCCGTTAGCCGAACCCATACGTGGGTCAATTGAGGCCGTTGGCCCTTGGTAGGCAGGGGCAGTGTCTTCGACAGGAGCAGGAGTATTAGATGAAGTTGCAAGCATCTCGCTGGGAGTACGTCCTTCTGCAACCTCTGCAATAGGCAGCACTGTACCACCGACCATACTTCCGTCTTCGTTAAACCCATCACTAGGATTCCAACCAGCCTGTGTAGCTTGTGCTACGTAAGTCTCAAGTTGCGAAAGCTTTGCGCGTTGTTCCGCGGTAAGCTGCTGTGGGAGCATACTCTTAAGGAACTTGTACTCGACATACTTAGGCTGAGTAAGACCACCGTCGGCAAATGAAACCTGTTGGGGCATGTTACTAGAGTAACGTCCGCCAAGAGCGTACATAGCTTGGTCCTTAGTCATCCCTCCTTCACGCATCATCTTCTTAACAGTTTTATCCTGCTTAGAAGTTTCTTGCGATTGGAACAGCTCGTCCATACCGGCATTAAGCTTAGCAAGCCTACGCTCATAGTCACGTACCCCACTAGGGTTACCAACGCGCTGAGCTTCCTTAATACCTTTTTCGTAGGTGGACTTCTTGTTAGATAGCTGCTTCATTACAGCCGCGTAAGTTTTCTTACCCATTATAGCTTCATCAATTTGCTCATGAGTGCGGGGTCAACCGATAGCTTATCGCTATATACTCGAGCACCGTTATTATCATTAGCCTTTACACCGCCATTGCTGTGCTTAGGGCCTTGCACTTCAAATTCACGAGATGCAACCTTAGACATTCCACCTTGACCATAAGTCGCAGGAGTCTCACCATTAGTTTGCATCATCTCTCCGCCCTCTACCTCATATCCGGGACCCACAGTTGCGCCGCCCATTGCATGTTGCTGTAAAGCTCCGTAAGCACTTTTAGCCATGGCACCCTGACCCGTGTTACTCCACGTACCTGTAGCAGGGTCAAACTTTGGTTTAAGCTGCTGCATCCAGTACTGGGAATGGTCATTAATGTTTTGCCCTTGTGGAAGAGACGTTGCGTATTGTTGTGCTGTTACAGGGGCACCGTCTGCATAGAAGTTAAAACTAGGCATAGCATCAGCTCCCGCACCTTCTGGGTATGTAGGAACCATCATGCGGTTAACGTTAAAAGGCCCGCCAGTAGGTCCACCCAGTTCAAAGTCCATAAAAGCAGCCGCAGCTTTTACAGGCATCCTAGCCCACTTCTTCAGCATACCAGCCTCTGCAGCCTTATCAATAATTTGATTTTTAGTTAGGCCAGCTTTTTCACGAAGCGGCTTAACCCACGAGAGGTCAGCATTACGGGCCACGTTAAGCTTATCACTAAGGGAGTCAGCTGAACGGATGTCACTAATCATAGGGACAGCGGTACCGATAAGCTTTTGAATCTCCTCGTCTGACAGTTTAGCATACCCCTGCTGTACATCCTCATCAAAGATAAGCTTTTGAGAGCCGGGGGCAGCACGGAACAAATCTGCAAGATTCCAACGACGTCCGTTAGGTGGAGTGCCCGGGCCTCCTGTATTACCACCGTTAGAAAAACGAGGAGTGATGTTGCCTTTAATAGGGTATTGGTCAAGCACAGCATTCATCTGCTGGTGCTTCATCTGGTTTTCCATGTTTGCACGTAGACGCTCTTCATCACGAATAGCTTTCTGCCTAGCGTCCTCAGCGTCATTAATTTCCTGCTTCTTCATCAACCCGCCAACTGCGCCAATACCAGCGCCAACCAGCATTCCCAGAGGCCCAAACGAAGCCCCCATGCTAGCACCCTTAAGAGCGCCAGAACCAAGGGCACCACCAGTTGACATGTAGCCGTCCTTCATGTCAGCGGTCTCAATAAGACCACCAGCCATACCGCCAAACGCGCCTATACCTTGACCTACATTAGTTGCAGCAAAACCTGTATTAGGTGTAAATCCGCCTGTTCTGTACTTTTTAATACGCTTACGTTCCATATCTAGTATTTATATTCTTACCGAACAGAGCGGCGTGCAGTGCTGCCAACGTCTAACAAATATAGACGATTGCCAGTAGAATTCAAAGTTTCTAATCTAATAACAGCATAGTCTCCGATAAAACGCTTAAGGCTATACCATTGTTTAGTATTGTCAAGAATAGTACTGTTTGGTAAAAACGAAGTATTATCGCTCGTAAACCACGAGCCCGTGTAAGCGTCGTCAGAGTAGTCGCGGAATTCATTAAACTGCCAGCGATTATCTGTAAGACGAAACGAAGTAGAGGTGTCAGATATCTGGTCGTCGTTATAAACACGTACGCGTTCAAAGGTCTCAGTCTTAACACTTGTGTTTTCTCCATCACCAGAACGTGTAACCCAGTTAAAGTTTTGAAACACTTTGGATACGGCACCTCCCATATTGAATACTGCATCTACATACGAGGTAGCAACGCCTGCAGTATCAACTTCACCAGTATTAGTGTAGGTAGTTCCGGGGGCAGCGGTATTTAATTTAAAGACAGCTGAAAGGTTATCAGTACCAAGAACAGTACTCGGGCCCGCAGTATCAGCAGCCTCGTTAAATGAGAACAACTGATTGTACGTTTGGAAATACTGGTAAGGCGCGTAGTCGTGCTCGGAAGCCCAGCACTGGTTACGCATACTGTAACTAATGGTAGTACCACCGGCAACCTGTTGCGGCCCTGATGAATTAATAAAACGCTTAGTAACTAGCAGGCGTTCGTTAACAGGGTCAAATCCTAAAGTAAACCCGCCTTGTGCAGATGATGTAATATTAGGTATCTCACCGGCAGACAGTGTCATGTTAGACGTGTCAAGCGGAACAAAGAAATCCTTAAAGTAATTACGCATACCCTTGGCGCTCAACTCATCAAGCCCCTGTGTAAGGTTGTATACCCTACCAGCAGCTCGGTCAACCCAAGAATAACCAGAGCGGGATAGCAGCGTGTCCCCCCAATGAGTAACGCCAGCGTATCCAGCAACGTCTATAAACAACTCCTGCGGCGGAGCTTGAAACAAGTCTCCTGTACCCACAAACACGCTAGCACCAGAAGTGTCAAAGTTAAATTTAGAACGAGTCTTAAAGATAGAATCCCCGTGGTGGATGATAAGCTCACCTTGGTAGTCCTCAATGTTTCTGATGCTCTGCTTGCCTAGGGCATTATCATAATAATCAGCAGGAGCAAATTGAGTCCAAGAAATCTTAGTGCTCTCGTAGTTTTGACTAGCACTCCGTACGATACGGTTTGGAAAATCGTTAGTCTCCAAACTATTTTCACGCGCAGGGAAAGCAGACTTCTTTTCGTCTAGCTTGCTCCAATGCGAACCAATGTTGTAGTGGTTAAGTGTTTGGCCTGCAAAGTCAGTTTGTTGAGTAGCAATCCCCCAGTCATTAGCAAGGTCCTGCAACGTAAGAGTACCTTCAAGGTCGTTCTTAGTTGGTAGGATGTGTGTCCAAGTAAAATAGCTAAGACGCCCTAAAGTGTCTAAGTAAGTAATAGAGTTAGCTGGGTCTGCTTCTTCTGCAGTGCTATGCTGAGCACCGCCTCCCCACATAAACTCTACAACAACAGGGGCAATCCATGTGTCACCTCCACGAACAACTGCGTTAGACTTGTAAGTACCTGCGGTTTCTACGCGAACAAGGTCGTTAGTAGCTGCTAAATTTTGGCTAGCAAAGTCTACAAAGTAGTCAGGGGCGTTTTTGTATAGCATAGAATAACTGCCCATACTCCCGCCAAACCCAAGGTAAGAACCGCTAATATGACCCGTTGCTGTACCTGAGTCGCCACCGTCTAGCGCATTGTAGTATGTACCAGTTCCGGGAGTTTCTCCGTACTCGTACACCATACCGTAATTAGGATTAGCTTTGCTTGGCCTATTGATATAATCAAAATAATGAGTGCCTACGCCAACAGTGTGGTAGCTGCCTAGCGGCGCAATAAAATTGTAGTTAAGTATGGTTGAGCCCAAAGAGGCGGTAAGAATAGAGGAAGGTATAGAGTTTACTTTGTTATCAAATACAGGCTGTACGTGCCAACCGGGTTTCTGCTGGCTACCTATAATAAAAGCTAAGTTAGTGTCTGCTACGCCCGCTACTTTTCCGGGGTAGCCCGCAAGCCAGTCACTTGTATAGTCAACGGCTTGAGACACTTCAATACCCAAAACAGGTTCACGCCATTCGTTATCGTAATCTCCAAATACTACGTTTTCAGGGAGATACGCATAGTCAGCTAGCGTGCTGCTCTGCATAGTCCACCCTCCTTGCTCAACGTAAGCCATCTGTTTGTACACCTCCTCAATAGCCCAACCAGAGATAGCAGGTTTGGTCTGTAGCAAGTATGGGTCGTATACTCGAAGCAGCTTACTAAAATCCGAATCGCTGTTATAGCTCCACCTCCAAGTAGGGACATACGCCTTTACACGTCGGTCAGCTGATGTTTCTGCCTTGGCGTAAAACACCTTATAGCCTTGAATTTTATCAGCAACCGAGGCAGGAATAACTACGTTGTCCACAAACAAACCAAGAGTTTGGTTGCACCACTCGTCTCTATAGTCAGAAACATTAAGGTCAGAGTTACCACCTAATGAAGTACGGGTAGCCTGCCACATTTGTTTTGCAGTGGGCATAACGTGGTGGCGAACCCCCGTGTTACTTAAACCGGAAGATACCCAAATAGCGTTGTCTGTGTACTCATCAGAGGCGTTAGTAACGTAACCAGTTTTACCACTGAGATGTAGGTTCCAAGTGCCCGGGGAGTTGTTAATATCTACATTAGTAGCAGATAAGCTAGCTACGCCATCTCGAGCTGTACTAGCAAAACTTCCACTATCACCACCACCGGGAATATGAAATGCCTGAGTCCATGTACCGTCTTTTCTTAAAAAAGAAATATACAAAGCATAAACCTCGTTAGGCATAAACCCACCAAGAAGACCACCCCAGTCATCTGGCTCTTCGTTGCGGTTAGTCTCTTGACCATTATCTAAAGCATTACGCACTGGCACAGACGCAGACCAATCGAGATTAGTATAGTCAATAATCCGTAAATCATAGCTGTTGCGAAACGCGATTGCAAAAGGGTCTGGAGTTTCAAGCTGTGACAAATCCCAGCGGTCAGCATAAAGCCCCTCGTGGTCTACTGTCCAGTGTACATCCAAAGCATTTGCAATAGCTTGCCCTTCTTCAAAAGTAATAGAGTCTGTAGTAAGGTTACCCAAGAACATGCGGTCGTCGCTAACAGCTACAGTTTCTGCAGAGACGTAAGATGTTTTAGGTATTAGAAGAGCATCTGGAATAGCATTTGTTATGGACGCCTCTTGTCCAATATATGTCCAGTCCATGTCTTCGCCCGTAATAAAAAAGCGGTCAGCATAGGTAACAGTTTCAACACCGTTAAATTCACGCAAAGCATATACGCGTGCAAATTGGTAAGCAGTGTCAAGACCGTAAAACTTCATACGAGCTGCAGCACGAAACGTTTTAAGTTCGTCTGTAGCTTCAGTACCAATTTGCCATGAACCCATAGCAGGCCCATACTGTGTAAGATTGTCCGTTCCAGCCTGCACTTCATAGGCAAGCATAAACGTGTAATTACCAGCAAGTATATCTCCAGTAGGGGTATCGTCTGCAAAGGCTCCATCTACACGAACAGGTCGCACCATGGGAAACTTTGCATCTGGAAATACATCAAAGACCTCTGCAGTAGCAGTAGCCGCCCCGTCACAGATTACATACTTAGGACGGGTAACGCCATCTGTATATGCCAACACTAGTTGACCTGCGCTATTAACGTAGCCTACACCTTGAAAGGGTGTGCTTGAGTTAAACCCAAGAGCTGCGTCGCTATAAGCAATAACAGTATACGTGCCGTCTGGCTCTAACTGTATAATCTGCTCTAAGTGTGTAGGGGTGTGGTATTGGCTAGGAATGTCTCGCGCCTTGATACCAAAGGCTACACGGTCTCCGGGAATCTTAAACTGGCCGCACACCTCCATGTTTTCAAACAAGAGGTTACCATCAGAAAGATTAGGCAGCGCAATTTCAGGGGCATTCTCTGTGGCAAGAGCCCCTGCAAGGTCGTCAAGAATCATGTTACGAGCGCGACGGTAAGTACCGCCGGGCTGGTCTACATGCGCAACGTCCTGATTAAGTCCGTTAAGAAGTTTCATTATCGTCCGAGTCTACCTTGGGTTTCTTGACCTTGGAAGAAGTCTGCGTGAGCATTCATGTTAGGCGCAAGGCGAACAAACATATTCTTCATGGTCTCCATCTTATCAATGCTTGGGTAAGCAAGGTCATTGCCCGCAGCTACACAGTAGTGCCCCCATTTTTGGTCAGCAGTCTGCCAGTTAAATACAGGATGAACATAGCCACCCATCATCATTTGGCGAATAATGTACCACTCCAAGGCTTGCTTAACATAGATGTTATCAGGAACCATGGGAAACCCATCCCCGTCGGTTGGATACGCCGTGTAGTGTAACTTAACAGTGCCCGTCTCAAATGACGTAACAATGTATCCTGCGTTTACAAGGTAGTAGTCTGTACCGTGATTGGCACTAGCCGTAGTTTGTAATGTAAAGGCAGGACTTGACTTATCATCTGTAGGGTTTGTTTCAAACACAGCAGATGTATAGGTAGTGCCGCTGGTGTTAGGAGTAGCAGATGTAGAGCGGTTACCCCTGTCATATGCAGCAGTATCTGTTCCATACACAAGTGCTTGACCATTATACTCTACTTGCATAAGCTGGTACAGGTCACAAGGAAACTCTCCACGAAAGTCAGCAATAGTAACGTCAGTAGTCTTGTGGTCGAATGCTCCGTGATATCCAATAAAATCAAGAGCCTCACCAATCCACTCCACTGCGTCGTAGGTCCAGCCAGCATCTTTGGGCTTGAGGTCCCGGAACACCTTGCCGATAACCTCCTTAGTAGAAATAAACTTGTAGTTCATTATTCCGTGTAGTTAAGGCCAGCGAAGGGGTCCTTGCGCAGGCGTTCAGTTAATTTCTTTTTTAAACCCTTCTTCCCACCCGTTGGGTCAAAGCGGTATGCAGACTTGTTTTTTACAAGGGCTTTGCGCTTATCCCACGCCCAGCGATAGTAGGTGTCATCTGTCCAGTAGACAAACCCTTCCTTTTTACCCTGCTCTTCCCACATCTTCAGAGTCTCGTTCCAATCAATGGTTCGAGCATTTAGGCTACGCTTAATCTTTTTGATACGTAGCGTCCCTAAACGTTGCCCCATGTTAAAGACTACTCCGTTGAGTAGCTCCCTTACAAGCATCTTAGAAAAGCTTTCTAAAACCGCTCGATAGTAAGTATAGGTTACATCTGTATCGGGGTTGTGTTTTTTATACTCCCGATACATATCCTTAGCCCCTAGTCGTTCCTCACTTGATTTCAATTTGCTCATTGTCAACTGGCCGCTGTATCTGCAGCTCATTTTTCATAATAGCCTCAGTAACTCGCTGTACCATGTCCATAGTAATTGGATACTCGGCATCGGGGTCAAGGCATATAACACCCCCACCGCCTGCAAGCCCTCCAGTAACTGGGGACTCTGCAATCATCTTAACGTCAATGCACATGGCATTAGAGTTGACAAGATAAATGCGAGAGTTCTTGTAGAAATACTTAGGTTGATTTCCACTAAATTTCCCAAAGAGGCTGTAAGGAACTTGCTCTGCCGTTACATACTGAAAGCTTTCTTGGCCGTCAACTGCGCCCACGTAAAGAAACCCGCTAGCATTTTTAATATTTACGGGAGGAGGCACCAGTTCTTTAGACCTAAGTATTTGACAGGGCAAAGCAACTCCGCAAGCTTCAACTGCACTAACCCATTCCATCTCGTATGTAAGAGTCTGGTTAAGTTTATCCGGCATGTTGAAGTTACGCTCGCTATCCCTGCGAATAAACAAAGCGCGGTAGTACTCTACCATAAACTTAAGGCGCTCAAGAAGCGTTGTATTTGTAGGGTCCCCTGCTTGTTCTGCAAGGTTGTATACAATTTGATTAAGGCTAGCCATTACTTTTTAATCTTTTCTACAGTTCGTCCAGCAAAGTATGCACCGAATACGGTCATCATAAGAAACTGCAACAAGTCAATGTAATTTTCTGGCGGCATGAACTGGGGGTCTAGCCCATCCCATACTGCCATTACCATAAAGAAAACTGTAAGAGAGATAAGAGTCACAGGTCGAATAAACTTAGCAAGCTTAACATCTGCCTGAGCATCAGCCTCCCAACGTCGCGTAACTTGCTCTTGGGCTGCCATTTCTTCTTCAGCGGCAAGCCTAGCAAACTCCATCTTGTCGGAAGGACTCATGCCCGCGTCACCAGATACGACTCTAGCAATAGTCTTAATAAGACCACCGCCGGGTGCAAGGTCAGCTACATCACTAAGAATATGAGGCGCAGTACTTGCGAGGAACTGGCCCATCTTTGTGTCCTTAAATTTCTTACGGTCACTCACGGCTTAAAGGTAAAATTCAAAATAGTAAACGCCCATCTGCGGTCACCAGTGTCTTTATAAAAATCAAGCACAGTTAAACGTCCGATACGGATTTTAACTTGATATTTATCTGATTGCTTGTTTGGATTTCCCCAAGTATTGATAATGCGCATCTTGCTAATATAGTTCTTTAGTAGCCTTTAAACAAAGAATTAACGCAATAAGAGGTTGAAGGAAAGGTCCCCAATAGCAACGGCGCCAGCAATTGCCCACCCTACCCACTTGGTGTTCGACTTAGATTCAGCTTCCATACGTGTAATAATATTACTCAGCTTATGTATTTTGTTTCCGCTATAGTCTAGTCGGCTATCAATCTTTGCAAAATCTCGGTCAAGTTTTTCTTCTAACTTTTCTAGCTCTCGCATAGTACGGTTAGTTTGGTCACTCATTATAGCAAGTTGGGCCTCATACATTGAATTATCTGGTGCCATTTTATTTTGGTTTTATACCATATTCACCTTCTGAAAGCGTATATGTTTTAGTAGAGTTAGTTTGTCCACACAAATACGTCATACTAAAAGTCTCCCCAAAAGGAATTTCTAAAGTCTCGTAAGTGGCCTCATATGTGCCGTCTGTTTGAAGGCACTCTTCAAAGATTTGTTCTATAAAACCAAAATCCAAATTAGGGCACGAAACGTCTTTCCATGTAACGTCAAGGTCTGCCTCAGAACTTATTGGTTCTTTCCTAGTTGCCATTATGTTGCCGCCGTTGCTATTGTGAGTACCTCTCCCAGTCCTTGATTTTGCTCTTTGTATGCCGTATGAATCCAATTAATACCTACCGTAATATCATTGCCTTCAAGCATGCTGTTTATTGTTACCCATGTATTGTCTGGAACAGCCTGTTTAAAAGCAGTGTTACCTGCAAAAGACCCTACAGCCAGTGACTGTGCCCAGTTAGCGTACCAGACCCCGTTTTTCTTAGCAAAGATTATTTGCTTTCCTGTTGCATTGCTCGATTCGTGAGCTACAAGTTCTTCGTAGTCAGTATCAGTACCACATTGACCATAAGTCCTGTTTGACGTCGCAGGCCCTATGTTCATATAGTATTGGCTACGCCTTGACCCATAAAGTGACCCGTCTGTTTTTCTGCAATAACCAGACAGCCTAGCCTTAGCATACGGTACGTCCCAATCGGTGTCAGTGCCTACCTGTACGGGGTACGAGTAGTCTGTTGTTGTTCCCTGACCTACGTGGCCCTCATTAGCATCACCCCAAGCAAAGAATTTTCCGCTTTTAGTGACAACCATAGAAGCATGATAGCCAATGCTAATTTTGTCGATTGTTTCAGCCCAGTCTGTACTCGCGGCAGACTTTACTCGTGTCCACGGTTTTGTAATTCCGCTAGTAGTTCCTAACCCCGACCTTCCAAAATTGTTGTACCCACAAGAGTATAGATACTCTGACCCAGAGCCTCCTTTAATAGCTAAACAAGTGTAAGGATAACCAGGGTAAGCATCAATATCAATCCAATCAGTATCGCTTCCAAATTGAGACCACGATTGATTGGAGAGTTGGCTTCCTGTCCCAGTGTCTCCTGAGTCGGCGTAGTTGTTAATGTAACCGCACCACCACAAGGTTCCGTCAGTTTTAATAGCCCAACAACCATTGTCGTGAGGCACAAATTTACTAACGTTGGTTAATGTAAGGCCAAGCTCTTCAGGAGGGGTTATGGAAGTTGACCTGCCCATATAACCCGTATTAGTGTACCCATACGAATACAGATTATTAGAACTGTCTAAAGCAAAAGTATGGTAGTTACCATCTTTTATTTTAACTATATCTGTCCTAGTAGAGAGTTGCACCTTGTACAATGAAACCGCATTACTCCCATAAATCTCTTGAGCATCAGGTAAGCGGGTATTAAATCCTCCGCCTTCAAAATACAAGAGGCCAGCACTTGATTCCGACACACCACCGCCGCCTCCTGCTGGTACGTTTTGTCCGTTTATAGATGCAATATCTGCCATATTAACTCCATTATATTTATTTATCTCTGGCATTACGCAAGTTCAATAAAGTTATCAGAAGGATTAAAATGAACGTAGCTAGAGCCAAGTGCATACCCTACTATTCTAACAATAGAACCCTGAGCTGTAGGAGCGGTGTTTGTCATTGCTCCCTCTGTTTCGCTTACATAAATAGTATCGCCTGCAGAGAAAGCAGAAAACGCAGAAGAGGCTATAAGGCCATCAACTAAGAGGCCATCGTTAGCCTCACTAGTGCCTAAGGCGAGCCCTAGCAATCCTTCTGCCTTTCCAACTGCGTTTGCATCAGATGCTTCCCAGCCAGACGCCCCGTACTTGTACAGCTTTGTAGTTTGCAAAACAGCGGTACCAAACTTTAAAATCTTGCCCTCGTAAGCGCCACTTACATATGCAGTACTTCTTGTAAAGTATTCTACTTTTTGACCATCTAGTACATTAGCATTACCTCCCGTAGGAGTATTAATTAGGTCATTGTAATCTCCAGAGGTTGCTACTGCAGCAAGGGATGAATTTACCCACTTAGATGTTGCCAAATCATAACTTAAAACTTGCCCATCTGTCGGAGTAGTTATAGTAACATCCTTAAGAGTACTAAGGTCTAAATAGTTAGTAGCCCATGTACTTCCCCCAAGCTTTAAAAAGCCTCCCGCTGCCTGCTCTACTAAAAGACCTCCTGCTACTGGAGATGTAAGCGTAACGTCAGATAGCTGCCCAATGCTAGAAGCAAAGAGGTTAGTTAAATAGCCAGAATCATTAGTAAGCTCGCTAATATTATCACTTGACTGTAATGCAGAATCAGCAAGAAGTCCTTGTGCAGAGGTAGCGTAGGCGGTTGAATCTGTTGCAGCTGCAGTTCCAAGCGTAGGCTTATTAAGAATCTGAGCATCTCCGGTAACAGCCGACCAATCTGCATTCACATTAACTTCTGCCCCAGCTTGAATACCGTCCAATTTAATATGGTCAGCATTCGTAAAATTCTGGTCGGTGGCTACGTAGTTGGCATCAACGACTGTATTTGCGTTGTAACCCTGTACCGAAGTACCGACGTCAGAGAGCTGCAATGCGCTGTCAGCGGTTGCACCCTGTGCAGATGTAGCGTAATCCGTAGAATTTGTAGCTGCAGCAGTGCCAAGAGTTGGCTTGTTAAAGATTTCTGCATCTCCAGACACAGCGCCCCAATCTGCGTTGACGTTGACTTCTGCACCTGCAGCGATTCCATCCAACTTAGAGTGGTCTGCCGTAGTAAAGTTTTCATCAGTAGCAACGTAGTTAGCGTCGATAACCGTGTTTGCGTTATAACCTTGTACCGTAATACCAAGGTCTGTGGGCTGCAAAGCTGAATCTGCTGTAGTACCCTGTACTGCGGTTGCGTAATCTGTAGAAGCGGTGGCTGCTGCAGTTCCCAACGTAGGCTTGTTAAGGATTTGGGCATCTCCACTTACAGCAGTCCAGTCAGCGTTAACATTAACCTCAGCCCCTGCAGCTATACTATTTAATTTAGCGTGGTCTGCAGTTGTGAAATTTTCGTCGGTTGCGACATATGTAGCGTCGCTTACAAGGTTTGGGTCATACCCTTGTACAGTTACACCAATATCTCCGGGCTGAAGTGCGCTGTCGGCAGTAGAGCCCTGAAGGGCAGTTGCGTAATCTAAATCACTAAAGTCACTAATATCTGCTTTTTGGATAACAGCATCAACCCACGCAACCCCATTGTACCGCAAAAAGTCTCCACCACTAGCAGTTGTAATAGTTACATCATTTAAACCTGCAAGAGTTGAAGAACCTGTAATAACACTAATATCTACTGTTACCCACCCAGAGCCGTTGTATTGGAGAACATCCCCCATACTAGCCCCACTAGTATTTACATCCCCTAAGTTGCTAATAGATGAAAGGTCAGAAGTTCCAAGAAAAAGACCCGCATTTAATTCAACAACATTTGGAGCTGTCTGCTGAGACACAACAAGAGTAGTAAAAGCAGTGTCAGGAGTTACCTCCACAACATGCTTAGTTACATTATTAGTAACAGCAACTTTATTAGACATTAGTATGGAAGTTGCTTAATTTGAAGCTTACCATATAAAATGGTGTCACCGGCTACTGAAATAGTGTATCGCCCTTGGTTGTAATTTAATCCCTCTACGGTAGCCCAAGGAACTACAACATTAAACGCACCATCGGTGCCGTTTGTTGCAAGAGTAGGCGTAACTGTCGTAGCGGTGCCTGTAGAATAATCATTATCGTATATAGACATGATTAGTGCCGAAGAAGATATATCAATCGGAACGTCATTGGCGTCTTTGTAGACTAAAGCCAATGATAGCGTAGATTGCTCTTCGACTTGGATATCGTATTTAGCTGCAGCCATCCTAGTCGTTTTAAAGGGGAAAGCCCCCGTATATTATTTAAAAGATAAGACAAATCCCCCAGCTACACAAACAGTAACCGGGGGTTTGTATTAGTCAATTAGATTATTAAAAGCATCAAAGTTTGTAGGACTTATAACTCTCCAGCCGCCATCAAGGACTGCGCAGGTAGTAGTTTGAAGCATAAACTTTTCTTCCGGCAAGTCCAACTTTATGATTGCAGTAGCTGCATCAAGAAAGCTTTGGTCAGTAGTAGCCTTCCACGCGTTATCTGTAGTTAAGTTAGTCTTCAACATGTTCCACAAAGTTCATCAGTACCACCGACAAAGTCAGTCAAAGTGGTAACCATAGTGTTAATTTCAGGCATGTTGCTAAACCCAATAGCAGTCTGAGCCTTGTACAAAATCAAGTCAAGATACGCGCGCATCTTAATGTACCTCTGTGCCTTTGCGGAGTTAATTTCGCAGTTGCACTGACAGTTAATTACATCAGTAGCCGCTGCTTCAATTGCATCCATAATAGTAGGAATGTACAACTGTACGCGAAAGTCACTGTTGTTATATTCAAACCCGTAAGCACCTTCACCAAAAGTAACTGCAGAGCCTGCAATTTTAGTTGTGCTGTTGACGGACGCAAACAAAGACGCGTTGCTCGTGTCTGGGAATGCAGCAGCAATCTCAAAGGGCCTGAGGTCAAAGAACTCCCCAAAGTCTGCCGTATAGAAAGTAACACCAGCAGCATTCCACAATGCAGTGTCGGCACCTTCCTCGTCAATTACAAGCTTTTGGTTTGCGGGGGTAGACACCTCAAAGCGGTCGTCGGCAGCTGTAGCGTCTGCAACGTTAGTAAAGTATTTCTGGATATACAAGCGAGATGTGCTTGTAATATACATTCTAGCTTCTGCCATAATTTTTAATTAAAAAGAAAGGGGAGGAAGCTTTGTAGCAACCTCCCCTTCCAAAGTTGTAAATACCTAGTATCAGGTATTGGTCAAGGTAGCACCGTCAGCAATCAAGATAGCCACGTGCTCAACGTCTTGGTAAGATGCACCAACGTTCTTGTCGAACTTAACAGCAGAAACAATCTGCTTAGTCAACACGTCATAGTTAACACCTACAGCAAGACCCAAGTCTGAGTAGACGTTAGGCTCAACGATTGGGAAACCAACACGGTTTGTGCGGCCAACCTTAGTCACTTTGTTACCAACAAACTCAACCGCTTGAGCTGCAGTCAAACCAGTGTTCAACACAGGCGCAGTCGTTTCAGCAATCACGCTGTCCTCGTTGGTAGCAATCTTAGCGATTACGCCGGCAGGGAATGTGATAGTGATAACTCCAGCAACGTTAGCAGCTAAGTAAGCTTTACCATCTCCAGCCTCAAGCTCAGCACCGTTGATGAGCGTAGCCAAGGCAGCAGCCGTAGCTGCGCGGAAAGTCCTGCGTGGGAACTGTTGGCGACCGTTTGTTACGTCAATAAGAGTAACAAAAAGCTCCTCATCTGTAGCTACTGCCGTAGTAGTAACTGTGTACACTCCTGCAACAGCAACAGCATAAGGGTCCAAGGTGTAAACGTCGTCTTGCGTAGAAATAGCGCCAGCAGAGTCAGCAACGTTGCCGGTGGTAAAACCAGTAGCGTTGTCAGCAGCAGCCAAGGTCATGCCAAGAGCAGTAATCTCGTCGGCAGTGATTGTCCGTCCAGCCGCGTTCTTTGCCTCGTCAAGGGCAGCTCCAGCAGGAACGATAAAAATGGTGTCTTTGGTATTAGCCATAAGAATGTAATTATTTATTCAGATGTGAGCTGCTCAGCACTTGATGTCTGATAGCGCGGAGACTCAATCGCTTCAAGGATATTCTTGACCGCGATATCGACAATCTCCTGATGGGTGTGCTCAGCGAGTTCACAATCTTGAGATAAAGCTAAGTTAATAGATTCAGGAATCCTAATGTAGTCTGCGCTAATTCCTTCTAATATGTAACTTTCGGCATCTTGATACACTTGAATATCGTTTTCAGCAATGATACATAGTGGTGAGTTTAGCTGAGATTTAGCAAAAGGATTCTGTTGCATGAAATAAACTTCAGCGTTATCTACCACACGCACAGGCACTTGGGCTTGTGGCGATGAGGTGGTCACGTCTCCACAATTATCTTTGCGAATGTCAGCACGAATGTTAACAAGATATAAGTAATCTGCGGGTAAGTCTACTTGACGGAACTCTGCTACAGTTGTAGGAGGGAAGGTGTCAACATAGTTTAAGGTAACCAAGGTGCGGATATCATCGAGGCGCTTCTGGTTTCCTTCAAACCCAATACGTTTAACGTCTCCTGAGATAAAAGCACGGTCTTTGATAAACCTATCTTGCGCGCGATTAAGCCAGTGGTCTTTCTCTGCATCAAGGAGATAATCATAAGCATTAGCAGCAACTCGTTGGAGTCCTTGCTCAAGTGCGTAATGCATTTCTTGTACGGTCATGTTATAAAAATAATAAACATTAATATTGCAATCTACGCAAAAAGGGGCAGAACTGCAATAGCCCCGCCCCTTCTACATTCACTATATGTGATTATCAGCTAAACGCCTTCAGCTTAGCTTTAATGTCCAGCAACATTGTGCTGTTCTTTTTCAGACCCAAGAAACGAATAGCCTGTTCCATGTCTTCTCCGATAACCTCGTCTCCAAACAAGAAGGTGTTACCAGACTTACGAAGAACATTAGCTTCAACGCAATCCCAGATAAGAGCAATTGTTTCAATGTTCTTGTCAGTGCATACTCGGATAAACTCAGCGTGGTCTTCCTCAAGAAGGTCTTCAAGCTCAAGTTCAATCTGCTCGGCAGAGAGGTTTGCAGTTTGCACGCCAAAAGCTTTAAGCACAAGAGTAGCCCGTTCAACATCGTCTCCAAGAATAATAAGCTGCTTATAAGCGTCTTTACGCAAACGCGTATCTGCCACAGCTTCAGCCTCTTCCTTCAATGGGTCAGAAATAAAGTAGCGTCCTTTGCTGCTTTTTTCATCCAAAGAAACATGAGGATGCTCCATTGCAAAACGATACTTAATGTAGTCTATAACATTAATAGGGTTGCCCTCCTCATCTGTATCAATGTTTAAGGTCACCCCATCTGCAGGAACGTCAATTGTCAAGTTCGCAAAATAAGCGCGAACCATTTTAGCCCACCCTGCTTCAGTTGGAGAAATACCAAGAACTTCAGGAAGCCACTTCTTTTGTTCGGCAATAGTCAATCCTTTAAGGATGTCACCGCCTTTTACGTACACGGAGCCAATTCGTCGTTTAGCTTCTACGTAAACATCGTCCGGAAGATTAGTCGTGTTCGGACGACGGTAAATAAATACAGTCTTCTGCATATCTAAATGTTGCTATAAAAGACCCAACGGGGTCGTTCTGTGCAACTAAGATACGTAAGCTGTACTACATACGCAAATTACTTCTTGCGCTTGGTAGTGCGCCTCCTACGCTTAGCTGGTGATACACGGGTAGGCTTACCTCCCGGGTTGCCCTTACGTACCTTCTCGCGCACCTTGCTCCGCTTTTCGGACTTAGACATCTCACCCGAAGTCTTAGGCGTTTTAGAGTTAACGCGCTTGGATGGACGGCAGTAAGGATAGGGGCGTTTGCTTCCTCCCTTAGCCGACTTACGCCCACAGGCTTTTCCCGTGCGGACGTCCTTCCACTCTTCTTTAAACCAGCGGCGAAGACTCACTTCTTCTTCTTTTTCTTATAGCCAGAAGCCGTCTTCTTCTTACCAGAGGAGTCGGGCTTAGTGCCTTTGCATACCTGCACAGCATAGCCGTTAGCATACGCAGACGGGTACACTTTGTACTTACGCTTAGCGGCTGCTTTGCCGCGTGCACACAACTTGCCCATTATTTCCCAATGTAATTCTTAGGACGCGGCTTAGCAGAAGCACTCGTACCACGAGTTCCAACACCGTTAGCGTCAAACTTGTAGCCAGTCATGTTCTCGCACATGTTACGCTTTTCGCAACGGTGTCCGTTAAATTTACCTTCTGGTTTGGTGTTGCCACCGTGCATCATCATCTCGCCTTTGGTCATGCCACCATACTTATACATGTCCTTAGCAGATTTAACTTGACTAATTTTCTTTTTCATATCCTTAACATTTCCACCGAGCGCGTGCTTTGCGGAGCCTAGAGTTCGGGTCCTTAGCAGCCTTCGGGAACTTTTTCATTTGACCAGCACTACGCTTACAGTAAGACCTTTTACGTGCGCCACCGCCCGGCTGGGGAGCCTTAAGTGCGCTACCCGTCCTACGGTTAATCATACGACGTCCCTTAGCTGTCAACCCTCCCTTCTTCGACTTACAGCCGTTGGAGATGTTGCAGCCTTTCATGGCTCCTTTCTTTTTGCTACTGGTTTTTCTCGAAGCCATAATATTAAATATAAAAAATAAAAAGGGGAACTCCAAGTGAAGCTCCCCTTTCCTATAAAACCTAAACTACGAATGGTTTAATGTAAACGTGAAGGTTGGAACAAAACAGTCCAAGTATCAGGCTCTGTAGTGCCGTGCTTAGTAGCCTCATGAACAATACCAACAGCAACTCCAGAGGTAGGGTCGGTTGTCAGCACGTGCGCCGCATTTGTAGTGCCGTCACCTGTGTAAACTACCTGACCTTCAATAGCGCCGGCTGCTGTTCCAATAACTGCACCAGCTGCATCATTAATAATCACACTGCCTACAAGACCTCCAGTACATAGAGAAAAGGCGTCAGCACTTGTGTCAGCACCAGTGCTTTTAGTAGCTGAAAGTCCGACGATAAGGTTGGCCGCGTTACCGGTTTCGAAGAGTGTGTATTTTCCAGCTACATTAGAGGCAGCACCAGAGTGCTTCAAAGCAGCACCTGCTGGAATAGTAGCACCGTTACCAACGGCAGAGATACGAGAAGTATTTCCCATGCGCACTCCGTCACCAGTAGAACGGAGGAAGCTATCTTTAGCACCTCCTGTAAACCACACAGCGCTATCGTAAGTACCTGAACCCGGATAAATCATAACAGCTACCGGAAGTCCCGAACCATTATCGCGAGTTAGCAAAGCTCCGTTTTCTGCATCAGCGCAAAGTGTTGCGCCTGCGGGTGGCAGTAGAGATGTTACGGGGTCAACTTGTACAAACGCAGAAGCAACAAGTCCGCTTGTGCAAAGCGCAAACTCAGAACCAGCTGTTACAGCAGAGGCTGTTAGCGTAGTAGAGTCTACAATACCAAGAGGGGTTTTCCATACACCATCTTTAATAGTAGTTACGTTGTCAGTTACAGTAGGAAGTCCAGTTGCAGAATCCCACCCTGTTTGGTAGACAATGTGCCCAGCGCCTAAGTCTTCGTCGGCAATAACTCGTGTATAAGAGTTACTAGCTTTTCCGGCAGGTCCAGTTGAGTAACCTCCTTTAAACTTATAACCATCTAACACTGAGGACCAAGTCCCAAAAAAGCTAACAGCGTATTTATTGCCGCCGTATCCTGCAGTTGGTGCATTAAACCTTAGTCTGTTACCGGTTCTAACAATATTGAAAGCGTCATAGGCGTTAACTTTATAATAGCTAAGACCTTGCGAGCTTGTTTGTACCGTGTCAGCTGGGCTAAGCGGCGCCTCTATAAACTCTTTAATAGCCGCTGCAAAATCTTCTACTGTAGCCAACGTGTGGGCTCCGGCGAGTTCGTTCTTGCCGCGCGAGGTATCTACCGAATCAACAAGAAATGTCTTTCCAGTATCATTATTCCCGTAACTATCGGAACCTAGCTTGTAGTTTTCTCCAATACCAAAATACTGAAAGTTGGTGCTGCCCGGGTTTGGTGCATTAATTATAGCTGTAATGTCAACTTCAAGAAAAGCTGTCTGACTTTGATAAATATAAGTATCGTCTACGGACGAACCCGGTGGAACAAAGCTAATACGAGAAGCGCCGTCACTGCGTAATGAATCTCCGAGTACGAATCCTACAAACTCACCGCTTGCGGGGTCGGCAGTTAACCCAGTAGTTCCAACTTTAGTGTAAATAGGCGTCGGCTTGCCGTAGTTAAAGTGTGCAAACCCATCCTCAATTGGTACATTTGTGATGCCAGCATGGACAGCTCTAATAGAATAACTACCTCTTAGTTGCCGGTCAGCGCATATTGCAACAACTTCACTAAAAGAGTCCACACCCTGAACGTACGAGCGATAGTTATTTCTATCCGTGGTAGCGTCATAGCCGTCTGAGATTAGCAAGTCACCTCTGTTAACAGCTGGAGGCGCCAACGCCCCTTCATATACTGACATGTAGTCCATTGTGCCATCTGACATTTCACTCATGTACAACCGAGGTGACCTAAACTGTGCTTTTACCTTATACGTGTTGTCAAGGTCTTCAATAGCCCATCCAATGTGAGTGCCTGACGAGCTATCTGATGTAACAAATAAACCAAATCTTTGGCTGGCGTAAAGGGCGTCGCCTTTATAGATGGTAGTGTTTCCACCATCTAAACCATACGCAGCGCTGATGGTTACCTCTCCTTGCATGGTGACCTCAAAAACTTGTCCAGCCGATACCGCTGGGCCATTGTTTACTCCAACTACAGAATTTGGCCTAAAGTCTGGGGCGGATTGATACCAATATGCGTCATCAACGCGCATCATATTGTCTACGCCGTCATAGTCTGAAAAGTAACACAATGAGCCGTTGGGGATAGAGGTCAGTGCCTCGGCCTGAATCGTAACTGAGTTACTTGAACCGCCTCCGGGCGCATTTACCCACTCAGACCCGTTGTACGAGAGTACTTCGTTTTCTGCGGGAGATGTGATTGTTACGTCGCTAAGTTCTTCAATAGTAGAAGCTGCGTTAGCCGTTTGAAGAAATGCATCTCGCTCGCTCGGAGTTGAAAAGTGATATTTCTTGCCCGCGTGCGTAGCGCTATTCTTAAGCTTTTGTGACCTACTCATAATTATTATTTATTTTCTGAAAAGATAGTAAATAAAAAAGGAGCCACCAAACGGCAGCTCCTTTTCTATGAAACTAGTGTTAGCTATTAGCTAGCAACGCACTCGAGGTGCAAGCAATTAGTAGCCCGACGAATGCTGATACCGCTTTCCTTCAGGAAGTGGACAGCTGCTCCGTCAACGTCAGTAGCGCGCAAAGCGTTACCACCGAATCCCGGAGGTACAGAAGCACCGGCAACAGCCCAACGCATGAGCTCACGGCCCTTACGTGTCACCATTGCAACGTTGTTCTCTCCGTCGTAGACAGACATGTCGAGGAACACCATGCGGTAAGACTCCATTGGGAGGCCAGTCACAGGGTGACGCTCTGAAGCCAAGGCACGAGCACCGTGGTCAAACAAAGGCAAGTGGCGCACCGTGATGGTGTGTCCGTCGATGTGCTGGTACTGGGTGAAGAATCCACCGAGGCTCAGGTTACGACCGCTTCCGCTGATAAAGCTAGCAGGGTCAGTGTTCTTGATGTAAGCACCAGTAGACACTTCTTCCTTCATAGCGTTGTCGAACTCCTCCATACCACCGAGGCCGGTGAAAAGGACGATGTTCATCTGTGCAGCGTCAGAGGCTCCATAGAGAGCGTCACGAACAACAGACTTCAACTTAGCAGCAGTGAGCTGTGAGTAGGTATCCACGTTAGGAATCTGCTCGAGAACACCAGAACCCAAGGGCACAGGCTTACCGTTCTCGTCAGTTTGGTGGATAGTACCGTTAGCATCGCGGTTGTACTTGCTGTACCACATAGCGAGCTCGCACTCCTCCTTCCAACGCAACATGTGCTGGTACTCTTCAAAGTCGTACCAGAGGTTGGTAGTCCGTCCGCCGACGTTGAACTCGAAGTTCACAACGCGGTCAGGCATGTTGCCCTCGTAGCGGTAAGACTTACGCAACAGAGAAATCTGGTTGCGCATTTTAGATGGAGCGACCCAGTTGCTCTCAGTTCCACGTGAACCAGAGAACGCGTTAGCAGCAAACAACTGAACAGCGAGGATACCGGCAAGGTCCGAAGAGCTTACGGTAGCGGTGCTGTCAGAAGTAACCAACTGAACAGGGTACACAAAACCGCCGGCACCGGGGGTGGGGTCACCCGTGATACGCAGCTGCGTGTTGTTAGTGTCACCGAATTCGATAACGTAGTTCTTGTTGAACCAGCGCTCGGCAAAGGTAACAGTACCTCCAACGACAGAGATGGCAGTGTTGGCGACAGCAGCAACAGACTTGTTGATGCGGCCCATCACTGGATAATCATACTCGATATCGTTGATGTACTTGACGTTGCCCAATCCTTCAGTCAAAAAAGAGAGTGGGAAACGCTTGTCTTCACGTCCGCTCAGGTGAGTAATCACTGGGGACAAAACATCAGGTTGCGTGAGCAGAGCATTGGCCAACGAGTTTTCGTCGGTCATACCTTCGCCATTGAAGGTATCCTCATACAAACGCAACTTCTTGAGGTTATCAGCCATAATTTTGGATGGTTGAATAATTAGAAATTAGCTTACAGTAAATCCTTCAACGAAGGAATCGTGTTCGCCTTGGTCGTGCCCGATTTAGTGCGGGACTTCATACGACTACCCGCACTCGGAGCAGCAGTAAGTTTAGACTTCAGAGAAGAAACCTTCTGAGTAGCCGCCGCGTTCGACGCCAACTTCTTCAGGTCAAACCCTTGATAGAGTAAATACTCTACTGCAAGGGCAGTCTCTTGGTCAATATTTTGACGGTCAATATCCCGCTGCGTTACGCCTTGCTCATTCACAGGAGTGGTCATCCACTCATAGAACCTGCCACGTTGACGTTGCGGGATTGACATACCTTTCAAGTTACCAGCATTGATAGTTTCTTGTACCCCATTCCAGTAAGTTTCAGCCTCAGCTCTTTGCTGCGCTGCCTCTTGCTGTTGTTGGGCAAGGAGTTGTTCCTTACGCTGCCCCTGTGTCCGTTGCAACTGCTGCAGATAAATGCTAGCGTTGTCCTTTAGGATACCGGCGTCTTCGTAAGACTCTACCATGCGTGAAATGTCTTCGTCCCCAAAACCCTGCTGTCGCATGCCGTCAATAACAACCCGCTTTTGTACAGCAAGGTTGTCATCAACTTGAATGGAGTTGTAATCCATTTGAGCTTGCTGTGCTTCAAAGTACTTAAGTGGGTCGCCGTTGTTGGCGCGATACTCAAAGTACTCTCTCACATCAGGCATTGTTGCGAAAATCTTCTCCAGTTGCTCGTTTGCAATCTGTTGTCCTACAGCGGTAGTGTACTCAGCGAGACCGTCGTAGTCCTCAGAGAAGTCACCCTCCACTTCGTAACCCAGCTTAGCGCCGAGCGTGGCGAACATACCTGCGTCTTCAGCGCTAGGTTCGGCTGCTTCTGCAACTTGTTCATCTGCCACAGGTTCATCGACGGTCTCTTCAACTTCGTCTTGAACCCCGGGGGTTTCTTCTGTTTGGACTTCGGTGGTCGGCTCTGCTGCCTCTCCTTCCGTCGTTTCGGTAGCTGCCTCGGTGGGCTCAGCTACCTGCTCTGTTTGGGTCTCCTCCTCTTGGGGTGTAGGAGCGCTGTTATCATTCAGCCAATCGACAGAACCAAGTTTGTCGATGCCCAGACCTTTGTTTTCTGACATTCTGTTTCAAATTTAAGTTATACGATTCGAAGATACAAAAGAATCGTATGATTTATTATCTATGTGACTTATTTCTCATCAGTCTTACCATCATTATCATGGTCCGTGTCCTTAGATACTGCGTTGATAGTAGCTACTTGGACTTTTGTCTCACGGTCAAGCTGCTTTTGCTCAGCCTCAAAACCTTGCTCCATCTGGATTTCTTGCATCTTAGCCTGAGCTTTCTGCTGTTCCATCTGTTGTTGGGCCTGTTGGCTCATCTGCTGTAGTTCCTCTTGCTTCCTCTCCGCTTCATTAGCAAGCTGCTTAATACGAGAGAAGTTGTCGGCATCCAGAATGTCTGCAATTGTGCCGGGGCCTGTACCGTTTTGTGCAAACGACATTACCATTTGACGCATCTGCTGAATCTTTTGATTCTCTTTGCTGGCGTTTTTAGCAAAGATACCAAACTCAGACTCCCCATATTCTGCTCCTTCAATATCAAGCCAAGCGTTACGGTAGTCGTCGGCAATGTACTGAATCTTCTTGCCGTTTCGGAAAGCATGCTTAGACACGTCAAGCAAACCTTGCATCTCTTTCTGCTCGAACTTTTCAAACTTGCGAAAGATTTCTTCAGTCATTGCAGTAGACTGCGCAATAGCAGACTGCGTCGTGCCTGCGCCATCAGCTGCAGTAATCTGACCTTTACGCTGACGGCTAATGCCGAGCAGCTCTTCCCACTCCTGCTTGATAGCTTGAAGCAACTGCATCTGTGCAGCAATGTACTGACCGAGTGACATGTCCAATACTTGGTACTGGTTAAATGACACACGCTCGTTGTTCTTACCTTCCGCAGTAGAATCAATAAACGCAAAGCCCATAGCATCTGCGTAGTACATGAACTTCTCCTCGTCCCAGCCATGACGCTTGGGGATGGTGTTCATTTCGATAAGCGCAATCTTGTCCTTGTTCTTGGCAATCGTAAGCTCCATACGGTAGTGGAACACGTTGTAAAGAATTTGATAAGGCAAGCCCATGCTTACAATACTGATGTTTTCCGCGTGGCGATTACTGTATGCACGCCCATTGTAAGGCAGCTTACATACAGAAATATTACTCAACGCGTTACGCTGTGCCTCGATTGGCTCAATGCCTATGTAGATATCACCGTCAATCCGGTAGCCTTCCCATACTTCATTAACCCAGAACCACTCAATACTTTCATCCGTATCTTTGTCCATACGGTAAGAGTCGTCCACCATAAGCTCTTGGCTAACCCCGAACTCATCAGTGTACGTAAGAACTCCCACCTTTTTAAAAGACTTCCAGCAAACGTGCATGACTTCAACAAAGCGCTCGTCGTCACCAAAGTTCTCTTCGATGCGCTGAAGGAAAGGAATAGAAAAGCTGCCACTGCGATTGCGATGTGGGCTCTCAACTTGGTCAACTTCCTTATCGGTGAGCAAATCATAGAACTGGTCAAGTACTGCGTTGCTGCTCATTAGCTCTCTGCGTACTACCCAATCCCCGTCTTCTACAAACTCAACACCGGGGGACTTACTGTAGTCAATGTCAAGGGGCGAGACAATGTCATACTCCACCTCATCCATGCATACCCCTTTGTAGCTATACACATATCCAGACACCAACCAGTCAAAGAATGCAGCTTGCAACTTATCAGGTAAGTCAAGGTAGTCTCGTAGGTAGTTAAGAACCTGTTGTCCTACAATAGCTCGCGAGTCTTGGTAGCTAGTTTCAATGTACTTAGTAATAGACTCAGGCTCCTCCGTCTCTGCTGACGGTTGCCCTGTGTCTACTCCCATTGCATTCAACTCGTTGATAAACATCTGCTGCAGAGATTCAGCAATTGCCTTCTGCTTCTTCTCCTCCATACGGGAGACAGCGTCTCCGTTGGTTACAGTTACCGAGTAGTTAGAAGGGCGCTGAGTTTTCTCACCCAACAGCAAGTCTACCACCGGCTTAATGATATTGTAGTTTCGAAGCTTGGCAGGGAAGTTACGCTTCTTACCAGCTTGAGAGTTGTACGGATTAGTTACGTAGTTGTAGTCTTTCTCAGCCAACACCCCATTGTATGCTTCGTAGTATCGGAGCAGGTCCGACTTTGAGTTCTGCAAAAATGAAGATTGATTGATAAAGCCTTCGACGCAATCCTTGCCCCACTGCTTGGTCTTCTTAGACCGCTTGAGTTTCTGGCGAGGAATAAAGTTCTTTTGACGATTGTCGCTCATATCTTATGCAAAGAAATCCCTGTTAAAGAAAGAATCGTGGGATTCTTCCACGCCTTCCTTTACCACGGGTTTCGTAAGGAGGTCCATCATATAGAACATACCAACAAGAAGGGAAGATGCACGGTCAAAGTTGCCCCTATCGTTCCACTTGATAAGTTCGTCAATTAGGCCTATGTCGTAAATATAGTGCAAATTAAGTTTACTTTCACCATTCTCGTCCATACTTCTTTTAGTACGGAGCCAATCTCGTAGATATAGAACTGCCTGAGCCTTACGTTGTTTGCTACCCATAGATAAACCATAGTTACGTCCAAGCTTCTTTGCACGGAAGCCATTAGAGCGGTCAAACAACTCCACCTCCTCCATGAGCATATGCAGATTCTTAGTCCGTTTAGCGTATGGAATTACCTCACCTCGGTCATTCTCGAAACCTATCTTAGCGTTGTAATACTGGGACAGCTTGAACAGCGTTTCATTGTACTCGTCCTGCGTGTCTGGACGTCCCACATAGCTAGCTACAATCATATCATCTGGCTTGCTCCACGGGTTAGCGCGCTTAAATACATACGCAGAACCTAAGGAGTTGCCCTGCGACGTGTCGTGCGCATATGGGTCATGTGCTATAAAGTATAGATTGTTTGGTACTTGCCCGTCATCATCTCGATACGGAGCCTGATACACTACTACACAGCCCGTGATATCATCTCCCTTTTGATGTGGAAACTTATCTACTGGGCGTACTGTATCTGAGGGACGAAACTTGAGGCCGTCTTTACCTGTAGTAAGTAGTCCTGCGGTTCCTACATTCGCAGTCTTAGCTGAACGAACAAGAGTGTTCCTGTGATTAATAAGCTCTGCTGTAGGAAAGACGTTTGAACTTGTCTGTAAGAAGGCTTCACGGGGGCGCCAAGGATACTCAGTTATAAGCTTGTCGTAGACCTTTGCGTCCTTACTGTTGCGCTTAGTGCTTTCCCGCTTAGTCTCTTCTTGAAACTTTGCTTCCTTTGTTAGGCTGTTCCCGTCTTTGTCCATAAAGCCTACCTTGTTACGGTAGCTAGGGAAGAACCATCCGCAATGAGTACCGCTACCGCCGTCGTCCCATATGTTATCTACAGGCAGTAGGTTATATGGTTCCGGGTTATAGAACATAGACTCAAAGTCAATCGTTCCGCCGGACATGTCACCACCCGTACCAAAAATAACCATCTGTCCGGTAGTGATGCCACCATCCTCTACTGTAGGACGGGTCGCCATGAAGGTATCCTTAAGGTTGTGGAAAGCTCCTGCCTCCTCAAAGATTACAAGAGATGCGTCCTTACCACGAGCAGCGTCAGGGTTATCCTTAAATGTAATAGCCTCAACCTCAGACTTATACCCTTTCTCTACGGGCTGGTTATTAATGTACTCGAGGTAACTGGCCTTCTTGTGGTTTTGCTTGTCAATCACAGAGCGACGCTTAGACCAACCTGTGTGCTCGTTTAAGAAGTCCATGTTGGCAGCTGCCATAGTCATGATACCCTTAGGATATAGATATTTCTTATCGTGTGCACACAGTAGCGTGTAGCTATCCTTGATGGTATTAAACTGATTACAAGTAATAGCTGCGTTCTTATAGGAAAAGCCCTTACGCCGAGCCTTAGCTACAATCATATGGTGCCCACCGTCTAGCCAATCATCTTGTACAGTGGTAGATAGCTGTAAGTCAAGCATAGCCTTTTTGTCCATGCCGTTACGAGCAATCTCCATAAGCCAAAAATACTCATAGTCCCCATCCCAAAAGCTTGGGAAGTCTACCTTTTTAACTGCACCCTTCTTCTTACCAAGCTCATCCATTACCTTCATCTGCACATAGTTTAGATAGAAGTAATGATTACCGGTAATAGTAGTATCTCCTACTGTATAGCCCTCCCTGCATCGGCGCAACTCCTCAGACCAAAACTCATAAAAGTCTTGAGTTCCCGAAGGGGCGTCAATGTAGTAGCCATGCTTTTGAAAATCTAGTGCAGCGCGGCGAAACTCTTGAGTATTTGTAAGCTTACCCATTTATATCTGGCCACTTCTCCAATACAACAAATGAAGGACAGGATTTATGTTTTGAGTATTCATTATGACCGTGGACGCTCACCTCTACTCCATATACACCACGAATGGTTTCAACTAAGTTGAGGAATGCTTTCTCCTGCCCATGATTCATAGTGTCTTTAGGCTTCATGTTTTTATCACAGCCTCCAATGTAGCAAACACCTATGGTTGTCCTGTTCTTTCCCTTAACATGCGCACCTATAGTGGACACAGGGCGGCCTGCCTCAACAGTTCCGTCAATTAGGATACAATAATGGTAGCCAATGTCCGACCACCCACGCCCGTCTACGTGCCAACGCCGGATATCCTCAACATCGTGGTCACGACCTTCCGGGGTAGCGCTGCAATGCAGAATTATTTTATCTATCTTTCTCATGACTTCTTAAAATTGCCGGTACCTCCGCGGCCATCGCTAACAAACCCGCCGAATCCAGCTTTAGTCTTTACCACATCCATCTTAGCGCCGCACTCGCAGATATCAACGCGGTTATTGTCCACATCAAACTGCTGTACCTCACCATCGCGGAAACGCATAGTAAGCACATCGTTATATTCCTTCTTACCGGGGCAAGATGTACATTTAAATTTAGCCATTAGTCTTCAAATAAACCTTTGCTTCCACCGCCTCGAAGTTTTGTCTCAGCAGCTTGTTCTTGTTTTACTCGTTCTTCTAAATCTCCCACAGTTTTTACAACTGCTGGCATTTTCTCTGCGATACCCATTAGCTTTTCAATAAGCTTAATAGCTTCAAGCGTACCATCCGACTCGTCTTCATCATCATTAGTAAGAAGCTCATCAATCTTACGTGTCATGGCTTTTACACCACGCTCCGCAGATTGCAAAGCCTCCCTAGTTGTACGTAATGAGCGAGTAGCTGGGGTATCTTGCAGTTCACGGTACTTTTTAATAGCCGCTTCCATACGAGAAGAAGGCTTAAAGTCAGGCTCCATACGCAAATCTTTAAGAATTCGAATATGACGCTCCCGCTCTTCGTACATCTGGTACGGAGATTTGTAGTCACAGAAGTGATAAATGTAAGCGAGCCAGTCTGAAGCATTCTTTTTTTCGCGATTCTTATCCTCAGCGATGAGGTCCCTAAACGCGCTTAGCTTTCGCAGCTCTGGGTCTACCCTAACAGTAAACCCGTCCATAACAAACAGCTTCATTTCTTTTTCTTTTTTGCACGGTCAAGATTTAACCTATGTAAGCGGTAGGGATTTACATAGAACCGGCCAAACATAGGTATGCGCACCGAGTCAAACGCTCCGTGCTCAATAGTCTTGCGCAAAAAACCAAACTGTGACTCTACAATGGAACGTACTTCTTCCACAGTAGTTCCAAATTCCTCTGCAACTTGCTTATAAAGTTTCTCTTTTACTTTATTATTCGACATCGTCTAGCCCAAGTGGGTTTTCCCAGTCCTCTTCTTTCATCTCATACTCTACTATAATCTCGTGTTCGCCTATCAGTACTTCATAAGGCAGCATAGGGTGTCCTTGCGCCATGAGCACTTGCCTTTGCTTTCTTAAATAAGCAAACACAAGGTCGAACTCGTCTGGGTAGCGAAAGATTACTTGCAAATGTGAGCGGCTCATTCGGGTTTATCGCTAATAGTAAACTCAATACTTTCTAGCTCCATGCGTGGAGATACAATATCAAGATACTTATAGCTACCGAATTGGTCCTTATAAATGACGCCTTTATCTTTCAGCGACTTTACGTAATTATTCAAAACCGCTACGTTCTTCATGCCTAGCTTCTCGGCTACCATCTTACGTGCATTCTTAGTAGCACAAATAAATGGGTCTACTTCTAGAAATGCGGCAAGCACGTCAAGCTCAACTGCGGTTAATTTTAAAATGCCGTTGAGAAGTGTAAGGTAATCCTTCTTTCCTTCCAACGTAATGGGGATATTAACTTTTCCCATTTGTCCAGTTCTTTACATTCTGTATTTTGCGGCCAAGTCTACGACGCAGTGCGTTTTTAATGACATGCAAAAGGGACAGAATTAGTTCGTTTTCGACTGACCACGTTCTTTGGTTTAAGTACTCGAATCTATCAACGAGCATTTCCACCACTTCCTCGTTAGTCGTCCCGGGGATATGTTCTCCGTCTACTTTCTCTGTAAACCTTACTGACTGGTACGTACCAGACTTAAAGTTATAGAGGCGGTAAACAACCCCCTTCTTATCTGCTTCCATAGTTAAATCTACTACGCTCTGTTGATATATCCAAATCTTGTATAAAAGAAAAGGACCGCCCGAAGACAGCCCTTAACTTACAATGGAGAGCTGATACAGCCCTCGGGAGAACCCCCATTACTTCTCTTCAAGCATAAGCGTAAGCATCTGCTTTTGCATCTCTTTAATCTCGCCCATATCATCCTCAATGTGCTCAATCTCGGTTTCAATCTTACCCACTGTAACCGCCTGTGTGTGTACGGTTGTCATTAGCCATGCGGCCAGTCCAAGAAGTGCGGTACCTAGCCCGGCTCCAACTTTTGCTGCGATTGATTCCATGAAGACTAAGCTAAGCTAAAGACTTTAATAAAACAAAACTAAAAGCAAAGGACCCCGCCAATAACTGACGAGGCCCTCCCCTAAAATAACGAAACCCCGATAAACCACGAACCGGTGTAACGCACATCACTCACCAACGAGTGACTCTATAGTCTCACGAACTTCTGCCTCTGTGTCGGGCGTGTCGTCCGTAAGCAAATCTTCATAGGTTGCAACCTGTATCTTAAGGTTGTGAATCATAACAGAAAGCTCTTCGCTCCGTTGTGTTAAACCCTGCAGTTCTGCTACGCGGGCTTGGAGTTCTCGTTGTGACGAGTCCTTACGTGCCTCAATAATTTCTATTGTCATTTCTTTAAGTTGACTCGGACTTCGCCTTCTGTATCATCAGTCTCGTAAGCGAAATCAGTTAAGATGCCGTCTCCGTCTTGTACAAAAGTAATAGTTATGTGGTCGTTAGTGTAAGATGTGGCTATGATACCGTCAGCGCCGATAAAACACTGCGCCTCATCCCATACAAATAACCCGTTGTTTTTGCGCGGCATGTAACTAAAGATATAATAAAAAAGCCAGACCTATAAGGTCCAGCTTTCTATTTTTACACAGTTAAGTAGCCGTAAGGCGAATTAAAAATTTTGGATATCAGAATATAGTGTTACACATTATACCATACCACCAGCGGCAGTGATGGCAGCAGGCCTTTGGTGTAAAGACCCGCCACCCACTGACATTACTGTGTTGGACTTTTAAAGTGTAACTGCTGCCCGACACCTAGCCCCAGCGCATAAGAAGTGCTAAAAGCTACGAGCCCTACCAGCTTTTGACCGATGATTCGCTTTGCAGCAAACCGCCCACGCCTTTGTTGTCCCGGAAAGGGTAGTGCTAACGCTACAGCAATGGTAGGGCCCCCAATACGGTAGCCTACATTAAGGTCACCTGTAAAGTAGCCCGCACCTACGCCAGTCATAGCAAGAATAGCACAGCGCTCTAGTGGAAAGTCAGGCACCTGAGAGCGCCGTCCGCTTCCTTGAAAGGGGTTAAGCCACGTCTGCTCCTTTTTCTTTTTAGACTTCACTACCATGTGGCCATAGCGTGCTTTGCTGCTAGACCAGCGACCGCCGGGATAGCTAACAATTTTAGAAAGAGAGACAGATGTGTTGCGGTGCAATACATTGGTACCAGCGGCACACTCTTGACTAAGGGCAATTGCCAGACTTAGCCAAAAGATTGTGAGTAAGAGAGTAAAGAATTTTTTCATGGCCCTGTAAGTTACGGCTTTACTAGGGTTATTCGTCGAAAAACCCCAGTAAACAAAGGGCATTAGTGCTATACAGAGTGAGGGTTTGTCCTACAGACAGCGTCTGCATTCATCGAATATTGAGCAAAAAGAAAGGAGGCCGAAGCCCCCTTTCCTAAAGTTCTGTATGTATACGACTCAGTATTATCCGATGCTAGAACTTGCAAAGTTAGCCGGAACAGTGATGCCGTTAGTAACTTCAATCTGGTCCGTAAGAGTATCCCCATCAACCATCGGATAAGCCTGCTGGTACCCGGGATGGATTTGGACTATGTATGTACCTGCGTCTGCATCAGCTTCCTCTGTGTACCAACCCATCAGGTAGTATTGACCGCCAGCAGCTTCAAGCTTATTACGACCGGGATTTGAAGAGGACGTGGTAACGCTTAGACCCAGTGGGTATCCGTACCGAGTATGGAACAAGTTATCCGCCACGTAGTTAGCTGAACCAGATATGATAATATCCAAGACGACAACTTCACTATCACCACCTGTCCATTCAGGGTGGTCAGGACCAACGACTGTAGGGCCATTGTACATTCCAAGGAAGCGAACGTCGGTAGCACTTAAGCCATTAGTGCCAGCATCTCCCCAGCTCATGTGTACCCGAGAAAACACGTTATCTTGATAATATGGAGTTTCTCCAGTGTTAAACTCATCAAAGCCGTACTCACCCTCCACAAAGGTATAGGCGTACGGAGTCAAGATGATAAGGTCCTTGTCATTCACTGTACTTCCGGGTGTAATCCAGATTGGCAGTTTAACAGTGATGTCAGGGTAGTGGGTTGTTTCGGGGGGTCCTGTCAATGCATCAAAAGCATTGCGCTCGCTCGTAGAGCTAAAAATGTACTCTTTGCCTTTATGAGTGGCAGATGTCAAGAGATTTCTGTTGCGTCCCATGATATTAAATTAAATTAGTTGTAGTGAGATGCTAAGATAGTACATGGGTATGACACATGCAAAACTGACATCCTGTCAGGCAGCATGACATACTGTCAGGTATACATTGTCATGCAGTACTGACACATTGGCAGCCCGTAAACTTGCATATGTCAGAATTCTGTGTAGCTTTGCGTAAGTGTTAGCTACGCTGCCAAGCAGCTAGCAAGCGACAGGCGCTAGCCTGACAACTACTACGAAGTAGGATATAACACGAGTGTGGCTTTAGCCACCGCGAGTGGCTGACACTGAAATAGCCCATACTGTTGCCCTTGGATACGGGCATATTTTTCACTATACTACATAATGTGTATAGTCCCTCCCTTCATGCCCTCTGCCTCTACTTGGTAATTCTACCTGTATACCCCTATATACAGATAGCTATTCTAACCGAGAACTGGGAACTCTTGTTTGAACTACTACGTGGGCTAGCCTCCCCCCTAGTTATAGGTTACAATAAAAGACCCCCGGGGTCTACCCTACCATAAGCTTACCCCCCCCCTCACCTCTACTACTAGAAATACTTTGGGGAAGTGTAAGTGAGGACCCCATATATTCTAGGGAAGTGCGAATGAGGACCACCTAGCAAAAACCCCCCCGGAAGTTGCGGATGTTAAACACCCCCCGCATGATTCTGTAGTAGAGGTAAAACATCCGTACTCGTTATCTATGGATAGCAAGATGACAAGTATAGTAGCTGAGGAAATCAGCAACGATGTGCACGGTTACACGTATGCACTCACCTTTTATGATGACAACAACAACGTTGTCAAGGATGAAATCGTGCAGGGTACAGAGATGCCCTATATCGAGAACGATTGT
>Ga0206131_10000602_pt1 | contig 49313 bp, 45 predicted proteins | sample Helgoland_Spring_FD_148636 | JGI IMG/M metagenome (GOLD analysis project Ga0206131, IMG submission 148636) | Pelagic subsurface seawater microbial communities from Kabeltonne, Helgoland, North Sea - Helgoland_Spring_Bloom_20160517_1 | ecosystem: Environmental > Aquatic > Marine > Epipelagic ... | reverse complement strand
ATCTAAAGAGGAGCAGAATTAATCACTCCGCCATTATCTGTTTAGGATTCTGCACTTTTTTTAAAAACCGGACCTCTTCCGATTCAATCGTGATCGTTCAGTGTGCATGGTGAATCCAATCGGGTGCATTACGCCCGAGTCTGGTGCGACAACGTCATCATCAATTCTAAATCGCACCCTGCACAGAATTTCTTTTTTTGCTGGCGCCCCTTAAATACTGCGACTAACCCAACACGAAAAGACACCGCATTCGATCTTGGCCCGGAACGTGCAATCAACAGTTCACCAACAAAACATCATTTATTAACTTGGGGTTTTTCAATGTCAAAATATTTTTCTTATCTAACAAGAATTGGGGTTGTCGCGGGGGCCGCATTAGGTGCTTCACCGAATGTTTATGCTGACGGTTTTGAGCTTAGTGAGAAACTCACCGTTACCGGTTTCATCGATATGTCTTACAGCGTGACCGAACCAGAGAATGGTGGCAGTTCTACCTCCAGCGGTCTCGATCAGTTCGAGATCGACTTCCTGTACGATTTTGGCCAAGGCCTTACCGCGCAGGTCGACTTGGAATACCAGGACAATGGCTCAGGGGAAGAAGTTGATATTGAGCAAGCTTTCATCTCATACGGCGTAAGCGACTCACTCAGCATAAAAGCAGGGCGGTTTTTGAGCTATTCCGGTTGGGAAACTGAAGAACCTACTGGCTTGTTTCAATACTCGGGTACCGGCTACGCCAAGTATTTTTACGGTGGTTATCAGCAAGGTGTGTCAGCCCTATACAGTGGCGATCGCTATAGCGTCGCATTGTCTGCTGTAAGTGATCTCGGCGATCTAGAAGGTGAAGCTCGCGACTCTAGTGACCCTGGCTTTGAATTCATGCTTGCGCTCAATCCGGTAGAAGCCTGGACCGTCAAGGGTTTCTACATGACCGACAAGCTCGACGGAACCAGTAAGAACACTGATCTGATCAATATTTGGACCAGTTATGTTGCTGGTGGCCTAACGCTGGCCGCAGAGGTTAATACTTCTGAAAACGCGCCTGCCGCCGTTGGTTTCGCCGGTGTCGGTGCAGAAGCTGAAGGCTATCTGCTTATGGCTAATTACGGATGGGACAAGTTTGGCCTAACTTTCCGTTACCACGAATCAGAAGTTGAAGACGCAACAGGTGACACCCTTGAAGAACTTAGCGCATTCACCATTGCACCAAGCTACGCGGTCTCGGATAACCTGCTGGTGGTCCTTGAATATCGTAGAGACGAAGACGACATCACTAACGAGAGCACTAACTCCTTCGCGATCGAAGCGCTCGTCACCTTCTAGAACACTGCCTTGTAATTGAAAAGCAATCCAGCCCATTGCGGTTGTACGCAACGGGCTGACTAAACAAAGACTATGGGACAATCTATATGAAATTGAAACGAATTATAAAAACGGCGACAGCAACTATACTGCTCTCGCTATCCACGGTATCACTAGCAGCTGACACCATTAAGGTTGGCGTACTTCATTCGCTTTCCGGAACCATGGCGATTAGTGAAACGACACTAAAAGACACGGTACTAATGATGATTGAGGAACAAAACAAGAAAGGCGGGCTGCTGGGTAAGCAACTTGAGCCGGTGGTTGTCGATCCTGCATCGAATTGGCCATTGTTTGCGGAGAAGACACGCGAGTTGATCTCGCAAGAAAAGGTTGATGTCATTTTTGGTTGCTGGACATCGGTTTCTCGTAAATCGGTACTCCCAGTGATAGAAGAGCTTAACGGTTTGCTCTTCTACCCTGTGCAGTATGAAGGTGAGGAATCATCGAAGAACGTTTTCTATACCGGCGCTTCACCAAACCAGCAGGCAATCCCTGCGGTAGACTACCTGATGAACGAGATCGGCGTAGAACGCTGGGTTTTAGCCGGGACTGACTATGTTTACCCGCGCACCACAAATAAGGTTCTTGAAGCGTACCTCAAGGCCAAAGGCGTCGCTGACGCTGACATCATGATCAACTACACGCCGTTCGGACATTCCGATTGGCAAGGTATTGTGTCTGACATCAACAAATTCGGCAGCAAAGGCAAACAGACGGCTGTGGTATCAACGATTAACGGCGATGCGAACATTCCCTTTTACAAAGAACTTGGTAACCAGGGTATATCCGCAGAAGACATTCCAGTTGTCGCCTTCTCAGTAGGCGAGGAAGAGCTGTCTGGGCTTGATACTAAACCACTCGTTGGCCACCTGGCAGCATGGAACTATTTCCAGAGCGTTGAAAGCGAAGAGAATACGGCCTTTATTAAGCAATGGAAGAAATTTATTAAGGATAAAAAACGCGTCACTAATGACCCAATGGAAGCGACTTACATTGGTTTCAATATGTGGACTAAGGCTGTTGAGAAGGCAGGAACGACTGATACCGACAAAGTTGAACAGGCGATGATCGGAATTACATCACCAAACCTTACCGGAGGTACTGCTGTCATGAACAGAAACCACCATTTGTCGAAGCCAGTGCTTATCGGCGAGATTCAGAGTGATGGTCAGTTTGAAGTTGTCTGGGAGACAGACGGTGTGGTTCCTGGAGATGCGTGGTCAGATTTTTTGCCTGGCTCAATGGATATCGTTGCGGATTGGGTCGCCCCTATTAACTGCGGCAACTTCAATGCTAAAACGGCGAAATGTTCAGGTCAGAATTTTTAATCAACCGTGACTCACTAATTGGTTACCACCTGCGTTAGGTCGTTTGAAAATTGGGCTTCTTTTATCTAGCGGCCTAACGCAGTCTTAGCTAACAAACTCCAGGCAATCTTGCATTCATCTAATTACGGTTTACCCCGCTCTATGCTTCCCCTTTTAGCTCTATCTTCCTGCCGCCCTAACCATTGGATCTCATTCCTGTTTGCAATAACAATGATGATCGCCACTCCGGTTTTGGCCGAACAGACAGCCTCCCTAGAGGACTTGGGCAAACAGCTAGCTAACGCGAAATTAAAGAAGGTCGCCGGCGTTCTCAATGAACTGGAACAACACGGTGGCGACAAGGTATTACCACTCTTTCAGGCGATGCTGGCGGGTAATCTTTACTACGTACGTGCCGACAGGGCACTCGTCATTCTCTCCCAAGAAAACTCCAGCAACGAAGAAAACATTGTCGTAACGGACGCCCTTACGACACAAAACCAGCTCACCTACAACAAGTCAGTTCTCAAGAAAGTTAGAGTTAACAACAAACTGCGAGGAATCCTGCGAGGCAAAATTGCCGAACTAACCTTATCCAGCAGTGATCCGGCTTTACGCGAGTCCGCCGTGAATAACCTGCTGCAAAAACCTGATGAACAAAGCATCACGCTTTTACGCAACGCCCGTCTAATTGAAACATCGCCTGACATTCTCGAGAAAATCGATTTGGCATTAATGATCGCTACTCTTGATTCCAGCGATCATATAGAACAACTCGCCGCCATCGAATCGTTGCAAGACAGTCTAGAACCCGTCGTTCGCAATCGCTTGCAGTTACTCGTAGAGATCGACGATAAAGGCAACTACCTGGAAACAAACACGTCGGTTATTGACGCTGCGACTTCAGCGCTGAAAAAGATCGACGGTAAACTCCGCTTTTACGGGTTTATCGAACGTGTATTTTTCGGTTTATCTCTGGGTTCCGTGCTGCTGCTCGCTGCCATAGGCCTGTCGATCACCTTCGGCGTCATGGGTGTCATCAACATGGCTCATGGCGAACTGATCATGCTGGGTGCGTACACGACCTACGTCATCCAGCAACAATTTCCCAATCATCTCGAGATCTCAATCTTTATGGCCATACCCGCTGCATTCATTGTTTGCGGGCTCGTTGGGATCGCGATTGAGCGCGGCGTCATTCAATTCCTCAAGGGGCGCCCCCTTGAAACTCTTTTGGCCACTTTCGGGATTAGCCTGATATTGCAGCAGACGGTCAGAACCATTTTTTCGCCACTCAATCGGCAGGTCAGCACACCAGAATGGATGGCTGGCGCACTGCAAATCAACCCTAGCCTTGCGATCACCTACAATCGCCTGTACATCATCATCTTTTCGCTCCTGGTATTTTTCGTGTTGTTAATGGTCATGAAAAAGACAGCCCTTGGACTGTATGTTCGGGCAGTTTCCCAGAATCGCGATATGGCAAAAGCGTTGGGTATTCGTAGTGGTTTGGTTGACGCGTTAACCTTTGGCCTGGGTTCCGGCATCGCCGGTATCGCCGGTGTTGCACTCAGCCAATTAACAAATGTAGGTCCGAATCTCGGTCAGGCATACATCATCGATTCTTTTATGGTCGTGGTTTTTGGTGGTGTTGGAAACCTGTGGGGAACACTGGTCGCGGCATTTTCATTAGGCATATTCAGTAAATTCATGGAACCCGTAACAGGCACCGTACTGGCGCAAATCTGTGTACTGGTGTTTATCGTACTCTTTATCCAAAAACGCCCTCGCGGATTGTTTCCGCAACGAGGCAGGGCTGCTGAATCATGATAGGCACTGACATTCAATCCGGACTGAGTCGACTTGGAATTTGGCAGAGTATGCTAGCGAGTAAAGGCGGTAATATTTTTCTGATTCTGTTGCTTGCTGGCACCGCCTTCGCCGCAGTAGGCAATCTGCTTGTGCCCCCTGAGTCGGCAATGCATGTCGATACCTACACCATCACATTATTAGGTAAGTACTTGAGTTTCGCCCTGCTCGCGATGGCCGTTGATGTGGTCTGGGGTTATTGTGGAATATTGAGCCTGGGCCACGGCGCCTTCTTTGCGCTAGGCGGCTATGGCATGGGTATGTATCTGATGCGTCAGATTGGTGATCGTGGCGTGTACGGCAACCCTGATTTGCCAGACTTTATGGTTTTTCTTAACTGGTCTGAGTTGCCCTGGTTTTGGCAAGGGTTTGATCAGTTCTGGTTCGCCTTCATCATGATTTTGTTTGTTCCTGGCTTTCTGGCATTTGTGTTCGGCTGGCTCGCTTTCAGGTCGCGCGTTACTGGCGTCTACCTATCCATCATGACGCAGGCGCTAACCTATGCACTGATGCTCGCCTTCTTTCGCAATGAAATGGGGTTTGGCGGCAACAATGGATTAACCGATTTCAAGGAACTGTTGGGGTTTGACCTTCAGGCTGACAGCACGCGCGTCGGATTACTAGTGTGTACCGCACTGACACTTGCAATAGCTTATCTTGTTAGCCAGTTCATTCTGTCGTCAAAGGCTGGTCGGGTAATCCAGGCTATCCGGGACTCTGAAAGCAGAGTGAGATTCGTCGGCTACAAAACCGAAAACTACAAGATCTGGCTCTTTGTCTATTCCGCAGTACTCGCCGCTTTGGCCGGTGCTTTGTACGTGCCACAAGTAGGCATCATAAACCCGGGCGAGTTTTCACCCCTAAACTCCATCGAGATCGTAGTCTGGGTCGCCGTCGGTGGTCGTGGTTTGCTGTACGGCGCCATCCTTGGCGCCCTGCTCGTCAACTTCGCAAAGACACAATTCACTGGAATCCTTCCCGAAGCCTGGTTATTTGCCCTGGGTGCCCTATTCGTGGTTGTAACCGTATTTCTACCTAAAGGGGTGGTCGGGCTTCTCTCGATGTTCGCAAGACTCAAGAAAAAACCTGAAGATCCAGATACGCAATCCGGTGCAGGATCTGATGGTACCGCTAACAGTACACAAGGAGTCGCCACATGAGCGGTCTGGACGCGATTCGCGAAACCATGCGTCGAGATCGTGTTTTTGATTTCATGCTGGATAAAACGCTACCTGCTGTGGATGTCTCACACACCGTTCTACTCTATGTCGAAGGCTTGTCGGTAAGCTTTGATGGGTTCAAAGCGCTAAACAATTTGAACCTCTACATTGATGACGGTGAACTAAGATGCCTGATCGGTGCCAACGGCGCTGGTAAAACAACGTTGATGGATGTCATTACCGGAAAAACACGACCGGACGAAGGAACCGTGTATTTCGGCCAAACGCACGATCTGCTCAACAAGAGCGAGGCTGATATTGCCGAACTAGGCATTGGCAGGAAATTTCAGAAGCCGACGGTGTTTGAACAACTCACAGTATTCGAGAACCTGGAACTCGCCCTGCGCATGGATAAAGGAATTTTCTCCAATATTCTGTACACACTACAAAGCCATCAGGCAGATTTGATTGCCAGCGTAATAGATACCGTTGGCTTACGAGAGCAGATATTCCAACAGGCCGGCGCCCTATCGCACGGCCAAAAACAGTGGCTGGAAATTGGCATGCTGCTGGTTTCCGAACCACGCTTGTTGCTCGTTGACGAGCCCGTCGCCGGAATGACCGCGCAGGAAACAGAAAGTACCGCCGAGCTTCTAACCAGCCTTGCCGGTGATCGGACTGTCGTCGTGGTTGAGCATGACATGGCATTTGTGCGAAGTATCGCGCGCGATGTCACCGTTTTACATCAAGGTTCGGTGCTCGCGGAAGGTACGATGGACGAAGTTCAGAATAATCCCGAAGTCATTGAGGTATATTTGGGTGAAGCGCCGTGATTGAACTACAGAACATCAATCAGCTTTACGGCGGATCGCAAATTCTTTGGGATCTAAACCTTAAACTTGAGCAAGGCAACTGCACCTGCCTGATGGGTCGAAACGGTGTCGGCAAGACAACCCTGCTTAAATGCCTGATGGGCCTATTGCCTATTAAATCAGGCGAAATTATTTTCAACGGCAGGAATATCTCAAACGAAAGACCCGAGTTACGTCCCAAACTCGGTGTAGGGTATGTGCCCCAGGGGCGCGACATTTTTCCACAGCTCACGGTGGAGGAAAATTTACGCGTGGGACTTGCTGGCAGAACCGACAAGTCCAAAGTAATCCCTGAATTTATCTTTGATCTGTTTCCGGTACTAAAATCGATGATGAACCGCCGCGGCGGCGATCTTTCAGGCGGCCAGCAACAACAATTGGCGATTGGACGTGCGCTGGTCATTGACCCTGAACTGCTCATTCTTGATGAGCCTAACGAAGGCATTCAGCCCAATATTGTTAAACAGATAGGAGACGTCATTACCCTGCTCAATCAGGAGCGTGGCACGACGGTATTGCTCGTCGAGCAGAAACTCGCGTTTGCACGCCGAGTAGGCAGGGATTTTCATCTAATGGAGAAAGGACAGATTGTAGCGTCGGGTGAAATGGAACAATTAACAGACGAGCTTATTCAAAAGCACCTTGCTGTTTAGTCGGTTCGGTTAACAATCAGACATGGATTAACTATAGTGGACTAACGCAGGTACACAACCCCTCAATCTCTAGCCTGACAGACATTATTTCAACAAACGTGAATCAAATGATCCCACCCCAACCCACCTGGTCTGCCAGACTATCGGTCCATTTGGCGCAGATCAACGATCAGACGAAGCTGACTTTCCAGAAACATTCTGGTCCTCTTCGCGTTCAAAAACATTTCCCGCAGGCAGACGGTAGTTGCCACATCTATATATTGCATCCACCGGGTGGACTCGTAGGCGGTGACTCACTTTTCGTCGAAATTTTGGCCGCTGCTAATACCCATACGGTAGTCACCTCTCCTTCTGCCGGTAAAGCTTATCGCTGTGCAGAGAACGCTCTGGATCAAAGCGTCGTGCAAGTCATTGATGTCGGCGAGAAAGCCCATCTTGAATGGTTGCCCCAGGAAACGATTTTTTTCGATGGCGCGAAAGCCAAAATCGACAACCGAGTCTCCCTGCATGCCAGCAGCAGTTATCTGGGTTGGGAAATCCAGACATTAGGCAGACGTGCGTCAGGAGAAAATTTTTCACACGGGTCGATTGAGCAGGCATCACAAATCTGGCGAGACGAAAAACGCTGCCACAGAGAGCGGTTGCAGGTATCCGACGCGAATCGGCACTCTGCCTGGGGGCTCAACGGTGCGAGCGTCCTTGGCACGTTAGTTGCGGTACCCAAGGAGAATCAACAGATAGGGGCAGAAAGCGCAATTTTAGCGCTGCGAACGCTGCTGCATGAACCCTGTTGGGGCGTGACCTTGCGAGGTTGCACTGTATTAGTGCGATATCTGGGAGATTGCGCAGAAAACTGCAGAGAGGGATTTCAACAAGCACGACTGCTTCTGATCGACAGCGATATTTTTAACGGTTCAACAAAAGGCTATGAGCCAAGAATTTGGAAAACATAAGGTAACGACATGGAATTGAGCCCCAGAGATAAAGACAAACTGCTTATCTTCACCGCAGCCTTACTCGCTGAAAGAAGAAAAGCGCGAGGCGTGAAACTCAACTATCCCGAAGCAATAGCGTTGATCTCAGCTGAGGTCATGGAGGGCGCCCGAGACGGCCGTTCAGTGGCTGAACTTATGTCTCACGGGAAAACCATTCTTCATGCCGAAGATGTCATGGACGGTATCCCTGAAATGCTCCATGAAATCCAGGTTGAAGCGACATTTCCGGATGGCACCAAACTGGTCACCGTCCATGATCCCATCGTCTAGTAAAAGGAAGCAATATCATGTTACCGGGTGAATACATTCTGGATGACAAAGACATTGAGATAAACGCAGGGCGCGAAAAGTTAACACTCGACGTTAGCAATTGCGGCGACCGGCCCATTCAAGTCGGATCCCACTATCATTTTGCTGAGACAAATATGGCCCTTGAGTTCGATAGAGCTAAGGCGAGAGGTTTTCGTCTCAATATCCCCGCAGGGACCGCTGTTCGATTTGAACCGGGCGCCTCCCGGACCGTTGAATTGGTCATGGTGGCCGGAAACCGATCAATCTACGGCTTCCGCGGCGAAGTAATGGGTCCACTGGAGAATTAGGATGACGACAATCTCACGCAAAGCGTATACGGACATGTTTGGCCCTACGACCGGGGATAAGGTGCGACTGGGAGACACTGAACTGTTCATCGAAGTCGAGCAGGATTTCACCACCTATGGTGATGAGGTCAAGTTCGGCGGAGGCAAGGTCATCCGGGACGGCATGGGACAGAGTCAGGCTTTAGGGGCGCAGTCAGCCGATACCGTGATCACCAATGCGTTGATTCTGGATCACTGGGGAATTGTTAAGGCAGATGTAGGATTAAAGGAAGGCCGCATTCTAAAGATCGGCAAGGCAGGAAACCCTGATACCCAGCCAGACGTCGATATCATCATTGGTCCAGGTACCGAAATTATTGCCGGTGAAGGTCAGATCCTTACAGCAGGCGGTATTGACGCCCACATTCACTTTATTTGCCCCCAGCAAATCGAAGAAGCACTAATGAGCGGCATTACTACCATGTTAGGAGGCGGGACAGGTCCAGCCACAGGAACCAACGCCACTACCTGCACACCCGGCGCCTGGCATTTGGGAAAAATGCTTCAGTCTGCGGATGAATTTCCTATGAACCTTGGTTTTATGGGAAAAGGCAACGCGAGCCTGCCTGGCCCGCTGGATGAACAAGTCATTGCCGGCGCAATGGGATTAAAGCTTCACGAAGACTGGGGCACAACGCCGCAGTCGATCGATAACTGTCTGTCCGTTGCAGATCGTTTCGATGTTCAAGTCGCAATACATACAGACACGCTGAACGAATCAGGTTTTGTTGAAGACACCATTAACGCCTTCAAAGATCGCACGATCCATACGTTCCATACCGAAGGTGCAGGCGGTGGTCATGCACCTGATATTATCAAGGCCTGCGGCCGTCCCAATGTTCTGCCGTCGTCGACTAATCCAACAAGACCCTACACAATAAACACCGTGGACGAACACCTGGACATGCTGATGGTATGCCATCATCTTGATTCAAACATTCCAGAGGACGTCGCCTTCGCCGACTCACGTATCCGCAGGGAAACCATCGCAGCGGAGGATATCCTGCACGATCTGGGGGCATTTTCCATGATCGCGTCTGATTCCCAGGCCATGGGGCGTGTCGGTGAAGTGATTTGTCGAACCTGGCAAACAGCCCACAAAATGAAAGTACAACGTGGCCAGTTGGCTGAAGACACTAATGCCGACAATTTCCGCGCACGACGCTACATCGCGAAATACACCATCAATCCGGCTATCGCTCATGGGATCAGTCATGAGGTTGGATCCATCGAAGCCGGCAAACTCGCAGACCTGGTACTGTGGAAACCCGCTTTTTTCGGTATAAAGCCTGCGCTGATTATTAAGGGGGGAATGATTGCGGCGGCACCCATGGGTGATCCCAACGCCTCCATCCCTACGCCCCAGCCCGTTCACTACCGTCCAATGTTTGGTGCTTTCGGTCGCGCGCGCGAAGCAACCGCAGTGACCTTCGTCAGCCAGGCGTTCACTGAAACCAACATGGCCGAACATCTCAGGTTAGCCAAGCGCCTGGTTCCCGTGAAAGGTACTCGTAATGTCACCAAGCATGACATGGTGCTTAATAGTTATCTCCCGGAAATGGAGGTTGACCCCGAAACCTATGAGGTTCGGGCAGATGGCCAGCTACTGACTTGCGAACCCGCTGAAGTGCTTCCGCTGGCGCAGCGATACTCCCTCTTTTAGCCGATGCCTTTATCGCAACTATTTAGCCCGATCATTTCAGGAAGTCACGATGCGAATTGAATGCTTTGAGAAAATTGATGATATCCATGATCAGGCGTATATCGATACTGTCAGCATAACGTTTGCTGATCGATCCAGAAGCCGTGGCCGTGCATCGACCCAGTCCGGTCGTGAAGTGGCATGGTTTCTTGGGCGGGGCGAACATCTCCACCATGGCAATGTACTCAAGGATCCTGATGGTGGCTTATATTTAGTAGAAGCAGCTCCGGAGCCAGTGTCAGTCGTCACTGCAAAATCGGCTCATCTGTTGATTCGTGTCGCCTACCACCTAGGCAATCGTCATTTATCGCTACAGGTTCTACCGGACCGGTTAATGTTCCAGCCGGATCATGTGCTCGATGCTATGGTCTGTGGCCTGGGCGCACAGGTTAGCCATGATGTTGTCGCCTTCCAACCGGAGCAAGGCGCCTATCACGGTAGTGGTCACGGACATACGCACGAGCATGAATAATCTACCGAAGTTGCTGCAACTTTGCTCCCAGGCGTTACCGGTTGGTGCCTATGCCTATTCCCAAGGACTCGAGTCAGCGATACATGAACGACATGTTATTGATGCCACATCGGCCCAACAATGGATTGGCGGGGTGTTTGAGCAAGGGATCAGTGAATTGGATCTACCCGCCTTGTTAATCGCTTATGACGCTTGTGACCGGTTCGATGACACTACTGTGCAAGCACTGAATGTGTATCTGGCCGCGAGTCGCGAAACACAAGAACTACTATTGGAAGACGTCGGCATGGGGCGAGCACTTGATCGTCTGCTTCGCACGCTTAATGTCGATGTGGTAGGAATACAGCAACCCAGCTTCGTTATCCAGTTCGCCATGGCAGGCCGGCGCTGGGATATTCCGGCGCTGGACCTGGCGGTCGGTTTTTCTTTCAGTTGGATCGAGAACCAGATTGCCGTATGCACAAAATCCATCCCCTTAGGACAATCAGAAGCACAAAAGGTGCTGAGTGAATTGATTGAAAAAATTGACGCGCGGGTTACCAGCGCGCAGCAGATAGCGCTTTCCGCAGGTGGGCCGCTCGATTGGCAATTTGGTCAATCAATGCCATCGCTCGCCATCATGTCTTCGCAGCACGAAGTGCTGGAAGCAAGAATGTATCGTTCATAATTGAGGACATCATGACATCAACCCAAAGCAAACCACCTCTTAGACTCGGTATCGGTGGCCCGGTCGGTTCCGGTAAGACCGCCCTTGTTCGTTCTTTATGTATGGAGCTGAAAGATCGTTTCGATATCGCCGTGATCACCAACGATATCTACACACGTGAGGATGCAGAGTTTCTTCTTAAACACGAAGCGCTGACCCCGGACAGGATTGTTGGAGTGGAAACTGGCGGCTGCCCGCACACGGCGATTCGCGAGGATGCCTCCATGAACCTCAACGCCGTAGACGATCTGCAGAAAAAGTTCCCGAACCTAGACATGATCATGATTGAAAGTGGCGGCGACAATCTAGCGGCAACGTTCAGTCCGGAGTTGTCGGACCTTACGCTCTACGTAATAGATGTTTCCGCCGGAGATAAGATCCCGAGAAAAGGCGGGCCTGGCATCACTAAATCAGATCTCTTGATAATCAATAAAACCGATCTGGCACCGTTAGTGGGCGCCGACCTTGGTGTGATGGATCGAGACGCAAGAAAGATGCGCGGGGATCGACCTTTTCTGTTCACCAACCTCAAGAATCTCGATGGCTTATCTGAAGTCGTCGACTTCGTTGTGAATGATGGCATGCTGGTGGCATAAAGACCTGAGCAAAAGCCAAGGTACGCTTTTGATTGCGTGCCCTCCGCTTGCCGCATCATAGAAGGAGGGCATCTTCCCCAGGTAGTTTATTGGTTGGTTTTTTTTCAAAGCAGTATGGGCGACTGACTGCGCTGGTAACCAAACCACGGGTGAACCTAACAAGGTTTCATGAGGTGTTCTCGCGGGGACGGCAGCTAACCGCCTGGAACCAGGATACTTTTCTCAGGGTGAAAAAAGCGTGTCTATTCTTCCTAAACACAACCTGAGTACTCGTATCAGCATCAGAAAGTAATTGTGACGCCGATCTGGTCACTGTAAACCCCCTGGGCCGCCAGTTGAGCTGACGGGACGCTACCATAGGCAGTAAGGGTTTGAGAGACGCCAGTTCCGGTAAGCGCCACACCTGTAGGGGCGGTATTTCCCCATACCGTGCCGCGAGCGACGTCTGAATACACTTGATAGACTAGATACTCGCCTGCCCCGGCCGTCATTCGGCGAACTGGCGCATCAGCCGAACCCGATCCCGCGGAAGCACCAGCATTCATGGTGATCAGGGCCGCTGCGCCTGAGGTGCAGGTCGACACTACCGTGGCAGTGGCTTCAAGCGCGGTCGATGCGTTGGCGACAACACGATCATAGGCTCCGAATGCCATTGGATTGGAGTCAATGGAGCAGGAATGCCCGACCGTCGCGCTAACGCTCATGGTTGAAGTGACTGTGTCAGCGTAGGTATCGGCGCTAAGAGCAGCGGAGCCGAGTGCCATGGCCGATACGATCGCGAGTTTAAGCGTGCTTTGGTTGAATTTCGATTTTATCGTTCGTTCCTTTTATTAAAAAATGCAGTTTTCTGCACTTCGCTTTGAGTGCTCAAAAGCTCATTAAGCTTAGCCGATGATTTACTGATCAGGAAGTACCGTCCCTGTTGTGTCGAATAAGGCAGCAAATGTATTTTTACACTCATGCTTAATAGTCAGACCAACTAGGACAGCGTTCGGCACCTTATATGTTTCTTGATGTGCTGGATGAACCTTGACCGGCCAATGAGCCCTGATTCTTTTCCAACCACTTTATTTTGGAAATCCGTACTGGCGTAGAGTTTGTCGTTGGATCAACGCAGCCAGCGTCAAACTCTTCAATCCATTGAAAGTTCATGCCCCTTTCCCAACAAAATTCCATTTCAGCAGTAGATTGTGTGCCGCTGTAGGTCGAGCAACCGGTGGCAAGGGAGATAAGTAAAAAAGCCAGGATAGTTTTGTACATGATATTTGTCCTTTCTCATATTGGGTTGATGGATGAGATTTTAGAGGTGTCTTGTAAACAGGCCTTGATGCCAATGTGCACTAATGTAATTAAACGTAACCTAGGGAGGTATCCTCGAAACTCGTCCACGAGCGCTCCTTGACGAAAGCGATCGATTTGGATGCTTAAAATTTCGCAAAAGGTGCTGGCGGAGAAACCCGCCTATAGGGGCAGCCTGTTGCTAAAGCAGCGTCCCTTACCGGCTAACGCGACCCTATTGGACCATTTGCTTTTAACAGCGGATTAAAAAAACCACTGTTAATGACCCGAAACAGAACTCAGCACATTCACCCAGGGCTTTCGAAAAAATCAACCAACAGTGGCCAACAGAATGATCAGGTTCATGCAATCAAAGCATCAAATTGATCTAGAGGAGAGAAATATGGATGCCCCTGGCCAAAGAAGTAGCTCCCTCCGTCCCCTTTAAAAAAGTTAGGGGGCCAAGAGCAGGAGCATTACACCGCTGATCAGGACTGACATGCCCAGGAGTTCCATTTTTTTTGGACGTTCTTTGAAATAAAGGATCGATATCGCCAATGTCAATACGAATTCAATCTGGCCAAGGGTTTTGACATACGCTGCACGCTCCAGGGTGAACGCCGTAAACCAACCAACGGATCCGACCACACTCGTGGCACCGACAAACACGCTCGGCTTCCACTTCCTGAAAATGACCCTAAGTTCGGCGGCATTGTGCACCAGCAGCATTGCAAGGCTCATCACTGTCTGCACTAGAATCATATACGCCAGCGTCAACGCAGCGGTGAACATCGCATCATCCAGACCAAAGGACAGGCTCGCCTGACGGATCAGGAGCGAGGTGAGCGAAAAAGCCAGACCCGCTCCTAAGCCGTAGAGCGAAGACAAATCCCACAGATCGCTGAGTTTGCCCGATTTGGAAACCGTAATCAGCACGAGTCCAACGACACAGGTCAACATTGCCATCCATCCGAGCCCGGACACCAGTTCGCCAAAAAAAGTCAAACCGATCACAGCCGTGATCAGAATTTCAGTCCTGATATAGCAACTACCCACCACAAAGTTGCGCAAAGTAAACAAACGTATCAGTAAAATGGTCGCAATAATCTGCAGGAACCCGGCAACGACCCCATAGGTAATAAATAGAATGCTCGGTGCCGGAATAGACGCACCTCGATCAAGCAACAACCAACCGAGATACATCGCAATGAAGGGTAATCCAAAAAGATAACGAACCAACGTCGCACCGAGTGGCGATATATCCGCTATCAGGTATTTTTGGCCTGCAGTACGAACAGCCTGCATGGTCGCCGCCAGCAGTGACCAGAAAACCCAACTCTCAAGCATTAGCTGGCCGCCAATAAAAAAGGCTGCGAAGTGCAGCCTTTTTCGTGAACAAGCGCCGTATTACAACGCAGCAAGAATCGCTTCAGCCGAGCTCACTTCAAAAGCACCACCCTGCTCTAGGTTCAAAACAGTAATCTTTCCGTTTTCTGCAATCAGGGAATAGCGGGTTGAACGTGTACCAAGCCCAAAACCTGAACCGTCCAGCACCGTGCCCATTGCTTCCGTGAAAGCACCATTACCGTCGCCAACCATCATGATTTCTTCGGCATTTTGGCCCTTACTCCAGGCGTCCATTACGAAGGCATCATTGACTGATACACAAACAATGGAATCAACGCCCGCAGCCTTGATTTTGTCAGCATTAGCAACGTAGCCAGGCAGATGAGCGGCGCTGCAGGTCGGCGTGAAAGCACCGGGAACGGCAAACAGAACAACCTTCTTGCCGGCAAATATGTCCGCCGTCGTAATTTCTTGGGGACCCTTATCGCCCATAATATTCATGGTGGCTTCTGGTATTGAATCGCCTACTTGAACGCCCATTTTGTAGCTCCTGCTGATGAATTTTGTGATATTTTTGGAATCGCAAGTCTCTCTTTTCGCGAGAGAATGTGCAAGCGTACAACAGGAAATTTAGCCCTAACGAGGCTATTTCAATGCCTTGCCAACTGACGCACCCATATAACGAGTTTCACCCGCCACCTGCTGCAGTTTCATTTTTTCAATCCGCCACCCTGTGCCGGGAATAAACACAGCATCATCGAAGTAGGTTCCCAGAAAAAGCCAAACCTTTTCATCCTTCTGCTCATGCCATGCCTGCAAATAACTTTCCATGGAGGCAAAACCAGCCACAACATTACACTCGTCATCCAGCTTCAGTGACTGGATCTCAACCAACTGAGTACCAATCAGGTGTTGGGTAGGACCCAACTCACCCAGCGCACCCAGCACAAGGTCCAGCCAGGCATCAGGACCAACCTGTGGTTCACGATCAGGGCCAGCATCCAACTGTGCGTCAGCCGTAAACACACGGCGATAAATCGCCCTGCCTTCGGCAATGGCCTCAGGCGTTGCAGTACCGATCTGGTCCGTCGCTTTCGCGTACCAGCGCCTCAAGTATTCAATTTCCTGAATCGCCTGTGTTTTAGCTGCCGCTTCATTACAACTCATTGCATACCCCGTGTTTGCAAACAGAAAGCCAGTTAATAAAAGACTGACAAACAATATTCTTACTACAGTTTTTTTAAACAAAATGCTTTTCATCGCACTACCCTGATTTTCTGTATCATGTCTGCTTCTTAGTTGATGAGAATCTCGCACATCAAAAACGAACTTACAAGAAACTGGGTCCTATTGTTTGCTGCTTCAACGGGTGTGATTTGCAGTTCAATCGTTTTACCCTTCTACTCTCTGGGAGCACTAGTGGTGCCAATAACAGAGGAATTTGGCTGGTCTCGAGCAGAATTCCAACTCGCGTTGCTCTTCAGCACCGGTACTGGGGTCATCACCGCGCCCCTGGTCGGTATTGTTATTGGCAGATTCGGCGCACGACGGGTTGCCCTATCGGGTCTGGTGGGTCTAAGTTGCGCGCTCATTCTAGCGGCTTTTCAGAACGGTGAACTCTGGATGCTTTACCTTTCATATACAGCGATGGCCTTTCTTGGTGCCGGCACTATCCCGGTCACCTGGACTCGCGCAATCACCAGCATTTTCGTTACTCAAAGGGGACTTGCGCTAGGCATTATGCTCAGTGGTACCGGTATCTGCGCTATTATCGTGCCTCAACTCACTGTATGGCTAACGTCTGAATACGGATGGCGAACGGCTTATCTTGGACTTGCAGCACTACCAACACTGATTGCGGGTCCGTTGGTTTATTTCTTTTTCAAACCAGCAAACAGCATTGAAGAGGGCAGCGAAGCAGCCAAAGCCTCGCAGCAAGGCATGACATTTTCTGAAGCAACACGAGGTTACAGGTTCTGGGTGTTGCTAACGTCTATCTTTCTGGTCTACATCGCTATGTCAGGCATGGTGCCAAACCTTATTCCTGCCCTGCAGGACCAGGGCGTTCCCGCCCAAAAGGCCGCTACTGCCATCAGCATTTTTGGCATTGCCGTTATCGCAGGACGACTCATCGTCGGATACCTGGTGGATAAACTCTGGGCACCAGGGGTTGCTGCCGTTGCGATATCGCTGCCGGTGATTGGTAGCCTGCTGCTCGTAGGCGCACCAGGTTTTTTTATCGCCTGTGTCGCTGCAGCATTTCTGGGCTTTGCCGCGGGTGCCGAACTAGACCTTATGGCATTTCTGGCCGCAAAATACTTCGGACTACTACACTACGCCAAAATCTATGCGGTTCTATACGCCGCGCTAGCCCTCGCGAGCGGCGTCGCACCGATGATATTCGCCACTATTTTTGATATTACCGGCAGCTACAACATTGGCTTCCTGTTCGGCGCAGGTTTTTTTGCCATAGGCGCCCTGATGATTCTAGCGCTAGGCAAGTACCCGGATATCGCTACCGAGACCGATAAAGGTAAAACCAATCCCTAGCCGACAATAATCATGTTCCCTGAATCAAGTCCGGATGCCTTGCAACCCTCCTGGTAGGTCTGCAAGACGGACTTAGCATCGACGATGCCCAGGATGCTGCCCCCTTCGTCAATATTCACATTGCATCCATAAATCGAGAACCAGACTTCGGTGTCCTCGGTATTGTCCTCCGAGACCAACAATGTATGGATAGAATGTGCCGGTTCGTAAAGGTAGGAACCAGCGCGATTTACCTGATCGGGATATTCTTTGTAATACCAGCTTCCTGAATGAGTCACCGCAAACACCGGACCAGTATGATAATGCGTCTGGACTTTGTAACCCGCTGGCCAAAGCGTCTTCACCACCCAAAGACCAAGATTCAGGTCGACATGCAACACCTTTACCTTTGAACCATCTTCGGATTCGAGCCACGGCAAATCATCCTGACCGATATGCAGCGCCTCACTGGCATCGTCCATTGGAATAGTGAATCCGCCCTGGATGCCCACTCCCATATCCTTTACGTCTGACATAACTAACACTCCTGATTTTTCACCACACTACCAGTTATCTCAATTACAGCGCTAGACGGTTCATTAAAAGGGCCTTCAAGTCGTCAAACTTGGCAGGCTACCAACGACATTCGTCTTTTAACGTTGGCATCGTATTGACACATCTTAAGCCGGAGACCCGATCGGCCCGTCTTGAAAATATTGGCCCAGCGCTAGAAAAGCGCTGAAATGTATCAAAGGTAAAGCCTGTCGCCGAAGATAAATATCCTCTCCACACATATGCTGACTCTGTGATAGCCTCACGGTTCAGTTTTTGACAGGATTACTGGCACTTATGGATCTCTCTTTTGGCGCTGAGTACGACGAATTTCGTTCCGAGGTAAAAAAATTCATCGCGGCAAGTGGCGATAAATCGCCAAAACAGTCTGGCATTGGCAACGCAGAGGCAATTGGCTGGCAAAAAATCCTCATAGATAACGGCTATGCTGCGCGCACCATCCCTGAAGAGTACGGTGGCTTCGGCGCGGAACCCGACATCATTAAATCCCGTATCATTTCAGAGGAATTCTCAAACGCCCAGATCAGCACCGGCCTTGGGGGTCAGGGTATCTCGATGCTGACCCCGGTGCTACTGGAAATGGGCACAGAGAAACAAAAACAACAGTTCATCAAGCCAACCATCCACGGCGAGATGATCTGGTGCCAGGGTTATTCGGAACCGGGCGCGGGAAGTGACCTCGCCAGTCTGACAACCAAGGCAGAACTTGACGGCGATGAATGGGTCATCAATGGACAAAAAATCTGGACCAGCACCGCGCATTTAGCAGACTGGATATTTTGCCTAGTAAGAACCGAACCAGAAGCGCCTAAACACCAGGGTATTTCATTTCTGCTTTTTAGCATGGACACACCCGGCATCGACATACGACCACTGGTTGATATGACGGGCGACGCCAATTTCAACGAGGTGTTTTTCACGGATGTGCGAGTACCAAAAGATCAGATCGTCGGCCAACGCGGTCAAGGATGGCAAGTTGCTAATGCTATCCTGGGTCACGAACGGGGTTCACTTGCACCACCTGATGCTGCCTTAGCTCGCCTCAACGGGGTTATTAAACTCATGAACTCCGAATCCGTTAACGGCGAGCGAGTCATTGACAACCCCATCTTCCGAGATCGCCTAATGAAGATTCAAGGGCGAGTGCTTGCCATGAAATGCAATGACATGCGCCTCCTGTCAGCACGCATCAATAAAGGCCAGGACGCGAAACTGGCGGGCATGGTCGTCAAGCTGTTGGGCACCGAGCTCCGGCACGAACTTGAGGCCCTGGCTATTGACGTGATGGGTGAGATAGGTATCGCCTATGGTGATAACCCTTACGTTCGAGGCAATGGTTCCTGGCAATATCAGTACATGTACTTCCTGGGTCTTATCATCGGTGGCGGCACCTCGCAGATCCAAAAGAACATTATCAGCGAACGCGGGCTTGGCATGCCGCGAGAACCAAAACCCGCTGCCACAGCAAACGCTTCGTAGGAGCCAATAAATGGAATTTGGATTGTCTTCAGAACAAATACTTCTGCAGGATTCTGTTAACCGCTTTCTGGCAGAACAGGTGCCACTGGATGTGGTCCGAAAAATGACCGCCGATGACTCAAGCGACGCTGAGTGCTGGGGAGGGCTGACCGACCTTGGCATACCGGGAATACTGATTAGCGAAGCCAATGGTGGCCTGGGGCTTTCAAGCCTGGATGCAGCGGTTGTCTCTGAGTTACTAGGCTATCATGTCACGCCGTCCCCTTTCATTAGTTCTGCGGTCATCGCGCCTGCAACAATGCAGGCTGCGGGAAGAGGCGAAGACTTACTTGGATCCGTCGCGACCGGTGAAATCCGAATTGGCGTTGCATTCGCAGAGGGCATCGGCTCCCGGAATAACGCAGGATTGTCTGTCGACGGGGGTAAAATTTCCGGCAAATCCTTGTTTGCACTGGATTCTGACGCAGATTATTACCTGGTATCGACCGGCGCTCAAAAGATTTACCTGGTCAAGGCGAACGCGAGAGGACTTTTGCGCTCGAACCTAAGGACAGTAGATCGAACACGGTCCACCTGCGAGTTGACCTATGACAAAGTGGATGCCGTACTCATTAGTGATGACCCCGAAGTGTTCAGCGTTGGACTAGATGCAGGGCTGGTTTCATTGAGCGCCGACACTCTGGGCGCCTCGCAGTGCGCCCTGGACCAGGCGGTAACCTATGCAGGCCAACGCGAACAATTTAATAGGGTCATCGCCTCTTTTCAGGCGGTGAAACATATGTGTGCTGAGATGGTTGCCAGTCTGGAGCCTTGCCGTTCAATGGTTTGGTACGCCGCCCACGCTCTGGATGAAATCCCGGAAGAATCAACAATGATGGCAAGCCACACCAAGGCGCATGTTTCAGAGGTGGGACAATTCGTGACTAGAACCGCTACAGAAGTGCACGGTGGGATGGGGTTTACTGATCTTGTCGGCTTGCACTACTGGTTTAAGCGCGCGGGATTCAACCGACAGCTACTTGGCTCGCCGGAACTACTCAGAGAGAGAGCAGCACGCCATCAGGGCCTATCTGGCTGATCTGCAACATCAGGAAAGAAACCACTCGATATTCTGTAAAAGACTTACCTGATTGTCCAAAGCCCGCGCTGATCTTGAGCGACAACGCGATGTTCTGCCTCGGGCGGACCCATCCAGAAGTCGGGGTTTCACTCGAATGTCACAACCGGTGCCGATGATATAAAGCACCGCTGATGTAAAGCACCGCTGATGTAAAGCACCGCTGATGCAAAGCACAGACGACTTCTGGCCCACCGGGTCATCATTGGTCACTCAATGATCGTTATCACCCCAGGTGAATTCAATGTTGCGCCTCAACTTGCTCAACTTGCTCAACTTGCTCAACTTGAGTTTGATCTTTTATTTCTGCGCTAACATCTTCCAGCTTGATTTCCGTAACCGCAGAGCTTGCTTGCTTATCATCGCTTAGCACCAGATAACCGGACAATAACAAGATCGAAATCAGCGCACCGATGCCATACTGCAACCTGTCAGAGACTTTGGGCTTGTCATTCATTTTTCGCACTTGCGTCGCTGTGGGCACTCGATATCCTACACCTCCCAGACTCGAAATAGCGAACCTGCCCGTGACTAAATATTCTCCACTACCTGACTCCATGCGAGCACCAAAACCCGCGACCCATTCAACAAAAGTACGGCAACAATCGTTGAAAGAAAAACTAAATTTTGACGACACCCAAAGTTTCGAAGATGCACGCAGGGGGTTCATCGCAACGTTGTCACCTATGAGTATCGAGCACGACCAGGGCGGACGACTGGTCTATGACCTTGAAGCATTATCGTTCCTTGCAGGAGACGCTCCAGATACAGTCAACCCCTCGCTTTGGCGAATGTCCCAATTGAACGCTCAACATCACGGCTTGTATGAGGTCGTTGATGGCATCTACCAAATACGCTCATTTGATATCGCCAACATGACGCTTATTCGAGGCAACACCGGATGGATCATCATTGATCCGCTAACCTCTAGCGAGACCTCCCGTGCTGGGCTTGAGCTTGCCAATAGGGAACTTGGTGAGCGGCCGGTGGTTGCGGTCATCCATACACACAGCCATGCCGATCACTTCGCGGGTGTATTCGGGGTCATCACGGCCGAGCAGGCTTCCTCGGGCGAGGTACCAGTGATTGCGCCCCGCGATTTTGTTGATGAATCCCTGGCTGAAAATATCCTTGCGGGCAACGTGATGGGTCGGCGGGCAACTTACATGTATGGCAATCTGCTCAAACCATCACCAACCGGGTTCGTCTCTACCGGCCTCGGCGCTGCTCTGTCTATGGGAACAACCGGTTTCATCGTACCTAACGATACTATTATGGAGACCGGTGAAACACGGACAATCGACGGTATTCAGATCGAGTTCCAAATGACCATGGGCACCGAAGCGCCTGCCGAGATGGTGTTCTACTTTCCCCAGTTCAAAGCACTGTGTATGTCAGAAATCACATCACATCACCTGCACAACGTTTACACACCCAGGGGCGCACAAGTCCGTGATGCCCTAGCTTGGGCAGACCAGATTAACAAATCCATTGACCTGTTTGGTAACAAGCTTGAAGTGCAGTTCGCAAGCCACCACTGGCCTATCTGGGGCCAGCAGTCCGTTAAGAAGTATATGAAGAAACAACGAGATCTTTACAAATTTATTCATGACCAAACCCTCAGGCTTGCCAACATGGGTTACAACAAAGAGGAAATCGCCGAACAGCTTGAACTGCCAGACTCGCTGGGGCTTGAATTCTATAACCGTGATTACTACGGCACGCTGTACGCCAATGCGAGGGCTGTTTACGTCAAGTACCTTGGATTTTTTGATGGCAACCCCTCGACGCTACATCCACTGCCTCCCGTTGAAGCGGCAGGAAATTATCTGCGCTACATGGGCGGCGTTGACGCCGTCGTATTAAAAGCCAGGGAGGACTTTGAAGCAGGCAACTACCGCTGGGTAGCTGAAGTACTGAATCATGTGGTGATGGACGACCCCGAGCAGGTTGATGCAAGAGCGCTGCTTGCTGACACCCTTGAACAACTGGGCTATCAATCAGAATCAGGCCCGTGGCGTAATTTTTACCTATGCGGCGCCCTCGAGCTTCGCGAGGGCCTACCGGCAGGCTCAAACTACGCTGCCAGTGCTGGCATGGCCGGCTCAATCCCTTTGGACAACCTTTACCAGATTATGGCCGTACGATTAAACGCTGATCGTGCTGATGGCATCGAGTTGCAAATCAACCTGGCGTTTAGCGATAGTGAACACACGTTACTGAGTATCAAGAACTCGGTGCTGAATACATTCAGCGGACGCCAGTCAGACGATGCCGCAGCAACGCTGAAAATCAGCCAACTCAACTTTAAACTCCTTATGGCTGGACAAAAAGACGCGGCTACCTTGATCTCCGATGGGGAACTGAAAATAACTGGAGATGCAGCTGCTTTGCTACAATTATCAGGGTTGTTCGATCAATTTGAACGACGTTTCCCCATTGTCACACCGAGAAAACCATGGCGTTAAGACTAGATTCCCACCAGCACTTTTGGCTTTACAACGACACCGATTATGGCTGGATGGACAACGACATTCTTAAACAGGATTACTTGCCGGCCTACCTGGACCCGTATATCCGGGACCACGGACTCCATGGCACTATCGCGGTACAGACTCGCCAAGCCGACAAAGAAACTGACTTTTTACTGCAACTACAATCAGCAAACAGCTTCATCAAGGGTGTCGTCGGATGGACAGACCTAGAAGCTGAAAACCTGCAGTCAACCTTGTCACGATACGAGGGTAAACTATCCGGCTTTCGCCTCTCGCTGGACGAAGAGACTGACGGTGATCGCATGCTGGGGACATCCTTTCAACGGGGCATCAGGATGCTGGAAGACACTAACTTTACGCTTGACCTTCTGGTGCGACCGCACCAGTTGACGAACTGCGCACGGCTGGCCGATAAATTCCCAAGTCAGTCATTTGTCATTAATCATCTTGCGAGGCCCGACTATTCAGAAGCCAGCTTCGCGCACTGGGCTGGTGATATAAAAAAACTCTCGGAAAGGAAAAATGTCTTTTGCAAAATCTCCGGCATGGTCACAGCGCTACCACCGCAGGATCCCGACGCTGATGAACTCGCTATAGACCAGTACCTGCCATACCTTGATCAGGCATTAGAGCATTTCACACCGCAACGGCTAATGTTTGGTTCCGACTGGCCCTTGTGCACATTGGCTGCAACATTCGACGAGGTCTACGACATTACGAACCTGTACATCAGGAAACTAAGCACCCATGAGCAGGACTTGATCATGGGTGGTTCTGCAGCACTGTTTTACAACATCGGGGCCGTCTGAATGGTCAGGATGGTACGCAAAGCACTGCTGGTTTATCCTCACCTACTGATCGTCAACTTAATTTTTTAAAAAGGGCTTCTTTTAATGGCTGAATTTGGTGCACTGATTTTTCCGACAGACTACGCTATGCACCCCGTCGCGCTCGCAAAAGCGATAGAGGAGCGTGGACTGGATTCACTTTTTTTCCCTGAGCACACGCACATTCCTGCATCAAGACGCACGCCCTACCCGGCCGGCGGAGACCTACCAAAGGAGTACTCCCATACCTACGACCCTTTTGTCGCCTTGGCTGCTTGTGCCGGCGCAACCGAACGTATCAAGCTAGGAACAGGTATCTGTCTGGTGGTAGAGCGTGATGTTATAACCCTGGCGAAAGAAATCGCGTCGATTGATCGCATTTCCGGCGGCCGTTTCATCCTTGGCATTGGCGCCGGTTGGAACGCCGAAGAGATGGAGAATCACGGCATTGAGTACAAGCATCGCTGGAAGGTTGTTCGCGAAAAAATTCTAGCTATGCGTGAAATCTGGACAAAAGACGAGGCGGAGTTCCATGGTGAGTTTGTCGACTTCGACCCAATCTGGTCAAACCCAAAACCCATGCAAGTTGGCGGACCTCCGGTGCTAATGGGCGCAACTTCAAAATGGAGTTACGACCGTATCGCTGAGTACTGTGACGGCTGGTTACCTATCGCCGGCCTTGACGTAGGTCACATCCCAGAAATCGAAAAGGCGCTAGTGAATCGGGGTAGAAAGCTTTCTGACATCACGCTAGCGATGTTCGGCGTACCTGCTGATGAAGCGTTTATCGAATCGAAACTGGCCGATGGGTTTAATCACTTTGTGTTTGGTCTTCCTCCAGAGAACGAAAAGATCGTACTGCCCTTACTAGACCAGTATGCGGTTATTGCCGAAAAGATGCGCAATAACTGATGGCCACTAGCCTACTCGTACTACTCGATGACATCGCGGCAGTACTGGACGACGTTGCTGCAATGACCAAGGTCGCCGCAGGCAGGACTGCAGGAGTTCTTGGAGACGACCTTGCCCTGAATGCGGAGCAGGTGTCCGGCGTTCGTGCCGACAGAGAGCTCCCCGTCATCTGGGCGGTCTTTAAGGGTTCAGCACGCAACAAGCTAATCTTAGTCCCTGCCGCACTATTACTCGCCACAATTGCCCCCTGGATGATTACACCTTTCCTGATGCTGGGTGGGTGTTATCTTTGCTACGAGGGGTTCGAAAAGATAGCTTCTGTTTTTCTTCATCCCGAAGAACGGCTACTTGAGAGAAACGCAGCCCTGGCTGCACGGCATGATCCTACCGTTGATCTGGTCACCTTCGAGCAAGGAAAAATTAACGGCGCGATTAGAACAGACTTCGTATTGTCCGCAGAGATTATCGTCATAGCGCTTGGCACTGTGCAGGATTCAGCTTTGATAACCCAGGTGTTAACCGTCATCACGATTGCGGTATTAATGACCGTCTTCGTCTACGGATTAGTCGCGGGGATTGTAAGGCTCGACGACCTAGGTCAGCACCTGATAGATTCCGGTGGAGATTCAGGTTTGAGGAAATGGACCGGAGAACAGATCCTCGCTTTTGCACCCTACTTGATGAAAGGACTTAGCATCGTAGGCACGGCAGCAATGTTCCTGGTTGGCGGCGGTATTCTTGCTCATGGTATTCCGGTGATAGACGGGTGGTTCGAGCTACTCCTGCACCCGATCAGCGAACTGGCATCCATCGGTTCAATTCTCACAACCCTGGCATCCATGCTCCTAAACGGGGCGCTTGGACTCATTGTCGGTGGATTACTGGTCCCCATCGTATCCAGCGCATCGTGGGTGATATCGGCACTGCAAGCTTCGAAAAAACGCGAACTATAAAAAAGGCTCCCCCAGGAGCCTTTTCATAATTCTCTTATTTCGGCCGAGTTGCCGTAATTAGGTCGAGTTGCCGACCCAACTGCTCTAGAACGACTTACCGATAGTGAACACAATCGCTTCACTTTCTGTACTATCCCCGTCGTCGTCAAGCTCATCAGACAATTCATCGGAACTGAAGACCGCGGAAATACCAATATCGAAATCAGCGATAGACGTCCCGTAACCGATTTCAAAGTAGTCACCATCGAAGTCGTCTCCGAAGGTGCCATAGGTTCCATAGAACCCACTTTCACTTTCAACCGTTACCGCGAGAAAGTCATAGTCTTCTTCAGCGCCGAACCCATCCCATTCGCCGACCGAGTATTCCAAACTCACTACCTTGTAACCCAGGTTCAGGTTAATTTCTTCATAAGTATCATCAAACTCGCCGGTGTAATAATAACCAGTGAAACCCAGGCTGGCCGAAAAACCTGAATCAGTTTCAATGCCGTATCCAAAGTAACCATCAACTTCCAAACCATCACCGACGTCGGCCGTCCAGGCTCCGGCATAGAACCCGCTATTTTCATAGTCGATCCCGGCACTGGCTGAAGAATCCTTCTGTAGAATTCCACGATAATAATACTCAGATGCAAAACCGATGTTGTAAGACACTTCCCCCTGCGCAAGTGTACTCGTTGACATCAATGCGCTTCCTGCAAGCAGCGCCCCCGCAGCGATTTGAGTCAGTCTTTTCATTTTAGGCTCCTAAATTGTTTTATAAGGGTAGAACATTGTTTTATGAAGGTAGAACATTGTTTCCACCAGCCTCAATGCAAATGCCGGGCCAATCTAAAATAGTATTTATATATCAGACACTTAGGTTTACCGAAGAAACACTTTACGCGGACTTTCGCCCCTGATTGGTGCGCTGCACCGCACCAATCAGGGGCGCACCTCGGTCCGCGCTTCAAGTTCTGTGATTTTTGATATGGCCTTAAACAGTTAGACGACCGGCGGATCCAAAACACCTGCTTTAACCTGCAAGCAAGGCAACTCAATTCCCAACCACTGCGCGGACCATTCAGCGCGTTGCTACTTCGCCTGGAACTGCTTCACCTGAACCTAGTGATCAACCACCCTGCTCTAGCGCCACCAGCGGATAACTTCGCCCGCGACTATTTGTCTAAACGCGCCACTCAACCTCATTGGCCCAGCCGTTTTAGAATGTATGTGAACAGTCACCAACCCGCTAAGTGCTGTCACATATGACATTCGTTGTTACCTGGCAAATAAGGGGCAACAACCCGCTATTACTGAGCAAGGCCCTTCGAGCCCCCGACCGATAGCCTGAGTTACTATCCAGCATGTTGCCAGCGACCGTTATCAGGGACCGCTTCATGACGGGCGTCATCGCGAGCCATTCATCAATGCCAGCACGAACCAGTTGCTCCTGCACGACTGGATCATAAGGAGATAACTCAACCGCCTGAGCAAGCGCGAACTCTGCCTCACCGTCAAACTCAAGGCTTACAAGCTTCAACTCAAAAAGATTCGCCCAGCCACTGCCAAGAAAAGGTTCTATCTCTGTTAGCGCCCGGGCAGCATTTAACCTGTCGGCCGGCACTGGGTCGAATCTTCCCAACCAGCTCAGAACCTTGGGATGCCGATTATCAACCTTTCGCGCCAAAGAGATTTGTGAGACTGATGACTCATCCCCTGATGCCCCGTGAAGGCGGAGCATGGTGGCGGCGAAAAGAATCATCGACGACTGCCAAAGAGAGAACACCAATACCGCGCCAAGTATCAGGCGCACTATCTTGCCCTCACTGACCGGATCATCATCAGTATGACCATCAGCATAAAACTTCCAAGAAACACGAATCCCAACAACATTAACTGATTAACACCAAAAGTGTTCCGAGGTGGCACTGCGTCAGCCACTAGCGCAACGTTAAAATCTTCGGTCATTCCCTCAAATTTTTTGACGGCAGCTTCTTTCGTCAGTTCCAGACCCTTAAGCTCGAGTTGCTGATTGACTAATCGATCAAGCTCAACACCCCTATCAACCAGCGCTTCATCGGCTTGTGACAGCTGCCCCTTATACTCAAGAGTTTTCAGTTCGAGACGCGCTCCGTAAGCACCGAGCGCTTCGTCCAATAGTTCAGTTGCTGCACGTATCTCAGCATGCTGCCCCAACATCCTCACATGCTGGGCACCATACCTTGCACCCAGTGCCGCAAGTTCGACCTTCAAAGCCTGGAGCCTTTGAGAGGTTCTCACAACGCCGGGTTCAGTCAATCTCCCTAGCTCGCGCTTGGTAACGGCCAGATGCTGTTCTCTGGACTGCTGCAGAGCGCTCGACAATCTCTGCCGTTGATTTTGAAATTGCGCTATCTCTCTATCAAGACGCGCTTCCTCTGCAGCAATGTTTATCAGCGCCGGATTCGTCTGCAAAAAAGCCAACAAATTGATGTTCGATTCTTCAACCGCTAAAAAAAGGTAGGCTTTTTCCTCCGGAGACAAGCGTGCTTTTGCATTCCTCTTAAGGTACAAATGCGCCAAGTCGTTGGCCAATATCGATGCCGCTCTCGCACTTTGTGCCTCTACCGAAACATTCACCCAGTCGGGATCCGCACCCACACTGACCGTCAATTTTTCCTTCAGCAGGACAACCGGATCAGCACTGGCACTCATCAGCTGTTCCAACCAGCCCTCAAGCTTACCAAGGTCTGCTTTTGTTGTTCCAACCACACTTTGCAACAAATCACCGGACTGAATTTTTAACATAGCATCGGAATCGCCCTTAACAACCGCCGTAGCCCTGTATACCGGGGGCATCGCGGCAACGAAAAAGCCCGCCAATAACGTCACCGCGGTAGCCGTTAGTAATGCGTTCCAGAAGACACTGGCAATGGAGTTCATAATTCACGTATCAAGAAATGCTCGAGCAGCAGCATAAGTAGAATGCCGCTAAATTTCTAGGCGTGTTCAACGAGTCACCATAAAAACTCCTCAACAGGGTCACATACGCAAATCGCTAACTGAGTTACTATAGATCGAACATCTACAATGAAGCGCTTCATGCATTCAACAGCATTACAGCATAGGCCCGCGTTCGCCATCATCCTGCTGGTTTTAATCGTCAGCCCCTGGCCTCTGGGTAGCAATAGGGATTGGGCCTGGCCCGCGCTCGCCATCCTCTGCGGCCTCACTGCTCTAACGGCTAACTTTGGAATACGAAATCAGCTTTCTATACATCACAAGATCGTCCTTGCTGCATTCGGTTTTCTGGTGTGCTTCATGCTGTTCCAACTGCACGGCATTCCAGCGCTCATAGAGCCCACAACTCAATACTTTTACGGCACCCGAACCGACCTGACCAAAACCATCATGTATCTGGGCTTCTTTTACGCAACCGTGCAACTCGTAGACAGTCATGACAAATGCAGGATCGTTATCTATCTGGTCGTGATCATTGGATTACTACAAGCGCTGATTGGGGGCACCCAGCACCTAATGTTCGAATTACCAAGAGCCAGGGGAAGCTTTCCTAACCCTAACCACTTTGCCGGCTACCTAGAAATGGCGATCTGCCTGGCCATTGGAGCAATGATCGCTGACCGAACCAGCCCAGGGGCCACGAGTTCGCGAAGTATTCGCGCTACCACCGTCGACATCATCACCGGGCCACTCGCAAGGTTACGCTTGGTCATCGTCATCATGGTGATTGCACTGGTGATGAGTCGCTCACGGACAGGTAACTTCGCTTTCTTCTCAAGCATCATGATTACGGCAGCCATTGCTTTTTATTACACCCGCTCGTTCAGTCGCTACACCGCAATCTTGCTTGTGAGCATCCTGGCGATAGATGCCCTGATCATCAGTAATTATTTTGGCCTGGAAAAACTGGCTGAACGGTATCGTGAAACTAATATTGTCTCTAACGGCCGCATCGATTTACAGCACTACAACATGGCCGTGTTAAAAGACCATGTTTGGCTGGGTGCAGGCGCGGGGTCATATGAAGTTGCGTTTTCAGCCTATCGTGATGCGGATATTGCAGGGAAGGTAGCCCATACAGAGAACGACTATATAGAGCTTCTGATCGAACTGGGCATTATCGGATCGTTGCCTCTGCTAATCATTCTGATTGCTGGACTCCACGCTCAAATACGACTGCTGGGAGGAATAGCTCACCCATTCGAAAGGGGGATCGCCTTCGGGTGTCTGGCTGGAACCATTTCACTGCTCATTCACGGCACCGCAGATGTCAACCTGCAGATACCCTCCAACACCTTACTGTTTATTTTATTGTTGGCCATTCCGATGGCATTGGATCAGGCTAGCCAACAACGACGTGAACGCCTTTCTTAAGGCGCCTGACCCTTATCGTGCTCATCGTCATGACCAGCGACCACCAGCGCTAGTACCTATCTGGCGCGCACACCGATACGTGCGTTTTCTAACAGCCTTTACTTGTCATACGAACTTGCCGATATTAACGCTTCGCAATCGTTTAAAGGAAGTCCCCATGAGATTTGGATTGTTCGGCATCAACACTGGCCCCTGCGGGGATCCAGACGTCATGCGCAATGTTTCAGTGGCAGCAGAAAATGCTGGTTTTGAATCACTTTGGACTGCCGAGCATGTTGTACTGCCAGACCCCCAGGCCCCCCCTTCGCCTGCCCCGCCCCTTGCATCGTTCATCCATCCCTTTACTGCATTGTCATTTATCGCCGCCGCTACCGACAAAATACTACTCGGCACGGGCATTACACTAATTGCCCAAAGGAATGCAGTCGTGCTAGCCAAAGAGACCGCTAGCGTTGACCAACTATCCAAAGGTCGCCTCTTGTTCGGCGTCGGCGCGGGTTATCTAAAACAGGAATTCGAAGCACTGGGCATTAATTTTGAGGAACGCGGGGCACGGACCGATGAGTACATAGACGCCATTCGAGAACTCTGGACCTCAGAACAACCCGCGTTCGCAGGACAGTTTGTAAACTATAAGGGAATCCAGAGCCGTCCGTTGGCCTACCAGAACGGCGGACCACCGGTCATTGTCGGCGGCACCAGCAAAGCCGCGTACCGTCGCGCCATTCAAAAAGGTCACGGCTGGTACGGGTTCGCGCTAGACGTTACGTCAAGTCAGGAAAGTGTAGAGGCATTAAAGACCTTTTCTGAATCAACTGACCGAAGTGTTGACCTGGGTGAACTGGAAATCAGCATCACCCCGCGTATTCCGTTGACGGACGAAGTGATTAAACAATTTGAAGATATGGGCGTCTCCAGATTGATTCTCCTGCAAACCGGCAAAAACGAAGACCAGATGCTGAAAAACATAGACCAGATTGCTAAAGACTTTTTCTGATAAAAAAGACTTAAATAACCACGGTTCTGGTATGAAAACACGTTGGCAGGAAAAGACGGAGAAGTCCAAATGACCGTCATTGGTCTCATCAGCCCAGGACAAATGGGCGCTTCAATCGGAGCGGCGGTATCTAACTCAGGATCTAGCGTCATCTGGGCTGGCGACGGCCGCAGCGAAGCAACTCACACACGGGCCTTGGACGCAGGCCTAGAAAATTGTGGCTCTATCACTAGGCTGGTTAATGATTCAGACATTGTTCTGAGCGTTTGCCCTCCCCACGCCGCAGAAGACGTTGCCCGGAAAGTAAAACAGTTAGCGTTTTCCGGCCTCTTTGTTGATTGCAATGCCATTGCCCCACAAAAGAGTCGCCTGATAGCAGAGCAGTTTGGCTACCAGCACTATGTCGATGGTGGGATTGTTGGAGGACCCGCCTGGAAAAGCAAGTCGGACACACGGCTGTACCTTTCAGGTGACAGGTCAAACGAAATAGCAGCGCTGTTCGACAATTCCCCCTTACACACTGCTGTTATCGATGGCGAGATCGGCGCGGCCTCTGCCATGAAGATCGTATTTGCCGCCTACACTAAAGGAACTACAGCCTTACTGACGGCGATCCTCGGCGTTGCAGAAAGAGAGGGCGTCAGGAACGTTCTAGAATCACGATGGGGACCGGCCTTCACAAAGCAAGCCCATCAACGCGTTACAGATAACTCGGCAAAGGCCTGGCGGTTTGAAGGAGAGATGCTAGAAATTGCCGCCACTTTCGAAAATGCGGGACTGCCCGGCGGCTTCCACGTGGCCGCTGCTGAAGTTTTTGAACAGCTCGCCCAGTTTAAGAACGAACCTGCGGCAAACATCGTTGAATTGCTGAAGGCGCTAGATCAGCCTGGCGATTAAGCCCTAAGCAAAAGTTCCCTTCTTAGCATAACCCTGCCCCAGGCATAAGCAGCGCCGCCAAACAGGACGTTGGCGACCATCAAAGCAATAAAGATACCCATGTAGCCCCAGTACCGATCAAACACAATTGCCATGGGGATATACACCACCACTGTTCGCAGTATGGACAGGATCGTCGGCGGCAGGGGTTTCCCCAACGCGATGAAAACAGATGCCGCAACCTGACCAACGCCCATCAAACCGAAACTAATCGGGACAATAATCATGAACCAGCCAGCCGCTTCTATTAATTGCTTGTCATCGTTAATCAGGCTCACAAGGTTGTCTCCAAAGAGACCCAAAACAATGAAACAGACCACGCCCCAGAGCAAACAGAATCGATAGGCGATCGACAAACCCTCTTTAATCCGATCGTCCTGCTTAGCGCCCCAGTTTTGTCCTACAAACGGCGCAACGCTTGATGCAAGCGCCCCAAGAATCATGGTCACCAACATTTCAATTCGGGAAACAACCCCAAATGCAGCAACAATAACGTCGCCATGAGCTGCCAGTAACGCAATAGTGATTCCGATGCTGACCGGACCAATCAGCGAGGAAAGCATCGACGGAAGTGCAATATGCATGATGGCCTTGGCAGACAGGAGCCACCCCTTGAGTACGTCTGTCGTTAGCAGAATATTTTCGTTCGCTACCAGAACCGCAAATGCAATGATCCGGATAATGCCAATAATCAGGAAACCATAAGCCGAACCCAATAATCCCTGCGCGGGCACGCCGAATAACCCGAATATAAGAATCGGTGAGACAATCAACTGAACCCCTGACGTGATGGTCATGATGTATCCAGGCACCTTGGCTATGCCCAGCGCACGGAGCACCGTACTACTCACCATCGGTATGGTAAATGAGACCAGCCCGAACACGACCCAGATTTCGGCATAGGCCACTACCAGCTGCAACACTTCACCTTCTGCACCCATCGATGCGTAAAAAAATTCAAGGAAAAAATAGGTTGAGCAACTAAGCAGCAGCGTTAACGCCAGCGTGAGAAAAACGGTATGTGTGGCAAGTCTTTTAACCTGCCTGCGATCCCCCTCACCTTCGGCTCTTGCGATCAGTGACGAAGCGCCAACGCCAACCCCCATTGATATACTGGTGAGCGCCATAATGACGGGGAACATAAAACTATAGGCAGCAAGCTCCTTTGCACCAAGAATCCCGATATAGATCGTCTCGATCATTGAAGCAAGGATCATGGACGATATCCCCAGAAAATACGGGATCGTCATCCGAGTCAGTTGGGCGCCTACGGCCCCTTTGGTCAGGTCAAGAATAGCCACACCTAATCTTCCGCAACCCTTCAGCCATTGCCAAGCAATAAATCATCGGTGTTACCATCAGATCAACTGTTGCTATCATTGTTAGCCACTAACCAGGAGTTCTAAAGATGTCCTTGAAACTGGGCGTGCATGTCGGCCAACAAAACATGTCGATGAATACTCTGCGGGCGCTCTGGCGAAAGCTCGACGAAAAAGTCGATTGGATTTCCGCCTGGGATCACTTTTATGAAGCCCCACCCGCCGGCGGCACGATTGATCACTTCGAAGCAATGACAACCCTGGGTGCCCTTGCCGCTGAAACCAAAAATGCTCGCCTTGGGTGCCTGGTTTTTTACGTTGGCTATCGCAACCCCGCCAGCATCGCTAAAGCTGCAGCGACACTGGATCATATCTCGGGCGGAAGATTCGAATTGGGCTTGGGCGCTGGCTGGCACGAACAGGAAGCAACAGCTTATGGCTATGACTTTCCCGGCGTCGGCACCCGACTGGATATGCTGGACGAAGCGACAACAATTATTCGCGGGCTACTCACTCAGGAACGGACCTCCTTCAAGGGCAAACACTTTAGCGTCGACAATGCTTCGTGCCTCCCATTGCCCATTCAAGACCGACTGCCCATATGGCTGGGCGGGCTCGGGGAAAAGAAAACACTAAAGCTGGTGGCAAAGCATGCAGATGGCTGGAACGCTGCGTATACCTCCGTCGAAAACTTTACCCGGCTTTCCAGCGTCCTTGATACGTGGTGTGACAAACTAGACCGTGACCCCACAACGCTTCAGCGCTCAATCAACCTGATGTTCCACCTTGGTACCTCACAAGCAGAAGTAGACGCAGAACGAGAGAAACTGGCCACGGACTGGGGTCCAGCCGCCAGGCGCGTTGAGGGCGGCGCACTTTTATGTACGCCCACTGAAGCGGTTGACCGCATTAATGCTTACAAGAAAGCCGGCGCAGACATGATCAACATTGCGCTGCGCGCACCCTGGAATGAAGATGCGCTGAGCGCTTACCTGGATGAGGTAATACCCACCGTAAAGGGCTAGTTTTTTCCAACACTGACCATGTCGGCAACGCGCGTAAATTTAACCCTGGGTCGTCCCTGGGTCTCGCCTTTGGCAACTTCCACTGCATCGATCTTCTGCCACTGCTGATAGCTTATCGCCTCCGGTTCTCGCATCCTAACCAGGGCTGCGGCACCCCCAATACTAGGATCCTCGGGCTCATTGAACCTGCCAGCCGCCAGGTCTTCAACCATGCAAGCCACCGTTTCCTGGGCACAGGTTTTATTCGTACCAATCACACCACTCGGCCCGCGCTTTATCCACCCGGCCGTATATAGACCCGTTACGGCGTCACCCGATTCATCAACAACTCTGCCAGCCTGATTAAGAATCGTTCCCCAATCCTGATGATAGGGAATGTTCGGTAACGGCAAACCCTTGTATCCCACGGACCGGAACACCAATCCGACAGGAATCGTTTCTTCCTGATCAGTCGCCCTTGGACGAACCGAGCCATCGTCACCCTGAACAAGCTCATTTTTAATCAGTCTGATCGCAGCCACTTTGCCCTCTTCACCCATCAGGTCGGTAGGTGACACAAGGAAGCGAATCGTCAGCAATCGCGACTTCCCTGTGACAGGACGCTGCGCGTATTCCTGAATAAAGCCTACATTCTTTTGGGCGTTTTTATCTCCACTCTCATCAAGAATGGCCTGGCTAGCCGGGTCAACGACAGCCTCGGCTGATGGCACGGTTACATCTGCATCATCGAACTCTCCCATCTCTTTGATTTCAGGTGGTGTAAAGGCCGCTTGCGCAGGACCACGCCGACCAAGAATGTACACATTCTTTACTTTACTGTTCTTGAGTGCCTCGAGCGCATGGTCGGCAATGTCGGTTACCGCCAGTTCATCATAGGTTTTACACAGAATCCGGGCCACATCCATGGCAACGTTACCGATTCCCACGATAGCGACACTTTCCTGACTGAGGTCAAACTGGCGATCTGCAAAATCCGGATGCCCGTTGTACCATGCAACAAACTCTGTCGCAGAAAAACTACCCTCAAGGTCTTCACCTGGCACACCCAAACTGCGGTCAAATGGCGCTCCCGTTGTGAACATCACCTGGTGGTAGTGCTTCTTCAGGTCTTCAAGATGAACATCTGAACCGTACTCAACGTTGCCATAAAACCGATAGTTTGGCATCTGCGCGCTTTTGTCATAAGCACGTTGTACGGATTTGTCTTTCTGGTGGTCCGGCGCAACACCAGCGCGCACCAAACCGAAGGGTGTCGGAAGCCGGTCATACATGTCGATCTCAACGACAATTTCTTTTTTCTTCAAAAAATTACTGACCGTGTAGAAACCCGCCGGGCCCGAGCCAATGATTGCAACCCGGAGTGGGTTTCCTTCCGTACCGACTGCTGACATCCCTTTTATCTCCTTATAAATATCGCTCGAAAGGTTAGCAGATTCGATCTTCAAAGTGCACGAAAACGCCGAACCACAACCTTTTCGGCCAATGCTGAACCAAACCCCATGTCGATGGATGCTACCTTATGAAGCATAATAGAACGATACCAGGGAGTCCTGCTGGGACCTTCTATCACTATTAAAAGGCATCTCGCTTGCATAATAGAGCCGTTGCGCCAGGCGCCGCCTTGTCCGCTGGGGATCGCTCTTTAGCCCGGCTTGGCATTCGCCCCGAAGACAAAACACCGACATCGCTGATGTTCAGCAACATGTTCATGTCTGGCTGAAATACCAGGCGGGCTCCTAGCGGTATTGCTGCTGCACCTTATCCTGGTGCAAGATCTTCTAAAGGCTGTCGGTTACCTCTGCGTTCACCGACGCCAGCATTGATACATCGCCTGAGCGGATTGCAGCCCCTGCTTAGTTCTGGATCACAAACCTTTTCAGCAGGACACCGGCTGCTTATGAAGTAAGTTTTGACTTCGATGTCGGCTCCGATGGGATCAACCGTGCCGGCGCCATTGACCTTTTCACTGACGGCACACTGCAGATTGATCACTGCACCGAAAACACCTTTTCACCTAATTTATCCGTGAATTGCACGCTATCGGGCCTAACTGGCGCCGACACTGATGATCTGCTACTCCCGTGCGGTCGCACTGTAAACGACAACACCTTCGCTCTGTTCACGATTGGCAGGGACATTGACTTTGCGCTTAGCCTCTCCGTCACTCAAGGCGGCGATGCCGGCTCTATTTCGTAAACGGTAACAACACCAACCGGAAAGCAGACGTCAAATTCTATTAGCGGTGATCTGGTAAATTAGCCCGTTCATGCTACAGCCCTTTAAGGCTGAAGCGTGAACGCCTTTCTGTCTCGGGTTATCACTAACGTCCTTGCAAAAGATAGCCTTGCGGCCGCAGCTTTACAAAACCAGCGGACAAGTTCGCTTAGAACCTGAACCCAACTTCAGGCATAATCCTTGATCTGAACATTCAACGCCCTATCAACCATCACTTATGCTTCTCACAACAGCGAAAGTCTTTATATGAAAGTCCGTACCGATCTTTTCTTCCGTTCCAGAGGGGCAACTGATCGCTCTTGCAGCGGTTATAGAAGCCATCGACGACCAACCCGGTGACATTATCATGACCCAGGGCGATCTAGGCTCCAGCATGTACATAGTGATAGACGGCCGCGGCCGAATCTTTAAGGGCAACAGGGACCTGGCCGAACACGGCGCCCGCGCAGTATTCGGCGAACTGGCCGCCCTTGACCCAGAACCAAGAGCGGCTTCTGTTCAGGCGCTTGAAGACTGCACGCTGCTCAGGCTTGGCGGGGAATCCTTTTATGACCTTGAGTCTGGAAACAAGCAAATGACTCTGGGAATTGCGCGCGTCCTTTGTGGCTACCCTCGCCAAAACCTCGCCCACGCTAAAAGCTAATACTGTGATCAGACTTATTACCTTGGTTTCATTGTTACTCGCACTGGTCGCAATAGTTGCCTTGTTCTTATTGGAGAACCCGGACCGCTTTAAAAATCAGATATCACAAGGCATCGAATCGGCCACTGGATATGAAGTTACCTTTGAAGGTGAACTGTCATGGCGATACTGGCCGCCTATCGCGATCAATGCTGAACAGATACGTTTAGGGATACCCGGCGAGCCACCGTTCATCAAACTGGAGCAGCTATCTGTTGATATCGATCTGATACCACTCATTACCCAGCAACGAATCATAGATGTCAACGAAATAGCCATCACGGGGGGCCAGGTTTCGTTACTGGTAGATGGTAGCGGTAATGCTAACTGGGAGCTGACCACCACAGATATATCGCCCGCGCCTGGCGATTCCGATTCACCTGAAATCGCCCAGACATCTACGTTGCAATATTTCTTGGTAGAGGACCTGGAGATCAGTTATGTCAATCAACAAACAGCCCAGAACTACGACGTTGTCCTGACACGGCTGGGTACTAGCGCACTCACGTCGGACCGGCCATTCGACATTTCCCTGATCGTGAGCCTTCAGGATAACCTGGGGAACCTGAAGGCGTCGATTGAGTCCACCGGTCAGTTGCAGTATCACGGATCCAATGATCAGTTCGGCTTTGATGAACTTATTACAACAATAAAGCTGGTGGCAGACGGCAAACGCTATCCCGAAGTAAGCCTGGTCAGCAAAGGGCAATGGCGACCTTCACAAGAAGCCATTGTATTAACGCGAAACGATATCCGCATGAGTTCGGCCAATATCGCTTCTTCGGGCGTGATAAACCTGGCTGGCACTACCCCAAGATATGACGGTGTAATCAATCTACAAACAGCGGACCCGTCGCAACTATCACGGGATTTCGATATCGAACTTCCTGTCAAATTCCTAAACCTCACCGCTGATATTGCGATAGACCCGACCCTGATTCACATGCGCACACTGGAGGGTGAATTCGACGATTCAAAGTTCACGGGAACGGCGATGCTTGAGTTGACACCCACTACGGCCATCACAGCAGACCTTCGAATAGACAAGCTGGATACAACAGATTACCTGTCAGACTCAACAGGTGCAGACACTGCAGGCGCGAGTAACGTTGCCACTGCATCAAATGCTCCGGTAGACAGCGAGTTCATCCCCATAGAATTGCTGCGTGATACACGTCTTAAGGCCATCCTTCGAGTAGCCTTATTGGTTGTTGATGGTGGAGAACTGATCAACGCAAAATTAGAGCTAAAAAATGACGGCAGGGTTGTTGATCTCATCGCAAATGCATCCGGCTACAATGGAAGGATCGTTCTTAGCGCCAATACCCAGTTGACCGGGGCAATATCGACGGAATTCAAACTCACGCTGGATCGACTTGATATCGCTGAATTTGTTGAGGTCGAAGGCATCACGGGCACACTGACTGCCAACGCTAACGTCAAATTTGATGGCAGCCTGTTGAGTCAGTTGTCGACAACACTGGTCGGAAAATCAACCTTCGTCATCAAAGATGGAACACTTGACGTAAGCCCCCTCAAATCGGTTGCGGCAACGATTAGATCAATCACGGGGAAAACAACCTCTGTCAGTGAATGGCCTGACATCATGCCTTTTGACAACATGGTTGGGGACCACGTCTTTACCGATGGTATTGAAGCGGGCCAGGTTTTTAACGCATCTCTGGAAAACATTTCCATCACCGCGCTTGGTGGAATAAATTTGCAGGCGCAAACATTGAACTACGATGTCACCACCCTGCTAAAGAAAACTGAGTCTGGAAAATTTAACATCAGCGACCAGCTAGCAAATACTCGCTGGCCACTGATCTGTTCAGGCAAATTCTCGGATTCACCAGCAGACCTTTGCCTAGGAAAAGATGGCGCGATCAACCAACTTGTCACTGACATTGCCAAACAGGACCTGCAGCGTCGCGGCAATAAAAAAATAGAGCAACTGATCAACGACAAGGTGCCGGAAGAGTACAAAGACATCACCGCAGACTTATTCAAAAACCTGTTTAAGAAAAAGTGACCAGCTTCGCCAAACAGTTGCTCGACTGGTTTGATCAACATGGACGGAAGTCACTGCCCTGGCAGACAGACAAGACGCCCTACAGAGTCTGGGTTTCCGAGATCATGTTGCAGCAGACCCAGGTGGCAACGGTGATTCCATATTTCAAAAAGTTTCTGGGCCGGTTTCCCGCCGTCGATGAGCTTGCTGCGGCGACAGAAGACGAAGTTCTGCATCTTTGGACTGGCCTGGGTTACTACGCCCGCGCACGCAACTTGCACATCACGGCAAAAAAAATAATGGCGGCGCATAATGGCGAGTTCCCAGCCACGGTAGATGAGCTGATAACATTGCCGGGCATCGGCCGCTCTACCGCCGGCGCCATCGCTGCAATTTGTCACGATACACACGCGGCAATTTTGGATGGAAATGTAAAAAGAGTACTAGCCAGGCACTTCACTATCGACGGGTGGCCTGGCGGAACTGAGACACAAAAGTTATTGTGGAAAAAGGCAGAAGCCCTGACCCCACATGATCGCATTGCTGATTACACGCAGGCAATTATGGACCTGGGCGCCACCGTCTGCACCCGCTCTGCGCCTGATTGCCCAGCATGCCCTTACTTCAACAGTTGCGGCGCCAGGATCAACGGCACGATTGGCCGGTATCCAGGCAAGAAACCGAAAAAAGTGATGCCCCTGAAAAGTACCGTTATGCTAATCGCGGAACTGAACCGCAACGTACTGTTACAAAAACGACCCTCGAAAGGTCTTTGGGGTGGCTTGTGGAGCTTTCCGGAATGCGAATCCGTCAACGCGATTGATTCACTGCTCCAATCATTAAACCTTGAAGAACTGGAACGGACAGTAATGCCCCAATTTCGGCACACCTTCACGCATTATCACCTGGACATAGAACCGGTCCGGGTCATTGTCCGAGAAACCAATCGCATTGCTGAACCTGGCGAGGAAATCTGGTTCAACGTATCGGCACCCCAGCTAATAGGATTGACAAAGCCTGTCACCAAAATATTGGCTGAACTACCAGACAACGAAGCACAGTGAGTTTTGAAGACTATTTTTTGTTACTCCAATAATCCGATAAACTGCGAAACCCAGTGATTGAGAATTACCATGACGCGCACAGTACTCTGCACAAGATTTAAAGAAGAACTCCCAGGTCTAAACGCTGCACCGTTCCCTGGCCCAAGGGGTCAAGAGATTTTCGAGACGGTATCGGCCAAAGCGTGGCAGGAATGGTCGGACCTACAAACCATGCTGATCAATGAAAAGCACCTCAACATGATGGATAAGCCCGCCCGAAAATACCTCAACGAACAAAGAGATGCATTCCTGAGCAGTGAAGAAGTTGATCGGGCAGAAGGGTACGTTCCAAAAGCCTGAATGAGTAAGCAGTTAATTATCCACCCCTTGACCATCTGAAAAGCGCGTTTTACTTGACTCCGATGAGCTCTTTCGCTTTAATCACGCCCTTCGCCGCAGTAGTCATTTCGACCACAGCGATGAAAGCACTGTAAACGTCCCTTTGACTAAGCAGCGAGGTTGGATAGACCTAAAAATCTGCACTAACCTTAATACGGCCGGATAGCTCAGTCGGTAGAGCAGGGGATTGAAAATCCCCGTGTCGGTGGTTCGATTCCACCTCCGGCCACCAACAGCTTGGCTTTTCGCTTCGCGAAAAACACGCTGAACCAACTTCCAGTACCCCACACGGCAGCTTTTTCACGCAGTGAAACAGCGAGAGTCCCTGACAATGGGCACAATTGTTCCAGTTGGTACTCTGCAGCTCTTAACGATTTCCTGAATTATTCCCAATATTTGCCCTAGGCAGATTAGTCGTCATTATCCCATGGTCCACCATCGGGACCACGTAGCCTGTGGGCGAGAAAAATTGAAGAGCGTTACGGAATCTCTACCTAGCTTTGAAGATAATTGGGTAATCTAATACTGCGGATACTGTGGTATTTCATGTTGTTGGGTGTTCTGGAGTTTCTAATTGTTGAATTTGATTAGAAATACTGTGGTATTGATGATATGTCGTCGTTGTCGGCTCAAAAAATCTCCTAAGTGATCAACTCGGCCGTCGCTAGACAGACATTGACCATTCGCCTGCTTCCGCCAACTTTATACTAAACAGCCCTTTAAACATTATTTTTGTATTCTAAGTAAAACATGCTTAATAATTCCTATACTCTCTATTCATCGGATGTTGGGGGGTATCAATTTCTCCGCTCTTGAGGAAATACCCACTGGTCGACCGGGAAAGGCGAACTCTCTCGCAGTATTAGTAGTAAGGCTGTAAGAAGGTATCGCCAAATTAACTTCTCTGATTAGCGAATTTCTATCCAATTTTTCACTTAAACCATCGCTGCATTTTTCCAAGACGCAAAGGATCGCAATCTGAAATAACGATAAGTTTCCGCAGATACCAAATGACGACCTAGATTGAACAAATTATAGACAGCGGCATGAGTATTCAGAAACCGTTGAGCCTGCCGCACTGATTTGAATTTACGCATGCCCCGCTCCCTCGCTCTGGTCGGTTGATGCGACAATTCAGCACGATTGTTGGCGTACTTCTCCATGTTGTGAATTGTTTCTGGCATCAACTCGCGATGTGCCACGCCGTAACTTCTTAATTTATCCGTCACAATTTCCCGTGGTTCCCCTTTGTGTTTCTTTAGCAGTCTACCGAAGAATCGCTTAGCAGCCTTAGCATCTCGTCGATTCTGAACAAATACATCAACGACTTCACCATCTTGGTCCACTGCTCGCCAAAGATAACGTTGCTTGCCATCAATCTTAATGAATACCTCATCAATGAAAAATGTATCATCATATCCCTGATGCTTTCTACGCAATCTAGTCGCGTATTTCGATCCGAATTTGTTGCACCACAATCGAATTGATTTGTATTTACGCATGCCCCGCTCCCTTACCCTGGTTGGCTGATGCGACAACTCAGCTCGATTGTTGGGTATGGGAATACTGAAGATATTACGGTATTTCTGGTACCGCCAAGTAACTATGCTTCTTAGTCACTTGGCAGCACTCACATATTCACTCTACGATCACCCGAACCCATAATCATTCTAAAATCAAACTAACCATTTCTGGATAGTGTTGCAACGGCGATACCAATAAGCGAGGCTCTTTTGGGAGATTGGCTAAATAGTCACGAAACTCATCAACCGCTTCACTGACCAGTGGCTGAAATCGCTCCATTAACTCATCCTGACTAATCTCTTTTGCCAGAAATGCAAGCTGCAGTGCTTTCTGATTTTCGACATAGCTTAGACGATCTCCACCCATCGAGTAGTAGCGCTCCATTAAATAGCCTCTAATCGGCGCAAGGGAATTATAGGCGGACCGATATATCGGATTTTTGAAACTAGCGCTGGCGGCGTCCTGCATTTGAATGTCTAGGCGAGCCAACTCACTTGGGTTGCTGCCGCCTTTCAAATAGGAGATTTGCTGCTCTAGAGTCGCGATGTATTTGAAGTGACTGCCGGAGTCCCTATTCTTTATGGATGCATTCATCAACAGTTCTATAAATTCCGGTGCACTCTCTAACATTTCCAGCATGAAGCGTGAACCCAAATCGAGCTCAGGAATGCGAATAAGCTCGGTGATAAAGTTGATCCCTGCATGTGCTTGATGATCAAGTACGATTAAACCCGAACCTCTATTGGATTCAATAACTCTTAAGCGAACAAGCACTCGCATCGCCATCCGTAGGGATGATCGGTTAACGCGAAGGATCTCGGTCAGGGCTAACTCAGGTGGCAGTCGATCGCCAGGTTTTAAATCTCCCATAAAGATCAGGGCTAAAAACAAATCAACGATTTGATCAGGCAGGTTGCGCTGTCTGTTCCCCTTAATGTTCATCGGATTATGTTTGGCGGCTGCCCTACCAGACGACTTAATAGCGTGCTCATGCATGGTTTTAGATTCGTTGTCTGTAGTTTTAATCGTTTGAACCTCTGGGTGTTTTGCTCTTTCATTGCTATTTTGGATGGCTCAGCGCCACCTTTTCAATCGCTTTCGCTATGCCCAATCGTAGCTTACATAAACCATCCTAACAGGGCGACGCACCTATCGTACCCTACACTGTCAAAATTGAGTAACTTAATTTGTAATTTAGGTAACCCAATGCTAGAGTTGCGGTCAGTTATAAATGTGTGAGCGCATATCAGCATGATTCTACTTAAAAATGGCCGAGTATTTGACGGCAGTAAAAAACCGTCTTTTATTGGCAGCGTATTGGTTGATGAAGGGAGAGTACTTCAAGTTTTAACACAGGGTGAAGCATTGCCAGAGGCGACAGAAAACCTTGAGGTGATTGATGCAACTGACTATTGGATAACCCCCGGGTTTATTGATACCCATACTCACTATGATTTCGAATTATTGGTTAACCCGGCGCTAAGCGAATCGGTTAGGCATGGTGTGACTACTGTCGTCGCGGGCAGTTGCTCAATCACTGCAATTATGGCCGAAGCCGAAGATTGTAGTGATATTTTTACTCGCGTTGAGGGAGTACAACGTGAACAGGTCTTGCCGATACTAAAAGAACAAAAGCTTTGGCATCGACCTAAAGATTACGTTGCATTTCTAGACGATCATCCTCTGGGCGCAAATGTGTGCTCCTATATAGGCCACTCTGACATACGCATGGCAGCAATGGGTATCGAAAATTCTGTCGAGGAAGGTCGTCCCGCGACGGCACAAGAAATGACATTTATGAAAGAGGCTTTGCAAGAGGCGCTGGATGTCGGTTTCTTAGGCATGTCATCCATGCAAACTGATGGAGATCGACTCGACGGCGATCGAGTAAGATCAAAGGCCTTACCGTCGGTTTATGCCTCCTTCAAAGAGTATTCTGTCTTAAACAAAATATTGAGGGAATCAAAGGGAATTTTGCAAACCGCTCCCGATGTCAGAAACCCATTGGGCAGTATGTTGCATCTTGCGCGGGAGTTAATGAGTTTTTTCAGACCTCAGCTTCGGGTCACTTCAATCGTCATGATGGATGGTAAAGCATCCCGTAAAAAACCTCTTGGAAAACTACAACTGTTGTTCTCTAAAGTAGTTCGTATTCTTGGCGGAGACTTTCGTTGGCAGACCTTACCTTGTGAGTTTCATGTGCGAATACAGGGCATGAACTTTGTTATTTTTGAAGAAGTGCCTTCGGGAGCGACCTATCTACATTTAAGTGAAAATGCAGATCGCGACAAATTGGTGAGCGACCCGGCATTTAAAAAAGAGTTCATTAAAAACATGACCGAGCGCTTTCGACCAACGCTATGGGATAGAGATATTGGTGATGGCCATGTTTATCAATGTCCTGATCAAAGCATCATCGGTTTGAGTTTTGCTGAAATCGCCAAGCGCAGAAATATTCATGTCGCTGAGGTATTTGTTGATCTGCTCGTTGAATATGGTAATCAACTAATTTGGAAGCTGATTATCGGTAACGAACGTGACCATGCCATCAACGAATTATACACTGATAAAACAGCATCCAATTTGATGAGCTTCTCCGACGCGGGTGCTCATATCCAAAACATGGCTAACTACAACTTCGCACTACAGATGTTAGCCAGGCTTAAGAATATGCGAAAAAATGGACTTGAGACGATAAGCGATGAACATGCAATCAACCGCCTTAGCGGTGAGCTAGCTGACTGGCATGGCATTGATGCAGGCTATATCAAGAAAGGAGCGCGTGCAGATATTAATGTCATCAACCCAGAGAACCTTCACCATTCACTGGATTCAATTGAAGAGGCTGATTTTGATGGCATTGAAAACTTTACTCGCCTGGTTAATAGAAACGATGGCATTGTAAAAAGCGTGCTCATCAACGGAAGAGTTGCGGTACGTGACGATCACTGCGTAGAAACACTGGGCAAGTCTATGGATTACGGTTCTTTTTTAAGGGCTTCGTAACTCAGAGGATTTCGCCAAACTATCCATCTATGCATCCAACTATCTAAAAAAGGGGATGGCAGGTATGTTTGTCGAATTAGCTTTAGGCGTACAACAAGTACGTCAATTAAAAACGCAATTCTAACAGCTGCTTTTCGATTAACTAAAATCACGGAATTTATGATGAGCGAATTGAAATTGGTAGGATCGTCACCATCACCTTACACCCGTAAAGTGCGCGCACTGCTACGATACCGGCGTATTCCTTTTCAGTTTGTTGTAAAAGGCGGGCAAGAATCAGAAAAACTCCCACCTGCACCGCGGCCAATGATCCCTTATGTCATATTTCCAGATCAGAAGGGTGAATTGACAGATACCATGGGTGATACAACACCCATTATCAATCGACTCGACAACGACTTTATCCCCCGCCAATTGCGGCCAAAAGATCCAGCACTTGCGGTGATTGATGCAGTGCTGGAAGAATTCGGTGATGAGTGGTTATCCAAATGCATGTTCCATTATCGTTGGTCGAAAGCGCTGGACACACAGACCTCATCTTCTTATTTGGCTTATCGCATGGATATGATGGCCACGCCTGAGCAAGGACAGGTGCTCGCCAATAAGTTTGCGGAACGTCAGATTTCTCGAATTGGTGTGGTTGGGTCGAATAAAACGACAGGCCCTGTTATAGAAGATAGCTGGGAACGGTACTTGAAAGTGTTTGACAAACATCTGCAGAATCAGCCGTTTCTATTAGGTCACCGCCCGGGTGCAGGAGACTATGGCTGCTTTGGTCAGATGACCATGCTAGTGATGACGGACCCAACACCTCAAGCGATTTCTCGCCGTATCTCACCACGCGCATTTGCGTGGACAGAGGCCATGGAAGATCACTCGGGTTTGCAGGTCGATGACTCTGACTGGATTGATCTGGACGCGCCACCTGATACGCTCAACGACTTGCTATGTGAAGTCGGACGACTGTTTGTTCCGTTCATGCTTGAAAATGCAAAGGCAGTGGCAAGAGGGGATGAAAAGCTGGAATGCGTGATTGATGGAAAACCGTGGGTGCAAGAAACCTTCGTCTACCAAGCTAAATGTCTCAAGTGGCTGAAAGAACGCTACGATGTTCTCGAAGCAAAAGATAAAGAGCGACTCGATAGGATTTTGTCTGGAACGGGTTGTGACGCACTGTTTATGTCCAGCAATTTGCATTGACTGCTTTATCCAGTGTACCTGCCACAACAATGCAGCAAGCCTGACACTCTTTTAGAAGTAGCCAGGAGTTTTTACCGTGCCACACACCAAAAAAAGATGATGATGAACAAAATGGAAAATTATATGAAAAGCAGATTTTTTTTGCGCAGCGCCATGGTAGTGGCTACGGGATTGGTTCTGGCATCCTGTTCAGATTCCAAAATAGAGCCGTCTAGCGAAGCTTTTAGTTCAGCTGCAGACGTTCATTCTAATGAAGAGATTATTGCTCAAACCGCGAAATTTGATGAGAAATTGAAAAGTGACCGGGGAACCATGGCTGCAAAAGTCTTTAAAACCGAGACCGAGTTGCTTGTGCGTAAAAAGACGCCAGATACCGTCAAGGATGATACGGATGAAGACGGGCTAAATAACCGCATAGCTTTTTTTGGTGATTTGCACGTACATACGACCTATTCAATGGACGCCTATGCCTTTGGCACGATGACAACGCCTTATGATGCCTACCGTTTTGCGAAAGGTGAGGCGATAAAAAATCCGGCTGGATTTGATATGCAACTGTCACGACCAATGGATTTTTATGCCGTGACGGACCACGCAATGTTTTTGGGCGTGGTAAAGGCCGCCGCCGAGACCTCTAACACCTTCTCTAAAAATGAATTTTCACAGAGTTATCATGACTTAAATGCGCCGGAGAATTTTGATACTGGCCTGTTCGGCATTTTAAAGCGATTCAGTACTTTTGCTTCGTTTCTGCCGGATGCAGTGACGGGGATTATGTCTGGCCAACTAGATCGCGAAGAGGTGCTTGGTGTCGTCAGAACTGCCTGGGCGGATACAATCGATGCTGCTGATCAGTTTAATGACCCCGGCCATTTCACCACTTTTGCTGCTTACGAGTATTCGTCCTCTGATGCTAGCAGGGGAAACTTGCACCGAAATGTCATATTTGAAGGAAGCGATCGCTTGCCGCGTGAGCCTTTTTCTCGCTTCCATTCTGTTAACCCGGAGGACCTTTGGCAATGGATGGATGAGTTGAGAGCAAAAGGTGTTGAAAGCCTAGCCATCCCTCACAACTCCAACGGCTCAAACGGCCAGATGTTTAAGCTTGTCGATTGGGCCGGAAATCCTTTGGACGATGACTACGCAACAAAGCGCATCCGCAATGAACCTATCGTTGAAATAACCCAGATAAAAGGCACATCGGAAACCCATCCCATTTTATCGTCACGAGATGAGTGGGCAGGTTTTGAAATCATGCCGTACCGAGTAGCAAACGATGCTCTAAGCAAGATTGAAGGCTCCTATGTGCGCGAAGCCTTGCTTAACGGTATTGCCCTTGAGCAACAAGGTACGACTAACCCATATCAATTTGGTTTTATTGGCTCAAGCGATACCCATTCAGGTGCGAGCCAAAATAACGAGGCCGATTTCGCATCCAAATTGGGGCTACTGTCCAGTACAGCCGCGCTACGAGGATCTGTGCCAAGAACTGGCATCGACAGTCAACTGGCCCATTACGGGTTAAAAGTTGCTGGGCTAAATTTGCTCACCAAAATCAACGGTGATGTTTATACTGCCGGCGCCAACCCAACATTTGGTGCTTCAGGCCTAGCTGCTGCTTGGGCAGAAGAAAACACAAGGAAGTCTCTCTACAGTGCTTTTCGGAGAAAAGAAGTTTTTGCGACATCGGGACCTCGCATACAGTTGCGGTTTTTTGCCGGTTACGGGTTCGATGAAAGCATGCTGACCGCAGCTGACGGTGTTGCACGTGCATATGCCAACGGAGTGAGTATGGGCGGGACCATTCCCTCAATCAATTCTACTGACAGTTCCGCTCAAGACGATCCATCTGGCGATTCCACTTCACCAGGTTTTTTGGTCATGGCGTCAGCGGATGCGACAAGTGCACCGTTACAGCGTGTGCAAATAATAAAGGGCTGGGTAGATGTCGACGGAAGCACCCATGAGGATGTTATTGATGTGGCGTGTGCGAGCGGTGCTCAGGTAAACAGCGAAACAAATCGGTGCCCTGATAATGGAGCCAGAGTTGATGTCTCTGATTGTTCCATGAATCGCGGAACCGGAGCCACGCAGTTATCGGCCTTATGGTACGACCCTGAATTTAGGGCAGAGCAACGCGCCTTTTATTATGCGCGCGCGATAGAAAACCCAAGCTGTCGCTGGTCAACTTGGGATGCAATTCGTGCCGGTATTTCGCCACGCCCTGATTTAGCGACCACACTGCAAGAACGCGCCTGGTCTTCACCTATCTGGTACAACGCGTCGAACAAAAACAACAAATTTGTAGATTAATAACCGTGAAAGACAGTAGCGGAAACTCATTAGCTGACAAATACCACGGAGAATACGATGCCGAATACCTCCCACGATGCAGGAAAGGTTGTGCCTGATCTGGAAAAAACCAGTGCATTTTACAAACTTTTGCGGGAGGGGGCGTTTATTCGTCTTATACTCGTGAAAAGACTTTAGGACGTCAGCCTTAGAACAGGTGTGAATACATAGTCTGTTGTTCGGCCAACACCTTATATTGTCTCTGTGGTGATGGCGTGGACACATACGTTACGATTGTTAATCCGATATCTGGAGCATTATTCCGATGCTGAAAAAGGTTATATTTGGACTTGTCGTCATTGTTCTATTGTTTGCCCTGCTGCTGTGGTCGCTAGTGTGGCGGCCACTTGATAAAGCCGCGCAGCAGATCGTGCCGGCAACGG
>Ga0206131_10000600_pt1 | contig 49491 bp, 56 predicted proteins | sample Helgoland_Spring_FD_148636 | JGI IMG/M metagenome (GOLD analysis project Ga0206131, IMG submission 148636) | Pelagic subsurface seawater microbial communities from Kabeltonne, Helgoland, North Sea - Helgoland_Spring_Bloom_20160517_1 | ecosystem: Environmental > Aquatic > Marine > Epipelagic ... | reverse complement strand
GGGGGGGGAGCAAAAAAAAAAGTTGTGAAAATGAAAAAAAAACTTTTTAGAAAAGTTTACACAAAAGACTAAATTTAAATTATTAGTTTTAATAATATATTAACCATTGTAATATATTTTAATTTTTATATTAGAATAGCATGGGGGGTAACTTCTAAAATCCTTAACCATCTTTAATTTTATGATGTTTTCTTTATTTAATATCTCAGTAGATAAAATTATAATGTCACATCTAATAGTTTCTTAATAAAATCTTTTATAAGATATCAATAAATATTAAATAATTAAGTTTAAAAATTTAAAAATATTTTATTTATAATTAATAAATGACTGAACGTTTACCACAACATTCTGAATCAAATAATAGACAAGTAATTAATATGGATTTTTTAGATCGCGAAGCTAATTTATATCATTCATCAAAAGAGGTTTTAAAATCTCATTCTGATACAATAGATAAAACAATTAAAGATAATACTAAAACAGAAGTAGAAGCAGTACAAACTGCTATTAAAATATTAAATGAAAAAGTTGAAAAAATAATGGAAACCGATTTTGTAAAAGATAAACAAAAACAAATAGAATCATCCCAAAAACAAATGTCGGAATCTATCAAAAAAGCGTCTGATGCATTTTTTAAAGTAAAAACATATATATTAGAAAAGGACGGTCTTACAGAAGACCAAAAACAACAATATATTAAAAAATTATACGAAAAATTAATGGACAAATTTATGACCAAAGAAGAAAAAATGTTTTTTGAAAAACTTATATCTGGTGGTGGTGGATTAATAGTTATGAATGGAGGAGATATAAAAATGAAAGGAAATGGATTAAAACAATTGGGATTTTAATATATTTCAAATAATTCATGAATAGATTCTTCTTCAATATGTTCGTCATTACGCATTCTAGCTGCTAAAAAATGTATTAATGTATCTATTTGATGTGTTATTCTATGTTGTTGTATAGAATTATCTTCTTTAGGAATAAGGTCCATTCTACATACAGGACAATTAGGTTTTTCTTTTAACCAATTTTTAATATTATTTTCATTAAATATATGATTACATGGTAATTCTATTATTGAATCCCCTTCTTTAAATGGTTCTAAACTTATAGGACATTCTTTGACTCTATAAGAAGAATCAAATAATTTATGTGAACATTTTTTTAGAATATTATTTTTTTCATTATAATCATTATTAATATTTGTATTAAATAGTGTAAATGGGTCTTCATGCATTTTAATATAATAATTATATTAAATTATTTTTAAATATATTTAAAAATTGAAGAAAATATATTTAAAAACATAACACTATAATTATCATTATGAATAAAGTATTATATTTATTATTCCTAGGTTTATTAAATAAAAATGTGTTGTGTGATGATTATAATTATTTTAATGATGATTATATAGATAATACTAATATACATATAAATGTCTTTAATACATATAATGATTGTATAACTAATAATAAAAGTCTTTATAATGTAAAACTATCATTTGAATTTATATGCGAGTGTATAAGTGAAACCAAATGTTTTAATAATTTATTAAATTCTAGTAAATTTAATAAATTATATTTTGAATATAATTATTCAAATATTTATTTATATAAATTAAATTATACAGTCCAATGTCAAAAATATGAAAATTATTATATATTTCATAATATAGAAATTTATACATTTTGTTCTACTATAGCTATAGTTTATGTATTTATTATATTATTAATATTAATATGTATTATATCTTTTATTAATTATAAATATCAAAATAAAAATAATATACCACCTAAATATGACTCTATTAAAATTAAAATTAGAAATAATGTATCACCTAAATATGATGCCATTAATTAAAATATAATATTATAATATGACTAATATAATAAAAAAAATTATACAAATCCAAAAAGAAGAAAAACGCATTTTAAAGAAAGTATTAGATATTTTTTTTTTAAAAGAATTTGATAAAAAAGACCAAAAATTATTAGAAAAAATTATAATTAGTTTTTTTGATATTAATAAACGGTTTGAATCTATTAAAATTAAACAATTAACATTAAAAAAAGAAGAACAAATAAATAATACATTAAATAAATATTCTAATAGTATAAAAAAACTTGAAATAAAAGTTAATTCTCTATAAAAAATTACTTTTATTTAAAGAAAAAATATATTAGTTTTGTATATGAGTGAAGTATTTTATAACGCTAAAAATTTAACAATAAGTAATGGTTTTGTTAAAAATCCAGATCGATATTATTTAGAAGAATATTTTAAACGACGTCCAGCAGAAAATATTCAAATAGCTACTTCTGAGGATGCTGCCAATACACTTATTCATAATGTTTCTAATAAAGATTTTGAGATATTAGGAACAAATGCCACAAAAGATGATGTTACATTTTCATCGGTTGAAGCAGGAATACAATTGCAGACTGATGGTACTACAAGTGCTGATCAAGTAATAGTATTACCCCATCTTGATCTTAATCAAACCGCATGGACCGGAATAAAATGGGGTACTGAAAATCAGGTTGAATGGCAATGTGCTATAAGGACTGGTTCTAGTATAGCCGATACAAGTTTTTGGGCTGGTTTAAAATTAACAGAAGTTCCCACATATGCAACTGATGCGGACCAAGCATATTTCTTATATTCTAGTAATGATGTTCAAGGAGCGTTATCAACAAAAGCAAATCTTCATTTTGTTTATAGTGTAGGAGGAACTGATTATATTACTGATTTAGGAGTTGTTGTTGCTATAAGTACAATTTATAAACTAAGAATAGTTATTGATAATCACCGTCAAGTGGCAATATATGTTAATGGAGTTCAATATGGTTTAGTAACTACATCATCTGCTGGAGGAGCAACTCAATCAACAACTTCTACATTATCAAATCCTTTAACAAATGATATTGATTTAATTCCATATATAGGAGTTCAAGGATTAACAAGTACAGCCAAACAGATTACATTATGTTATGAAAAGATTAGTAGAGTATTATTCGAATAAACTAAACTTTTTAGAAAAAAAAACTTTTTAGAAAAAGTTTAGATCAAAAACATTTACACCTTTGAACATTTAAAATTGATTTAAAGTTTATTTACATTTATTTAATAAATGTCATTCTACACACATTCAGGTAAAAAAATTTATAATCTAGAAGCGTATGCTAAAACTGGAGCACCAATGTATAAAACAAAATATAGAGAAAGTCAAAATATAAATGAAAAAACTTATATTTATAAATTAGATCTAACAAATGATAAAATATATATAGGAAAAACTAACAATATTGAAAGAAGAATGAATGAACATTTTAGTGGTAATGGATCAAAAGTAACTAAAAAATTTAAACCCATTGAAGGTAGAGTTATAGATAGTTGTAATGGTTATTTTTCAAGTAAATTAGAACAAAAGAAAACAGAAAAATATATGAATAAATATGGTTATGATAATGTTAGGGGTGGTTCATACACAAATTCTAAAACATTAAAATATAATAATTTTAATTCTAAAAAATGTAAACGTTGTGGTAATATAGGACATTATATGTCATATTGTTATGCCTCATACCATATTAAAGGTTATAAATTATGATTACTAATATTTTTTATAAATATTTTTATAAAATTTTTTCAAAAGTTTAAAATTGATTTTTTTATATTTTTAAAACATTAAATAAAAAATGTTGTTTTACATAGAAGGAAATATTGGAACTGGAAAAACTACTTTTATTAATCTTTTAACATCCTATTTATATAGATTTCATGATATTAATCATGACGCTCAAGTAACATTAGAACCAGTAGATGAATGGATGGAGACGGAAGATAGTGATGGACAGAATATTTTACAAAAATTCTATGGAGATCAAGAAAAATGGTCGTTTGCGTTTCAAATGAATAGTTTTATTAGTAGAGTTAAAAAAATTCAAGATGATTATTTTTCACCATCTAAAGATGATATGAAAAAACTATTATTTGTGGAACGGTCTATTTATACTGATCGTCATTGTTTTTCTAAATTATGTTATGAGAGTGGTAAAATGACTAAATTAGAATATGATATTTATTGTAAATGGAATGATTGGCTTTCGCAACAATTTAATGTTAAACCTGATGTATATATTTATTTACGATGTGAACCATCTATTAATGATATTCGTATTAAAGAAAGATCAAGGACAAGCGAAGAGAATATTCCCATTGAATATTTAAAAGCCTTACATGAAAAACATGATGAATGGATGAATTTTGAAAAAGATCACGGTGTTCCAGTTTATGTAATAGATGCTACACAAAATTTTAAAGATCCAGTAGTAATGAATAAAATATTTGAAGAATTATTTGAATTTTTGAAAGATTTTGTAACTAAAAAATAATATAATTATGTTATCTATAGTATCATTAATTTGTATATGATTTCTTTTTTGTTTTTTTATGATTTTTGTATTCATTTTTTATAGAATTAGCATAAGATATACCATTATTATTAGAACCAATAATAATGACTTTGATAGGTAAATTTTTAATATATTTATTTGATGTAGAAATAAATTTTAGAAATGTTTCAGATTCTTTATTGAAAAATCCTATATTTTTTTGTTTACCAAATTTATCTACATATTTATTAAATATATCTATAGTATTATTATTAAATATTTTAAAGTGTTCTTTTGGTAATTTTAATATATTAGGTATTTCATTTGTAGGCAATGATACAATATTATTATTTTTAAATTGTTTGTAATCTTTCCAAAAATTTAAATATTTATCTGGATGACAATAATTTATTGAAATAACTCCAGCATAACGACCATCAATTCTTCCTATTAGAATTTTTAAATCTTTGATATTAAATTTTAAATGAAGTTTATAAAATTTAAGATTTTTTACAAAACCAGAATAAATCAGTTTATTCTGAAATTTTGAAAAATGTGTATTTATTTTATTAAGACCATTATTCCAAAGTTTCCAATTCCAATTATTATTTGGTATTAATGAAAATTTTTTTAGAGTTAAAAACGAATTAAATTCTTCTTGAGACGATATTTCTAAAAATCTAAATAATTGGAAAGATTGATTAAAAGATATTTTATGTGTTTTTTTACCAAATAAGAAGTTCCAATTTTTATTTTTATTAAAAATTTTTAAATATTCTTTACTACGAACACTTTTTGTTTTTTTTTTAAATAATTTAACAATTTTTAACCATTCATTATATGAAATTAATGGTACTACATCTTGATATACATAATTGCATTTTTCTTTTTGAAATATAGATTTAGTTACATCAACAAATAAATTATGATTTAATAAATGATATCTACCATCATTGTCTCTTATAATAGTTATAAATTTATCAGAATATGGCCATTTTGTTTCATAACTAGATAGCATATAACAACTATTTTTAGGTATTTCTAAATTATTTTCTTTTTGGTATAATCCTTCTGAATATGAAGTTAAATTATTAGTATTTAAGTATAAAACATTTGGTATAGATATATCAACCATTAAAATAACTAAATAAAATAAAATAATTATATTAAAATAATAAATTATTTATCTAAATATATTTCTATTATTTCAATGGATGTGATTTTATTCATGAAAATATGCTTGTATAGTCTCTATATTTTTTATTTAGAAATTTATTTACAAATATAAAAATATAGTTAAATAGTAATGTTTCCTAAATTTTATAATTATAAATTAGATAATGGGATACAAGTTGTATTAATACCGATACCTAATACTAAGAATATAGCTACAAGTTTAACATTTGATATAGGATATTTGGAAGAAACTAAAAAAGAGGATGGATTGGCACATTTAACAGAACATATAATTAGTAGATTTATAACAAATTATACTAAAGTTAAAGAGATAAAATCTAAAGGACATTATGTTTATACTAATGCACATACTAGTCATTTTAAAACAGCTTATCATATTTATAGTTTAAAAAAAAATTTAACCGATATATTAGATAGTTATTTAACATTATATAATTTTAATAGAACAGATCGTAATTTATTTTATAAAGAAATGGGGTCTGTAATAGTTGAATTAAAACAAATTATATCTAATAAAGATAAATATGTGTTTTATAAAAATATGCCAGAATTAGTATTTGGTAAAAATGGTAAAATGGTTAACGATCCGGTTAGTGAAATAAAAAATTTAATTAAATTGGGAGAATGTGATTTAATAAATTTTGTAAGAAAATATTATGTTCCTACTAATTCTATTATTACTATAGCTGGTGATTTTAAAAAAAACGATATTATAAAATATATTAAATTAAAATTTAATAAGGTAGAAAGTGGAAAGAAAAGACCTAAAAGAATTATCAAAATACCGAAATCTTTTAATCCAAAGTATAATTTTGAAGTATCATCATCTAGTAAATTGAATAATTTATATTTAAATTTTATATTTCCATCTAATAAAAATAATAAAAGTTTAGCTATACTTCATATTCTTAAAAAAATATTAGTAGAATTAAATGATTCTAGTATATTATTTGATAGATTAAGATCTAAATTAGGAATAGTATATTCGCCTAATATAAAAAAATATATTAATATTCATTATGGTATTCTAAGTATACATTATAATATAGAAGAAAAAAATTATGAAAAAGGATTTGAAGAGTTAATAAATATATTGAATGAACTAAAAAAAGATAAAATAGAAAAAAATTTATTTGATCTTGCTAAAAATAAAATAATGTATGAAATAAGTTTAGCTCAAAATGATAAAACACCAAAAGAATTTTTATATTTAACAAATACTATATTATCAAATAATGAATTACTTAATCCATTAGATTTTTATAATAAATATACTAAACATATTACTTTAAATGATATAAGAAAATGGTGTAGAGCTATATTTGTAAAAAATAATAGTTATTTATGTATAGTTGGTCCAGAAGATAAATTTAAAAATTTTTCTATAAAACATATGAAAATGCTAAATTAATATTTTTTAGGGGTTGTAGACATATATTCATTAGTAATAGTTTCACCTGTTTTATGTAGAATTGAATTTTTTAAAAATGGTACTAAATTGACTAAAAATATAGAAAATTCATGTCCCCAATATCCATAATAATTACCATTTACATTACCTATCATTTTCATTATATTTTTAACAAATATATCTACTTTAACATTAAAAATAGTATTTTTAAGATATTTAGTATTTTCTGTTAAAACTGCTCCAGGCATAATATTCAAAATATCTAATTTATAGTTATATTTTTCATATTCTTTCATTAATGAATTACTTTGATAATATCCAAAAGCATTGGAAGCTTCATACACTGATAAGTATGGTAAACTTACGGCATTATCTAATATTTCACCAAATCCATATGTTGGAAATATACATTGAGCTGTTATATTTAATATAGCATTATGTTCTTTTCGTTTTATGAATTGTGGTATAACTAATCTAGTTAATTGTGATTGGACTATAGTTCCTACAATTATTGTATCATTAATGAGTTTATTAGGCATTTTATGATATGGTTTCCACGCTGATCTATGAGCAACATTATTTATTAATATAGAAACATTTATAGAATTTATTGTTTCTTTTATATCATTAAAAAATGATGTTTCATAAGCTTTTCTAAAATCTTTTTCTATAAATATAATATTTATAGATGGATATTGTGTCTTCAATTCATTAAGAACTTTATTTGTTCTTATAGAACCAATTAAGAATAAATTAAAGCCTAGACTAGCAAATTCCTTAGCAAAATGATAACCTTGACCACTTGAAGCACCAGTAATTATAACATAACTATTATAACCGTATCTTTTTAGTAAATCTTTTTTTTTCATAATAAAATGTCTATATATGAATCTACAAAAATAATAAAATAGTAATAATAGTTGATAAATTACTAATAAATAAATTAAAATTTTTAACATTATTATTATTATATAAAAAAATATTATTAATTGTGCTTTTTCTATAAAACATATGAACCGACTATTTTAATTTATTAATATTATATTATATGAATATTATAAAAATTTTAAATAAATATTATTTTCTTTTATTAGCATTTATAGTTTATATATTTGATACTATTTATTTTAAAAAAAAAGGAAAATGGTTTTTTAGTTTAGATGACACTGCACCTACAGATACAGAACTAAATAAATGGATTAGAGATAAATCAACACATTATGTCATATTAAAAGTAGTGTTCGTTTCTTTTCTTTATTTTGGTCTTTCTAAAAATATTAATTAATTAAGTGCTTTTTCTATACCATATCCAATACCAAATGCTAGTGTAGTTGATATAATTCCATTTATAGTTAGTATAAAACATCCCATTAGTTTAGATTGTTTAGTAATAACAGCTTGTGTATATCCAAGAACACTTATAGTTAATAATGTAATAAAACAATCAATTATAAAAATGGTATTATAGTTATTATATCTACACCAATGACTAATAATATAAATAATTAATGGTATAAATCCGAATATAAGGAATGACCCAAATGTAATAAGAGCTTCTTTTTTCATCTCTGATTTATAATTTTTATCTGGTATTTCTAATCCTAATTCCATTGAAACCATAGATTTAATAAAAAATGGTTTGTATTTAGGTTTTGAGATAAGAACATCAACTATCTTTTTAGAATCAGGCTCTTCTATTCCTTCATTTGTATATAGTTCAATCATTTCTTCTATTTCATACTTATTATTTGTCTCGAATTCATGAGATTCTTTTTCGGCCTCAGATAAAATATAATTTGTTTCAAAAAAACTACTAATATAATCACCAAAACCCATAGAAAATCCATCAGCTATAAGATTAGCAAATCCCATAGCAATAATATATTTTATATTTAGTTCAGCTCCAAAACAAGCTGCAATAATAGAAAAAGTTGTTATAATTCCATCAATACCACCATATATTATATTTTTAATATACTTAGCACTACTTTTAGCATGGTGACTCTCTAAATGTGTATTGATATCCATATTAAAGAATCTTTATTATTTTTTCTTTAAACCATAATTTGTTAATTAAATAATAAATATTTAAAATAATTTGTTAATAAAAAAGTTTTCTAAAACTATTAGATTTGAAATGATATACTAAAAAACAAGATAATCCTAATATAACATCTATTAATAAAAATAACCATGCATTATTATTCATTGTTTTATTATTCACTAGTGAGAATAAACTAAATAATATGTAAATTATACCATGAATAGGACGAAGATCATTCCACCATATTTTTCCACCAAATACTTCTCTTCCGGTTTTACGTGTATTAGTAAAATATATATATAAAAATCCAAATGCTGGAAATAATAAAATTAACCCCATTATTTTTAAATATTTACTATTATTTTTTAATTTATATGATATATAAATTAGAACAGATCTAATAACTATACATAAAAATAAAAATAAACTAAATCTTTTTTGTATTGGATTCATATATTTAAGATATATTTTTTTCTAAAAAGGATATTTATCTACTACATATTCATATGCCTTTGCTCTATCTTTATAATTATCTAACAGAATACCTGAGATATCAATAATAATATCATAAACATTTTGTTCTGGAAATACAAATTCCAAAATACTAACCATATCTTTTAGTTGATGTTTTTCAATAAAACACATCATCTTCATATTATCATTATATGATAACCATAGTTCTTCTCGCATATCTGGATATCTTACAACTAGTTTCCCATCACCATCACCATTAGCATTAGCGTTAGCATTTTCTGTAGAAACAACACCATTAGAAGAAGAAGTTTCAGTTTCTAATGTAAATAAATCTTTAATAAATGCGTATGTATCTTCATTAGATTTAATTAAATCTTTAGTAGTAGAATTATAACTATGCGCCCAACTTTTAAAGAATTTATTGACTGGTCCACCTTTACATTCTGTCGATGATTCTAATTTAACAAGTTTTGATAATTCTTTATAAAGTCCATTAATATCAAGTTGGTTAAAATAATGTGTTCTACCATCTTTACATAATTTGTAATAATATGTGTGCATTCTTTTAGATATAATAAATTTTATAGTATTCATTTGATATTCATTTAATGTAATATTTCCATGTACCTTCATAACTTCCAATATTTTTTTTAATTTAAGTGAAGAATCACTTTTCTTATGTTTTCTAGAAATCATAGATTCATCAATATTAGGATAACTTTCTAACAAACATTTAGCAACATGTTTAATAAGTTTATGATCACACGGGTCTCCTTTTTCTTGTTTAATTAGCATTTTAACAATTGAAATGATTACTATTTTTTGCCATTGCCATATAATAGTTAAATCTTTTGAGATTTCTGTAGTTTTAATTTCTAATTGTTTCTTTTCTTCATCATTTATTTTATCTAGTTGTTTAGTAATAATATATTTTCCAAGAAGTTTAGTAATACCAATAAGAGTATTCTTTTTAAAATTAGGTTCAGCTACACTCCACATACAATATGGGAACATATCAATAAGATTTTGTAGGATCCAAAAGTCTTTTATTTCAAACGCATCAATACCAGGTACTTTTGTAGGATAATGACTAAGAACTTTCCAAATATTTGTAATAGGTGTAGTTCCTGAGGCACACATTGTAAAGATATATCCAACAAGATTTCTCATTGCCAAAACAGTGAAATCGGATTCATCAGTTGGAATACATGAAAATTTTACTTTAATACTTTGTGCTAAAGAAATAAACATTGCTATAAGGAAATATGTTAATGATTGAGAACCTGGATTTATACTTCTATCACGATTCATAGTTGCTTCACATATCATTCTTCTAAGAAGAATTCTAAATTTAGCAACATCTGCGTTATTAACTTCATCAAACCATTTAAAATGTCTTGGATCTTTAATTTTTGTAAAAATATCTAGATTAGCAATTGGAACAGAAGATACATGTTCTGATTCACCGCATAAAATTGCTACAGAGGCAGGTCCAGCTAACTCATGTAGTATTTTAGATGAATGTGTTCCTAAAGCCGAAACAGTTATTCCATCTAACTCATTACATGTTCCATGAAGTTCCATAATATTTTGTTGTGGTCCTTTATACGTTCCATTTGCTACACCATTAAGCATTTCAATTAGTTGTTCGTTTACAATAAGTTGTCCAATAACGAAACTGTCAATATCTTCTAAATATTCACAAATATCTTCATATGTCATACTATTTACAAGCGATGTATTTTTATGAATATCTTGTTCTCTCATAGCACTTTGAAGCGATTTAGCAGCTGCTTTAGTTGAGGCTCCACCATCAGCAGTAATACCTAGAATAATTTGTGTTAAACTTTTAAGAACACTACAAGCCCGTGTTTTTTTAATTGTGCTTTTTATACTATCTAACTCTTTTTTAACATTAGGATCATCTTGTGTTTTAATAAGTTTAACAATCTTTGCTTTTAGTTCTTTGTTATTTTCAGATTGTTTAGATGAAATGATAGTAAGACAATTATTTTTAAAGGCATTAAATTTAGTAGATTCTTGAAGTATTACCATTTGGACGAATAACTCAATAATATCATTTTGATTATCTACAAAATCTTTAAACGACATTTTATTAATAATATCTGTTGCATCCTCCATAGATATACTATTATCTTTAAAATACATTTTATCTAGTTTTATTGGATATGGAACAATCGGTTCAGTTACAATAACATCAAAATCATCCTGTTCAAAAATATCTCCAAATTTATAAATTTTTTCATGATACCAACGCACACCACGAATCCAATAATATGTATTTGATTTATTACATTTTGCTAATACAATAGAACAATGATTAGCATATTTTGTACATGATAAGTTGAGATTTTCTAATTTTTCTATAATATTTTCAGTATCAAATTCTGTATGGATAATCATTAAACATGTAATTTTTCCATTTGGATTAATCAATTTGGCACAATCTTCAGAAAATGAATCACTTTCTTTTATATGTAGAATATTTAAACAAGATAATTTATTTTCAAAATTAGAAATAGCTATTGTGGCTGGTTCAATTAATGCATTATGTGTACCTTTACTAGATTCACCATATAAACTTGGATTAAATCGTGTTTTAGATCCAATATTTTCTGTATTACCAAGATAATCTAACGTTAATGATTCAGGTATATCTAATATAATTGATGGATCATTAGTATATTGAATTACCTCAATATTTTGCGTATCACTATTTTCTACAATATCATAGTCTGTATCTTCAGAACTATTATCATTAGCATTATCATTAGAGTTATCATTAGAATTACCATTAGCTTCAGTTTCTGCTGTTTCTACTTCATGTGATCCAGAAAAACATCTTTTAGGAAGATCACATGAAATTCTATTTGTCGTATTATATTTATTTTGAATTGGAACAGTAGTATAAGGAACAACTTTTAATTCATTATTGTCTAAATGTTTTACTGTAGCGCAAGCAATGGTTGTACTATTTCCAAGAATAGCAAGTGTTTGTTGAACTGGAATAACACCTATAGTATTTGAAAATGGATCATAATAACACATACATGGTTTTTGGTGTTTAAATGTATCATTCATTAATTCAGTATGATTATATCCAATTCCACCTAAGATAAAATCTTTATTTACTGTTCTTTGTCCTACTATAATATTAATTTTAACACTTTGCATAAAATATGAATTATGGTGTTTATCCCCAGAATGAATTAAACCATGACTACTTTTACCTGAAAAATTACATGATGATCCAGTTTCATCCCATGAAACAAAATCTAAATACTGGTTTCCATTTTTAAATGTTAGCATAAAGAATGTTGATGAATTAGATATAATTTTAGATTTATCAACTATATCAATATTAAATGTATCTATTTGTTCTTTAGTAAATCCTAAAACACTAACTAAATTAGGAAAATCTTTAACAGCATCAATACCTTTTTTTAGTCTAAGTGCGGAATCAGTAGAACTAATATTATTTTCAAAATAAGTATCATCTGGTTTCTCAAATGTATAGAAAGTTCCTTCAAGTTTTACAATAAGTTTATTATCATTTGTTGGATGTCCAACAGATCCACCAATAGTTTTAAGATATTCAATAATTAATGTATGATTCGTTAAATGAGGCAAACATATATAGTTATTTCCTAATTTAGAAATAAGTTCTTTAATTTGTGTTTGATTTGAAACAACTACAGGAATAGTCATTATAGTTAATAAAACAAAGATAATTAATTTTTAAATCAATTTTTATATTTATATATATTAATGAAAAGATATGGAAGTAGAGCTGAAGTATGGCACGAAAATGCTAAAATGACTACAGGAAGACTATCAAAAAAAGATTTATTTAAAAATAAACAAGGACGAATAGTAAGTAGAAAAAAAATAAGACATATGAAAGATCCAAAAAAAAATCCTCTTTTAAAACTAGGTTACCAACGTAAAAAGGGATCAAAATCGTTTGGACCTAATAATATAGATGAAAAGAAGAATAATTCTAAAAAGAAAAATAAATCATTTGTAAACAAATTTTCAAATATAATTAAAAAAATTATTTCATGAAATTTATTTATGTGTTTATATTATAAATGGGAAAAAATTTAAATATGAATTATGTGAATTGTGCGTTATTAGTTGTAGTATTAGTATTAGTTATATTTTATTCTAAAAAAGAAAATTTTGAAGGATCCCGCTTTGACAAGAAAAAGTGCCGAGAATCGATCAAGAATGCCTATAATAATCTCCACGAGGTTGGCGGTCAAACTAGTGAAAATGAATGTGGAAACTGGGGAATTGTACCAGAAGACCCAAAGCAGAACTGGAGCATGTACAAAGGCCCTAAAAAAGCTTGCTACAAAAGTGCGGGAAGGAAAGGCATGCGCGAACCCATTGAAATATGTAAAAAATGGCTCACAGGGAATGATGATGAATTAAAGTGGCATCTGAATGAAGACAACCTTACAAATTGCCGAGACTCGATCAATGATGCCTATACTTCTGGCAAACCTAGTGCAAAAGAATGTGGGAATTGGGGCGAGTTTCCAGGAGAGGAATGGCGTACATTAGAGGATCAGATACAATGGTCTGATCCAAGCGAAAACCCTCCCCGTAGCTGCTACAAAGGACCCGGAAACACAAACCCCATTAATAAATGTAAAAAATGGCTCACAGGGGAGGTTCCTAGCAGGTACCCGCAATTCCCCGCGGAAGAAATCATGGCAGAAAGAGCGAATGAGGTAGAAGAGAAACAAAATCTCTCAGAAATACGTAGACCCGTCCTTCTTCCCCCCGGCCATTTAAATGACTCATTTTTAAAATGCTATAACGACGATGATTGCGGCGGTCTGAGAGCCAACTTTAAGACGCTTCCCCCCACCAACTTAGCAAAACATCTATTATCAAATATTTTTAGAGTAAAGATGCCAAAGACACTGCAGACTCAACTAGATATGAGCAAAGATTGTGCTGATGAGAACAAAAATTGCGAAAAATGGGCGGAGGAAGGAGAATGCCAAAAGAACCCCGCCTACATGTCTTCATCCTGCCGGAGGTCGTGCAAAACGTGCGAAGATGAGATTACTCAAGATTATGGTTATCTTAAATACTGAAGATACAGAAGACGAATGAAGAAAAAAAATTTAAGTAAGAGGATGAAGCAACTGTCGAAACGTCAAAGTCGGAGTCTAAGTCGGAATCGAAAAGGGAGAGGTGTACGTTTCGTTTGAAGTTAATTTAATTTAATTTTATAATTATAAATTTAAATTTATTTATTTATATTATAAATTAGTAACTAAATTTATTAGTTAATTAAGTAAATACCTAATATAACTAATAGAATTCCTATCACTTTTACAAATGTTAATTTCTCTTTAAAAAAGAGATAGGCTAATAATATTATAAATATATTACTTAATCCATTTAATATAGGTATTATCATACTAACATTATTATTTTTAAGTAGTGTAAAATATGATAATTGAGAAATAATACCAATAATTGTTAAACTTAGAACATAATATTTATATTTATTAGGTAATTTCTTTATATTATTAATAAAAGATATTGCTTTGGGTCTATTAAATAACCAAATATATCCCATAAATGATAAAATAAAAACATCCCATACTAAATGTGATATTACTATAATTTCTATTTTAGAAAGATAATTTGTTAAATCTTTAATTAAAAAAAAAGGCAAAGACCAACATATTGAAACTATTAAAATTAAAAATATACTAATCATTATAATAATAATTTAAAATATTTTGTAATTAATTTTTTCAATTGTGATATTTCATCTTTTTTATGAAAAGTACTAAGTTTACAAATTTTTTCAATCATATGTTTATCTAATTTATATTTGTCAATAATGTGTATTAGATCTTTATTATTATTTTTAATACAACTATAAATATAATCACAATTATAAATATAATTATTAGAAATACCTAAATTATTAATAGTATTTACTAATTTGATATTTAAGTATTCAAATGATATTTTATTTATCATTGTAGAGTAATTTAGATTATTAAATTTATTATATGTTTTTTTTGTTAAATTATTTATTAAAAAGGATGGACTATTAAATTTTAAATAGTTATTATAATTATTTAAATAAAATTGTTGATTTATATAAATTTTTTTATCTAATTTGTCACTTTCACTAAAACTATCATATATTTTACAAATAGTATCTAGTTTTTCATCATAACTATTTTTTTTATTATTAATTATAAAATTTTGAAAATTTTCATACATTATATATCCTATATTTGAACTATCATTTTCAACTATATTATAAAAATCTTTAACATAATTATTTAATATTTTATCAGTACTTTCATATATTGTATAATCTATATTTTTTTTATCATAATTTTCTATTATAGTTTCTAATTCTGAATCATCTATATTTGAAGATTTATAATTAAATAAATATTCCATTAAAATAATTATTCTTCTAAAATCTAATTGTGATGTATTTACAAGTAAATTTTTTATTGGATCTGAAAGATTTAATGATTCTATGTCACAAATATTATTTACTAATTTTTTTTTTTTTTTTTTTGTTGGTTTATTAATTTTTATATATAATGAATTTTTTTTTAATAATTCTATTTTTTTATTTATACTATTTGTTGTACAAATAAACGGAGAACTATAAGTTTTAGTATTATTTATTATATTTATTAATTCTTTAAGAGCACCTTTTTCAGTATTATTAATACCATCAAGTTCGTCAATAATAATACCTATATGTTTTTTTTTATTATTCATAAAATCTAAAATATTAACATTACCATTAATATTATCTATTTTATCTTTTAATGTTTTTTGATTACGTATATCACTCGAGTTAAATTCAATAACATCAAATTTATATGTATTAAGTATAATATTTGCTAAACTTGTTTTACCAACACCAGGTGGTCCATGTAATATTAAACAATTTGTATAATTCGGTTTTTTTTTTATAAAATTATTAATCCATTGTTTTATTTTATTTTTACTATCATAAGATAAATACAAGTCGTCAATTGTATTAGGTCTATATTTCTCTGACCAATTCATTACTACTTTAAATATAAAAAAATCTTTAAATTATAATTTATAAATCAATTGATATTAACAAATTGTATCTATACCTTCCCAAGGTGATTTACATTTTTTTGACCAAGAACATTTATAAAATTCACCTCCTTTACCTTTAAATACATCTTCATTAAAATCCATTATATTATCATCATCACTTGATTTACATATACCTATATTATGACTATTTTTACATTTAACATCTTCATCGCCTTTTTCACCTTCTATAACTTCCCAATAATCAGGACATTTTGCCAACCATGGAGGAAAAGAAGCTGATTCTGTTAATTTTTTAAATCTTGAATAATCTAAATATATTTTAACTAAAAAAACAATAATTATAATTATAGAAAAAACACTAATTATTATATTTGTTGATTGATTATTCATATATTATAATAAAATATTTTTATTTAGTTATAATGGGAATATATTATTTTTACATATAGTACAAGGATCATTATTTTTATTTACTCTATAAATATAATAATTAAATATTAAGTATAATATTCCAAACATAAACGCAAACATTGCTGATGATATTTTATAAAATATATTTTCTGCAGAATTACATTGTAATGATACAGATAAAGCAATTAAATTTATAGATAATAACAAAAATATTAATATAAATAAAAAGGCCCTTTTTAAATATTTTGATAGATTCGATAAAGATGAATTTTCTGTGGTTTCTGTGGTTTCTTTAGAACTTTTAGAAGTATTTTCTAATCCTTCTTTGCTTTTTTGAGTGTTACATCTTTTATTACAAGATTCTATATCTTTTTTTCCTATACAATTTCTTTTCCAAGCACCTTCTCCACCACGTTTAAATTTTTCAGGAGGATTTTTAGTATTACATACTATTGTGGCAAAATTTTCTTTTATCATTACAATTATTAAATATATTTATTTAAATTTTTAATTTTAATTTATTAAATGATAAATTATGTAAATAAATCCATTAACTAATTTTAATTATTTTTTTTTCTAATTACTATGTAATGGTAGTAGTTCAAAGTTTATGGGTAGGTAATCGGTTATCGCGTATGGAAGAAATGAGTATTAAGAGTTTTTTAAAATTGGGTTATACATTTCATTTATATACTTATGAAAAGGTTAAAAATGTGCCTAAAGGAACTATTATTAAAGATGGTAATAGTATTATGCCATTTGATGAGGTTTTTTCATTAAAATCATCCTTTTTACCTTTTTCAGATATATGGCGATATAAATTATTATATGAAAAAGGTGGTTACTGGGTTGATCTAGATATGATAGCATTAAAAGTATTTGATTTTGACCAAGATTTCGTTTTTTCATCTGAAAGAACTATTCAAGAAGGAGCCTACAAATCTAAAGCAAAATATAATCCTAATATAGGTGTTCTTAAGGCTCCACCTAAAAGCGATTTCTATAAAGAATTACATGATAAATGTTTAGATTATAATAAAAAACATAAAAATGATGATAAACTAAAATATATGAAAATGTTAAGAAAATTAATAAAAAAATATAAATATCAAAAATATGTTCTTAAACCTGTTTATTTTTGTAATTTAGATTGGTGGCATTCTAAAGAAGCTTTCACACCATTAAATAAATACAATAAAAAATATGGGGTTCCAGTTCCTTCTATAAAATCAATGTTTAATAAACCATATACAGTTCATTTTTGGAGAGATAGAATTACAAAAAAATATGGTTTTGATTTAGATAAAAAATATGACCCAGATTGTTTATGGGAAATAATGATAACGAAATTAAAATTATAATTTTATTATTATTTATTATTTTAATATATATTAATTATAATGAATTATAAAAAAAAAAATTCATTTAGTTATGCCAACGCTGTTAGAAGAACAACATCATTAGAAATAAAAGAAATTCCAATAAACGAATGGTTAAAAAATTATGGATTAGATAAGTATTATAATACTATATTTGTAGAAAAACATATATTATATAACGCGATGGCACCACCAAATAACAAATATCCATATGAATATTCTGATTTATTAACTAATATAAAATCAAATGTAGATTTACTCTTCTCTTTTACAGATAGTTTAAAATTTAAGGAGGCAATATCGTTTCCTATTCAAAGGCAATTAATGGAAATGGTTAATGATGGAATTATAACACAAGATCAATATCACGATAGTGATAATTATATTGTAAACAAATTTGTTAAACCATTTGAATTATTATTAAATCAAAAATTAGAATATAAAGCAATGTTAAGTGTATTTGGTCTTAAACCAACCAAAACTAAATATTACACAACTCTGGAAGATAATCTTGAATTTTTAGATAATAAAAAATATATATCCGAAAATATATTTAAAAATGAAATTATTGAAAAATTAAAATTAATTAGTTTTGATGATTTATTACAATGTAAACAAACCACATTCAATTTATTACTATCATTATCAATTGAAGATATTAAAAAATATATATTATACAATACAAATAAATTAGTTAAAATAACAAATGGTTTAACATCATCAATGGATAAAAAGGAATTTGATAGATTTATTGACGAAAATGAAAGTTTAAAAGTTTTTGAATCATGCTATAATAATTATGATATAGAATATGTTAATAGATCATTAAAATCTAATTTTGATGCCAAATCATTATTATCTACTCATAGAATGGATTTATTAGAGTATATTTTTAATCCATCAAAACTTATAGATACCGAAGTATCAGAACAAATATATGCTACATTATTTCCAGATAATGATCATATATATATCGAAAAACAATTTACTAGAATAAACAAATCTATTCCAAAAACTATATTAACTGATAGTTACATGAAATTAAATAAAAATAAGTTTAGAATATTTTTTATTCAAGGTCATGGAGAATCATGTACTATAAAAGATTATAAAAAGAAAAATAGAGTAGATTTTAACAAAGTATTTACAAAAATATATAATAAACAAGCAACAAAATCAATTAATCATACTAAATATAATGCAAATATGTTTAATAATGTTTCTACACAACCAGTTGGAAGAAAATCTATTTTTAAAATAATTCAATTATTAAATAAAATTTTAACTTCTAAATATAGAAATACTTTTTTACAAGGTCTAATTAATGCCAGTAAATTAGAACAATTGCGTATGTTAGAAAATATAGTCCATATGTATTGGAATCATTATTGTATTAAAAATAGTTATAGTACATCTAATGAATCATTATCACCATATATTAAAACATCTAGATTAAAACATAAACCAAATGCTTTTAAATATCCTAAAACTGATATTACAACATCTGATATAGTAAATTTTGTTAAATATGGATATAAATATCCACCTATTAATACACAATTTTATTTTGAGACGGGATTGTTTAATGAAGGTATGCTAGGAATATTTGAATTAAATGAAGATAATTCATCTGATTTAATTAAATTAGATAATAAAATCACATCTATTCTAAAAAAAGATAATAAATTAAAAATGGGATTAAAATTAAATGAAGTATATGAATTTAGAGGAGATATTCCAACGAACGCAGACGAAATTCTAAAATATAATAAGGCTTTACCATCAAGATCAAGTAATATGTATACATTAGAAGAATTAATGGAATTAATATATATAGAAGGTGATATTAAACCTAACGAATATGTTGTTATATTTGATAATTCGTGTAGAGGGATTAAATCTCTAATTAAAAAAGGTAGCGCCAACACAAGTTACAATACATATCAAGATTTATCAACTGTTGGACAGAGTCAAATGGCTATTTTAAGGATAAATTCATATGAAAAATCATTAGAAGAAGAAGAAGAGTTAGGTGGTGGTAGTAGAAGACCTAAAAAATCTAAAAAATCTAAAAGATCTAAAAGATCTAAAAAGAAAAATAAAAAATATAAATCTAATAAAATCTAATAAAATCTCCCTCTTCATTTGTATACCAAATTTTTTTTAATTTATAATTTTTATATTTAAGTGTTGAATGTATTGTTTTAACACAATGAGAACATGGTTTTGCCATAAGTAATGAATTTCCTTTATTATTAGTTCTAAAAATAATTAAACTTATTGGTGTTATTTTTTCAGATTTTTTTAATTTTGATACACAATCTACTTCAGCGTGTATATTATCCTTTTCATTAGCAGAAGCTCTATTTGATATATTATATTGATTATACCCAAACTCATAAAACCCCCTGATGCTTTAACTTAGGCGAGAATGCTACACAACCCAATTTAGAATATCCATTATGATTATTTGGAATTTTAGAACGCAACTCAACATATTCTTCAATAATATTAAACAATGATGAATTTGATGTGGTAATAGCCATTTTTTTAATGTGAAAAATAAAAAATATATCAAATCAATTTTATTATATTTATTAATAAAATTAATACCCAACTAATTATTTTAAATAAAATATGATTTTAAATAAAATATGTTATTATTTTAATAATGGATTATGTAGTAGCTATTCCTTCGTATAAAAGACATGATACTTTAAAAAAGAAAACTTTAAGTGTTCTAAAAGATTATAGAATACCTAAACAACAAATTTATGTATTTGTTGCGAATAAACCTGAATATGATTTATATAAAAATACATTAGATCCAAATACATATGGAAAATTGGTGGTTGGTAAACCTGGAATTAAAGAAATACGGAATTTCATGTCTAATTATTTTAATGAAGAACAAAAGATAGTGTATATGGATGATGATATTGGGAAAATATGGCAATGTAAAAATGATGTAGAACCATATGATAAGGCTAATAATAAAGTCTATAAAATGCTCAGTTTAAAAAAGTTTTTCGATCAGGCATTTAGATTGAGTGGTAAAACCGGATTTCATAATTGGGGTGTTTATCCTAGAGATAATCCATATTTTATGAAACCAACGAATCGTAAAAATCCATTAAATAATTATGTTTCACAAGATCTTAAATTTTTAATAGGTTTTATGACTGGTGTGATTAATAATAAAGAAGCTGAACTAAGAACTATTGGAGATAAAGAAGATTATGAAAGAACCATTAAGTATTATTTGAAAGATGGTGGCGTTCTTCGGTTTAATAATGTTAGTTGTTATACACGATGTTATAAAGTTGCTGGAGGTATACAAGCAACACGTAAAATAGAAGATAGTAATAAGAATGCCAATATTTTGATAAAAAAATATCCAAATTTAGTCTCAGTAAATAATGGAAGAAAATCACCATTTGTAGAAATATTACTTAGAGATAAAACTAAGTTAAAGAAATTTATGAATTCAACTAAATCTAAAAAAATGAAACCTATAAAAGGAAAAAAAAAGAAAAAATCACTTAAAAGAAAATAGTAGTTAAAGATATAAATGAAACTATTTTGTGATGGTGTATTTGACCTATTTCATGAAGGACATGTTAAACATTTTAAAAAAATAAAAGAATTATATCCTAATTCATATTTAATGGTTGGGATCTATAATGATAAAGATTCAACTGGATATAAACGTAAACCTTTTTATAATGAAAAAAAGAGATTACGTTTGGTTGGATCATGTAAATATGTAGATGAAGTGACTTTAGATTATCCAGGTATAATGACTGAAGAATTTATTAATAAAAATAATATAGATATGATAGTACATGCCTTTTCAAATATAAATGATATTGAAAAACAAAAAATTTATTTTGAAGTACCTATAAGACTAAATAAAATGAAAGTAATAGAATATAATAAAGGTGTATCTACAACCAAAATTATAGAAAATTTGAAAACAAACGATAATAAAGCACATTCCAACTTAGAACTAAATACAATAAATTTAAATTATAAAGAAATAGTATATAAATTAGATATAAAACCTAATAGTAAAGTTTTAGAAGTAGGTTGTGGTATAGGGAATTATTCTAAATTATTTAATGTAAATTTTGATTATTTTGGAATAGATAATAATCGTGACAATGTCAATAAAAATATATATACTACAAATTCTAATATAGTCAAGTGTGAATATGATGATATTTTATTTAAAGATGATTTCTTTGACCATTGTTTTTGTATAGGACAAGATTTATCTATAGAAGCAATGAATGAAATAAATCGTGTTACTAAAAATGACAATATATTTATTAAAGATTAGATTCAATTGTAATTTTTCAAGCATTTCTCTAAAGAATTATGAATAGTTAAAACATTAGGATACATTTTTTCTAATTTAGATGTATTAAGTTTATTATTTGATCGTTTTGATAATAATATTTTATTTTGTTCTTCTATACTAAAATTATTCCATGTAAAATTAGGTTCTACATATTGTTTATATAATTCTAAAATTTCATTATGACTAATAGTTCCAGGATTCGTTAAATTTAGTGTACCTACATGACCATTAATAGACATATCTAAAGCAATTGGTAGAAGTTCTGGTAAATACGACATTGAATTTTGAATAGAGCATATTTTATCATATTTTGTTATTTTTGTTATAAAATTACGAGGATTATCGTAATTAACTATAGGCATTCGTATTCTTAAATTTAAAACATTGTTTTTAAAATGATGCATTAATCTATCGGTAAATCCCTTTACAATTGAATAAGATGAACCAAAAAAATCTGGAATATCATTTTCAGTATAACCATATGATCCTTGTATATCTGTACTTTCTTGTGAAAATATACAACCAGTTCCAAGATAAGTTAGATGTATATTTTTATGTTGGCAGATTAAGGCTAATACTAATGGTGAAAATAAATTATCTCTAATATTATCAACTAATTTTCCAGGTTTTTCTAGATAATCAATTGTTCCTATTTTCGTTCCTTCATATTCACCATGTGTCCGTCCAATAAAACACATAATATGTGTTGGATTAACTTTATCAATTTCTGCTTCTAAAGCTATATCATTATCAACCCGGATTTGTCCAATACTATAATCTATATGTTGTTTCTCTAATAATTTACACATCATAGAACCAATCCAACCATTTCCACCATAAACTAAATATTTCATATATATTAAATATATTTAATTATATGATTGTAATTTTATTAATATTGGTATCATATGATTCCTAATGGGTATAGTAATTTATATTTACTATATTCCAAGATAACATTAATCTTTATATCATCTAAATAATTTGTAAATACAAAATATATGTTTAGATGATATAAAGTTTTATGTTATCACAAATTAGCATTAAATTAAATCCAACGGAAGGTTCTGGTTTAACATATTTATAATTATTATTATTCATAAATTGATCTAATAATTTTTTAAGATTATTTTTATCACATGATATATTATTTGTTGTAAATATTTTTTTATAACTATTTGATATCTTATTTTTATGAATGATTGCATGATAAATAAGGCCATATAAATGGTTTAACTTATTTGGAATATAAAAATTTTTATATTTAACTCTTGTAGCAAGCATATTTTTTTGAAAATTTATATCATAATAATTATCACCAACACACCTAAAATCAAATAATACCTTTTTATTATTTATTATAACATGATTTAGTATTCTATGTTTTCCATCTTCAAATCTATTATTTGTAGCAGATGATGCATCTAATAATCTTTTTACCAAATAATAATCATTTACGAGTAAGTCAACATCTAAATGTTCATCTATAATAATTTTATTAGGCATATCTTCAAAATTTCTCATCACAATCCATTTTAATTTTGAATTACTATTTAATATATCAAATACATGAGATAAAGAATCAAACCGTTTTTGCTTATAATACTTATCAAATAAATTTAAAGCTACAAGATTATCCTTTGTTTCTTGTATATTATCTGTTCCATGTATCGAATAATCATTATTTCTTAATGTTTTTTTTAAATCAAATATTTTAGTATTTACCAATCTTTTACCTTTTGATGTATTCCTTAATTTATATATAGCATCATAATCATGTATTAGATAAATATTAAATTTAGTTTCACCTCTAAAATCATCTACATTCATATTATAAAATTTACTCATAATAATTTTTTTATCATTAATTTTTGTATGTTCAATAAATTTGTGTAATGAAAGTTTATTATCCTTAATTTTTTTAAAAATGTATTCCTTTTTGTATTTTTGTTGCCAATCTATTATTATATGTAACTCACTCGTATTTGTATAATTTTTAAAGGTTTCTATTCTATATAAATTATGTTTTTTCTTTTTAAATATTTTATATAGAGTATGAATTATATTAGAATCTTTTATAATTCCATATGGTTTTTTTGTTTTACTAATATTGATTCCTAAAGAAAAATCATCGTTTATACTAGCCCAACCAAAATCACATAAATGTATTTTATTATCTTTTATTAAAATTTCATTAATTTTAATATCATTATGTTTAATGTTATGTTTTTTTAAATCAATTAAAATAGAGTTAATTTGGGTAACATAATCATCTGGTATATTATCAGAATTAACTTCTTCTCCACAATATGTTGAAATAATTTCATTATTATTAAAACTTATTAATTTGGGTGCCCACTTATAATTATATTTATTAAGTAATTTTAAAATATAAATTTCTCTTTTAAGAACATCATATTCTTTAAATTTTTTTACAACTTTTTTAATATATTTTTTATCTTTACTAATATACATATCTGAAGTTGCCCCATGACTATTAAATTTTACATATTTAATATCATTAAAATTTTCTTTTTTATTTAGTATAAGTAAAACAATAATTAAAAAAATAAACAAAAAAATATATAACATATAATATAATGAATATTTTAATAACTGGTGGTTGTGGATTTATTGGGTCTAATTTTATAAACAGTATTTTTAATAATAAGAATATAAATAAATTAGTTAATTTAGATGCATTGTACTATTGCTCTAATGAAACATATATTGATGAAAATATAAGAAATCACTATAAATATGTATTTGTAAAAGGAAATACATGTAATAAAGATCTTGTTACCTACATTTTACAAACGCATCAAATAACATACGTGATTAATTTTGCCGCTCAATCTCACGTATGTAATAGTTTTTCAAATCCAATACAATATAGCAAAGATAATATATTTGGTACTCATATATTATTAGATTGTTGTTATAATTATCATATTAAATATAATAAAATACAAAAATTTATCCATATATCAACAGACGAAGTTTATGGCGAATCATGTATAAATGATGATATTAATCAAAAGAAAACAGAATCAACAGTATTATGTCCTACAAATCCATATGCTGCAACTAAAGCAGGAGCCGAACTCATAGTACAATCTTATTATCATTCATTTGGATTTCCTATAATAATTACACGAAGCAATAATATTTATGGTAAAAATCAATATTATGAAAAACTTATACCTAAATTTATTAAGCTGTTAAAAGAAAATAAAAGATTAACAATTCACGGACAAGGAAATACTATAAGATCATTTTTACATGTAGATGATTTATGTAATGCTTTTAAATTAATATTAAAACATGGAACTATAGGTGAAATATATAATATTGGTAGTGAAGATGAATATTCGGTATTAGATGTTGCTAAAATATTAATAAAAAAAATTAAAAATAGCGAATGTGTAGAAGATTATATAGAATTTGTTAAAGATAGACCATTTAATGATACTCGATACTGGATTAGTGATAATAAAATTAAGAATTTAGGATGGAATATAGAAAAGGATTTTAATGACGAATTAGATACATTAATATTATAATTATAATTATAAATTTATTTTTTTATAATTAGAAAATAAAAGCCCCCAAATTCTTTCATGAAAATGATCAATTTCTCTATTTGAATGTTTTATATCATAATTAATTAATTTGTTATAAACATTTTTATTATACCTAAGTATATTATTTTTAGATACTGTAAAATAACCACTATATATTATTTCTGTGCTATATGAAAATAATTTATCAACATTTTTTTTAGAAAAAATTGATAATAAATATTCTTCTAAATTATTAAATTCAGATTTATAGTATTTACTATGAGTATTATATGTAAACTTCCAATTATTTAATTTAAATGATTTTAATGCATTATTATTACCAGATTTTTTAGTATAGGTATATTTATTTATTAAATTTGTGTTTGTATATGTACCTTTACAAAATGTAATAGTATCTTCTAATGAATTATAATTATTAATAATATGATATAAATAGGCATGATCACATGAACCTATATTTTCTAATAATATAATATTAATTTTATTATCTAAAAATTCTTTTTTTAATTTATCAAATCTATTTTTGTTTTTGATATAAATATATATACTATTATAATTATTATATTCTTTATGAATCCAATTTATATCTTCATTATATACACAACATACCATAGAATTTGTTTTAGATAAAAATGTATCATTTTTATTAAATGTTTTTATAATATTTTCATTTATAAATAATTCTTTATTTTTCTTTAATAAATATAGTAACATAAGAAGTATAAAAAATATAATTATTATTTTGTTGGTCATATAATATAATAATATAATATTATAATAATGAATAAATTATTAATTATATTTATTATTTTTATTACATTAAATCTTCTATTATTTAATAAAGAAAAATTTACAGAAAATAAAAAAAAAAATTTAACAATTGTAACAGCTTACTTTAAGGTTAATCGAACCAGAGTTGTAGATGGATATACTAATGGTAGAAAAAAAGAAAATATGCCTAAAGATAGTAATGGAATTTATAAAGAATGGATGAAAGGTTTATTATCATATAATGGTCCTATGATTATATATACAGATAAACATTCATTTGATTATATAACAGATTTACGTAAAAATTATCCTCAAACCAAAATTATAAAAACATCGATTGATAAATTAGACGCATACAAATATTTTAAAGATCTTGATAATACTAAAAAATATGCAACTATGATATGGAAAGAACATGATAATAATAATATTAATAGAGATTTATATACTATATGGAATTCTAAATTTGGAATGTTAAAACAATCAATAGAAGATAATCCATTTAATACACATTATTTTTCCTGGTATGATATTGGGTATATAAGAGAAGAAACAAAATTAGATAAAGAATGGCCTGATGAAAATAAATTAAAAATATTAGACGATAAAGTGTTATTAAATATAGTATATGGCGGCCCAGAATGTAAAGATGGTGGAACAGTTACTGGTGGCTATATTGGTTGTAATAAAAATAATATACATAAAATTTATGATTTGTTTATTTTAAAATTAAAAAAAATGACGAAAGATAAAAAATTTACTGGCAATGATCAAACATTATATCAACAATTAAGATGTGAAAATAAAGATTTAATAAAAGGAATCAAAGGTTTAAAAGTAGATTATTGGAATCATGTTCCTCATCGTGAATGGTTTTATATGATTCCATATTTTTACAACAAAACTTTTAAAACCATCGAACGTTTTATGTTATAATAAAATTATTTTATTTAACATTAATATATGAAAAATATAATATTATTTTTAATATTTTTTAGCATTTTAATATTTTTATTTATTTTTAATAAATTTTTAATTGAAAAATTTATGAATGATGATACTATACCTAAAATAATTTGGTTATATTGGAATGACGAAAATTATTCTAAAATTGTAAAATATTGTATTAATCTAATTAAAAAATTAAATCCAAATTATAAAATAAATATATTAAATAGAAAAAATTTTAAAGTATTTATAAAATCACCAAAAGTTATAAAATTGTTAAATAGTAATATTGCTAATAATCATAAATCTGATATTGTTAGACTATATTTATTAAATATATATGGTGGTATTTATATAGATATAACTTCATTAGTTTTTAAAAATTTTGATTGGATTTATGACAAAAAAATAAATTTAATTTTAAGTAAAATAGATAAATATTCAGATTCTAATAATACAACTATAGATAGTTGGTTTATAGCTTGTAAAAAAGGAAATAAATTTATAAAAAAATCATATGAATTATTTTTAGAATTATTAGATTTGAATTTAAATAATAAACCTATTTTTAATATAAAATTTAATAAAATTAAAAATTATATAAAAGATAATTTATGGGTTAAAAATAATGTCAGTCCTGAATATCATATAATTTATTATGTGTTTATTTATATTTATAAAAAATATAATATTAAAAATATAAAAAATATTAAGTATATTAATAATAAAAATAATGATATTTTTCCATGTATATGTAACAAATATGAATGTGAACATATATCTGTAAATGATATGTTTAATAAAAAAATTAAAAAAAATAACTATAATTTTATAAAATTAACGGGTATTACTCGTAAAGGTATAGAAAAAAAATTTGAAGATATATCTGAAGGCAGTATAATGTCTTATCTAAATAATATTATAAAATTTTAACTGATATTTACTTTATAAAATCACTATCTAATTCAAGTATTTTTTTATAATACGCATTACAACCTATCCATTCTATTTGAATAGGTAGTATATCTAAAAATTTATTTTTATAGGCATATTGCAATTTTTTATAGTAAGTTTGGTCTAATTTTGAAGGACTAAAATAGTTACAATCTGTTCTTTGAATTATAAATGCTAAATAACATTTATAGCCATTTTGTGACGCTTCAATAAGTTCATTTATATGTTTTATTGCCCTTGGACTAATAGGTTTTTTCTGTATTTTACGATTACAATCCGGAAATATAGCAATTTTTGAATTTACATCAAATTCAGAATAATCTTTTTTTTTAATTTCTTTTAATGGTATATCTTCATAATATGCTAAACATACATTTTTAACTTCTATTAATATTTTATTATTATTATTTTTTAGTAAGAAATCAATCCGTGATTTTCCTATTGTATATTCTCTTTTTATAGTATATCCATTAAATTGTGATAAAATATTATTAGTTAAAATATTTTCAAATAATGTATTACATATATTTGGGTTTGTTCCTATTACTATTTTATTACAATTATCTTCAATTTCACATTGGAAAATTCTATATTTTGATGTTAATTTTTCATTATCCAATTTTATACAATAAACATGACTTTCTGATGATATTAGCCCAGCACAACCTAAAGATGGACTATGTGCCATACATTCATCAGATCTAACTAAAAATTTTTTATCATTAATAGTTTTTTGTTGAAAAACTTTTATATCAGCAATATAAGGTGACTTACATGTTTTTGATGGTCTATTAATTACTATTGCTTTATATAATTGTGGTAATGTATAAATTAACATTAAATAATTTTTATTTATTTACAAAATATTATATCAATTTTATTGAATATTTATCATAAGTTAGTTTAGAATAAAATTATTTTAGTAAAATACTTATAATAATAATAAAAGTACTATTTATTACTATTTTGTAGGAGTTATCTATTATTAATACATGTTTTATTAGATTTTTATATAATTCTTTATTAGAATCCTTATCATTATCAATGATTTTTAAATGTCTTAGAAATTTATTTTTAATATAATTATCGTTATGTTCAAATTCTGTGATATAGTTATACATCTTTTTCAACCAATCATATTTTTCATTTAGAACTATATATATAAAAGCACTTTCTAAAGCATTCATTATAGTTATTATGAAACAAGTTATAAGAAGTTTTTCCATTAGTGTATAATATTCTATAACTGGAATTTTACTAGATATATACACTTGTAACCAAATAATTGATAATGGAAGAAATACCAATACAAATGTTCGTGTATAATTATTTCTAGAAAAAGTTAATATAGACAATGAAGCTATAGTAATAAGTAAGGTCATAGCTATAACAACCATATATTTTGTATAATTTCTTTTTAAAACAATCGTATAAAATGAATTAGGCCATAATTCTCCAGGACAACATAAATACTCTATATCTTCATGAATTACGTATGTATCTATTATATTCCATTCATTATGTGAGAATTGTGGATTTACACTTATATTTTTAAATTTATTATGATTATTAAATGGTCTTAGATCTAAAAAATTAGCATTATATTTCCATGAACCAAAAGTCATAGTACATTCTTGTATATCAAATGGAAATTTTTTTAAATCTAACGTACATGAAAATGAATATCTAGTAGGTCTTATCCATAATATATCACCATTACTGAATAATTTCATACCACCACTAGAATCATATATAATAGGTTGCGACGCTGCATTATATAATTCTAAATCTGGAATCCATATTTGGTCTGAATAAATATTCATATAATTATATTCATATTCAGTAATATTCCATTTTAAATATTCATCATTCCAAAGTTGCGTTATCCAAAGATTAAATTCTATATTTTCTGCCTTTTGATCAAATTTTTCTAAACTCTTTATTTCTATACCATATTTTAACTTTATATTATCTCCAAAATCTAATACTGGTCTTTCTAATTTAGTATAATTACTAAATAATAATTTACGTAACCTCTTTTCTTTCTGCATTTTACTATCATTAACATTATTTTCTTTATTTCTTATATCAATAGTTGTTGTACTTGTTGTACTTGTTGTACTTGTTGTACTTGTTTCACTAGTACTTGTTTCACTAGTACTTGTTTCACTAGTACTTGTTTCACTAGTAGTTGTACTTGTATCACTAGTACTTGTTTCACTAGTAGTTGTACTTGTATCACTAGTAGTAGTTTCACTAGTAGTAGTTGATGTTGTTTCACTAGTATAATCGTCAATTCCACTTCCACTATATAAATCATTTATTGGATTAAAAATTCCAATATTTTTTTTAAGACATATAATAGATCTAGTATTATTATAACTGGATGTAATGATAGATTCTTGTAATTGACAATTAATATCATATTGTTTATAAATAAACCATTCTATACCAGTACATGATGGATTATTAGAGCATAATTGTTCACATGATAGTTGAGAATTCACAATATGAAATGACATAGATGGATGGTGAATATCTCCTTCACGACATCCACCATTGCCTATTTTTGTATAATTAAATATAGAGTTTGTAGTGTAAACATTTGTAATTAAAAATAATAATAAAATATTCATATAAATTTTATTAGATTTCTCTATTTAAGTAAATTTAAAATATAAGTATATTCTTTGGGGTTTTAGAGTCCATAAAATATATTATATTCATAAAAATAAATAAACCAATAGATGATAATATATGCCAGATATCATGATAATCAAAATAATCAAATAATACGCATGGTTTATTCAATTTATTTGATTCATTCATAGGAAGAAATTTATCAGTTACAGACATAAAAAAGAATTTTAATGATAAACTCATAATTATTCCATCAATTAATAACCAAACATATATAAGTTTATTTATTTTTTCTTTATTTTTTATTTTTTGAATAACATAATATAAAACATATACTATTAAATTTATAATACAAACACCTAATAACCAATCAGTAAAATTAGGTTTTGTGATAGTAGCAAATATATACATACCTAATGTAGAACCATTTAATGTTATTATTAATATTAATTTAGGAATATCATGTTTTTTTATATTCTTAATTTTGGTAATGAGACCTTTAAATGTTAATGATTCAACATCATATTCCTCATCATAATATAAATATATGGAACCAAATATCATAAGATATGCCATTAATAAAAATATAGCTCCCCAAAACCATATATCAAATCCATTACTTAATCCACTAAGAGGAATAGTATTAATTAAAATTAATAATGCTGAAAAACTATATATTCTCATAGGAGACGGAGCCATATGACGTTTTTGATATATGGTTATAAATGTAAGCATAGTTCCTAAAAACATAAATGTTGTATCAAACTGAAAATTTAATATACTTGGACATATATGAAATATTGCCGAACATAAACCTTCAAAAATTAAAGATATTCCAAGACTATAATATAAAGCTGGATTGTTATTAATAGGAATATCCAATGAATCAACTTGATTTTTACTTTTTAATCTAACAATAATTATAAAAGTAATTCCAAATATAATATAAAATATGTTAGATATTAGATTATTAAATGCTGGAATAAAATAGAAATCATGTTTACATAAATTATTGTAATAACATGTGGAATTAGTTATATCTTTTGATTGATAAAAAACAAATTGTAGAGAAGGAAGGATATAATAACAACCAATTATAATAAGAAATTTCCAATAGTAATCTATATCTATAGGTTGCTTAAAATAACAAGATATAGAACTAAATGATCCATATTTAGACATAATAAATTAATTAATTAATGAATGAATTCTTTAAGCGATTACCAAATAATAAATTCTAACATATCTTCATCAAAAATATGAGTATTATTAAAATTTGAACTAAAATAATTATATATATTATCACTTAATTTAAAGTTTTTAATATGTTCAAAGATAGTAAAATGCATAATTAAATTAATAGATTATTAATTCTTTAATATTATTTATTATTATTTATTATTTATTATTTATTATTATAATATATGTGGGTTTGGGATTATTCAGTTAGATTATATTATGCTATAAAAAGTTATTATGATTATTATTTTAAATCAAATACTAATTTAGAAAATAATTTAGAAAATAATAGTTATAAAATAAATTTATCAGAAAATGATAGAATAAAAATAGAAAAGATGGAAGATGAACTAATTGATTTATATGAACAAATAGATGTAAAATATATTTATAATTGTTTAAGTGTAATTAATAAAGATTTTAATGAAAGAACTAAATTAACTAAAATATTAGATTTTTTAGAAGAAGAAGCACAATTTATATTATTAAATAAAGAAAACTTAGAAATTTCATTTAATAAAATTAAAGAAAATACATATGTTTTAGAACTTATAAGCAAATTTAAATTATTAAATGAAATCCATGAAAAAGAACAAGTATTAAACGAGTTTAAAAAAAGTTTAGTTTAATTTTGTTAAAACTTTTATAAAGTTTATTTTAATTTTGTTAAAACTTTTATAAAGTTTATTTTAATTTTGTTAAAACTTTTATAAAGTTTAGTTTAGTTTAATTTTGTTAAAACTTTTATAAAGTTTATTTTAATATCTTATTATATTATATATGAATAAAAGTTGTAAAAATAAATGTAAAAAACAATTAAATTTATCTAAAAAATGTTTTAAAAAAAAATGTAAAAATGATGTAAATAAATTAAAAAAAAATAAATCATTAAAAAATAATGCGTCTAAAATTAAAAAATGTGTGTCAAGTAAATGTAAAAAAGAATTAAATAATGTAAAAACTTCACAAAAATCTAAAAATATTAAAGAAAAGTTTGATGCCAATATGAATTTAGGAAAGTGTTTAATTAATAATTGTAAACAAGATATAAACAGTATACAAGAAAAAACTAAAGGTATCTTAAATTGTATAGAAAACGAATGTAAAGTTGAAAATAAAAATTTAGCAAAATGTAAAATAAATCATTGTAAATTATTAGATAAAGTTCCTAAGAATCTTAGAAATAAAGTTTTAAAAAAACTTTCCTAAAATACACGCACCAACAATATATCCATGTCCAAATGGAACTTTAGTATCATGAAGTTTTTCATCATATAATTCGTCTGTTAATTCTAAACACATAATATTACCTTCATCCGTTCTAGGACCATCAAAATCATAAATTACTAAATTATGTCCATCATTTAGTTTTTGTTTCCAATATGAAATTCTTTCTTTATCTTTAATTAGATTATAATATTCTGGAATATACACTTTTTTTCTAGAAGTAATGTAGTCCATTTTTTCATCATTTCCATCAAATATGGCATACAATACTTTTTTACCTTTTGAATTAGGATATCTTCTTTTAGGTTGTTTTAGTTCTTTCCACCATTTTTTTGTTTTTTCTATAGATATATCTTCGTATACTTTACCAGATTGCCAATAACTTTCGAAATTCCAATAACCTTTATAACCATTTTCTATAGGTGTCATTGGACTAAACGCTAATCTATTTTGACTTGTTTTAGATTGTGCACTCGTTACATTAATTTTAATAGGATTTTCACAAATTGGATCAGCCCATTTTCCACGCATATTCATACTAGCAATGTACACTTTTCCAGGCATATTTATTTATTATTTAAAATTTATAATTTTATTCAATTTTAAAAAAATTGAATAAAATTATAAAACTTAATTAAAACTTTACCTTTGAACATTTTAAATAGCGACCTAATCCAGATATTTTTTCTCGTTGATTGTCTTTTCTACTTTTAGATTTTTATAATCACTTTTTTATGACTAGGAATTATAATATTTTAATTTAAACAAAAAATTGAATAAAATTTAATAAAATTTTATTTTTAATAAAATAATTAATGAATAAAATAATAAAACCAGGATTTTTGAAAAATGGTAGGAAATGTAAAACATGTATAAAATTATTATCAAATACAGGTAATTATTGTAAACGGAAGGGTCATTCTATAGAAAGAATAATATCAATAAGTAATTCTGATAGAAAAAATGTTGATTATAATTTTGCGGAGTTATTAGTTGCGGTATGTTTGAAATGTGATAATATAGAAAATAGAAATGATATTATTAATAATGTGGAAACTATTAAATGTTTAAAAAAGGATGAATATATTAAAGATATAAATTGTAGGAATGAAAAAAAAATAAATAAATATATAAATTTTATAAATAAAGAAAAAAATAAATTTGGAGAAATTAAGGATGTTTATTTATTAGGTAAAAATTCTAATTGTTTTCCAGAGATAACTAAATTAAATCAAAATTTATCACAAATACAATGTAAATCAGATATTATGTTAAAATTATTAAATAATAGTTGGGTTGGAATTTCCGTAAAAGCAACAAAGAGTTCGTTTCTTACTAATTATTCTGTCCAAAAAATATTATCAAATGGAAAAGAATTAGAAAAAGTTAAAAGAGAGTTTCTCAACTCAAATGGATTTACGGAATTTAAAAAAGAAGATAGAAAAAAAATTAATTGTTTATTTTATCCAGGAAATTCTAATATATATTGGGATATTCTTTATAAATCAATTGAAATGGAGAAAGAAAAAGTAATTTCCTTAATTAAAGAAGGATTGTGTTCTAGTAAAACATCATATAAAGTATATGAAGTTGATGGGGAAAATGTTATTGATTTAGATAAATTACAAGAAGAATTAAATAGTAAAAAAATAGAATTAATTAAAAAGGATTATCCTGATAAAAAAGCAGCCAAAATGTTTTATGATATTTTAGTTGAAGGGATAAAAAAATATTCTATAGAAATAAGATGGAAGGGGAATTTATTTTGTTCTCCTCAGATTATTATTCAAAAAGTTTAAAAACTTTTTAAAATTGATTTAAAATAATAAAAACTTAATTTAAATATACATTATGGAAGAAATTAAAGTTATAGTAAATCCTTATAATTTTAATAATAAATTACTAAAAGAAAATGATATTCATACAATTTTACAAAATTATGATATTAATGATAAAATTCATAGCACTAAATTTTATCAGTTAGCGTTCGTACATAGTTCTTATGCTAAGAAAGTAGCGTCAGATATTGGAGAAAATGTAGTATTGGCATCTAAACCAGAAGGTGCTTTAGAATTAATGGATAATGATTATGAACGTTTAGAATTTTTGGGGGACGCTGTTGTAAGTGTAGTAGTGGCAAAATATTTATATGAAAGATTTCCAGATGAAAATGAGGGATTTTTAACTAAAATGCGTTCAAAATTAGTTAATGGTGAAATGTTAGGTTTTTTGGCAAATAAATTAGGATTTGGTGAATTTGCTATAATGTCTCGTCATATTGAAGATAAATGTAAAGGAAGATCATCACAACATATTTTAGAAGATATGTTTGAAGCATTTGTGGGAGCAATGTTTTTAGATTTTAATGAAATTGATAATTATAATTTGCTAGATAATTTTTATTCTGGAATAGGATTTCAGATTTGTGAAAAATTTATTATACATGTTATAGAAGAACATGTTGATTTTTCAGAACTTATTTTAAAACAAAGTAATTATAAAGAACTGTTAAATAAATATTTTAGTGAACATTTTAATAGTCCAATTAATTTTAGTGAACCAACTGTAGAAGGAGGATTAAATGATAGATTATATACTGTTAATGTTTTGAATGATGAATATAAAATTATGGGAACTGGGACTGGTAAATCTAAGAAAAAAGCAGAACAATACGCTTGTAAAGATACATTAATTAATTTAAAAATTATAAATTAAATTTAAATTATTTGTTATTATTATATGAGTAAAAAAGTTAAAGTAAGTCTTACATCACCTAAATCTAAAAAAGCATTATCATTAGATACCAAAACTGTTAGTTTAGGTAATGGTCAATGTATTTTTCCTTTTAAATATAAAGATACTATTTATAATGAATGTTATCCTGGTAAAAAGGGTGATTGGTGCGCTACAAAAGTAAATAAAAAAACAAAAGAAATGAAAGCATATGCTTATTGTGATTATACTAAATCTAAAAAATCTAATGTAGGACCCAAATTAAAATTAGAAGGTATGCCAATGAAACCTGTAACTAAAAAATCTAATGTAGGACCCAAATTAAAATTAGAAGGTATGCTTAATGGTATGTCAATGAAACCTGTAACTAAAAAATCTAATGTAGGACCCAAATTAAAATTAGAAGGTATGGCAATGAAATCTGTAACTAAAAAACCTAAAAAAATATTAAAATTAAAATTTAATCCAGAAAAAGTAAATAAAAAATATATAATACCTAAAAAAGATAATTTAGATATAAAAGTTTGGGAATTACCTAATAGAAAAACATATCCAAAATGGTTTAATAAAACATATAAACCTTATAAAGCAATAAAAGATTCTATGAAAACATCAAGTACTGGATTTGATTTATTTAATCATCAAAAATTAATACGAGATTATTTAAATAATAATAGTCCATATAGAGGTATTTTATTATTTCATGGTTTAGGTGTTGGAAAAACATGTGCTTCTATAGCTATTGCTGAAGGTTTTAGAAGTCATAGAAATATAGCGATAGTTTGTTTTAAAAGTTTAGTTCAAAATTTTAAAGTGAATTTAATGAAGTGTGGATTTGAAATGTTTAGATTAAATCAACATTGGGAATTTCATGATTTTTCAAATCCAAAAGAACCTATGATACCATATGCGAAATTTTTAGGAATTCCACAAAGTGTAATAAAAACAAATGGAGGAGCTTGGTTTATTGATTTTACTAAACCACCAAATTTTGATGAATTATCTGGAAGACAACAAGAAAGTTTAAATGCTCAAATAGAAGCATTAATTAAAACTAAATATACTTTTTATCATTTAGATGGTTTAACAAAATCTAAATTAGAAACAATGAATCGAAATAGAGTATTTGATAATAAATTAGTTATATTTGATGAAGTTCATAATTTAACCAATGCAATGTCAAAAGCATATCCAGGTGTTCGTGCGGCTGGATTAAAACAATTAATTATGGAAGCTATAGATTTAAAATTAGTATTTTTATCAGGAACTCCAATAATTAATAATTTATATGAAGCAGGACAATTATTTAATTTACTTAGAGGATATATTGAGAATTATCAAATAACTCTTATTAAAAAACCATCTTCAAAATCTTCATACGATAATATTTTTGATGAATTAAAAAAATTAGATTTAATAGATCAAATGATACCTAAGAAAAGAGATAATATAATTAATATTGTTAGAAATCCTATAGGTTTTGTTAGTGTTAAAGGTGGTATAACATATTCAGATAGAAATAATATTAATGATGAAGATTTTAAATCTAAATTAAAAGAAATATGTGGTAAATTAGATTATAATATTGCTATAATTAAAAATAGATTTACTGCATTTCCTGAAAATGAAGAAGAATTTATGAATTTATTTTATAATGAAGTTAAAAATGAATTAAAAAATCCTATGCTTTTACAATCAAGAATGATTGGTTTAGCGTCTTATTTTAAAACGCAAAATAAAGCATTATTACCAACAGTAATTGCTGATAAAGAAGAATTAATACCTATGAGTAAATATCAATTTTTAGCTTATAGTGTTGTTAGAAAAGCAGAAATAGATCAAGATAAGAGTAAAAAAACAACTGGAAAAGCTAAATCAAAAGGTTCAAAAAAAGGTAATTCTACTAAATCCGAAAGTGACGAAGTATTTGATGACAAAAAATCTAGTTATAGAGCATATTCTCGCATGCATTGTAGTTTTGTTTTTCCAGAATCAGTTCCTAGACCATATAAAAATAATAATATGATTGATAAGAAAGAACTTGAAGATTGGTTAAAACAATTTGGAAAAGAGTTTAATAAAGTGATTAGAATTAATAAATTTAATTTTGATGAAATTGTGTTTAAAAAGTTAAATATAGATTCTTTTATTGAAGAATTTGTAAGTCAATTATCTATTATAAATAGTGATAATTCTAACGATTCCGAAGATTCTGAAGATTCTGAAGATTCTGAATTGAATATAATTAAAGAACTAATAGAATCTAAATTAGCAGAATTAAATGCAAAAAAATTAGAATTAACTGATATTGATCAAGATGAAGAAGTAGAAATAGAGGAACAATTTAATAATGTAGGTGATTCTAAAAAAGCAGATTCTGGAGCATTACATAAAAAAATAAATAAAAAATATGAAAAGGATAAAATAGCAGCATTAACAAAATTAGATGAAGAAAAACATAATCTTTTTACAGTAGATGATCCAGAACAACTCCTAAAATATTCCCCTAAATATAATAAAATTATTAAAAGATGTAATGATATAAGAGGATTATCATTTATTTATACTGAATATAAAACATTAGAAGGCATTGCTGTATTAGAAATAATATTAAAAGCAAATGGATATGCTCAATTTTTAATAGATAAAAATGAAGATGATGAATATATTCAAGTATTACAACATCCTGATGATAAAGATAAACCTAAGTTTGCATTTTGGGGTGGAGACCAAGAAAAAAGTGATGTTATTAGGAAAGTTTATAATAATCAATTTGAATTATTGCCAACTACATTAAGACAACAATTAGAAGGTCAAAATAATATTTATGGTGATGTTATTAAAATTTTAATGACAACTAAATCAGGCGCTGAAGGTATTGATTTACAAAATGTTAGACAGGTTCATGTGGTTGAACCATATTGGAATCCAGTTAGAACACAACAAGTTAAAGGTAGAGCTGTTCGTGTTGGATCCCATTTACAATTACCTCCAAAAGATAGAACCGTAGAGATTTATACTTATTTAAGTGTTATTACGAAAGAAGATTTAAAATCAGATCTTACTATATTAGATGACAAAGGAGGTTTATCATCAGATCAAGTTTTGTATGATATTTCACAAAAAAAGAAGAAAATTATGACTGAATTTTTAGATTTAATAAAAGAGACATCAGTTGATTGTGAAATAAATTCAAAAGAAACTAAAAGTTCTAATACTGAATTTAAATGTTTAGAATATCCTTCAGGTTCTAATAGAGATGATTATGCTTTTGTTCCTAATATACAAAATGAACATATTGATTCTGAAAGAAAAAGAAGAATAAAATTAGTTCCAAAAGCATTCACTTTTAAAAAAATAAATATAAAAGGTAAAATGATAAATTTTGCTGTGAAAAAATCTGGAAAACCAGATGAACCTAACTTATTATATGATAAAGAAAAGGTATTAGAAAATCCTAAAAATCCTGGTCCAATATTAGGTGAATTTATGGAAGGTAGCACTAAGTTTAAATTTAAAAAAGAAGTAAAATATTTATTAAATTAATTATTGTTTTATATTTTTATTAATATTAGTTGTATGATGTATAATTATCATTAGAATAATACATATTTTTTAAAAATAGTAGTGTTTATTTTAGAACACAAATAATAGTTCTTTTCCAATATAAATATTATCTAAATATCTCTATACTTAATTATTTATTATGAAATTACTTAAAAATATTTTTTAATTAAACAAAATTGAATATTTAAATATGATTTAAGGTTATAATAAGAATATACAATATAATGGCTAGTAATTTCTTTCAAAATGGTACTCTTGATCTGAATCAATTGTGGTTCAATTCTCATAAAAGATTGATTAAACGTGTTCTTACTGAAACAGAACAATTAGATAAATATGATGAATTGGTACAAAAATTTCTAGGTGATAAATTAAAAATTAAGAAACAAAGAGATCCATTAATGCCTAAGCGTCCAAAATCATCATTCTTATATTTTTGCGACAAATATCGAAAGGAAATAATGAAGAAAAATCCTAAATATAAAATGGGTGATGTTATGAAGAAGTTGGGAAAAATGTGGCAAGAATGTGAAGATAAAGAACCTTATAATAAAATGTCAATTGATGCAAAAACAGATTATGAAGAAAATATGGAAGAATATAATAATAATAATTGCTATGAATAAAAAATATTATTATATTATATAATGGTTGAGAATAGAATTTTAAGTAATCCTAGAGAATTAAGTAAAAATGAATTATTAAAATTTAGAAATGCAAAATCTAAATGGTTTCCTAAAATTATACAAACTTACAATACTACTTTGTATGAAATGATGGCAAACCCATTAAAAAAAGCTATAATTCATGGATTAATTCTTTTAGCAATAACAGCAATTTATGCCATGTTTGATTATAAATTTAAATGGAATTATATTTTTAATAAAGGTAAATTAAATAAAATAGCAATTATAGCTATAATTGTTATATTGATATTTTCTATGGGAGGTGTAGCTATGGGACAATATAAATTAAATGATAATTTATTTTTATTTTTGACTTTAACTAAATCTGGTGCCACTAAATATGATTATGAATCAAGTTCTGTTATACAAAACAAACTTATGCGTAATGCTTATAGAAGTGGAAGTTCAGGTAGTAGTTTAATGGGTGGTGTATTAGGAGGTGCCATAGGTTCTAGAATGGGAAGTCGAAGACGGCGATGATTTTATTTATTATTTATTATTTATTATTTTAACCTTTTGAACATTTAAAAGATTATTTAATTTATAAAATTGATTTAAAGTTATCCGTCATATTGTATAATATAATCATTTATGACGGATAAAAGAATAAAAAACGAACAATGGCCTGTAAAACAACTTATGTCTAAAATAGATAACAAAGATATAACTAAACCAAAATTTCAGAGGAAAAAAAAATGGGATACTCTTCCTAAAAAAAATATTTCACCAAATGATTATGCTTATATTAAATTCTTATATGATACTGAAAATAGTGTTCACGCTATTACTTTTGGACAAGAATCTAACTCTAAAGGTATATTTTATTCGAATATTGATGGTAATAATAGAATTAATGCTATTAAACATTTTATGGATAGACCGTTTGAAATATTTAGTGAATACTTGAGTGATTTATTCAAAATATTTGATGGTATAAATAGTGAAAATATTTTAAAAATTAAAGATATTTTCAAATCATTATCATATAAACAAATTATTAAAATGAAAACCCCTGCTAAATTTTTTAGACAAGAAAATAAATATCCATTATTTGAAGAAATTCGTGAAAAAGAAGAAGATATTGAACAAGAAGTAGAAAAAATACAAAAAAAATTAATGATTAATGAAAGTGATTGTTTTGATGATACAGTAAAAATTAATGTAAATCTATTTGAAGGATATAACACGGATGAATTATGTAAAACATTTGAAGATATAAATAAATATAATAGTAAATTGACTGAAACGGAATTATTAGCTTGCCGTTTACACAATATTTGTAATTTTACTATTAATGATAAACCATTTGAAACTGAATTAAATGAGTGTATAAAGGAATATTACAAAGATAAGTCTATAAAAGAAGTTTTAGATTGTTATGAGTTTGAAGAGGAAAATATTAATGCACATGATTTTATCGTTGGATTTCAAAATTTATGTAATCAAAAATACTATTTTATTGGTAAAACTGATGGAGATGGTCTATCATTGTTCTTTAAATTATGGAAAGCATTACATAACAGTTTTATTGATACATTTACCACAGAAAATATTAATGATTTTATTAAAAAAATCAATTATTCATGTGATATTTTAAAAGATACTATATCTAATATATTCACTGATAATATCAATAATAAATTGTTTAATAATTCATGTCAAGATAAATTAAAAACGTTGAAAAAAAATAATTTGTTTATAATTATGTCTTCTATAATAGGATATAAAAATAAAAATATAAACAACGATAAAATTGTAACAAGTTTAGAAAAATGTTTACTTTATCATTTCTTTGTAAGTGATATAAAATGTAAAATTAATAGAGATGAATATTATAATATAGATGAAATACACGGAATGACAGGAAAAAGCACAATAGACAAAACTGCAAAAAATTTATTATCCAATCCTGAAACTATTAGTAATAAATTAGATACAAATTTGTTTAATAAATTGCTAAATCAGTTATTTAGTGAAATGAATACACCTTATGAAAGAAAACTTCCAAATGGTAAAAATAAAAATGATAAACGCCGAAAATTAAAATTTTTTGAAAAGACACTTATGTTTTATTATTACAAAGGAAAAATACCAACTAATATGTTAGATAACGAATTTAGTATTGAACATATTATGCCGAATAGTTCTGAATGGGACGAGGAGTTAGATAAAGATAGAACTGGTAATTTGATACCTATAATATCAACAATTAATAGTCAAAGGCAGAATAAACATATAGATTTATATAAAAAAACAAAAGAAGGAACTAAATTTTGCGAATTTATAAAAGATATTATACCCAATGATGAAGAATACAATACTATTATTCAACATGATAGAAAACCAACAATAATAAATAATGAAAAATATAATGAAATGTGTCACGAAAATGAAAAAATATATCTAGTAAATTTTATTAATTCTTTATTTAAATAAAATTCGACATTTTAAATGTTCGAATGTGTAATATAAAAAATGTTTACACAATATAATATAAATAATGAAACAATATTAATTTATTCAAATACATTATTTTCTGTATGGTTAGGATTAATTCTATATCGTTTTTGTTTAAGTATTAAATTCATTTTTTCCTCATTATTTTTTTTATGTTTAACATTATTACTACTATTTTTTATTAATTCATATTCATTAACAATAACTATTTTACTTTCATATTTTTCAACTTTTTCAACTAATTCAAGTTGAATATATCCTATTGGCATTATTTTAGCGTATGGTAATCTTGGTTTTTTTCCTATACGTTTATATTTTACATATATATTTTCATCATCATCATCATCGTTATCGTCATCACCAGCATACAATTTAAAAGATGTATAATATAATTCGGGAATTTCAATTATTTTTTTAATAGATTTTCTAAAATCTTTCTTATCTTCTTTAGATATTATTTCGGCATTAACTAATTCGTTTGCTAGATCTTTTGGATTATCGGATTCAATATTATAATTAAAAATAATAACTTTTTGATCTCTAACATGTTCTTTATTTCTTAATATAATTTTAATTTTTAATATATTTGATAGGGACATTATAATAATTTAATATATTTTATTTTTTAAATCCAATTAAGAATCTATTATAATTTAATTCTTTATTTAAAGAATTAGATTAGGAAATCTAAAAATTAAATTATTCCAAAGATATAGATCTATAGATTTATGTAAAGTACAAATAAAAATTGAATATTTATTTTTATTTTTATTTTTTATTATTATTATGATTACTATTAAGGGTGAATATGGTATTGAGACTAATGTTAATTCATTTGATGAATTACTAACATTTATAGATTATGATTTTATATCTGAAATAAATTGTAGTAATAATAATTTAAGCAATTTACCAAAACTACCTGTATATCTTGTGACATTAGATTGTAGTAATAATAATTTAAATGAATTAGTTGAATTGCCACCTTTTTTACAGTCCTTGAATTGTTCTAATAATAAATTAAGTGTTCTACCTGAGCTTCCAAAAACTTTGGGATGGTTATATGCATCAGATAATAAATTAACAAAGTTGCCTATTCTACCATTACCATTAAGAATATTATATTGTTCTAATAATAAATTAAATATACTTCCTACTATTCCACGAAAAGTTAAATACCTTTATTGTATTAATAATAATTTAACTGATTTGCCAGATATGCCTGAAAATTTACATTATATATTATATGATAATAATCCTATTTACGAATTTATAGACACCTATTTTTATGGAAACAAAACATCCTATTTTAAATGGAAAACACAATTTAAAAAAATATATTCAGATAAATTGGCTAAATGGTTTTTAGAATGTAAATACAATCCTAAATATAAATATTGTAGAGATAGGGTTAATGCTGAATATGACGAATTAGTTATTAGTTAATTATTTAGTTATAAAATATTTTGTAAATTTACTTCAAATTAGTTATAAATAATTTCATGATATAAATCTTTATCACTATTTCTCCATTTATAATCTTCAAGTAATTTATTGATTATATGTTCTCTGTGTATTTTTTTTATATATAATTTATATTTATCATCATTTTTTACTAGAATAAGAGTATGAATAAATTTAATACTATATTCTTTTTCCAATTGATTATAAATTGGATGATTTGGTAATGGTAGCATCCCACAGGTAAAAATCATATCAGATTTATGTAAATTATTTATGATATTTTCTATTAAATAATTTATACAAATATCACTCCATTCATTTTCTTTAAATAACCAGTATTTACAATTATTCATTTCAATTTTATTGGATTTATTCATAAAAGTTGATTTACCAATACGTGAATTACCATATAATATATTTATATAAATCATAAATCATAAATTAATAAATATATAAAGTTTTTAAGTGTTATTTATAAAATGGGAAATAGTTGTATAAAACAAAATAATAAAATAAAACCTATTGTAATTATTGATAGCAGTATATTAAAATGGAAAAGTACAAGAAAAACTGTTTTTTATCATAGTTGGTCATCGTATGAGAAAGAAATAAATGTTGACTATTGTAATTATGGTACTATTACTCCTTCATTATATACATATCCTAAATATGGTGGAAGAATTAAACATAATAATAAGTTAACTACTTTTACACCAATACAAATAGAACAATTACTAATTATAGTATAGAAAGAATACAAATAATATTTATGAACCTATCCTTAAAATAAATACTCCATTTTTATATTCAAGTTCTTCCACAAAACATTGATTTGTAAGTTTTAATATATCTTTTTTGATTTTGAGATCATCAGCATAGATTTCGACTTCATTGGCTATTGTTTTTTTTTCTATTTTTGTTAGTTTGGAGTTATAAAAATTTTTTATTAAATCTATTAGTTTCTTAACATTAAATTCGTCAATAGTATATTCATAAATATCAGACATTATTCCATTAATACCATATGGAAATTGAATCTTAATTTTATTTGATTTTTTATTATCAATAATTTTTTTATAATCTTCTTCATCTAACATTATAATAGTATTTTTTTCATCAAATTTATAAAATTCGTCTGTTAATAAATTTCCATAGTTATATTATAATTAAAAATATTATTAAAAATTTAATTAAAAATCAATTTTATTAAAAACATTTTGTATATTATATGAAATCTAAAAGAAGAATTAAAAATAAAAAAAATAAAAAAATGTCTAATAATATTGAAAAAGAACTGAAAAAATTAACGAAACAATGGGTTACAAAATAAATCTAAAAAAAAGTCTATTAATTTATTTATAAAATCAATTAAAAAAAAATGTAAATTAATACATAGATAAATAGCGATCACCTCGATCACATAAGAAAGTTACTATAGTATCATTAGGATTTTCTTTAGAATATTTTTCTGCTCCTAAAATATTTGCTGCTGCAGAAACACCTACAAAATAACCATTTTTACATAAATCTTTAGCTTTTTCTATAGCGTCATCTGATTTTATCCTTATAATATCGTCTACTATATTCATATCAACTAAAAATTTACTACCATCACCTATACCTTGTATTTTATGTAATCCTGGTTTTCCACCAGACATAACTGGAGATTCATCGGGTTCAATAACAATAACTTTTAAATTTGGATTTAATTCCTTTAATTTTTTTGAAACACCCATAATAGTTCCACCTGTTCCAGTTCCACTAATTAATACATCAGGAATTATAATTGGTCTACGTTCATTTCTCATTTGATTTACAATTTCTGTTCCCGTGGTTTCATAGTGACAATCTATATTTAATTTATTATGAAATTGATTCACATTAAACCAATCATTTTTTTCTGCTAATTTATTCCTTAGTTTAATAGCTGACTTAAAATCGCCTGCACCGACTTCTATAAGTTCAGCGCCAAATAATTTTATATATTTTTTACGTTCACTGCTCATATCACATGGCATAATAATTTTACATGGATGACCTAATAATGATGAAATAAATGCTACAGATATTCCTGTATTTCCACTACTGGCTTCAACTATAGTTTGATTAGGTTTAAGTTTATTATTTTTAATAGCGTTTTTTATAATATAAAAAACTGGACGATCTTTAATTGAACCAGATGGATTATAGGCTTCAAATTTAGCATAAATATTTTTTTTATATTCTACTAAAGGAGTATTTCCAACTAACTTATATATAGATTCCATTGTAATATAAAATATAATTTAATTTATTTCTTAAATAATTTATATGGAAAACATTATTCATTATTCTGATATTTTAGCTATCCCATTTTTTATAGTATTGATAGTTTATATAGCCAGTAAACAAAATAAAACAATTATTGAATATATTCTTATGTGTTTTGCTATATGTGGATTATGTTGTGATATATTATTTAGTATTTATTTCTTATTTTATAAAAAAACAGAATGTAATATCTAATACTTATAATGTTCACTAAATTTTTTTTGTACTGATGATAATTGACTTTTCTTTATTTTATTTAGATTTGTTACCACCATTTTACCATTATTATCTGAATATCCTATTTTGGTAAATCCCAAAGTAGTCAATTTATTAATACACATTTTACAAGGCATAGAATTTCTATATTCATTATTCAGCTTTTCCGTTTTATAAGTAGGTGCTCGCACTACCCAAATAATATATTTTTTTAGATAGTTTTTATATTCATTTCTATTAGTTGTCTTCTTTCTAATATATCTATTTATTAACTGACTCGCTACTGCCATTTCCGCATGAACACTACTATGAATCTGCCCTAATGTGCTTGTTCTATTACTATGATTCATACCACTTACAATAATTTTAGATCCTTTTGTTATTACAGCGCCATGTTTAAAAGACATTTGTGATTGTAATGCTTGGACGTAAGCTAAAGAAGCAAACTTTTTTTTTCTACACATTTTATAATTATTTTATTTTTGATAAAAATTTATCAATTTTATTTATACTATGATTTTACTATAATCATTATAAGTGTTATTATAAAGATTATTAATAATACTATACATACACTATGAAACGCATATTTAGCGTATATTTCATATTTTAATTTTCTACTATTATATTGAAATTTAGCAGCGTTAACATCTAACATTTCTGAAATAGATTCCATATTATTTAGTTTTGATTTACGATCATTTAAATTAAGTAAATTTTTCTTTAGTGAATCTTTAGTTTCATCTATGCTATCAGACATTTTTTCAGTATCATAGTATGATTTTTTTTTAGGAAGATTCCATGAATTATCAAAATTAGGTGACCAAATATTATGATGATTTTCAGATGGTTCTTGTAAATCAATTGATCTAAATGTGCTACTTTCATTAATTCGTCTATTAATACTTTCATTAAATTTATTATCATTAGCATTAGAATTAGCATTAGCATTAGCATCATTTAAATTATTATCTTCTTCTATAGACATATATAATGAATCATCTTGATCATCAAATTTAGTATAATTACTATTAAATTTATCCATTAATATTAATATCTTAATATTCTTTAAACTTTTTAAGAAAAAAATAAACTTTTTAGGAAAAAACTTTTTTTAAAAAAGTTTTTTTTAAAATTGAATATAGTTATTTTTTATTTTCATAAATAATGAAAGTAGTTGATTATTATTTTTGTGAAGAGTATTTTAACTATGTTTCAAAAAGAGAACTTTGTTATTTTTCAGTCTATGGAAACTTTTTAGAAAACTTTTTAGATCAAAAAGAAAACTTTTTAGAAAAAAATTTAGATCAAAAAGATGAATCAGAAGAATCAGAAGAAGAAACTACTGATTCAGAAGAATCTGAAGATGAAGATTATAATTATTGGGATCAATTTAAAGTAGAACATCTTGATGATAAATTAGTAATTTGCAATGAATGTCAACTTGAATATAATTGGAATAGTGAAGGTAAATATAAATCATTAGATAAAATTTATACTAGTAAATGTGTTGTCTGTAAAGAAATAAATAAAACACTTGAATTTCAGACTTGTACACATAGGGTCTGTATAGATTGTTATAAGAGACATTATTATGGCTATAATGATGAACCACAACCTTTACATGTATTAGAATTAGATGGTTGTGAAGAATTGTATAGATGTCCTTTTAGTTATAAATTAAAGCCTGAATTTGAAGAGTATGTTGATTCGGTCATAAAGAGTATGGATTTATTACCCAATATTGAAAAATACAAGAAAGAGATTAAAAAAAGGCCATGGTGGATGAATAATGATAAGAATCTTAATTATGAATTTAAATATATAGAAAATGAGCTTTTAATTTCTAGAACTAAATATGAATGGGAAAAATGGATATAATCTAAAGACA